>Ga0075365_10001483_pt1 | contig 10680 bp, 9 predicted proteins | sample EndMetdeltDD1765_FD_71387 | JGI IMG/M metagenome (GOLD analysis project Ga0075365, IMG submission 71387) | Populus endosphere microbial communities from Tennessee, USA - Endosphere MetaG P. deltoides DD176-5 | ecosystem: Host-associated > Plants > Roots > Endosphere | place: USA: Tennessee... | reverse complement strand
ACCGAACGAAGCGAACCGCCGAAGTCGGCGGTGTTGCGGGTCAGGTTGGCCGTGCCGCCCAGCACCAGCCGCTCCTCACTGTGCTCGACCAACGTCTCCACCAGCATCGTGGCCGAACGTCCGACCGCGTCGGCCAGCCCGCCGTTGCCGTTGAGCTGCGAGGCCAGATCGGCAACGGCGATCGCCGCGGTGGCCAGCGGCTTACCTTCCAGCGCCTGGCCCAGCAGATCGCGCAGCTTGGCCACGTCATGCTCGGCAAGCGGGTCGCCCAGTTCGACGATGCGTTGGTCGACGCGACCGCTGTCGGTGATGACGACCAGCAACAGCCGTGCCGGTGTCAACGCGACCACCTCCAGGTGGCGCACCGATGATGTCGACAGCGTCGGATATTGCACGATCGCGACCTGGCGGGTCAGCTGCGCGAGCAGCCGCACCGCACGTCGCAGCACATCGTCGAGGTCGACGCCCGATTCGAGGAACCCCAGGATCGCGCTTCGTTCCGCCGAAGACAGCGGTTTGACGTCCTCCAGCCGGTCGACGAACTCGCGGTAACCCTTCTCGGTGGGCACTCGACCCGAGCTGGTGTGCGGCTGGGCGATGTAGCCCTCGGCCTCAAGGACCGCCATATCGTTGCGGACGGTCGCGCTGGAGACGCCGAGATTGTGACGCTCGACGAGTGATTTCGAGCCGATCGGTTCCTTGGTGGCCACGAAGTCGGCGACGATCGCGCGCAGCACCTCGAACCGACGATCTTCGGCGCTACCCATGCGTTCACCTGCCTCTCGTGCCCAGTTGATTCATTTTACGGTCATCATCAGCAGCGATGCCGCCCCAGCGGATGTTTGCGTTATGAACTAGCTGTTTGCGATAGCCTCTGCGAGTGATGCGTTTGCCTCGGGGGACGACGCGGGAGCTGGCTGCGCGGAGCCAAAAATCGCCGCCGGGGCGGCTCCGGTGATCTTCAAAGGCGTCCTCGACGGAAGGCCGTACCCCGATCACGGGCTGTCGCATCGGCAGTGGGCGCAGATCCCGCCCCGCCAGATCCGGCTCGACGAACTGGTGATGACCACGACGGTGCTGGCGCTCGACCGGTTGCTGTCGGAGGACTCCACGTTCTACGGCGACCTGTTCCCCCACGCGGTGAAGTGGCACGGCGACGTCTATCTCGAAGACGGACTACATCGTGCGGTTCGCTCGGCGTTGCGTAACCGGATCGTGCTGCACGCGAGGGTGTTCGACATGGATCTGCCCATGTCCGAACAGGTATCGATCTAGCGTTCGCCCACGTTCGAGAAGAGCGTTCCCAGCCCCTCGGCCATCGTCGGATGCGCCAGCACCGCATCTCGCAAAGACTGGTACGGCATACCCGCGAGCATCGCCATCTGCACCACAGCCATCACCTCACCGGCCTCCGCGCCGACCATAGTGAACCCGACGATCCGGTCGTCGGCGCCCACCAGCGCCTTCATGAAACCCCTTGTTTCCCCAGTTGTTTGGGTGCGCAGCACTGCACTCACCGGCAGCCGCGCCACTCGGACCTCGACTCCGTCCCGCCGCGCGTCCCGCTCGGTGATGCCGACACGCGCCAGCGGCGGATCGGTGAACATGCAGCGCGGAATCAAGCGGTCGTCCGATAAACGGTTTCCACCGGCCAGGTTGTCCCGGATGATTCGGTAGTCGTCGAACGACACATGGGTGAATTGCTCGTGACCCGAACAGCATTCGCCGATCCCCCACACGCCCGGCGCGGTCGTCTCGAGCCTTTCGTTGACATCGAGGAAGCCGCGGCCATCCACCCGCACACCGGCAACGTCCAGCCCGATGTCGGCGGTATTCGGCACCCGCCCGGTCGCGATCAGTAGGTCGCTGCCCTTGATCTGACGCTCACCCGTAGGCGTGCGGATGACCACGGTCACCTCGCTACCAGAACGACCGTGCACGGCCAACGTCTCGGCCGATTCGATGACGTCGACGCCCTCGTCGGACAGCAGCCGCCGTAGTTCGTCCGCGACATCGTCATCTTCGGAGGCTGCGATCTGCGCGCCGTGCTGCAGGATCGTGACGTGGCTGCCGAACCTGCGATAGGCCTGCGCGAGTTCGATGCCGACATAGCCTCCGCCCAGGACGATCAGATGGGGCGGAACGTAGTCCACTTCGAGCAGCTCGATATTCGTCATCGGGTGGGCGTCGGCTAGTCCTGGAACGTCCGGCAGGGCCGCGTGAGTCCCGAGGTTCAGGAAGACGCGCTCTGCGGTCAATGTGCGACTGCCGCCACCGTTGAGTTGCACGTCGAGGGTTCGCGGGGCCACGAAACGTCCACTGCCCATCATGAGTTCGGCGCCGCTGTTCTCGTACTGCTTGCGGGTGCCGTCGATCATGTGGTCGACCATGTCACGTTTGCGCTGTCTGACTTTTTCCATGTCGACGGCGACGAACCCCGTGTCGAGTCCGAAGGTCTCGGCGTGGCGCGCTAGATCGACGACCTTGGCGCTGGAGATCTCGTTCTTTGTCGGGAGGCAGTTGATGTTCGGGCATGAACCGCCGATCCATCGACGCTCCACCACCACGGTTCGTTGTCCCGATTGCGCAAGGTGCCAAGCGAGATACATTCCGCCGTTCCCGCTTCCGAGAATCAGGGCATCGAATCGTTCCGTCATGGCGAGAAGGTCCCCTCTGCGGTCGAGTCACACCCAGAATCGAGCTCCGCCACTTGCGATGTCTCCACCGCTAGCCCCCATCGCAGTGGTGGTTAACCCGAATCGCGAATCACCAGCCGGCCGGGTGCCTCGTTGGGTATCAGCTGTGGCGACACGGTCTCGTTGGCGCGCAATGGTGAGAGGGAGCCCAACTACCGAGGGAGACCCACCGTGCGAATCCGATCCGACCTAGTCCTCCTGTTGGCCGCCGGCGCCGTCTCGGCGGCGATCGTCGCCGCACCTGCCGCCTTCGCCGCGCCTAGCGGCCCACACCCAAACGAGTGCAGTTCGACCGGCTCCGGGACCGAGTGCGTCACGCCGGGCAACGCTCAGATCAACGACACCCTGCCGCCGGTCAGTGATTACTACCCCTACGGCGGGGGCCTGATCCTCGGCGGATTGGGCGGCGCCTATCACGGCGCCATGCACGGCGGCCACCGCTAGCGAGCGTGACTAGCGGGCATCGAGGAAGGCGAGCACCGCGAGCACGCGGCGGTGATCCTCACCCGTCTCGGGCAGGCTCAGCTTGTTCATGATGCTGCGGATGTGCTTTTCGACGGTGCCCTCCGTGACCCAAATACGGTGTGCAATACCGGCATTGGATCGGCCCTCGGCCATCAGCGCCAGGACCTCACTCTCACGTTCACTCAGCACGCTCAGCGGGTCGTCGCGCTTGCGTGCCGATACGAGCTCTCGCACCAGGGCCGGGTCTACCACCGATGCGCCACGCGCCACGCGTTCCAGCGAGTCGATGAAATCGGCGACGTCGGTGATGCGGCTCTTCAGCAGGTAACCGATACGGTCGCCCGCTGCCAGCAGGTCCATCGCATCGTCGACAGCGACGTGCGCGGACAGCACCATGATCGCGGTGTCCGGCAGTTCCTGCCGGATCTGCCGGGCGGCGTCGAGGCCCTCGCTGGTGTTGGTGGGTGGCATCCGGATGTCGGTCACCACGAGGTCGGGCGTCATGGCGCGGACGAGGTTGAGCAACTGCGCGCCGTCGTCGGCCTGACCCACGACTTCGAACCCGGCACCCTCGAGCAGGCTGGCCAACCCCGCACGCAGCAGGACGTCATCGTCGGCCAGCACCACGCGCGTCGTCTCGGCCATCAACCCACTCCTTCCACGCGCAGCGCCGCAACGTCAATGCGGGGTCGGACCAACTGGGCCAAAAGGACCAAGCCGGTGAAAATCTGCCAAGCCATGATCGTGTACACACACGCGCGTTCGACGAGACCGATATGCGAAAAGTCGACCGCCCAATTGGCGTACGTATGCAGCATTGCGGCGAACACCAGACCCGCCACACCAATCATCACCCCGATCGGCCGGTACCAGCGCACCGACACGGCACGACCGACCACGACGGCACCCACCGCGATGGCCGCATTGCCGCCCCCGATCGCCAGAAACGCGCCGAATCCGTGCAGCCATTCGTAGCCGTCGTTCCACAACGGCGAGAAACCGTGCACGAAGCCGACCAGGAAATTACCGACGGTGTTGGTAGCCGCCAGCAAAAGGAACACCGCTCCCGTCCATCGTCCACGGATGACACGCACCGCGATGACAGCCCCGGCGAGGAACAGCACGCCCTGCAGGTAGAAACCCCAGTTCATCAGTGTCGCGCGGGGAGACCATTCGGGAACACCAAGCACGCTGATGTACTTCGCGGTGTAGCTGTAGTCCGGGATTGCGGCCGCCGCGATGGCTTCGAAACCCAGAAAGATGACGGCGGCAGATATCCACAGCGCGGCGACAACGCTGAGCGTGCGCCGGCTGGTGGTCACAGCAACAACGGTAGATCAGCCGGGGTACCGCGGCGGGGTCGAACGAATGCGGTGGGCGGGACCGCCGGATGGTTTCGCGAGTTAGGCTAGGCTAACTAATCGCGGGCACGGTGGGGACCTGTCGTGATCGGACATTCGCCGAGCAGAGGACTTTGGACATGGGAAGAGGCCTGCAGGGAGCCCTGCTGAAGAGCTTTGGGGGGCGCGACCACGAGGCCACGGTCGCCGACGTCACCCGGGTGGCGCCGCACTTCGTCCGGATCACCATGTCCTCGTCGACGATCTTCCAAGACGTCGTCGTCGAGCCGACGGCGTTCCTGCGCTTCTGGTTTCCCGACCCTGAGGGCAGCGACAGCGAGTTCCAGCGCATCTACACGCTCGTGTGGACCGAACCGGAGACCGGCCGATTCGCGGTGGACGTGGTCTTGCATGAGCCCTCCGGGCCGGCCAGTCACTGGGCGGCCCGGGCCGAACCGGGGATGACCCTTCCGGTTGTGGCGCTGGGTTCCAAAGGGTTCGCGGTTCCTGAAGAACTGCCCGCCGGCTATCTGCTCATCGGCGACTCGGCATCCATTCCCGCGATCAACTCGATCCTCGCCGCGCTCCCGGCCGACGTCGACGTCGAGATTTATCTCGAACGGCACTCCCCCGACGACGAACTCATTCCGATCAACGACCATCCACGCCGGGCGCTGCACTGGGTGGACAGGACCGACGAACTCGCGCTGGCCGCGGCAATAGAGGACCGTGACTGGTCGAACTGGTCTGCATGGGCGGGTCCGGAAGCCGGCTCGCTCAAGCACCTGCGCAAGCGGATGCGCGACGTGTTCGGCTTCCCGAAGTCCGACCTGCACGCGCAGGCGTACTGGACGCAGGGCCGCGAGATGGGCAGCCGCCGCGACAGCGACGTCAGTCCCGCAGTCTCATCCGAGAACGACTCGGTCATCGAATCCGACAGCGCCGCAACCGAAGAGACCAAGGCGACCCCGGTCCCGTCCGAAGCAACGAAGGGACGGTGGCGGTCGCAGGCCGCCAAGGATCTGCTCGCTCCGGTGAAGCCGCAGCTGATCGCGACCGGCATTCTCGAGACGCTGATCACGCTGCTGCAGCTGGCCCCGTTCATCGTTCTCGTCGAGCTGGCCAGACAGCTGCTGGCGGGAGCCGGCGAGCCGGCGATGCGCAGCACCTTGATTGTGTTCGTGGTGCTGCTCGGAACGGGAACCGCGCTCAGTGCAGCGCTTTTGGTGTGGCTGCACGTCGTCGACATGCGGTTCAACGCCGCAGTGCGCCGACGACTTCTCGACAAGCTCGCGCGGGTACCGCTCGGATGGTTCACCCAACGCGGGTCGGGTGCGGTCAAGAAACTCGTCCAGGACGACACCTTGTCGTTGCACTACCTCGTCACCCACGCGGTGTCGGACGCGGTGGGCGCGGTGGTCGCGCCGATCGCGGTGCTCGTGTACCTCTTCGTCGTCGACTGGCGGATGGCCTTGATCCTGCTGCTGCCGATCCTGGTGTACATCCTCACGACGTGGACGATGGTGTACCAGAGCGGCCCGAAGATCACCGAGGCGTCCCGGTGGGCCGAGCGCATGAACGGTGAGGCGGCGGCTTTCCTCGAGGGTCAGCCGGTCATCCGCGTCTTCGGCGGCGCGGCGGCCTCGTCGTTCCGGCGGCGCCTCGACGAGTACATCGACTTCATCAACGTCTGGCAGCGCCCGTTCATCGGCAAGAAGACGTTCATGGACATCACCACCCGGCCGTCGACATTCCTGTGGCTCATCGCCTTCGCCGGCACCCTGTTCGTCGTGTCCGGGGCCATGGAGCCGATCACGCTACTGCCCTTCCTGATTCTCGGAACGACGTTCGGCACCCGGCTGCTCGGCATGGCGTTCGGGTTCGCCGGTCTGCGCGAGGGTATGCAGGCCGCCCGTCGCCTCGCGGTCACGCTTGACGAGGACGAACTGGCGACTTCGGGTGCCGCGGCGACGGCGCCTCCCGCCACCGCGGGAACCGTCACGTTCGACAACGTCAGCTTCGGCTACCGCCCGGGAGTTCCGGTCATCCACGGCGTCACGCTGGCCCTGCGACCGGGAACGGTCACCGCTCTTGTAGGGCCGTCGGGTTCCGGAAAGTCGACGCTGGCTTCACTTCTCGCGCGTTTCCACGACGTCGACGCCGGTTCGATCAGCATCGACGGCCGCGATGTGCGGACGCTGGGTCCCGACGAGCTGTACACCCAGGTTGGTTTCGTCTTCCAGGATGTCCAACTCGTCCAGGGCACGGTCCGGGACAACATCGCCCTGGCCCGACCCGACGCCAGCGACGTGCAGGTTCAGGCAGCGGCGACGGACGCCCAGATCCACGACCGGATCATGCGGCTGCCCAACGGATATCAGACACAGCTCGGCGCGAGTAGCCAGCTTTCCGGAGGCGAGCGTCAACGCCTCACCATCGCGAGGGCGTTGCTCGCCGACACCCCGATCCTGATCCTCGACGAGGCGACCGCGTTCGCCGACCCCGAGTCGGAATACCTTGTGCAGCAAGCCTTGGGCCGCCTCATCCACAACCGGACGGTGCTCGTGATCGCCCATCGGCTGCACACCATCACCGAAGCCGACCAGATCGTCGTTCTGGATCATGGACGTATCGCCGAGGTCGGTACCCACACCGAATTGCTCACCGCCGATGGCCGCTATCGCCAGCTGTGGGAGAGCCGGGGCGAGACCGGAACACCACAGGAAGTGCTGAGCGGAGAGGCCATCCGATGATCGGCAACCTGATACGGCTCGTCCCCACCGAACACCGCGGTGCACTCACCGGTTACGCGGTGCTGACATTCATCTCAGTGATCCTGCGTGCCGCGACCGCGCTGCTTCTGGTTCCGCTGCTGGACGCCCTGTTCGGTGCGACGCCCACGGATGCGTGGACGTGGCTTGGCGCGCTCACCGCAGCCACCGTCGGCGGCTGGATCGTCGATATGGTCCAGGCGCGCATCGGTTATCGCATCGGCTTCGCGTTGGCGAACGACACCCAGCACAGGATGGCCGACCGGCTGACCGACGTCCCGCTGGGTTGGTTCACCACCGACAACACCGCAATGGCACGACAGGCCATCGCGGCCAGCGCACCGGATCTCGTGTCCTTCGTCGCAAACCTGCTCACACCGTTCCTCGGTGCGGTGCTGCTGCCCGCGACGATCACGATCGGATTGTTCTTCATCTCATGGCAACTCGGGGTGGCGGCAGCCATCACGTTGCCCTTGATGCTCGGCGCCCTGTGGGCCAGCCAGCGGATCGTGCGGGCCGCCGACGCCGCAGACGGCCGCGCGCACAGCGCGCTCACCGAACGCATCCTGGAATTCGCGCGCACACAGCAGGCGCTGCGGGCGAGCCGGCGGGCAACGGCCGCGCGCAGCCAGACCGGTGAGGCCGTGGCCACCGCGCAGGGTGCCACCTTGCGGCTGCTGTTGTTCCAGATTCCCGGACAGCTGTTGTTCAGTGTGGCAAGCCAGCTCGCCCTCATCGTGCTGGCGGGAACGACCACGTACCTGGCGGTGCGAGGTCAGATCGGCGCACCGGAAGCCGTCGCGCTGCTGATCGTCACGGTGCGGTTCCTCGAGCCCTTCAACGTGCTGGCGGATTTGTCCAGCGCCATGGAGAACTCACGCGGTGTGCTCGCCCGCCTTCGCAGCATCATCGACGCCCCCAGCGCGGCCGTTGGCGGTGCGGTTGGCGCCTCCGGAAACGGCGCGCCGCGAATCGAATTCCGCGATGTGGGCTTCCGCTATGACGGTGCGGAGGACGCCGGTGACGTGCTCACCGAGCTCGACTTCGTGCTCGAACCGGGAACGACGACCGCGATCGTGGGCCCGTCGGGTTCGGGCAAGAGCACGATCCTGTCGCTCATCGCGGGTCTGCACACCCCCTCCCGCGGTCAGATCCTCGTCGACGGAACCGGTATCGACGATCTCGATGCGGCCACGCGCCGTGCGCTGGTGAGCATGGTCTTCCAGCATCCGTATCTGTTCGACGGCCCGATCCAGGACAACGTCCGCGCCGGGCATCCCGACGCCGGCGACGACGATGTCCGCGGTGCCATGTCGTTGGCCCGGGTCGACGAGATCATCTCGCGCCTACCCGATGGTGAGGCCACTCGAGTGGGCGAGGCGGGCGCGGCACTGTCCGGTGGCGAACGTCAGCGGGTCAGCATCGCGCGAGCGCTCGTGAAACCGGCTGGGGTGCTGCTGATCGACGAAGCGACCAGTGCATTGGACACTGAGAACGAGTCGTCCATCACCGACGCCATCAGAGACGATCCTCGCGGCCGCACCCGCGTCATCATCGCGCATCGGCCGAGCGCGATCCGCAACGCCGATCAGGTGTTGTTTGTCGACTCCGGACGGATCGTGGAGCAGGGCACGATCGATGAACTGACCCAGCGCGGCGGTCGCTTCGCCGAATTCTGGCGACAGCAGCAGCAGAGCGCAGGATGGCGAATCGCCGCGGACGCGTCCTAGGTGGAGGCCTAGCCGAATATTGCGCACAGGGTTGTGGTTCGGACACCGATCACGGCCCTGCGTGCAATCTTCACCGATGGCTCCTAGCCCACGGATTCGCGCAGGCTCAGCGGCCGCACATCGGCCCACTTCTCCTCGACGTACGCGAGACAGTCGGTGCGGGTGCTCCCACCGAACACGACCCGCCAGCCGGCGGGCACATCGACGAAAGTCGGCCACAAACTGTGCTGCCCTTCGTCGTTGACCAGCACGTAGAAGGTGCCATTGTCGTCATCGAACGGATTCGTGCTCATCGCTTCTCTCCAATGAATGGTCCAGTGAACGTCCCGAGGACCCGTAGTCGGCACCGAGTATTCGATCTGACAGCAGTCCGAGGCAGGACAGGTTGGGAAATCCCGGCCCTTGAGTGAGCCCGGACAGCCCCGGCAGGAACAGCTTTGGCGCGACACCGATGATCGCCAGATCGTCGCCGATGAACTCCTGCAGCGAGTCACCGGTGAGCAGTCCACCCAGACTGAGTTCGAGCAGATCCAGCGCGTCCTGACCCAGCAGCGGTACGAACCACAGCGCGTCGGCGCCCGATCCGTCGATCACAAGATCGAAGCCGTGCACGGTTTCGAGGTGCTCGCCGCCCTGATTCGTGCTCAGTGTCAGGCGGATTCGGCTGTCCCGTGCCACCGCGTGTGCGACGCGACCCCGTAGATGGCGGATCCGGTCGTCGGACAGCAGTGCATCCTGCACCCGTGCGGAGAACACCCCGCGGTCAGTGCGCGCCAGCGCGTCACGGCGCTCGTCCAGCGTGAGGCTGGTCCAGCCGGTGGGATCGGAGAACAGCTTGTTCTCGAAGAAGCCCTCGCCGCGGGTGAACAGCGTCACCCCAGGCGAGATGACGGTGATCGTCGAAACACGGTGCCGAAAAAGCTCATTGAGTATCGAGGCGGCGGTCTCCCCTCCCCCGATGACCGCGACCCGTTCCGCGGAGATCAGCTCGCTGCCCGCCGCGCGGTGCCAGAACTGCGCGATAGAGAGCACCCGCGGGTTACCAGGCAGGATCGACCGTTCGGGCTGTCCCGGCCCGGTGATCATCACGCCGTCCGCGAGCACCACCCTCTCCGATGTTTCCAGCGCCCACCGCGGGGTCGCGGCCGTGCTGTCGACCGAGAGTCCAGTGACCTCACCGGAGACGATGTTCATCTCGCAGTTGCCCGCTACCCAGCGCAGATACTGGCTCCACTTGCGATGTGTCGGTGCGGGTCTGCCGCGGTCCACCCATTCGGCGAACTGGCCGGTGGCGATCAGATACGCCTGCCAGCTGTGCCGCGTCATGCGCTCGTCGAGTTCGGCGTTGCGGCCCGGCGCCTGGGCCCCCGCCCGCAGGGCAGGGGACGACGAGCGGTACGGGAAGCCGACGTCCTTCTCGGGACTTGTGCCGAGCCGGTGCTGACCGTCGGTCCAACCACCCTCGGCCTGCCAGTTCGCGGCCACTCCAGTACGTTCCACCGCAACGACTTTGGGCACATCGACGCCCATGTCGTGCAGCTCGGCCGCCTTGGCGGCAACGGCGACGGCCTTGGCTCCTGCGCCGATGACGGCGAGGGTGGGCCTCATGGTGCAACCTCTCGTAGCGAGTCCTGCCACATCGATTGCAGGGTGGCGACGTCCTCGGCGGACAGGATGT
>Ga0075365_10001482_pt1 | contig 10682 bp, 9 predicted proteins | sample EndMetdeltDD1765_FD_71387 | JGI IMG/M metagenome (GOLD analysis project Ga0075365, IMG submission 71387) | Populus endosphere microbial communities from Tennessee, USA - Endosphere MetaG P. deltoides DD176-5 | ecosystem: Host-associated > Plants > Roots > Endosphere | place: USA: Tennessee... | reverse complement strand
TACCGAGACCTTTGCGACGCTCGATCTCCTGCGCGATCACGGCGTCGAATACGTCTGCGACTGGGTCAACGACGATCTGCCCTATCGCATGAACAACGGGCTTTACTCCATTCCTTATTGCGTCGAGTTGAACGACATGCCGCTGTTCAACGCTCCCTCGATCGACATAACGGATTTCCACCGGCGAATTTGCGAGACTTTCGACGTGCTCTACGAGGAGGGCGAGCGCACGCCGCGTGTCATGGCCATCGCGCTGCATCCGTTCCTGATCGGTGTGCCGCACCGGATCAGATACCTGGACAGGGCGCTCAAATACATTTCTTCGCATCAGAAGGTCTGGTTCGCCACCGGCCACGAAATCATCGAGGCCTATCGCAAGCAGGACAACGCGGCGGCGACGCCGAGGTGACGGCACCCCAGGCTACTGCGGCTTGAGCCCGGACTCCTGGAAGAACCTGGTCCAGCGTTTGAGCTCGCCAGCGATGAAAGCGTTGAGCGTCGGCACGTCGGCGTCCATGGAAAGGAACAGGTCGCGCTCGAACCGCTGTCTGATTTCGGCGGTCTGCAGCGATCGCCGAAGCTCCTGGTTGAGGCGCTCGACCATCGGGGCGGGGAGGTTCTTCGGTCCCGCGAGCCAGGACCAGATCGCGCCGCCGATGTCGGGATGGCCGAGCTCGACGATGGTGGGGACGTCGTTCAACGCGGTGGCACGCTCGGTCGAGATCAGCGCCAGCGGCACGAGCGTGCCGGCACGGATCTGCTCGATCGCGGCGGACAGCGTGATGCACCCAAGCGAGACGTGATTTCCGAGCAGGTCGGTCATTACCGGTCCGCCGCCGCGATATGGCACATGGTTGAGATTGGGAAGCAGCCCCGGCTTGCGCATGAGCTGCTCGACCACGAGTGCGCCGAGCGTGGCTTGACCGGGAGAGGCCATGTTGAGCGGCCCCGTGCGGTTCTTCGCGAGCTCGGTGAGATCGGCGAAGGACTTCACGCCCAAAGCGGGGTGGGCGACGATGATGAAGCTTTCGCCTCCGATCATCGCGATGTGAGTGAAATCCGCCATCACGTCATAGCCGAGGTTGGCGGTGGTGGCGGGCGCAAATATGTGCGGGCCGTAGCCGCCGATCATCAGGGTGTAGCCGTCGGGCTCGACGCGTGCGACCTGGACCGCGCCGATGACGCCGCCTCCGCCGGGCCGGTTTTCGACGTAGAACTGCTGCTTGAAGGCCTTCGACAGCTCCTCGGCCGCGAGCCGCCCGAGCCGGTCCGTGGTGCCCGCCGCCGCAAACGGCACGACGACCTTCACTGGCCGGTTCGGCCAGTCCTGCGCATGGCCGGCGTGGCTCGAGATCACGAGAGCCGTCGCAAGACACACGCAACCAATCGAGTTCAGGCCGGTCATGTGCTCCCTTTCAGGTTGCGGCTCACCGATTGAGTGATCTTGCGTCAGGCACCAAGCCGCCTCAACCTCGCTCGGGCGGCGGCGGACGTAATGCCACATGAAGCACGCGTCACGGCGCGCGCGCCGACGGCTCCACCAGGGCGGCGGCCTTCTGCACGGTCGCTCCCGGAGCGCCGTAGGCCGTCGCCAACAATGCCTCGATCTCGCTCGCCGTCAGTGGTTCGATCTCCAGTTGCGCCTTATGCGCATCCGCGCGGAATTCGCCATCGTCGAGCGTGGCGGCGAAGGCGTGTCGCAGCGCGGCGATGCGGTCCGCTGGGACGCCGGGCGGCGCGGCGAAGGGACGGCCGGCTTCCTGCCGGATCAGGATCAGCTCCAGCACCGGCCGGTTCTCGGGATCGGTGACGAGGTCGAGCGCGCTTGGCACGTCCGGCAGGTCGGAGAGCTTTTGCAGGCCCATTTGCACGATGATGTTGAGCAACTTGTCCCTGATCCAATGCGGGCGCGACGCCTTGATGGTCGACCACGACAGGCCGCAGATGCCCTCGGCCTCGCCGCGTTCGATCGACAGGGTGAGGCCCGCACCGGTGTCGTAGCCGGCGATCACCTTGAATTTCGTGCCGGTGAGCGCGTTCAAGGCCTTGGGCACAATGGCGGTGTTGGAGGTGGCGCCGGCGGCGGCGACGATGACCTCGCGCGCGCGGGCGGCTTCGATCGTCTTGACCGGCGATTGATGCCAAGTGGCGCAGACGTTCTGCAATTTGCCGATGCTGCCCAGCCAATTGAACTTCTGCGCGTCGTAGCGCGCGCTCGTATTGCCGAACAGCGGCTCCATGGCGGCGCCATTGGTGAAGGCCGCGATGGTAGAGCCGTCCTTGTCGGCGGTGGTGTAGAGCGCGCTGGCGGCTGCCAGGCCGGCCGCGGCCGGCATGTTCTTGGCGATGATGGCGGGATTGCCCGGAATGTGCCGCGACATGTGCCGGGCGAAGATGCGGGCGTAGGTGTCGTAGCCGCCTCCGGCGCCGCTGCCGACCAGCATGGTGATCGATCTGCCCCGGTAGAATTCTTCGGCCGTTTGCGCGAGCGCGCCCCCCGGCCAACATGCCGCCGCGCAGATGACCGCCGTGACCGCTCGCATGCCGCCGTGCATCGGAAGCGCGCGCTATCGCCGGTACTTCTGCGCCATGGCCGCGAAATAGCCGTCGCTCCGCAGTGCCTCGAGCAGGCTCGTGTCCACGTAGTCCTCGACCTTTGCACTGCCGCCGGGAAACTGCACCAGGATGTTCTCGGCGCCCGACCGCGAGATCTCGAGGTTGGCGGGCGATTGCGCCTTGAAGTCGCGGTAGGTGATGTCGAGGATGTTCGGGTCGCTGATCTTGAGCTCCTTCGCCAGCACCTCCTTGCCCCGCGTCTCGTCGGACAGCGCGAGATGGTTGCCTTCGATCGTCGCCTTGAGGAAGCGCGTGAGCACGTTGCGCCGGCCCGCGATATCGCTCTGCCGCACCACGATCGAGCTGAAGACCCACGGAATCTGCTCGGGAACGAGGTCGACGAGAACGTTCACGCCCTGCGCGCGCGCCAGACTGGCGATCGGCTCGTTGATGGGGGTCGCTTGGATTTCGCCCGCTTTCACCGCCGCGAAGCGCCGCGAGCCGCCGCCATGTTCCTTCAGCGTGACGTCGTTGCGGGTGAGTCCGAGCCGCGCCAGCGCGAGCGTCACGGTGGAATCGCTCTCGGATCCGAAGGTACTCACGCCGATCACGCCGCCCTTGAGGTCGGCCGCGGTCTTGACCCCGGGTGCGGAGAAGAAGGTGAAACGAATGACGTTGCTCAGGGAGCCGACGCTGCGAAGGTCGCCGCCGCCGCGGTTGACACGGATCACCGAGGACAATCCCACATGCATGACGTCGAGCCGCCCGGCCTGCAGCTCGGCCGCGCCGCGACTGCCACCGCTCATGTTGACGATGTCGACTTTCAATCCGTGCGCGGCGTAGAGGCCGGCGTCGCGCGCCACGTACCAGGCCAGCACCGTATTGACTGGGTCGGAGATGCCGGCCTTGAACGCGATCGGCTCCTGCGCCGCCGCCGGCTGCGATCCGACGACGACGAGAGCGAGGACGGCGACGCCGACGCGTGCGGTACGACAGGCTGTGGTTTGCATCGTCGTTTCCTCCCGTTTTCTTTGTGCCCGCCGTGATGCGCCGACGGAACGCGAGAGTTCAGAACTCCCGCAACAGCCGGCCAAATCCGTCGATGCGGTCATTGATTCCGCAGCGTCGCAGCGCATCCCAGACGATCGCCTGATGCGCGGCCATGACATTGATGCCGAACTCGCGCTCGAGCGCGTCGATCGACTCCGCGGTCGGCCAATGCGGCGAGGGTAACAGGATCGAATCGGCGTCCGGATGCTCGCGCATCAGCTTGCGTCCCATCTGGAGCGCGGCGTGGCGCGGAATGCGCCCGATCTGGTTGAATGCGCTGCCCCAACCGGTCGCGCCTAGCACCTCGCAGCCGAAGTGGGCGCCGTAGCCCGCGATCCGATCAGTCTCCCTCAGCTCGTAGGGCTGAGCCACCACCACCTTGCGGCAGCCGAGCGCACGCGCGGCCTTGGCCTGCGCCGACGCGCTGGTGGATACCTTGACGTTCAGCTCAGCCTCGAGGTCGAGGATCATCTGCTCCGCGTTGGCGTAGCCCTTGGACAGGTTGATGGGAACGCCGCCGAGCACGACGATGTCGACGCCTGCCGCTGCCATCTCGCGCGCGGCCTTCATGCTGATGTCGTAGGAGCGGTCGACCTCGTCCTTGCTGCGCACCACGATTGCGAGCGTGGTGAGGACGAGCGTCACCCCGGAGGGAACGATCCTGTAGAATTCGTAGGGGAAGATCTCGGTGGTGAGCGGCGGCGAGGTGTAGCCGATACGCGCCCGATCTCCGTAGATGCTCTCGCGCGCCGCGGCGGAAGAAGTCATTGCTGGTATCGACGCCTGCTGCAACCGCCGACGGGGTTTGCTTCAGAAGCCGGCAAAGGCTAGCGGCCGTGCCGCGCCTTGTCCACGCGTGTCGCCGCGTTCGATCGCAGCCAGGTCCGGCGTATCGACGGGTTGTCACAGACCGAAAATACAGTGAAAATTTAAGGGCTTATTGGAAGTCTTCTAAGGAATGACCATGCGCGCTCGTCACTGCGCCTGCCTGCGCTCGCTGCTACCCATTACCCTCGCCGCGTTCGTCGCCGCGCTCGTGCCCGCCTCCGCTCCACGTGCTGAGGAAACGGTCACGATTGGCGATCTCGTCTTCATCAACAAGGCGCTGGTGGGAGTTGGGCGATTGCCGTCCGATCTGCGCGACAAGTTCGGCGAGACCTTCGGCTCCGGCTCCGGCATCGCCGTCGATCCGAAGTCCTGGACGCGAACGCCCGCCGGATATCAGGGCACGTTCTACATGCTGCCCGATCGCGGCTACAATGTCAGGGAAACGATCGACTATCGCGCGCGCATCAACAAGCTGTCGGTCACCTTCAAGCCGCTCGACGATCCGCGGGCCGTGCCGCTCGCGGAACGGCAAAGGAGCATCGAGGCGACGCTGGTCGACACCATCCTGCTCACCGACCCGGGAGGCGAGCCGCTCACCGGCCTCGATCCCAACGGCATCCGCCGCGCCGCCGGCGGCCTGCCGGACCTCCCGCAGGCGCCGAACGGGCGCGTCAGCATCGATACCGAATCCCTGGTGCTGCTGCCCGACGGCAGCTTCTTCGTCGGCGACGAATACGGTCCCTACATCTACCGCTTCTCGCCCACGGGCCGCCTGCTCGCGGTCATCCGACCGCCGGAGGCCTTCATCCCCAAACGCGGCGGCAAGGATCACTTCTCTTCCGACAATCCCGGTGCGGGCAGCCAGGCGCCGGAGCCGCGCAACCCCGAGGCCGGCCGGCAGAACAACCAGGGCTTCGAGGGACTCACGCTGACACCGGGCGGCAGGTTCCTGGTGGTCGCGTTGCAGAGCGCGACTCGCCAGGACGGCGGCGCCTCGGCGGAGACCCGGCGCTATGCCCGGCTGCTCTACTACGACATCATCGATCTCGACCGTCCCAGGCTTGCGCGCGAGCACGTCATCCCGTTGCCGGTGTTCGAGGACGCCAACGGCCGGCAGCGCGTCGCAGCGCAGAGCGAACTGCTCGCGCTCGACGAGACGTTCTTTCTCCTGCTCTGCCGCGATGCCGGCAACGGCTACGGAACCGACGGAGCTGCGTCGCGCTACCGCAGCATCGAGCTCCTCGACACCGCGCGTGCGACCAACATCGCGGGCTCGCCCTATGACGGCACGGTCCCGGTCGCTCCCAACGGCAAGCTGGTGGATGGCGTCGTGCCGGCGACGCTGACGCGCTACATCGACATCAACAACAATGCGGAGTTGGGCAAGTTCGGATTGCACAACGGCGAACCGAATGATCGCAACAATCTTTCGGAGAAGTGGGAAGGCATGACGCTGGTGCCGTCGCTCGATCCTGCCAATCCCAACGACTTCTTCCTGTTCGTCGTGAACGACAACGATTTCATCACTCAGAACGGCTATCAGGCCGGCGCCCGATATCGCGATGCGAGCGGCGTGGAGGTCGACACGATGCTGCTCGCCTATCGCATCACCTTGCCCGAGCAGATGAAGTAGATTTTTACGGCGAGGATTGGCTTGCGCGGGGCTGGACCGAGCCAGACCCGCGCAAGCAAACTCGCTTGCCCCGCGCGCGACTACTGCACCGCACAAGCGAGGTGCGGCACCACGTCCCGCCCTCGGGACGGCATTTCCGGGCATTGTCCTCGCCGCTGGGCTGGCTTTTCGCGCACGCGGTGTGCCATTTACCAAAATACGGAGTTATAGAAGGGACTTCGTTGCGGTCGGCGCGTGTTTGTCGATGGTAGGAACGGAACGTGGCGGGGCGCATAAGAAATCAGGGAGATACGTCAATGAGAGCAACAAGGCATCCGGGCCTCGGCGCGGTCGCCGCGCTATGGATCGCGCAAGCGTTTGTGCCGGCCCCGGCGCTGGCGGCGTGGGAACCGACGCGGCCGGTGGAATTCATCATCCCCGCCGGTACCGGCGGCGGCGCCGATCAGATGGCCCGCACCATCCAGGGCATCGTCACCAAGTACAATCTGATGAAGCAGCCGATGGTGGTGATCAACAAGGCCGGCGGGGCCGGCGGCGAAGGCTTCCTCGACGTGAAGGCCTCGCGCGGCAATCCGCACAAGATCATCATCACGCTGTCCAACCTGTTCACGACGCCGCTCGCTACCGGCATTCCCTTCAACTGGAAGGACCTGACGCCGGTCGCCATGCTGGCGCTCGATGAATTCATTCTGTGGGTCAATGCCGAGAAGCCGTACAAGACGGCCAAGGAGTACATCGACGCCGCGAAAGCGGCGAACGGCACGTTCAAGATGGCCGGTACCGGCTCCAAGCAGGAAGACCAGATCATCACCGAAGCGATCCAGAAGGTCGCGGGGGTCAAGTTCATCTTCATTCCGGAACGCGGCGGCGGCGCGGTGGCGGTGCAATTGGTCGGCAACCACGTCGATTCGACCGTCAACAATCCGATCGAAGCGGTGGCGCAATGGCGCGGCGGGCAGCTGCGTCCGCTCTGTGTGTTCGACAGCAAGCCGGTCGACTACAACGACAAGATCGCCGGCGAGCTCTCGTGGAGCAGCATCCCGACCTGCAAGTCGCAGGGGCTGGACATCGAGTATCTCATGCTGCGCGGTATCTTCATGACCCCCGGCGCGACCCAGGACCAGGTTGATTACTACGTCGAGCTGTTCAAGAAGGTGCGCGAGACGCCGGAATGGAAGAAGCTGATGGCCGACGGCGCGTTCAACCAGAGCTTCATGACCGGCCCCGACTACGTCAAATGGGTCGCGGGTGAGGAAAAGCGGCACGAAGAGCTGATGAAGGACGCGGGCTTCCTCGCGAAATAAGCAATCATGATCCGACTTCTGGCGGCGGACAGGTTTCCGCCGCCGGTTGCCTATGGGTGTCGCGGGTCGACGACCAATGACCGGAAACTCACAAGGCGCCCGCAGCGTTGCACCGACGCACGAGCCGACCCCGCGCAGTCCGATCGGTCATCAGGCGGTCCGGTTCGATGGTTGAAGGGTTAAAGCGCCGCATTGCGCATGGCCGAAATTCTGGAATATTGTATACCAGCATGAACAACGGTTCCCCCGAAGGCATCCGTGGCGCCGGACCAACCCAGCGGTCGGTCGAGCTCGGCGTCACGCTGGCGATGGCGCTTTTCGCGCTGATCGTCATCGCCGGCAGCATGCAAGTCGGCATCGGCTGGGGGGCCGAAGGTCCGCAGGCCGGCTTTGTTCCGTTCTATGTCGGCTTGCTGATCCTGGGATCAAGCGTCATCAATTTCGGCGCGGCCGTCTCGGAGCGATCCGACGGTCGCCTGTTTGCCGAATGGGGTCAGCTCGGCAAGGTGATGGCGATGCTGGTGCCGACCGCGACCTACGTGGCGCTGGTGCCGTGGATCGGGATCTACGCCGCTTCCGCGCTGCTCATTGCCGTGTTCATGCGATGGCTCGGGCACTACGGCTGGAGCATGGTGGCGGCGATCTCGCTGGGCGTGCCGCTCGCGACCTTCCTCATCTTCGAAAGGTGGTTCCTCCTGCCTTTGCCGAAAGGGCCGATCGAAGCGTATCTGGGATTTTGACGCCAGTCGGATAGGCCCAAGAGAGTTGGAGTAACGAGCGCAATTACATGGAAGAGATCGTCAATCTATTTCACGGCTTCGCCGTCGTCGTCCAGCCGTTCAACCTCCTGGTGATGCTCGTCGGCATCATGCTCGGCGTCATCATCGGCGTGCTGCCGGGCCTCGGCGGCGCCAACGGGGTCGCGATCCTGCTGCCGCTGACGTTCTCCATGTCGCCGACCTCGGCGATCATCATGCTGTCCTGCATCTACTGGGGCGCGCTGTTCGGCGGCGCGATCACCTCGGTGCTGTTCAATATCCCGGGCGAGCCGTGGTCGGTGGCGACCACCTTCGACGGCCATCCCATGGCGCAGCAGGGCAGAGCGGGCGAGGCGCTGACCGCCGCCTTCACCTCGTCCTTCGTCGGTGCGCTGTTCGCGGTGATCATGATCACGCTCGTTGCGCCGCTGGTCGCCAAATTTGCCTTGCAGTTCGGGCCGGCGGAGAAATTCGGGGTCTATTTCCTTGCCTTCTGCAGCTTCATCGGCATGAGCAAGGAGCCGCCGTTCAAGACGGTGGCCTCGATGATGATCGGCTTCGCCTTGGCCGCCGTCGGCCTCGACAGCATCACCGGCCAGCTGCGACTGACCTTCGGCTACACCGAACTCCTGACCGGCTTCGACTTCCTCATCGCGGTCATCGGCCTGTTCGGCATCGGCGAGATCCTGCTCACCATCGAGGAGGGACTGACCTTCAAAGGGGGCTCGGCTGGAATCAATCCGAAGGTGGTGTTGCAGACCTGGAAGGAGCTGCCGCGCTACTGGATGACGTCGCTGCGCTCCTGCGTGATCGGCTGCTGGATGGGCATCAGTCCCGCAGGCGCCACGCCCGCGTCGTTCATGAGCTACGGCATCGCCAAGCGCGTGTCGAAGCATGGCGACCGGTTCGGCCGCGGCGAGATCGAGGGCGTGGTCGCGCCGGAAACCGCCGCGCACGCCGCCGGCACTTCGGCGCTGCTGCCCATGCTCGCGCTCGGCGTGCCCGGCTCGCCGACCGCGGCGGTGCTGCTCGGCGGCCTCCTGATCTGGGGCCTGCAGCCCGGACCGCTATTGTTCGTCGAGCAGAAGGAGTTCGTCTGGGGCCTGATCGCCTCGATGTATCTCGGCAATGTCGTCGGCCTCTTGGTGGTTCTCACCTGCGTGCCGCTGTTTGCCGCCATCCTGCGCATTCCGTTCGCCATCATCGCGCCGGTCATTCTGATGTTTTGCGCAATCGGCGCCTACACCGTCCACAATTCGACCTTCGATGTCGTGATGATGCTGGTGTTCGGCGTGGTCGGATACGTCTTGAAGAAATGCAACTATCCGCTCGCGCCCCTGGTGCTGGCCATCGTGCTCGGCGACAAGGCGGAGGAGTCGTTCCGGCAGTCGCTGCTTGCCTCGCAGGGAAGCCTCGGCATCTTCTTCTCCAACGGGCTGGTGAGCTCGATCATGGCGCTCGGTCTCGTGGCGCTGTTCTGGCCGTTGATCCAGAACGCCTTCACGCGGCTGCGCACCCGGCCGGCGCTGTGAGGCCGGGAGGCGAGCCGGCCGACGCCTTGCTGTCGGCGAGCGCCCGAAGTCACCCGTGGGGCGAAAGTCCAAGCGCCCGCATTGCGCGCTGCCAGTGTTCTGGAATATTGTATACCAGCCATGAGTACCAGCGACCGTAACCCCCGTCCTGCCAGCGTCCGGGTCGAATCTGCGCTACATCCCGCGGGAGCCGCGGTCTCGCCGCGGCTCGATCCGATCGCCAGCCCGGAAAGCTTCAAGAGCCGCGCTTATGCGGCGCTCAAGGACGCCATCGTGTCGATGGACGTCTATCGCAGCCGGGCCGATATCCGGCTCGACGAGCGGCGCCTGGCATTGGACTTTGGCATCAGCCGCACGCCGGTGCGCGAGGCCATGGCGCAGCTCGAGCGCGAGGGCTTCGTGCGCGCGGTCCCGCGCCGCGGCATCTACGTGGTGCGCAAGACCAAGCGCGAGGTGATCGAGATGATCACCGCCTGGGCCGCGCTCGAAGGCATGGCGGCGCGGCTGATCACCGAGAACGCGAGCGCAGAGGAGATCGCCTCGCTGCGCACCATGTTCACGAAGTTCGAGAACGGCGAGCTGCACGCCAGGCTCGACGAATACTCCGAGGTCAACATCGAGTTTCACCAGGCCATCATCCGCATGAGCCGCAACGGCGTGCTCATCTCGCTCGCGGAGAACCTGTTCACGCATATGCGCATGATCCGCCGCAAGACCATCGGCGAGCAGGATCGCGCCGACCGCTCGATCCGAGACCATATGACCATCATCGAGGCGCTCGAGGCGCGCGATACCAAACGCGCCGAGGCGCTGGTGCGCGACCACGCCCTCGGCCTCGCCGATCACGTGGCGAAATACGCCGACTATTTGGACTGACACCGAAAAAAGTTTCGGGAGAGGATTGCCATGGCTGACGCAGCAGTGAAAACCAAGCCCGCGACCACCACCGCGGAAGACACAGAGCGGGAGCTGACGGATGGCTTTCACCTCGTCATCGATGCTCTCAAGCTCAACGGCATCA
>Ga0075365_10001481_pt1 | contig 10688 bp, 9 predicted proteins | sample EndMetdeltDD1765_FD_71387 | JGI IMG/M metagenome (GOLD analysis project Ga0075365, IMG submission 71387) | Populus endosphere microbial communities from Tennessee, USA - Endosphere MetaG P. deltoides DD176-5 | ecosystem: Host-associated > Plants > Roots > Endosphere | place: USA: Tennessee... | reverse complement strand
GCATCGAGGCCGGAGCCGCACAGGCGGTTGATGGTGGCGCCGCCCAGTTCGAGCGGCAGGCCCGCCAGCAGCGCCGACATGCGCGCCACGTTGCGGTTGTCTTCGCCGGCCTGGTTGGCGCAGCCGTAGAGCACGTCGCCCACGGCCTGCCAGTCGACGTTCTTGTTGCGTTCCATCAGCGCCTTGAGCGGCACGGCGCCGAGGTCGTCGGCGCGCACGCTGCTGAGCGAACCGCCGTAGCGGCCGAAGGGAGTGCGGACTGCGTCGCAGATGAAGGCTTGGTTGGTCATGGTCTGTCTCGTTGGAAGTGAATCGAATTCGCAAGTCCGCTTTTATGCGGCGATCGGCAAGCCCACGAGCTTCTCGAGCTCCTCGCGGCTGAGCCCTTCGACCAGGTCGACGAGCTTCAAGCCTTCGGGCGTGCATTCGAGCGTGGCGAGGTCGGAGTACACGCGCTTGACGCAGCCGATGCCAGTGAGCGGATAGGTGCATTCCTTCACCAGTTTGCTCGCGCCCTGCTTGGTGAGCAGGTCCATCATCACCCACGTCTGCTTGGCGCCGATGGCCAGGTCCATGGCGCCGCCGACGGCGGGAATGGCGTCTTTCTCGCCCGTGTGCCAGTTGGCAAGGTCGCCCGTGGCCGACACCTGGAACGCGCCGAGCACGCAGATGTCGAGATGGCCGCCGCGCATCATCGCGAAGCTGTCGGAGTGATGGAAGAACGAGCCGCCCGGCAGCAGCGTGACAGGCTGCTTGCCGGCGTTGATGAGGTCGTAGTCTTCTTCGCCGGCCTCGGGCGCAGGACCCATGCCGAGAATGCCGTTCTCGCTCTGCAGGATGACTTCGCGGCCCTTCGGCAGATGGTTGGCCACCAGCGTGGGCTGGCCGATGCCGAGGTTGACGACGGCACCGTCGAAGATGTCCTGCGCCACGCGGGCGGCGAGCTGGTCCTTGGTGCGACGGGTGTAGGTAGTGCTGCTCATGGTCATGCCGCCTTCTTGAAACCGCCGGCTTGCGTCGCCACGCGTTCGATGCGCACCACCTGGTGCACGAAGATGCCCGGAGTCACGATGGTCTCGGGGTCGAGGGTGCCGAGTTCGGCGATGTCGTGCACGGTGGCAATGGTCTTCTTCGCGGCCATGGCCATCACCGGGCCGAAGTTGCGCGCGGCCTTGCGGTAGACCAGGTTGCCCCAGCGGTCGCCGCGCTCGGCCTTGATGAGCGCCACGTCGCCGTTGATGGGGTACTCGAGCACGTACTGCACGCCGTCGATCTCGCGGGTTTCGCGGTTGCCCGCGAGCTGCGTGCCGTAGCCCGTGGGGCAGTAGAAGGCGCCGATGCCCGCGCCCGCGGCGCGAATGCGCTCGGCCAGGTTGCCCTGGGGCACGAGTTCGAGTTCGATCTTGCCGCTGCGGTAGAGCCCGTCGAACACCTGGCTATCGGCCTGGCGCGGAAAGCTGCAGATGATCTTGCGCACGCGTCCAGCCTTGAGCAGCGCGGCAAGGCCGGTTTCGCCGTTGCCGGCGTTGTTGTTGACCACGGTGAGGTCCCTGGCGCCCTGCTCGACGAGACCGTCGATGAGTTCGCCGGGAATGCCGGCGGTGCCAAAGCCGCCGATGAGAACCGTGGCGCCGTCTTGGATGCCCGCAAGGGCATCGGCGACCGAGCGCGCGATCTTGTTGATCATGAAGCCTGTCTCCGGGAGTTGAAAAAGAAATCGAACCCTGCGAACAAACCGCCAAACAATCGCTCGATTCTGCGAATCGCAAAATTGTTCGTCTAAAGAACATTTGTTCGTATAATGAATTCTAAAGACGAATGCTCGATATGGCAACCCACACGACACCACCCGACACACCAGCCCCCGGAGACAGCTACGTGCAGTCGTTTGCACGCGGTCTCCAGGTGATCCGTTCTTTCAGCGCAAGCGCGCCGCGGCAGACGCTGAGCGAGGTGGCGGCCGCCAGCGGGCTCACGCGGGCCGGCGCGCGGCGCATCCTGCTCACGCTGCAGACGCTCGGCTACGTGGTGACCGACGGCAAGCTCTTCACGCTCACGCCGCGCATCCTCGACCTGGGCTTTGCCTATCTCTCTTCGATGCCGATATGGAACCGCGCCGAGCCGGTGATGGAAGCGCTGGTGCAGCAGGTGCAGGAGTCTTGCTCGGCCGCCGTGCTGGACGCGACCGACATCGTCTATGTGATGCGCGTGCCGACGCAGAAGATCATGCGCATCAGCCTGGGCGTGGGCTCGCGGCTGCCGGCCTACTGCACGTCGCTTGGCCGCCTGCTGCTGGCCGGCCTGGACGACGACGAGGTGCGCGCGCGGCTCGAAGCCTCGGAGCGCACAGCGCTCACCAAGCACACGGTGACCGACGTCGACGCGCTGATGGCCAAGGTGGCGCAGGCGCGCAAACAGCAGTGGTGCCTGGTGAACCAGGAGCTGGAAGAAGGCCTGATTTCGGTGGCCGCGCCCATCGTGAACCGCCAGGGCCGCATGGTGGCCGCGCTCAACATCACCGGGCAGGCCAACCGCACCAATGCCAAGGTGATGCAGGAGACGATGCTGCCGGCGCTGATGGAGGCCGCAAAGAAGATCTCACGGCTGCTCTAACGAAACAACGGCCCCAGCCAGCGCACCCGCGGAACCGGCTTTGCCGGGCCGCCGGGTGCGCCCCCCAGTGGGGGGAGGCGCCGAAGGCGCTTCGGGGGGCGTCCTAAGTGTCGGAGTGGATGCCCTTCATGATGATCACGCCGCCCAGCCGCGCGGTGTCGGCGCGCATGCGCTTGGCCAGCGCGTCGGGCGTGCCCGGCTGCGCCTGCCAGCCGGTCTTCAGCAGCGCCTCGCTCACTTCGGGCGAACCCATCGCCTCGACCAGCGCGGCATTGAGCTTGGCAATGGCGGCCGGCTTCATGGCCGCGGGAGCGGCCAGCGCGGTCCAGATCTCCAGGTCGGCGCCGCGCACGTCGGCGTCGCGGATCGTGGGCAGTTCGTTGGCCAGCGGGCTGCGCTCGGGCGACGTCACGCCAATGGCCTTGATCTTGCCGGACTTCACATGCGGCATGGCCAGGCCGGGCGGCAGCAGCGCCAGCTGGATCTCGCCCGCCAGCAAGCCGGCGATCACTTGCGGATTGCCCGTGTAGGGCTTGTGCTGGGCCGTGATGGCGGCGCGGCTCTTGATGAGCTCCATGCCCAGATGGCCCACGGTTCCGACGCCGGGCGTGCCGTACTTGCCGTTGCTGCCGAGGTTGCGCGTCCACAGCAGCAGGTCGGCCGCGGTCTTGCCCGTGGCATTGCTCGAGACCACCAGCACGAGCGGCGCGGTGCCGATCAGGCCGACCGGTGCAAAGTCTTTTTCGGGATCGAAGCTGAGCTTGGGATTGAGCAGCTTCGCAATGGTGAGGTTGCCGTTGATCAATGCGCCGATGGTGTGGTCGTCGTTGGCCTTGGCCACCTGGTCGGCCACCAGATTGCCGCTGGCACCGGGCTTGTTCTCGACCGTGACCGGCTGGTGCAGGATCTTCGACAGTGGCTCCGCGATGGCACGGGCGGCGAGATCGGGCGAGGCCCCGGCGGGAAAGCCCACCAGGATGCGAATGGGCTTGGTCGGCCATGCGGCGTCGCCGCCGCCGGTGCGCTGTGCCCATGACCCCGGTGCAAAAAGCGATGCGGCAACTGCTGCTGCGCCACCTTCGAGCAGGCGGCGTTTGGTGATCTTCAAGATGACTCCAGAGAGGGAAGGAGGAGAGACGCTGTTTTCGTTGTACTTACATCACGTTACATGATTGGGCTGGATTGCGCAAGTCGATGCGTATTCATGGATGTGGTCATGCGGCCGTCGGCGGCGCAATGCGTGGGGATGCGACTGCCCCGTGAGAACGTTGTGTCCGAAGGTTAACTGCCCACTTACAATCCCTGCCGCATCACTCTTCCCCCCTACGAGGTCTCGTCCGCAATGCCCAAGAGCCCCCTGCCGCGCGCCCGTTTCAGCTTTTCCCCCACCGTGCGTGCCCTGCTCCTGGCCACTGCCTGCGGCTTGGCCCTGCCCGCGCTTGCCGCGGTAGAGCACGACGAGGTCGATCGGCTCATGCAGGCTGGCAAGCTCGACGAGGCCATGTCGCGCGCCGACGCTTTCCTGAAGGACAAGCCGAAGGATCCGCAAATGCGCTTCCTGAAGGGCGTGATCCAGCTCGATACCGGCAAGCGCGCCGAAGCCATCGCCGCCTTCACGCAGCTGACGCAGGACGCGCCCGAACTGCCCGAGCCGTACAACAACCTTGCGGTGATCTACGCGAGCCAGAACCAGTTCGACAAGGCACGCAGCGCGCTCGAAAGCGCGATTCGCACCAACCCGAGCTATGCCACGGCGCAAGAGAACCTGGGCGACGTGTATGCGCGGCTGGCCAGCCAGGCCTACAGCAAGGCGCTGCAACTCGACCAGAACAACACGGCGGTGCAACCCAAGCTGGCGGTGATCCGCACCTTGTTCACGCCGGCACCGGTGGGCGGCAAATCCGCGGCCACAGCGGTGGCGGCTGCGCCTGCCGCAAAGACGGCCGCGCCCGCTGCCGTGCCTGCGCCCGCGCCGGTCGCGAAGGCACCCGCCACCCCAACACCCGCTCCCGCAGCCGCGCCTGCGCCTGCGCCCGTCAAGGCAGCAGCACCTGCGCCAGTGGCAGCGCCAACGCCACCGGTGGTGGTGGCGAAGGCGCCCGAGGCTTCGATGCCATCCGCATCTGCATCCACACCTGCATCCGCGCCGGCCGCGGCAGCAGCAACAGCAACGCCCGGCTCGACGGCCGAGGTTGAATCGGCCGTGCGCGCATGGGCCGCCGCCTGGGCGTCGCAGGACGTGGACCGCTACCTTGGCGCTTATGGCCCCGAGTTCAATCCCGGCGGTGGACAGAACCGCAAGAGCTGGGAAGAAGAACGCCGCGCGCGGATCGTCGGCAAGTCGAGCATCAGCGTGAATCTCGAGAACCTGGCGATCAACGTCAACGGACAAACCGCAACCGCCAAGTTCCGCCAGATCTATCGCGCCGACAACCTCAATATCTCGAGCCGCAAGACACTGGAGCTGCATCGCTCCGGCAACCAATGGCAAATTCGCAAGGAAAGCGTCGGGGGGTAGTGGCGGACATCGTCCGGCGCGGCCGGCTTCCGAAGAACGCTCCGTTCCGGCGCAGCGGGAACATGCTTGCAGCGCTCGTGGCGGCGTCGGTCCTGTTGCTGACGGCGCCCGGCTCGGCCGATGCCACCATCAAGCCCGACGTCACCACCAAGTCGAAGGCCACCGGCAGCCGACCGGTACACCAGGCCGCCAGGGAAGCGAAACCCCGGGCAAAGAAGACCGCCGCCGCAGGAACCGCAAGCGCGGCAAGCAGATCCACGCCGCGCAAAGCGGCTGCATCTTCGGCCGCCCTTCAGCAAGCCAACGGCGCCGAGGCCCGCCTGATTGCAGTCTACGAACTGTTCGGCCGCGGCCAGGCGCGGCCCGCACTCGCCAAGGCCCGCGACCTGGTGCGCGACTACCCCAACTTTCAGCTGGCCCAGTTGGTCTACGCCGACCTGCTCGCAACCCAGGTACCACCGGCGCACGCCTTCTCCGATGCCTCTGGCATCGCACGGCTGCGCAGCGATCCGGCCATGGCCGAACTGCGCGAAGAATCGCAGCGGCGCCTGCAGGCCCTGCGCGACAGGCCGCCGGCCGGCACCGTGCCCTCGCAGTTCCTGGCGCTGTCCACGCGCAGCCGCTATGCCATTGCGGTCGACGCCTCGCGTTCGCGGCTCTACCTGCTCGAGAACTCCGACAAAGGGCTGCAGCTGGTGGCCGACTATTACGTGTCGGTCGGCAAGTCGGGCATCGGCAAGGTTGCGGAAGGCGACGCGCGTACGCCGCTGGGGGTGTACTACATCACCAGCAGCCTCGATCCGAAGTCGCTGCGCGACTTCTACGGCGCCGGTGCGCTTCCCATCAATTACCCCAACCCGTATGACGTGCGGCGCGGCAAGACCGGTGGAGGCATCTGGCTGCACGGCACCCCGCCCCAGCAGTTTGCGCGCGCACCGCTGGCAAGCGACGGTTGCGTCGTCATGGCCAACCCCGACCTGAAGCAGCTCCTGCGCAAGGTGCAGATCGGCGCCACCCCGGTGGTCACCGCCCGCAGCCTGCAATGGATCTCGCAGCCGCAGGCCCAGAAAGAAGCCCAGTCATTCACCAGCGCCATCGCAGCCTGGAAAGATGCTCGGGCCAATGGCAATGAAGCGCAATTGAAGAAATTCTATTTGCCAGAATTCCAGCGCAACAACAATAAGAAATCCATCGAAGGATTTTCGGTACTCCACGACGAAGTGGAATACGCCCAAGGCAAACGCGTCCAGTTCAAGGACATGTCGTATCTGCACTGGCGCGACGGCGACGAAACCATGGTCGCCACCTTCGGAGAAGTCTTCGAAGGCGAAAAGAGCGGGCGCACCCGGCGCCAATACTGGCTGCGCCAAGGCAGCGAGTGGAAGCTCTTTCACGAAGAAATCCTGGGCTGAACCTGACTTTCGGCCCTCCTGCCAGGGGGGTCATGCCCAAAATCCGTGATTTTTTGCTCAGATGCCGGCCCGAACTTGGCCGTTACATTTCGCCTCACGGCACCCGTGCTACGTAACACGTAACGCATTTGTTCCCGTAACGCCGGCCCTCTGCGCGTTCCGTCCGCACCGTAACGACGTCCCCTGTTCATGGGATGGGTACCTCTGTTGTCAGAGGGAAGAATGGTCGCCGGACTGCTAACTACGCTCTGAAATCCGAACGCGCCTTAGGGCGACGCTGGGTTGGCCGCATTCGTGCTTAGACCCTTCGGATAGCACAGGAACCATTCCATCTCATGGGCACCTCTTGTTGATACACAGAGTTACGCCGTATAACATTCACCTGTCGTCACTGTTGTTAACAATTCCTTAAAGGGGAAATCAATGCTTCGCTCTATTACTCGTTTTCTGCGCGATGAAGAAGGTGCTACTGCAATTGAATATGGAATTATTGCGGGGTTGATTTCGGTTGTGATGATTACGGCCATTACTGGCACTGGCGGGATAGGTGAGAGCCTGTCGGCCATTTGGACTGACATCAAAACCAAACTCGCCGCCGCTTGAGGTGCAATGCAAGCAATGACATCGGCGTATTTGATGTGGTTGCTTTTCATTGCGGTGTATGACTTCAGGCAACGCCGCGTCCCCAATTGGCTTGTGCTCGCAGGCGCCTTCCTGGCTGTTGCGGCACTGACATTGGGGATGGGGCCTGTCAAGCACGACTGGGCTGCCGCCCTGCTCGGTGCAGGCCTGGCTTTTGGCTTTCTGCTGCTTTTCTACGCTCTTGGAGTCATGGGAGCCGGCGACGTGAAATTCGCTGGAGCGCTCGGACTCTGGGTAGGCTTTTCGGCGCTGCTCCCCGTCTGGCTCATCGGCAGCCTCCTCGCCAGCCTTCATGCCGCGCTTTGGCTGATTCTTCGGCGCTGGCCAGTTTCCCCCCGGTTTTCGCTCGTGCTTTTCGGGCCCTCGTCGCCGGCAGATGGCAACCCGTCACCGCCCCGGGTTCGCTTTATTCCCTATGCGGCCTATCTCGCGCTGGCCGCCGCGGTGTGGATGGTTTGGGGTCGACAGAGCGCCTAGTCGCTCCGCCACCACGAGCTGCTCATCGATAGCTCTCGAATTGCTCCTCCTTGACACGCCGCTCATGATCAATCTCACCAAAATCATCGCCGCCGTCCTCGTGCTCCTGGCCTTCGCGCTCGGCGGCTATGCATGGATGCTCAGCCGCAAGCCTCCACCGCCCGTCGCGGTCGCGCCTTCTGCCGCCGCTCCCGGCAAGGCCGCCCAGGCGCAAACCTTCCCCGTGGTCGTGGCGGCCAAGCCGCTTCCTGCGGGCCAGCCGATCCCGGCCGATGCACTTCGCATCGAACGCCTGACGATCAATCCGGTGGGTGCGTTCCAGGACACCGCGCCGCTCGCGGGGCGCGTGCCGGTGATCGATCTGAGCGAAGGCTCGCCGCTTCTCCAAGGCCAGCTCGTTTCCGGTCTGGCCCTGCGCGTCGCAGAAGGCGAACGTGCGGTTGCCATCAAGGCCGACGAGATCATGGGTGTGGGCAACAAGGTTCAACCCGGCGACTTCGTCGACGTGTTCCTGATGCTCAAGTCCGACGGCAAGGACATCGACCGCAGCCAGGCGCGCCTCTTCCTGTCGCGCAAGCGCGTGCTGGCCTACGGCAGCGCTTCCGTCGATGGTCTGCCTTCCAAGATGGACAAGAACGGTGGCGCACAGCAGGCCCAGCGCGCCGAGGCGGCCCGGACTGCCGTGCTCGCAGTGCCGGTGGACGATGTCAACCAGCTCACGCTTGCCGAGAACAGCGGCCGCTTGATCCTGGCGCTGCGCAATCCCACCGACATGTCGGAACCCGATCCGAAGCTCTTTGCCGAGTTGCCCACCGCCCTGCAGCCGTCTCCGCCAAAAGCCGGCGAACCGCGCCGCCCGCAACTGGAAGGCTTGGACCGCGCGCAGGCCGGCATCACCACGGCGGATTTCGTGACCGGCGGCAAGCCGGGCAGCGCCTCACGCGTGCCGGCTATTGCTGCTGCGCGGATTCCGACGGCTCGCACCGAAGACTCCCGCGGCGGACTCAAGGTCGAAGTCATTCGTGGCGACCGCAGCGAAACCATCAACTACTGATCAGCAACAAGCGGCACGCCCATGCATGCCACGCAGGAAACGAAATCCATGACGATCGCCCTTCTCGCGAAAACAGCCGGTCCGGCCCGTCCACTGCGTCCAGCACTCGCGGTGCTGTGTCTGCTGGCCTCGGGCGTCTGGCCTGGGGTCTCCGCAGCCGCAGATCCGGCAGAGGCGACGTCTCTTCGCCCCGCACTTCAACTGCGGATCGACGCTGGCACGCAAAAGGAACTGCTGATCGTCAAGGGTATCGAGCGCATGGCCATCGCCGACGAGACGGTGGCCGGCGTCGCGCTCACCCGCCAATCGCCCAACTCGCCGGCCGCGCGCCTCATCGTCACCGGCAAGGCTGCGGGGCGGACCACGCTCATGGTCTGGGAAAAAGGCCAGTCGACCGCCACGGTCTACGCGCTCGAAGTGCGGCGCCGCGCGTCCACGCTCTCCGGCTCGCTCAACAGCATGACTGCGCACCAGGAAGCGCGCGATGCGGCGATGGCCGCCGGCGGAGAAAAGTCGGCACTGATCGACCGCTCCGTCATCAACGTACGGAGCAACACCGTGCAGGTCGAAGTCAAGATCGTCGAGTTCAACCGCAGCGTGCTCAAGCAGGCCGGGCTCAACATCTTCAGCACGCGCGCCAACTCCAACGGTTTCAGCTTCGGGGTCTTCACGCCCTCATCGCTGCGCTCGGTGTCGTTCGCTCCCAACGGTGCAATCAGCGGTGAATACAGCAATCCGCTCGCCCAGGCCTTCAGTCTCCTGTTCAATTTTGGCAAGGCCGGCATCGGCCTGAACGTCGGCTTCCTCGAAGGCAACGGCATGGCCCGCGTACTTGCGGAACCGACGCTGGTGGCGCTGTCGGGCCAGAGCGCGAGCTTCCTGGCCGGCGGCGAACTGCCCGTGCCCGCGCCTCAGGGTCTGGGCACCACGAGCATCGAATACAAGCCGTTCGGCATCGGCCTCACGCTCACGCCCACCGTGCTGTCGAACGACCGCATCGTGCTCAAGGTAGCACCCGAAGCCAGCGACCTGGACTACACCAACTCGCTCAGCATTGGCGGTGTCGCGGTGCCCGCCATCAGCACGCGCCGGGCCGACACCACGGTCGAGCTCGGCGACGGCGAGAGCTTCATCATCGGCGGGCTGGTGAGCCGCACCACGACTTCGAACGCCGACAAGGTTCCATTGCTCGGCGACATCCCGGTGCTCGGAACCTTCTTCAAGCAGAACAAATACCAGATGAGCGAGAAGGAACTGGTGATCCTCGTCACGCCGCATCTGGTGAAGCCCATTGCGCGCGGCACGGATCTTGGTCCGTACCTGCCGGGTGGCGCCGAGCAACGCGATGGCCCCGTGTGGCGCGCGCATCTGCTGGGGCCAGCTTCAGGCACGACCGTGCCGGGGTTCTCGCGTTGACAGAAACGAGCTACGCAAAGCCTGCGGCCGATGCCATGAACGCTCCACGCGACAGCCTCCCGGAAACCGGTGCGGAGACCTATCTCTTCGCATCTCCGAACAGCAGCCACATCACATGGCTGACCGATGCACTTGGCCGGCTGGGCGCGGTGGTGGTTCTTCCATCCGAAGCCAAGTCGATCGACGAGCGGATCGCCATGCTCGGTCCCGCGGCGGTCTTTCTCGATTTCTCGGGCGACCACGCCACTGCGGCAAGCGAACTTCATCAGCGCCTCAAGCGTGAATGGCCGACCCTACCGGTCCTGGCGACGGGCGTTTCGGCCGAGCCGGCTTCCATGCTCGCTGCTCTGCGCGCAGGCGTGGACGATTTTGTCGACATGAGCGCACCGCCGACCGATGCGATCAATACGCTGCGCAAGCTGCTCGATCGTCAAAGCAGTTTGCAACGCCGCGCCCGCGGATGCACGCTTGCACTGCTTGGCGCTCGTCCGGGCATCGGCGTGACAACCCTCGCGGCAAGTCTGGCACTGATGCTCAACGACCAGCCGTCCCAAAC
>Ga0075365_10001480_pt1 | contig 10689 bp, 9 predicted proteins | sample EndMetdeltDD1765_FD_71387 | JGI IMG/M metagenome (GOLD analysis project Ga0075365, IMG submission 71387) | Populus endosphere microbial communities from Tennessee, USA - Endosphere MetaG P. deltoides DD176-5 | ecosystem: Host-associated > Plants > Roots > Endosphere | place: USA: Tennessee... | reverse complement strand
CTTTGGCACCGACCTGGTGCGGCAAGATCTTCCTGCATCGTCTCGGCGGGCAACTTATGCTGCACCGAGAGATTCCACCGCCGTCGCGTCACGCCTTCTTTCAGCCACGCGACCGGCGAATGGGATACTCGCCGGCTCGAACGGCTGGCGCGGCCCTTAGCCTCAATGTCTGGACGGCGCTAACTGCTTTCCCTGATCATCAGTTCGAAACCCAAATCCAGCGCCGGGATCTCGGGCGTTTCGCCATCGAGAAGCTTGAGAAGGCTGGCTGCGGCTTGCTGGCCAATGGTGGCACGGGGCGTACGAACAGAGGTCAGTCGCGGAACCATTTGGCCCGCCCCCGGTAGATCGTTAAATCCGACCACCGAAATCCGCTCGGGGATTGCTACCCCTTTCCGCAGAGCCTCGAATGACGCTCCGAAGGCAAGATCGTCGTTGCAAAAGAAGATCCCGTCTGTGTCGGGATGCGCGGCCAAAAGCTGATTGAAGAGATCGCCGCCAAGTTCCACCGAGGACGGTTCCGGCGTCATGATCTCGATCGCCGGAGAAAGACCAGCCCTGGCAATCGCTTGCTGGTAGCCGTCGCGACGCTGAAGGACGCGCGCATCAAGCTGGGCCCCGACAAAGACCAGCTTTCGCCGTCCGCGCGATAGAAGGTGGTCCGCAACCTTGGCCCCGGCCGCTTCTTGCGAAAAGCCGACACAGACGATGCCCTCTTCCTGCCGCAGTTCCATCATGTATACGCAAGGCACCCCAGCATTTGTCAAAAGCTGTGCTGCGGTTTCGCTACGATTGAAGCCGGTAAGCAGAATGCCGCACGGCTGAAACGAGAGATAGTTCCGAATCAGCTCTTCTTCCTCATCCTGTCGGTAGTGATAGTTGCCGATCAGGACCTCAAATCCGCGTGGGCGCAGCACATCCTGCACCGCCTCCAGGGTCTCGATAAACAGATGGTTCGACAAGGCGGGAACAAGCACAAGGATCGAGTGGCTGCGCGCCGAAGCAAGTGTGCGCGCCGCCGGGTTGGGCACATAGGCGAGCGCCTTGGCGGCGTCGTGCACCCTGATTGCAAGCTGCGGGTCGACCGTTGCAATTGAGCGCAGTGCGCGTGAGGCCGTTATCTGCGACACGCCTGCCCGTGCTGCAACCTGCGCAAGCGTGGGTCGGCCCGTGGCTCGCGACGGGGTGTGTTTCATGAAAGTTTCCTCCAACTTGCCAAATCCTACTACAACGATTAGTAAGACAGCGCTATCTCAAAGTCGTTTTGGCGTCTTTGCGGGAGAAAACAGCGTCGATTTGCGAGTTTTGAATCGGCCAGGGTTCTACCGGCAATCCATTTTCAAAGAAGCGAGATAGCGCTATCTCGAGGAGGATAGAATGGAAAAAATGCCAGCCGTTGTGGTCATGGGCGTTTCCGGCTGCGGCAAAAGCAGCGTCGGCCAGGCCATTTCGGATGCCGTCAACGGCACGATGATCGAAGGCGATGCCTTTCATCCGGAAGAAAATATCAAGAAGATGAGCGCGGGCCACCCGCTCACCGACGAGGACCGGGCTGGCTGGCTGGCTCGCCTCGCGACAATCTTGTCGGACGCGGTCAAGAACGGCGAGCGGCCGGTGCTCGCATGCTCGGCGCTGAAGAAAAGCTACCGCGACATTCTGCGCAGCAAGACGCCCGGCCTCGGGTTTGTGTTTCTGGAGCTGACGAGAGAGGTGGCGGGCGAGCGCGTTAGCCATCGGCCGGATCATTTCATGCCCGCAAGCCTTATCGACAGCCAGTTTGCGACCCTCGAGCCACCCCACGGCGAGGCGAACGTTTATGCTGTAGACGCGACCTTGCCGATCGCGGAGATCGCGCGCGGGGCGGTTGCATGGTGGGAACACACGTCCCTTGCTGACGGCCAGCCAATGCAGCCGACAAGCGCCTAAGCGGCTCGCTCAAAACGTAAATCGGACGGCGGGCCGCACAGGCGCCTGCCTCAACAAGAAGCTTTCATGGAGAAATTTCAATGTTTGGACTGACGCGGGAGACCTATCTTCTGCTGGATGCTGGCGTGACCATTGTTGGCCTCGTGCTCCTCATCACGCGCTTCAAGATACACCCCTTCATCGCGCTCACCATCGCCGCGGGTTTCCTTGGCCTCACCTCCGGCATGCCGACGGAGCTGGTGATGAAGTCCTTTCAGGAGGGCTTCGGTGGGGTTCTCGGATTTGTAGGCATTGTGCTTGGCCTTGGAACCATGCTCGGCAAACTGATGGCTGAATCCGGCGGCGCGGACCAGATTGCCCAGACCCTGATCCGCACTTTCGGCAAGGAACGGGTACATTGGGCGATGATGCTCGCTGCTTTCCTCGTCGGGCTTCCGCTCTTCTTCGAAATCGGCTTCGTGCTTCTCGTACCGCTGGTCTACATCGTCGCGCGCCGGTCGGGCGTGTCGATCGTTAAGATCGGTATACCGCTTCTAGCTGGTCTATCGGTCGTCCATGGCTTGGTGCCACCCCATCCGGGCCCGCTTCTCGCCATCAGCGTCTTCGGCGCGGATATCGGCAAGACGATCTTCTACGGTCTCATCGTCGGCTTACCGACTGCTGCGATTGCAGGGCCGATCTTCGGCGCCTTCATCGCCAAGAGAATCCCGGGTGAAGCGTCGCCGGAGCTAATGGAGCAGTTCGTGCGCGAGGATGTGGATACAGCCAAGCTGCCAAGCTTCTCTGTGACGCTGATTACCATCCTGATGCCTGTGTTCCTGATGCTTCTCAAGGCACTCGCCGATATCTCTCTTCCCGAGCACCACGCCGTGCGAGTCTGGATGGACCTGATCGGCCACCCGATCACCGCACTGCTCGTGGCGCTGCTCATCAGCTTTTATACCTTCGGATCCTATTGCGGCTTCTCGCGCGACACGATCACCAAACTGCTGAACGAGAGCCTTGCGCCGGTGGCCTCCATTGTGCTCATCGTCGGTGCCGGTGGCGGCTTCAAACAGATGCTCGTTGCCAGCGGCGTCGGCGATGTCATCGGAAAAATGGCCGTCCAGGCCGACGTATCGCCAATCCTTCTGGCCTGGCTCGTCGCCGCCGTGATCCGCATTGCGACGGGCTCGGCGACGGTTGCCACGATCACCGGTGCTGGGATCGTCGCTCCGGTCGTCGCGTTGGTGCCGGGCGTTAACCGCGAGCTGCTCGTGCTCGCAACCGGCGCCGGGTCGGTCATACTCTCGCATGTCAACGATGCGGGCTTCTGGCTGGTAAAGCAGTACTTCAACATGACGGTGGGCGAAACCTTCAAGACCTGGAGCGTCATGGAGACGATCATCTCCGTGATCGGTCTCGGCTTCGTGCTGCTGCTGTCGCTCGCCGTGTGAGCGGCGGTTGACCCTGATCGAAGGCGGCGGGTAGAAGGGCCGCCTCGACGCCGTGCTTGCGCACTCCCAAGAGGCAATCATGGAGGAAAAAAGCCCCGGCGGCGCGCCGGGCAGGACAAGAACCCGCTGCTGGAGGAATGGCGCACGGTGGCTGACTGAAAGGGAAGGTCTGCTGCCAGTGCTGCGGGCTGTCTTGTTGCGCTCGACGCCTGGAATGTGTTGCTGGTGCTGCAGCACGGAAACACACGAGTGGTTGCTACCAATGGCGGCGCATAGCATTGCCGATCAATGCCGTGCTAGGTTGCTTTTTCTTTCCTTATGAGACGCATTTGCGCAACAACTACAATCATGGATTGCAGATGGCGTAAGCGTTATTTCGGAACTTATGAAAGTTGATTTCCAACTTCATCTTCCTTTTTCAACAAGCGTGACGTCGGACTGACCCGTACCCCACCCAGCGATAGCAGCAAGCACCTCGAGCTCCTCGTACAGAGATTGCGCAAAGCTGCGCAGCACCATCAGCTCGAAGTCGCAGGCACCGGTGCGTGCGACCTGCACTGATATGTGGCCGAAGAGCGTCACCGCGGCGTGTCCCTCAGGGAAGGCTGACGGATGAAGGTCGACCGCCGTGCCCTTGCTCAGCAATTGGGCGGCAAGCGGGCCAGAGACGCCGATGCGGACGCGGCCATGGCTCTGGTCAGAGACGAAGGCGCTACCGGCAAGAGCGTTGGAGAAATCCTGAATAAGGGCCTTGGAGAGCATATCGTTGCCGGCGATGAACCATTGCCGGTATCCGGCCGGCCGCACGGCGCTGTCCTTGATGCCAGCCGCTGAAAGATGTGCCTCGAGGCCTTCGGTCGTTGTCGCTCCCATCACCTGCAGCAGATGGCCCTCGGGCAGGGCCTCGAGCCGGATGCCCGGACCTTGCGAAATGGCTTTGTCGGCAAGGACCGACCTTTTTTCAGGAAGATCAGGCATGGAGCTTCTCATTTTCAGGGTCGATGAAGACCGGGCTGCAGAGCTGCCCTTCGGTGAATTCGCTTCGAAGGCCGTTCCAGATCAAGACTTTCTCGCCGATCCGCTCCGGCCCGTTCTTGACCAGCGCTAGACCGATCGTATGCCCAAGGCTCGGCGAAAAGGCACTCGACGTCACATAGCCCTGATCGTTTTCCAGCGTTGCTGGCGCACCGTCCGCGAGGATATGGGCGCCTGTGCGGAAGCTTGTCGCCGGATCCAGTGGCTTGACGCCGACGAGGTGTGGGCGGTCGGTGGCCTGAAGACCCTCGCGGGCAAGCATCGCCTTGCCGATGAAATCTGCCTTCGTCGCGGAGACCATACGGGCGAAGCCGAGATCACCCGGCGTCACGGTGCCATTGATTTCGGCATGGGTGACATGGCCCTTCTCGATACGCATGACGCCGAGCGCCTCGGCACCATAGGGGCAGATCTCGTACTTCTGCCCCGCCTGCATGATGGCATCGGCGACGGACTCGCCATAGGCAGCGGCTACGCCGAGCTCATAGGCGAGTTCGCCGGAAAACGAGATGCGAAAGAGCCGGCCCTCGAGCTTGCCGCCGAACAGCGTCACCGCGCGTGCGCCCATGAATGGGAAGGTGGCATCGGATATGTCCTCATCGACGATCTCGGAGAGGATCGCCCGGGATTTCGGCCCCGCGACCGCCATCTGCGCCCATTGGTCGGTGGAGGAGGCAAAGTAGACCTCAAGCTCAGGCCAGAGCGTCTGAGCGCAGAATTCGAGGTGGGTCAGCACGCCGGCCGCAAGGGCTGTCGTCGTCGTCATGAAGAAATGTTCTTCGCCGAGACGACTGGTGGTTCCGTCATCATAGATCATGCCGTCTTCACGCAGCATGATGCCGTAGCGCGCCTTGCCGACGGAAAGCTTGGCGAAGCCGTTGCAATAGATGCGGTCGAGGAAGGTCGCCGCGTCCTTGCCGAAAATCTCGATCTTGCCGAGCGTCGAGACATCGCAGATGCCGGCATTCTTGCGGATGTTCAGCACTTCGCGGTCGACGCTCTCGCGCCAGCTCTTTTCACCCTCGCGCGGGAACCAGGAGGAACGATACCAGAGCCCGGTCTCGACGAAGACCGCGCCGTTCTTCTTCGCCCAGTCGTGCAAAGGTGATTTGCGCGCGGGCTGAAAGTGCTTGCCGCGCGATGAACCGGCAAGCGCGCCGAAGGAGACCGGCGTATAGAAGGGCCGGAATGTCGTGGTACCGACTTCGGCGGGCGACACCCCACGGGCCTCGGCGAGAATGCCGATCGCGTTGATATTGGAGAGCTTGCCCTGATCGGTCGCCATGCCGTTCGTCGTATAACGCTTGGCAAGCTCGACATGCCCATAACCCTCACGCACGGCAAGGCCGAGGTCCTTGAGGTGGACATCGTTCTGGTAATCGACGAAAGCCTTGCCCTTGCCACCCTTGACGGACCAGAGCGGCGAGGCGGAAGCCTGTATATCTTCCACCGGCGGGAAGGCAGGCTCGATCTTGGCGAGACCGACCGCCTCCAGCGCCTCTACTGCCTTGCGCGCGCCGTCACCTAGGCACGCATCGGTCGAGGCAAGACCGGCAGCCGAACCCGCGATTAGCAGTCCCTCCTGCCGCTCCGGCGCGAGAAAGGCTGCATGCTTGTCGGACCAGGCCGGCCTTGCACCGCGATGGCAGGCGAGGTGAATGATCGGGCTCCAGCCGCCGGACATGGCAAGCGTATCGGCTTCGACCTGTTGTATTCCTGCGGCCGTCGCAATGCTAACCCGACGCAGCCGCTTGCCGCCTTGCGCATCGATGATGCGGGCACCGGACAACAAGGGGGCTTTGCCGCTCCAAGCGTCGTTTGCCCCAGCGCGGCTGTCGACGATGGCGGCGACTTCGATACCTGCCGCTTCGAGATCGGCTGCCGTTTGGTAGCCGGACCTGTTCGTGGTGAAGACAACGGTCCGCTTGCCCGGTGCGACCGCATGGCGGTTCAGATAGCTGCGCATGGCGCCCGCCATCATGACGCCCGGAATGTCGTTGCCACCGAAGACGAGGGGCCGCTCTTCGGCGCCGGTGGCAAGAATGGCCTGCCTGGCGATGATGCGCCAAAGGCGCTCGACCGGCCGGTGCGCATCCGGCGTTGCGACATGTTTCTGCACACGCTCGACGGCGCCGAAGACGTTGTCGTCATACCAGCCGATGACGGTCGTACGCGGCAGGCATTGGATGTTAGGCAGGCTTTCGAGTTCGTTCAGAATGTCGCCAAGTGGTGATTGACGATCAGCAAGGAAGCTGCCGCCAAGGGCAAATCCTTCGTCCGCAAGCAATACGCGCGCTCCGGCGCGTCCTGCCGTCAGCGCGGCGGCGAGCCCCGCAGGCCCCGCGCCGATGACGAGCAGGTCGCAATGCGCCCAGCATTTCTCGTAGGAATCGGGGTCCGTCTCATAGGATGCCTTACCGAGGCCGGCGGCCTTGCGGATGAGCGGTTCGTAAACCTTCTCCCAGAAGGCGGCCGGCCACATGAAAGTCTTGTAGTAGAAACCGGCGCCGAGGAAAGGCGAGAGCAGTCCGTTGACGGCGCCGACATCGAAGCTAAGCGAGGGCCAGCGGTTCTGGCTGCGCGCAACCAGCCCCTCATGCAGTTCGATCATCGTGGCGCGGCTGTTGGCCTCCGTCCTGCCTCCGGCTCCGGTGGTCACCAGCGCGTTGGGTTCGGCCGCACCCGCCGTCAGAATGCCGCGCGGCCGGTGGTATTTGAAGCTGCGCCCGACGAGCTGGATCCCGTTGGCAAGCAGGGCGGAGGCGAGCGTATCGCCGGGGTGGCCTGTGAGATCCGCGCCGTCGAAGCTGAAACCGATGCTCTTGAAGCGGTCGATCCGGCCGCCGAAAGAAAGGCGGAAACTGGTCATGCCTGATCTCCGAGCTTGGCAAGGGCTGCGTCGCTGACGCCGTAGACCAGGTGGGTAACCGTATCTCGCTCGACGACCAGCCAGCGGCGGCAACCGGAGGAATGGTGCCAATATTCTTTGTGCCGTCCTTTCGGATTGTCACGCAGATAGACGTAGTCGTACCAGACGTCGGGACCGGCAGTGGGAGCCGGGCGAGCAAGGCTTGCGTCGCCCTTGATGGTAAATTCCTCCCTGGGACGAATGCCGCAGTGAGGGCAGGAAATCAGGCTTGCCATGTCGTCATATCCTCAATGCAGGTTCGGCTGGGCGCCGACACCCTTTTCATCGATCTGGTAACCGCGCTGGAACCGGTCGAGGCGCAGTTCCCGCGCCGTCTCGTGCGGCTCGTTGCGGGCGATCAGATGGGCGTAGCAGTAGCCGGAGGCGGGTGTCGCCTTGAAGCCGCCGTAACACCAGCCGGCGTTCAGATAGAGATTGTCGATATGGGTGCGGTCGATGATCGGCGAGCCGTCCATGCTCATATCCATGACGCCGCCCCATGTGCGCAGGTAGCGCACGCGGGTCAAGGCAGGGATCAGGGCGACGCCGGCCTCGGCGACATGCTCGACGGTCGAAAGATTGCCGCGCTGGGCATAGGAATTATAGCCGTCGATATCGCCGCCGAAGACGAGGCCGCCCTTGTCCGATTGCGAGACATAGAAATGCCCGGCGCCGAAGGTGACCACGGTATCGATGAACGGCTTCAGCCCTTCGGAGACGAAGGCTTGCAGCACATGGCTTTCGATCGGCAGGCGCAGGCCCACCATGTCGGCGACGACAGTGGAATTGCCGGCGGCTGCCAGCGCCAGCTTGCCGCAGCCGATAAAGCCCTTGTTGGTCTCGACACCGGTTACGCGGCCGTTCTCGCTGCGGATGCCAGTTACCTCACAACCAGTGATGATGTCGACGCCGCGGCTGTCGGCGCCGCGGGCATAGCCCCAGGCGACCGCATCGTGGCGCACCGTGCCGCCGCGCGGCTGGAACAGGCCGCCCATGATGGGGAAGCGGGCATTGTCGAAATCGAGGAAGGGGAGTTTCAGGCGTACGGCCGCCCGGTCGAGCAATTCGGCATCGACGCCGTGCAGCCGCATGGCGTTGCCGCGCCGTGTATAGGCATCGCGCTGGGCGTCGGAGTGGAAGAGGTTGAGCACGCCGCGCTGCGAGACCATGGCATTGTAGTTGAAATCCTGCTCCAGCCCTTCCCAGAGCTTCATCGATAGCTCGTAGAAGGGATTGTTGCCGGGCAGCAGGTAGTTCGAGCGGATGATCGTCGTGTTGCGGCCGATATTGCCGGAACCGAGATAGCCCTTTTCCAGCACGGCGACATTGGTGATGCCGAAGGTCTTGGCGAGATAATAAGCCGTCGCCAACCCATGACCGCCGCCACCGACGATGACGACGTCATAGTGCGGCTTCGGCGCGGGCTGACGCCAGGCCGGAGCCCAGCCGGCATTGCCGCGAAGACCGTTGAGGAAAATGGAGAGAGCGGAATAGCGCATGGATTCATCCGAGTGGAATTGCGCTCATGATGGCAGAACGGCATTTGCCGACTTGCCTATTCAGGACATATTTCGATAGAAAAGGGACATGTCTTCGATCGATGCGAGAAACGTTCAGCATATCGGCTTCATCCTGATCCCAGAATTTGCGCTGATGTCTTATGCCTCGGCGAGCGAGCCGCTGCGCGCCGCCAATCTGCTGGCCGGACGCGAGATCTATCGATTGTCGACCTTCTCGCCGGATGGTGCGCCGGCATTGTCGTCCGGTGGCGTGCCCGTGCCGGCGGCACCGCTTCCCGGCCGTGGCTCCGGGCTGGCAACGGTCTTCGTTTGTGCCGGCGGCTCGCCACGCGACTGGCATTATCCGGCTGTGCTGGCTTGTCTGAGGCAGTTGGCGCGTGAGGGGGTGCGTATCGGCGGCATTTCCGGCGGTCCCTATCTGCTGGCCGCGGCCGGTCTTTTGACAGAGCGCGATTTCACCATCCATTGGGAGCACGCTCCGACGCTGCTCGAGGCTTTTCCGGCGCTGTCGCCGCGTCAGGCCCGCTTCGTCGTCGACGGCAACCGCATCACCTGCGGCGGCGGGATAGCCCCGCTCGACATGATGCATGTGCTGATCTCCGAACGTATGGGGCCGGATTTCGCCCGCCGCGTCAGCGATTGGTATCTGCACACAGAGGTGGGGGAGCCGACGGCGCCGCAGCGAGGGTCTCTGGCCGAGCGTTACGGCGCCCACCATCCCGGTCTTCTAAGCGTGCTGGAGAAAATGGAGGAGACGATCGAACTGCCGCTCGACCGCACAGCCATGGCGCGAATTGCAGGTGTCACGCCGCGCCATCTAGACCGGCTGTTTGCTGCGCATCTGGGCTCGACGTTCCTCGATCAATATCGCCGCATCAGGCTGCAGCATGCGCGGCGGCTGCTCGAACAAAGCCCGCTTTCGATTTCCGAAATCGCCATCGCGACAGGCTTTTCCAGCGGCGCCCATTTCTCGCGAGCCTATCGCAATCTCTATGGCATCGCTCCAAGTGAAACCCGCCAGGCGTGACTTTCGCCGTAGTTGAGAAAATTTCACTGCGAAGATAGAGTTGTTGCAATAGGGCAATATCGGAAAAGGATCGTGAATGAAGACCAAGCCGAACAAAACGTCGAGCGAGGACCATCCGCATACCGCACGGCCAGCATTCTTGCAGGATCCGCATGCGGTTCGCGAACCGAAGGTAAACAATCTTGAAATGGCGATCGGCCACGAGGTGCGCGCCTATCGCAAGAAGCTCGGCATCACGGTGACGGATCTGGCCGCGGCAACCGGAATTTCGCTTGGCATGCTTTCGAAAATCGAAAACGGCAATATCTCGCCGTCGCTGACAACGCTGCAATCGCTCTCCCGCGCCCTCGGCGTGCCGCTGACGGCGTTCTTTCGTCGCTTCGAGGAGCAGCGCAATGCCGTCTTCGTCAAGGCGGGGCAGGGCGTGGAGCTGGAGCGGCGCGGCACGCGCGCCGGCCATCAATATAATCTGCTCGGCCACATCGACAATAATTCCAGCGGCGTCATCGTCGAGCCCTATCTCATCACGCTGACGGCCGATTCCGATGTGTTCCCGACCTTCCAGCACGAGGGTATGGAGTTCCTCTACATGCTCGAAGGCGAGGTGGTCTATCGCCATGGCGATCAGCTTTACCCCATGCAGCCCGGCGACAGCCTGTTCTTCGATGCGGACGCACCGCATGGCCCGGAAGTGCTGGTGAAATTGCCGAGCAAATACCTGTCGATCATCAGCTATCCACAGCGCGGCAAGAATGAATAATTTGCCTACAGAGAAAAAAATATTCTTTTGGGTTGAAATCCAAAAATAGACCTGATAGCCATTTTGCAGACGCGAAA
>Ga0075365_10001479_pt1 | contig 10694 bp, 9 predicted proteins | sample EndMetdeltDD1765_FD_71387 | JGI IMG/M metagenome (GOLD analysis project Ga0075365, IMG submission 71387) | Populus endosphere microbial communities from Tennessee, USA - Endosphere MetaG P. deltoides DD176-5 | ecosystem: Host-associated > Plants > Roots > Endosphere | place: USA: Tennessee... | reverse complement strand
GGCATTAATTCAGTGTTCTTCAGAATAAAAATCCTCCCATTTTTATAAACAAGATTGTGACCAACCACATTAATAAACTTAAAGTTACCCAATGATCTTCAAAAAGAAGCTCTGCATGTTCCACAAGAATCCCCCTTTATTAGTAAAGATGTCAAGACTTTCATATTTTGTATAAGGGGTATAATGAATGTATAAGAATTATAAATTCTTCATATTCTAAGAATCAGGACAAAAAAGGAGTGGATTCTATGAAAAATAAAACTTTAAAAACGTTGTTAGCCCTCATTTGTGCAGGGAGCTTAGTAGGTGGAATGGCAGTAACGAATGTGGCGCAAGCGCATGGTACTCGTTGTTGTTACAGCTATTACTACCAACCTTGCGGTGATTATTACCATACCTATAAAGTATGCAGTTGCTGCCATAAGCCAGTTCACCATAAAACCTGCTGCAACAAATCAGGTCAAAGTGGATTTTGGCCATTCTGGTAATTTAGTTTCATTACCGATTGCGGCTTTATGTTGCCACCGCGATTTGCTTCATAGTAAATCGCGGTTTTTTTATGAGAATGTTGCCATTAGTAGCCCTTCGCGTTTCCATCAAAATAACCTACATAGTGTTTCGCACGCTTTACTTCTGTTTCGATACGTCCATCCGGATACAATAGGATAGAACGGTAACCCGGGGGTAGTTTCTCTAGTCCAAAATCGTCTTGATGGGATTTAAACTGAAAGCACGTTGAAGGAACAGAATAACATTGGATGTCCATTTTTCTCTGTTCAAACGCTTGATGAACATGACCAAAGAGAACCATCTTTACCTGCGGATAGCGGTGTATCTTTTCCCAAAATGAGTCGGCGTTCGCAAGGCCCAAATTATCCAGCCATTCAGAACCTACCTTCAAGGGGTGATGATGGAGTAATACCACCGCTTTTTTATCGGGATAGGCCTTTAGACATTTCTCTAAATAAGTGAACTGCTCATCGGCTAGATACCCTTCTACCGCATGATGTTTATGGCTATCTAGAAGGATGAGATGCCAGTTATCTAGAACAACATGTTTGTCATTCAAAACCCGATGCTGCGGATAAATGGACATCATTACTTGAGGATCGTCGTGATTTCCTGGCAGCCAATAGACAGGGACGTTAAACTCATCAAGCCTCTTTGCTATGCGCGCATAAGCAGCGTTTGAGCTATCCTGAGAGATATCGCCAGTCATAATAAGGAGGTCAAATTTCTCCTCTTTCAAGAGATCAATAACCGCTTGCAAACTGTCTTCCGTATTTACCCCGAGTAAAACATGGCTCGTATCAGCATATAAATGCATATCACTAATCTGAATGATTCTTATGGGTTGATCCATACAATGCCTTATTGTAGAAACACTCTGCTTTGGTCGCTGCTAAAAAATGAGAAGAGATGCATTAATATAATAGGATCAAGCTAACAAAAACAATAAGAACTTAAATAGGACAAATTACCCGCTTTAATACCAATAACGCTCACTTTCCGATCTATTTAAAAACTTACTTGCTTTTACCTATTTTCTCATGAGAATAAGCATTTTTATCTTTATAAAGGTTTTTTAATATTATGCAAAAAATCCTCATACTGATGGGCGCACTCATTATTCTAATTGGTCTTCTTTTACCCTGGCTACAACGATTTGGCCTTGGGCATTTACCAGGAGATATCTTCTTCAAGCGCAATCACTTTGCATTCTACTTTCCATTTACGACGTGTCTTATTTTAAGTATTGTACTCTCGATAATCTATTGGTTTTTACATAAATGAAAGGATGCGCCCGACAATGATTTTATGCCTAGATGTGGGTAACACACATATTTTTGGGGGCTTATATGTGGATAGTAAATTACAATTCCAGTTTCGCTATCCCAGTTCCATGCCGAGTACTTCTGATCAATTGGGCATTTTTTTTAAGAGTGTGTTACGGGAGAATGGGATAGATCCATTAGCCATTAAGAAAGTCGCCTTATGTTCGGTTGTGCCCTCCCTGCAATACACAATTCGCGCTGCTTTTCTGAAATATTTTTCTTTAGAACCTTTTTTTCTGCAACCAGACTCTCTACCCGAGCTACAAATTGCTTATAAGAATCCCCATGAGATCGGCATGGATCGGTTAAGTAACGCATTGGCTGCAGTTCATGCATTTCCAGGAAAAAACATTATTGTGATCGACTTAGGAACCGCTACCACCTTTGACGTTATTTCATTGGATAAAACGTACTTAGGTGGCGTCATCATGCCTGGGGTCCAGATTTCAATGAAAGCTTTATATGAAAATACGGCAAAGTTATCCGCGGTTAATATTGTAAAACCCAATGTGATCATAGGCCAAACGACCATCGCAAACATTCAAGCCGGACTCTATTACAGCCATCTGGGAGCCTTAAGAGAGATAATTAAGCGGGTCACCATGGACCAGTTTCAAAAGAGTCCTCCCACTGTCATCGGAACGGGAGGGTTTGCCTATTTGTTTGAAGAAGAGAAAATCTTTACTGTCATCATTCCAGAATTAGTATTAGAGGGCCTTTACCTAGCCTGTCATTAAACTTTCAATTATTTAATATCTCCTTCTTAGACCTAAAGCATAGGAAAAATGTTCCACATAGAACCTTCACTTTGACAAAAATCCCATAGCTGTCACACTTCAATGTGACGGCTATGGGATTGATATTATTTCTACTATAAAGTATTTAGAGAGTATTTTAAATTTAATTAAGTTACTATATTTCAACCACTTATATTATACTTCGGTGACCGAAGCTGTTAACAAACGCTGCAAGATGCTGGCTCGAATAAGATTACTTTTCACTCCTTCGATAGCAGGAAATTGTTTACGCACCTGAATAGTGGCTTGCTGTATACGCAACATTAATTCCTCAGGGAGCCTGATGCTAACCATGTCGCTTAAGTGATCCATATCATCCGCTATATCCACTAAAGTTGGAAAATCAGCCAATTCTAGGAAGGACTCAATTGACTCGATGATCCATTTGCTCTTGCCTCGCATACCATACCCATCTTCAATAATGCGCTGCATAAGTCGTCGGTGGAGATTTTTTTGGAGTTTAATTGAACTCATAATTTTGTTCGTCATACCACAACCTCTGTCTCTAGGATTTCAATTAATTTTCGGAAAGCTTGGGTCGCTTGTCGTAAATCTTTCCAATTCACGCGAGAAAAAAGATCCATGTATTGATCGTATTGATTGTGGGCGACCACAGAATCGATAATAATTTTCACCACATCCGATTTGAGTGTGGCACCCATATTGATCCTGGCCGTCGTTCTCCCCCGCTTAGATGGGTCAACCTGCGCATTCTTTTTAAGTAACTTTTGCTGGTTAATCATATTGCGTAATTCTTTTAAACTGGAACCACTGATACACGCCTCAATGGCACGACTTCTCACTTCTGATGAAGCCACGCCCGCTAATAATGCGGCTTTATCAAGGTTTCTAATGTTGCCATTCTGGATTTGTTTTTGTACATCATCAGGTGCATGAAGTGCAGAGAGGTAATATGTGGATTGCGATAAAGACAGTCCCGTTATCCCTTTCAACAAAGTGGCATTGACCTCGGTCTTTGCGTGTTGATTTTGATACTCGCGTAGCATATCTCTCACATTTCCTAATCGTTCATCTAAACTCAAATCTTCACGCGCCGTGTTTTCGATCCACTGAATAAGCTTTAGTTCAAAACCCCTCGGCTTCTCATTAAATACCCTGGCTTCAATTTCTTGTTTTCCTGCCAAGATTGACGCAAGACATCGCCGCTCACCCGCAACCACCCGATAAGACTCGCTTCCTTTATAAACCACAATAGGATTGATCACCCCACTGGATTTAATGGTATGAGCGAGCTCTTTTAACCGATCCAGTTCTTCTTGTTTACGTTGATAGAGAGGATCATCCGTTTTAACTCCCCCTTTCACCTCAGCTAAGCTCACTAACAACTGACGTGGGTTATCCGGATCGAGCTCAATCCGTGAAAGAGGCAAAACAATGTTTCGAAAAATTCCTGCATTGTTTTCTACCACATTAATTGTTTCACTTAATCCGCGAGTGAGCGCTTCTGAAATCCCGAACCGTTTTTTCTTACTCATGCAAATATCCTCTTAGCAATGTAATCACAGACTTCCAAAGCCTCAATTTTCGCTACATGGTGTGGTGGAAAATCAAATATGGAGCGTGGATTAGAGTCTTCAGCATCGACTTCAGCAAATACAATACGCTGAGAAAATTTAACAGGTAATACGTATTTACCAATTGAGGTATTGTCTTGTAAGCTTTTCAAAATATCTTTGTGCAGACGGGTTTGCTTAAACATATTAGGAAGAATGCCGATAAGCTGTAGAGGGCGTGTTTTTTCTCTCATTAAAGATTCTTGCATCCAGAGTTGTAACATCCCATAAATACCTTGGACGGGTTGTTCTTCCATGACGGAGGGAACAACAATGTGCGTTGCTGCTTTGATAACACTAATGGTGAGCGGGCCTTTTGAAGGAGCCGTATCAATGACAATGGCGTCGTAAGCTGCATGCACATCGGGAGCATTCAAAAAATTAGCTAATTGTTTATGGACTTTCTCCATCACTTCAGAGCGCCTAACCGATTCTGCAGTGAGTAATTTTTCTGCATGACCTGGCGAAATGTCTAGATTCTCTACATATGTAGGATAGGGAATCACCCCTTGCCCATAGAAAATCTCAGCGATACTGCTTCTTCCATCCCAATCGCTATCTTCTGGGTCATTAGAATCATAATCTGGGTGAAGCGGTGGGATTAATCCCTCGGGTGCGGAAGGGTCAATTTCCATGTGAAGGTATTGATGAGAGAAGTTACATTGAGGATCGAAATCAATACAAAGCGTTCTCATTTTCCTTATCTTACTCAAGTATTCTGCCATTAACTTACTGCATGTAGTTTTACCTACGCCGCCTTTATTATTTACAAAGGCAATGATCTCCATGTGGGACTCCTTTCGTTGTATTACATTAAGGCCTAATATATCATTTGTTATGTTTTACAATAAATAAAAAAACAACACAGTAATGAATTTACCCTGTTGTGTTTTTGTTTATCTTTTGTTTATCTTTTGTTTAGGGTTCTGTAATATACTGATAATTAAAGAGTTTATAAGGTAATTTGTGACATTTATGGGAGAAAATGTGACGTTTATGGGAAGTAACGTGACGTTTATGGGAAGGGAGTGTGACTTCTATGGGACTTAAGGTGACGGATGTGGGATATCATCATAAAAATGATAAACCCGAATTAAAAAAGCACGCGGCAACGATTCATTGTTCCAACTCACTGAGTTTATTACAGCGCAAGATCAGTAATGCGCTTCTCTATCATGCCTACAAAGAATTGATGTTGAAGGATGAACATGAAATCAGCGTGAAACAACTGTGCCGGTTGATTGGCTATAATGGCAATAATCATTCGGCCATTAAAGACGCCTTGAAGGGTTTGATTTCAACCGTGATCGAATGGAATTTGATCGATAATGAAACGGGTGCTGAGAACTGGACAGCGAGCTCCATTATAGCGAGTGTTAGCCTCGAGGGGCCTTTATGTTACTACGCCTATTCCCCTCGAATGAAGCAGCTGCTTCATTCGCCCTCTATGTTTGGCAAAGTGGATTTAGTAATACAAGCACGTTTTCGTTCTACCTATGGACTTGCACTTTACGAAAACTGTATACGTTATCGAGGTTTGCCCAATACAAAATGGGTCACCATGGACTTATTTAAGAAGTTAATGGGAATTCAGAGTGGTACTTATGATATTTTTCGCGATTTCAAGCGGCGTGTCATAGATAAAGCGATCGATGAAGTAAACACCTACTCTGATCTTGTGATTGCAGCCGATTTCTTGCGTGAAGGACGAAAAGTCAAAAAAATCCGTTTCAAGCTGAAAGAACGCGCTAAAAAAGCTCGGTTGGGCTTTACAATACGGGTAGACAAAGAATCAGAGGATAAGGAGTTTAGAAAGAGGTTAGCGACGTTCAGCTTGTCAAAGGAACAAATCGAAACTTTATTGTTTGAGTATGATAAGGAATTTATTGAAGCAAAAATGGCTATCATCGAAGCCTCTAAACCTTATCAAGAAGGTAAGATACACAATTTGGCTGCTTATTTATTAAGTGCTGTAAAACATGATTACCAGGCATCCAGGTCAAAGCCTGATGAAAATCCAAGAGAACTCCTTATTAGCTTAGAAATGTCTGACATAAAGCGACAAGTGGAGCAACTCCGCTTTCAATACAACACCTATAGGGAACGCGCCATCCATACAGTCATTGAAGAGCTCGCAACGGATATAAAAGAAGTGTTTATGTCTGAGTTTTTTATCTTTGCAGAGCCCATCATAAAAAGTGTTTTACAATTGCAATACACAAAATACAACCGTGGGAATATCTTAGAATCGCCACAAATTCAAGCGCTGTTGCGTCAGTATGCCCTGCGAAAGCTCGATTTAACTTCTCTCTGTACATTAGAGGAATTTGTTGCCCAACAAAGTGAGGCCCAGATTGAAGGTTGGCAAAAGCTAAAAGTACACGATCCTGACCATCCATTGCTATGTTACACAGAATGAGGGTTGAGCTCAGCATACGTTCAATTACTATGTCCCTATTCCCAAATGGGTAGTAATTAGGTATATAATAAAATGGCTCGTATGGAACGAGTGACTTTTTTCATTTACAGGGAGAAATATCATGGTAGCTAAAAAGAAAAAAGGCGGCAGCACGAAGAAGAAGTAACCCCAAAAACCCAGGAAGGGTTTATTCTTCCTGGGTTTAAATTATTGTCTCTTTACTTAACTTGTAAGCTTCACATCCTCATGATCAGGCTCTTTTTTCAGTATGGGGTCTTTGCTATTTGCCTCATCAAATAATCTCATTTTATTTCTTGTCTTAGCTTCAGTTTTATTTTGCATCATCTCAGACAAAATCACACTTTGATCACTACCATCCTGAGAATAATTGTTCGTTAAAGCAGTATTATGGTTCTCAATTACGAAAAACGCATCATTATCCTTTTCTAAGGTTAATTTATTAAGTTCAGATCCCTCTTGGAGTAAAGCCGTTTTTTTTTCCGCTTGTTTATTTGAGTATTCTAGCGACGCCGTTCTTAAAAACTCAGGATAGGAGGATTTTGTGTGAGTTCTAAATTCTAACTCATATAAAATTTGGTCAAATCTCTTGTGCAAACAGAGAGGAATTGCTTCGTTTAGGTCTTGAGACGGCACTTTTTTATCTAACAACAAATATTTCTTATCATATATCTTTAAATAACTCAGTTCCTTGTAAAGTCGTGCTTTGACAATGAATACTTTTTCTTCTAGAAAGGCAAGTTTAAGAATGTCTTGCGTCAATTCCTCTGTAATGGCTTTAGCCCCACTTCCATTCTCATTGACGACGACGTGATCTAATTTGGCTTCTAATTCGGACACTTTATCTTTTAAATCTTTCACTTTTTTATTGTAGAATTCCCGACACCAATCATTGGTACCTGATAATTGCTCAATGATGTAACTTCTTAAGCAATGAAGCGTTTCACAAAATAAGGATTGGTCTTCTTTAGAAAAGAGCTTCGGGTATTTATCTTTGAGGTCTTGAGCTATATGTGCTTTCTCCCCCAGTTTGAAAATGAGATTGAAAAAAGCTTCACATTGGGTTTGAGTATCCTTGGGCGGTTCTACAATCTCTATGTCAGTTAAAATATCGTTCTTGATTACTTCGATTTGATCAACCACGGACTTTCCTATTATTCCTTCAGCAGTCGATTTAATGTAGTTGAAGATAGACTTTCTATTTTCCATACGAAGGAAATCATATTCCTTAAAGATATTATGAAACACCTGAGGACAGGGTAATGGCATATATACTCCTTTTTATAAGTGCCTAAGAGAGCTCAATAGTAATTGAGTATACTTAAGAAATTCTTAAGCTTTCATCTCAATCCAATGCACTTGAGAAAGCTAATTGTTTTAGATGGGATCTGACGGCATAATCATAACGGTCTTCTAGGAGAACGTAAAATGTCTTTTTTAAATTTTGCGCTGGGTGAAACGGTAGATATGCTGAGGGAAGCAGTGAACGAATTTGCTACTTCTGAAATCGCACCCAGAGCGGCCAGCATCGATCACGATAATGCATTCCCTGCGGATTTATGGTTGAAGCTAGGTAACTTGGGCTTATTAGGGTTGACTGTAGAAGAAGAATACGGAGGTTCACAGCTTGGCTATCTCGAACACGTGATTGCGATGGAAGAGATTAGTCGCGCCTCGGCTTCGGTTGGCTTAAGTTATGGGGCGCACTCCAATCTTTGTGTTAACCAAATTCAATTGAATGGCACCCAAGAGCAAAAAACTCAATACCTTCCTAAGCTTTGTCGTGGGCAATACATAGGTGCGCTCGCAATGAGTGAGGTCACCGCCGGTTCTGATGTGATGGGTATGCAACTACGCGCGGAGGTAAAAGACGACCACTACATTTTAAATGGGACAAAAATGTGGATTACCAATGGGCCCGATGCGGATGTTCTCATTGTCTATGCAAAGACGGCGAAACCCACTCAAGGACACGGCATTACCGCTTTTATCGTTGAAAAAAACTTTAGTGGTTTCTCCACCGCACAGAAGCTCGATAAACTGGGAATGCGAGGGTCGAATACTTGTGAATTAGTCTTTGCAAATTGTGAGGTCCCAAAAGAAAATATCTTAGGTAAATTAAATGGTGGGGCTGAAGTACTGATGCGGGGTTTAAACTATGAACGCGTCGTTCTAGCAGCAGGGCCGGTGGGGATCATGCAATCTTGTATGGATGTGGTCTTACCCTACATCCATGATCGTAAACAATTTGGAAAATCCATCGGCGAGTTTGAATTAATCCAAGCTAAAATGGCAGATATGTATACGGCTCTCACGTCCTCTCGTGCTTATCTCTATGCAGTGGCAGGGGCATGCGATCGCCATCAAGCCTCACGCAAAGATGCAGCCTCTGTCATCCTCTACACCTCAGAGCAGGCAACCCGTGTTGCGGGTGAAGCGATACAATGCTTAGGAGGCAATGGGTATACGAATGATTTTCCTACAGGCCGGTTGTGGCGCGATGCTAAACTTTACGAGATTGGTGCTGGCACCTCAGAAATACGGCGAATGCTAATTGGACGAGAGTTATTTGAAGAATTTAGGGGATGATTGTGACAGGATTCCAAACTCAGCTACAGGTGGAAAGTCAGGCTTTTGAGCAAAATGCGGAAGCCATGCGTAAGATAGCTGCACATTTAAAAAAATTGCTAACAAAAATGCAGGAAGGCGGTGGCATTAAAGCCCGTGAGAGGCATCAGCAACATGGAAAATTACTTCCACGTGACCGTATTGAACTATTACTGGATCCTGGTTCAGACTTTTTAGAATTATCGGCCTTAGCAGGTCATGCGCTTTATGATGATGACGTTCCCGCTGGTGGGATGATTGCAGGAGTAGGGTGCATCCATGGTACAGATTGCATGATCATTGCTAATGATGCCACTGTGAAAGGCGGCACTTATTATCCCATTACGGTCAAAAAACATTTACGCGCTCAAAAAATTGCCGCTCAAAATCGATTGCCGTGTATTTATCTTGTCGATTCGGGTGGCGCTTATTTGCCGATGCAAGATGAGGTCTTTCCCGATGAAAATCATTTTGGCCGAATTTTTTATAATCAAGCCAATATGTCAGCGGATGGGATTGCGCAAATTGCTGTGGTGATGGGATCCTGCACGGCGGGAGGCGCTTATATTCCAGCGATTGCGGATGAGTCGATCATGGTACGGGGCCAGGCCACCATTTTTTTAGCCGGTCCACCTCTAGTCAAAGCTGCTACGGGCGAAGTTGTCACTGCTGAAGAGTTGGGAGGGGCAGAGGTGCATTGCCGGATCTCAGGAGTAGCCGATTATTATGCTAACAATGAGGAACAAGCTCTTTCACAAACGCGACGTATTGTAGCGAATTTGAATATACAAAAACCCGTTTCAGTGGTGCGACGCGAAACAGTTGAACCGCAATTTAATCCTGAAGAGCTCTATGGCATTATTCCTGTAGATGCGCGCTATCCATTTGATGTGCGCGAAATCATTATACGTATTGTGGATGGTTCTGAGTTTGATGAGTTTAAAGCCCTCTATGGCAAGACCATGATTTGTGGGTTTGCTCATATTTTCGGTATTCCTGTGGGTATTGTTGCTAATAATGGCATTTTATTTACTGAATCAGCTTTAAAAGCCACCCATTTTATCGAGCTTTGTACTCAACGACGCATCCCACTTCTATTTTTACAGAACATCACAGGATTTATGGTCGGCAGTAAATCAGAAATGGAAGGGATCGCTAAGCATGGGGCTAAGTTAGTGACCGCAGTGGCTTGCGCTAAAGTTCCCAAAGTGACCGTGATCATTGGTGGCAGTTATGGAGCAGGTAATTATGCCATGTGTGGACGCGCCTACGAACCCCGTTTTTTATGGATGTGGCCCAATGCACGTATTGCCGTGATGGGTGGAGAGCAAGCCGCGAGTGTGATTGCTCAGGTGACTCGAGCGAAGAAAGAGCGGCAAGGTGAAAGCTGGTCTCATGAAGATGAGAAATCATTAAAAGCGCCTCTTCTAAAGCAATATGACAC
>Ga0075365_10001477_pt1 | contig 10697 bp, 12 predicted proteins | sample EndMetdeltDD1765_FD_71387 | JGI IMG/M metagenome (GOLD analysis project Ga0075365, IMG submission 71387) | Populus endosphere microbial communities from Tennessee, USA - Endosphere MetaG P. deltoides DD176-5 | ecosystem: Host-associated > Plants > Roots > Endosphere | place: USA: Tennessee... | reverse complement strand
GTCTTGGACGCCGTCCGCACGCTGCAGGCCAAGGCGCTCGAAGCCAACACGTGAGGCACTGGCCTCCCGCTCACTCCATCAGGGCAGAAACAGCCGCCCTCTCGAAGTGAGAGGGAGGCTGTTTTTGTGTCAAAAGTATTACTGTAGTCCGACAAAAAAAGAATCTCGATGAAAGCAACGAGCGCTATTTGTTATAAATCTATGAACTGTAAGCGCAATCAGCTGAAAGGGCGAGCCTAGGCCAAAAAACAGCCCGGGCTCGCCCTCGTCTCGCAACCGCTCACCCGCCGTGGATCGCCGCACGCACCACAGGCCCACAGTTGCGCGGGTGCGCCATGCATTGGGTGCATACGCTCTTGAAGAACAGGTCGAACTCAGGAGCCTGTTGCGAGCCAGACCGGAAGCTGTAGCGATAGCTACTGGCGGGCTTGACCCATGAAAGATGCGGACCAACGCCCATGCCGAGGTATGTAGACACCTCGACAACCACCAAGGTGTCTTCGAGATGAACCACCTGCAGCCACCCAGCCGAACCGTACGGCGGGCACAGGCTGAATCCGTAGACCATGGCGATGAGCGTGACGCCCAGCTCAACCTCCCCGTCGTACAGCTGCACCGGCTCATTGCCCAGCGCATCAATCGTTACTTTTATCATGCACTTCCCTCTCAAGAGAATTGCCGACACGAACTGATTGCGTTTACATAGCACTTATATCATATTTTGCATATCCATGCAAAACACCAGCAAGACTACTTGTGTATAGAGGTGCTTTACGTTATAATTTAGCTCGTTACACTTATCGGGGTGTGGCGCAGTTGATAGCGCGCTCGGTTTGGGACCGAGAGGTCGAAGGTTTGAGTCCTTTCACCCCGACCATGAAATTATAATTACATTTCGTACACTAGTTTACGAGCCGCCCCGGCTACGCCGTATTGGCTCTTCGTGTCTTGCCACTGGCAACCCACGGGTCGAAGGTTTGAGTCCTTTCACCCCGACCATGAAATTATTTCTGTGCAAAAGAGCCTGCCATTTTGGCAAGCTCTTTTTGATTCGTAGCACCAGTTACTTAATCGAGTAGCTATCTCCGTACACCGTCCAGTTCAGCGGCGTGTTGAGGTCGTAGTTGCCAGCGTTCAAAAATACACGTTGCTCGGTATCTACGCGATCGGTTTCGCTATGAGCTTCTTCGCTCAGCATGGCCGCCTTGCGGGCATCGAGGAAAGCGTTAAGGTACATTTTTTCGTCACCACCTTGTGCCGGCGTCTTGGCTTTTTTAAGAGCCGACGCACGGATGCCACCAAAGCTAGCGGAGTCGCTACCTGGCCCGTGCATTACAAGCGCATCGTAATACATAAACTGGCCAAGGGCGCGCAATCCATCCGCCTTACCCTGGCTGACCGCCGGATTAAAGTATACGCGATTAACTTCGTCATCTTGGGCTTGGCGGAATTTTGCGTCGTTTGCGGCGGTCTTCCAGTCTTTGGTAAAGGCAGGGTCAAGGCCTTCGTGCGTAGCGTTCCAGCTACCAATCTTTTCTAGGGCTGGGATGTATTTGGCCAAAATATTACCGGGCGCAATCTTGTTATAGTACTGGACCAGCTGTAATAAATCGCCGCAACCAGTACAAAAGCCAACCAATCCTGCCGTGTAGCCGCGGCCATCGCCAATGTCTTCGATATAACCATATTGAGACTTCCAATCGAGTGATGAGTTTTCGGCGCTCGACACAATTTGCATGGCAATATCGCGCTTTACGGGGTCGTCGAGATTTTTAGAGCTCGTAGCGGGCGGCGGCGTGGTTGTTGCTGCCGCAAACTGAATAGCTTTGCCGCCGGCAGCCTGGCTGTCAGTCACGATCTTGGCGCCATCGGCAACAGTTGCCGAGCTGGCGTCGGCATACGCAAAAGGCCCAGCCGCCATGGTGGCCACAAAGGCATATCCTGCCATCACTACCGCAACCAGCGCCAAAACCGCCGCGCCAAACTCTAATGGCGAACGTTTAATAAGCGAGATGAATGATCGCATTACTGCTCCTCCACAATTACTTTGCCCTGCACGACATTTGGATTATCCGGGTCTTCATAGGTGTAGGTGCCTGCAGCCTCAAAAATAAAGCTGTACGATTCGCCATTTGCCAGCGCATCACCGGTGCCAAAACCTTCCATTTCTTTTGGTGGGTTGGGTGTCGAAAGTGCAATTTTGTGAGCGGCCGCATCTTGATTGAGCCAGGTGACACTATCGCCTTTACGGACGGTTACAGCGCTCGGCGCAACGCCGCGTTCTGTAATGACAATAGAGCTTGTCGCCTCGTTGGCCGGTGTTTCGATGCCGCCTGGGTTCATCAAAACAAATGCCGCTATAGCTATGGCCACGATTGCAACAACAATGATGACAACTGTTGTTATTCGGCCTAGGCCTTTACGCCTTGGCTGTTCAGAAGACGCCGAGACTGTTGGTGAAGTTTGTGTTGGTTCCATAGTTTTTTCCTAGCGACTCAAGGTCACATCCTCCCATTTTGTCTTGCCCGATTGGAGTGAAACATCGTCGGTGTGTCGGTTGTATCCGTCTTTTCGATACGATACTTCGTACCGCCCAGCTGGAATGTCCGAAATAATATACCTACCACGCCAGTTTGTTGTGGTTTGATAGCGCTTTTCACCCACCCAGATAGTTACTTTTACCCCTGACAGCGGGCGCCCATTTTGACCCTGCACGGTACCGCGGAGGGTTGCTTTTTTGCGCTCGGCCAAACTTGGCGTACGAGCAGCAGCCTTATCAGATGGAGCGCTACTATTACCCGCTGCATCTCGAGCTATCACATAATACGTAAACGTAGTGTTGTCATACACCCCGCCATCACCATAGCTGGTACCAGTTGTACTGGCGACTTTGCGGAACGTTTTGTCTTCGTCGGAATTACGATAGATGTCGTATTCTTTAATGCCAACTTGGTCGGTGCTCGCTTTCCAGGCGATGTTTATTTGAAACTCACTTTGCGCTGTTGCCACTAGGTCGGTCGGCGTGGTCGGCGGCGTGGTGTCAGCGGTTGATGGTTTTGGCGTTTTAACCTGCGCGGCGGTCGAGTTAAGCGACGCGTTGTTGCTGGCGTCAACAGCGACAACCGAATAACTGTATGATGTATCGGCCACGACTGTCGTGTCGACATAACTTGTGCCTGTTACCGTAGCAATAACCACGTTGTCTCGTAGTACACGGTACTTGGCAGCATCCTGTACCGCGCCCCATGCCACTGTGACCTGAGCTGGCGAATCGGCTTTGGCGGTAATATTTGCTGGCGCATTTGGCGGTGTTGTGTCGCCATTTTGCACCATGAGTGCTTCAGAGTCGACACTACTGTTGCCGGCTGCGTCAAAGGCCTTAGCGGTTACTGTGTACGTGCCATTGGCAAGGCTTGAAACATCCCAGGCATATTCGTACGGACCGGCAGTGTCGGTCGCAACCAGCTTGTCTTGAATGTAGAATTCAACTTTTGAAACACCCGTGTTATCTGTGGCAGTGGCTTTGATGGCCGCAGAACCAGACACAGTTGAGCCATCAGCGGGGCTCGTAATACTGACCGTTGGCTTGGTTGTGTCGGCGGTTGTCATGCAATTTTCGCCTAAGTTTGCCGGCGTACAGTTTTGGTCAGAGACAGCCAAAACCCGATCCACTTTAACATTTGGCTCGCGACCAATGAGCTTAATGGTGTGCGTGCCCTTGCTAAGCGTTGCCGTAATACGGCTGGCAGTGCTACCATTTTGGTGGTTTACCCACGTCCAGGCATTTGCACTAATTGCGCTATCGCCTACAACATAGCAGTTGCCACCGTCGATCTCCATGAATAACGAGTTATTAGTGGCATCAGGCGCCATTAAATGTGTCCACAAACGATATTCACCGGCCGTGTCGACGCTAATTTTTACCATTGCCGAACCGTAATTTGTTTGTGGCGTTGCGCAGGCGGCAGCTGCAGGGCGAGTTGGCAAGGCAAATAGTAAACCGCCAAGTGCCGCAACAAGTGCAAGCCCAATCCGAGCGATGGCTTGCTTCTTTTTTTGTGTTTTTCTCATGTTATTTTTAGCTTTGATTATCTTAATTTCTCATTGTGCCGCTTACTTTCTAAAAAATCAAGCTGCTTGTGCTTGGCAAGCGAGCTACGGTACCATACATATATGACACAACTAAAACTTTTACTTGTGCTCGTGCGGCCGTCCCTTTTTAGCTTTGCACTAACGCTCATGCTTGCAGCTGGCATTATCGGCGCCTCCAATTGGGCATATCTTGCGGCTAATCCGTGGTTTTTTGAATTTATTTATGGCGACCATGGCATCGTCACCACACTTGAGCGTTCGCCCAATGATATTACCGGGCTGCAGGATGGGCTTGCCACCAGCCCCATTGTGTATGCAATCGGTATCGGCGTGCTAGCCGTTATTGCCGCGTTGGTTGTTTTTGTAGGGCTACGCAGCGTCGAGCATGGCGTTGGCGCACTCGCCCATCTCCGGCATGAAACCCGAGCACAGCGCGCCGAAGACTTTCACCGTATGCTTGTGCGTACCCTAGTGGGCGTTTTTTGGGTATTGTTTGCCCTCTTTACGTTCAACTTCGCTATGCCGTTTTGTATTTTAATCTGGCGCATTGGCGTGGAGGGCAGTGATGCACAGGCAATTAGTATGAGCACTATTTCGGGGCTTCTTTTGTTCTTGGTATTACATTTGCACGTTATTTTTGCACGACTTTTTGTACTGAGACCGCGTGTATTTGGCGGTAAAATTGCAGTTGAATCTTCATTGTTGACCTCTGATCATTAACTGTTCGTTATACTATTTTTGGCAAAGTACCTTGACTGACATAGTAATGTGAGCTATAGTGTACTTATCGACGCAGGGCAAAAGCTCAGCTAAAGCGTCACGAAAGGATACGAACAGTATGAAACAAGATCCCATTGAGATCACTGCCCGAAACCTGCAAAAATCATACAAGAAGGTCCCGGTCCTAAAGGACGTCACCTTCAATGTCGAAAAAGACACTATGATATTTGCGCTTCTTGGCAGTAACGGCGCCGGCAAAACGACGACCATCAATATACTCACCACACTCATTAAGCAGGATGGCGGCACAGCCACTATCAACGGCTACGACACAAGCAGCCAAGCCGACAAGGTACGCGGCGAAATCAGCCTGACCGGCCAATTTGCCGCAGTCGACGAAGCCCTAAGCGCAAAAGAAAACCTCATGCTCATTGCCGAGCTCCGAGACCAGAAGAACCCCGGCCTGGTGGCCGACAAGCTTCTAGCAGAGTTTGATCTGAGCGATGCAGCAAATCGCCTCGCTGGTACGTTTTCTGGCGGTATGCGCCGCCGACTGGACATTGCCATGAGCCTTATTGGCAACCCATCAGTTATATTTTTGGACGAGCCAACTACCGGCCTCGATCCACAAAGCCGAAACAACATGTGGCAAATCATCAAAGACCTCGCCGCACGCGGTGTCACTATCTTTATGACAACCCAATATCTCGAGGAAGCCGACGCGCTTGCCGACAAAATCGCCGTTCTTCATAAAGGCCGCATCGTTGCCCAAGGCACCGCAGCCGAACTAAAGAACAAACTGCCCCGCGGCCAAGTTACGCTGAGCTTCAAAAACGAAGCCAATCTAGCCAAAGCAGCGTCGCTCCTGGCGCCGCTCAAGCCTGTCCAAGACAGCAGCGCCTGCGCCCTCACTATCACCACCGGTGGCAGTGTTTCAGCCCTCACGGCACTGCTCAATAAAATCGAAGCCGCACATATCGAAGTATCTGAGTTCTCACAAAAAACTCCGACCCTCGACGACGCGTTCTTCCAAATCATCAACGACAAGGAGACAAAGTAATGGGCGCATTTAAAGACACCCTGACCATGACAAAGCGCAGTTTGCGCCATACCATCAAAAGCCCCGACACAATCATTACCGTAGCGCTGACGCCAATTGGTATGCTCCTGCTATTTGTGTTCGTATTCGGTGGCGCATTCCATACCAACAGCCCCGAAAGCTACGTTAACTTCATTACCCCGGGCGTCGCGCTCATGGCCGTCACCAGCGGTATCGCCTATGCAGCATTTCGCCTTAACAACGACCTGCTCAAAGGGATCATCAACCGCTTTAAAACAATGCCGATTTCACAATCCTCGATCCTCAACGGCCACGTTGTGTCGTCTGTTATCTCGAACCTCGTATCGGTTGCATTAGTTATCGGCGCCGCTTTCCTGGCTGGCTTCCGCCCTCACGTAGGGCTCGAAGACTGGCTTGGCTTTGCCGCCTTGATGGCACTGTTCACCCTGGCTACCTCCTGGCTGGCAATGGTCTTTGGCCTGCTCGCCAAGACCGCAGAAGGTGCTGGCGCATTTTCGTACGCCTTTATCGCACTCCTGTTTGTCAGCTCTGCATTTGTTCCGACCGAAACCATGAGCTCTGGCGTCCGCGCTTTTGCCGAACACCAACCTATGACACCCATCATCGAAACGCTCCGCTCGTTCATCTTAAACGGCACAGCGGGACCACAAGCACTTGCAGCGTTTGCGTGGTGCGCGGGTATGCTAATTGTTGGCTACATTGCAGCGCTGACAGTATACAAGCGTAAAACACTATAGGTACAATAGAAGCATATGATTACAAACAAATTAACTTCAGACCTCCTTCGCGGCCACACCGATACAATGATTTTGCGGCTACTGAGTGAAGGCGACAGGTACGGGTATGAGATCACAAAATTGGTATTCGAACGCTCAAAGCAAGAGTACGAGCTAAAAGAAGCAACAATGTACTCGAGCCTCAAGCGCCTTGAAAACGACGGCAATATTACAAGCTATTGGGGTGACGAATCCCAAGGTGGCCGCCGTAAGTACTACCGCATTACTGACTCCGGCAAAACCCAATACACAGCAAACAAGCACAACTGGGAATACGCCAAAAAATTACTAGAAGAATTGCTCTAAGAAAGGAACAATCATGGAAAAGAAAATTCAAGACTACCTAGACAACGCATTTGCAAACTACGGCACCTTCCCTGCCCGCGCAGATGTCGTAAGCGAACTACACGCCAACCTACTAGAAAAGTTCAACGACCTCAAGGCAGACGGCATGAGCGACGACGAAGCGTTCAAGAAGACGACTGAATCACTCGGCGATGTGGCAGAGATCATGGAACACGTCGAGCACACAGCTCCACAGCCTGACGCACCTCGCAACACCGAAATCCACAACAAACGATTCGTCGCGAGCGACCTAAAAGAGAGCGACTTTGCAGGCACCGACCTGACTGGCTCGAACTTTTCTGCAAGCTCACTTGCTGGCTCGAACTTTGACGGCGCAAACCTGACAGACACAAAGTTCCGTGCAGCTGCCCTGAAGGACGCATCATTTGTTGGAGCAAACCTGGCTGACTCAACCTTTTACAGCGCAGACCTTCGTAGCGCTCGCCTGAACGACGCGGACCTCACAAATGCACAGTTCAAGGCTTGCGCGTTCAAAGGCGCTAACCTCGACGGCGCCAAGCTTGTCGGCACTGACTTCAGCCAAGCAGACCTCAGCAGCGTATCATTTGAAGGTCAGACCCTAACCAACGTTTCGTTCGACAACGCCTCAATCAAGGGTACTACCTTCCGCAATGCGGTGCTCAACAACGTCAGCTTCCACCACTGTGTTGCCAAGAAAGCGATCTTTGACGGCACCAAGATGGACAAAGCAACATACGCAATCCTGAAAGGCTCAAAGGCCAACCTCGACGGCGTAACCGTTATCTAAAAAACGCGTCTAAAGAACTAACAACTTCTGAACCGCCGAATGCAGCGAATTGCGTTCGGCGGTTGTTAGTTTGCCGCACCCCATCTGGTCGGGCAGAAGAGCCATTAGTTCATCAATCACCTTTTGGCCCTCTGGGGTCACGGCAATTGTTTTTGCGCGGCGATCATGCGCGCACTCCTGGCGAGTGACGAGCTTTTGCGCCACCAATCGATCAATAATACCGGTCACATTTGATGGGTCGCAGTGCAGTACCCCCGCCACCTTACCCATAAGCAGTTCACCATTTTGCGCAATCGAATATAGCGCCGCAACCTGCATGTTGGTCATATGGCGAGATTCGGCAAAACGATTTAACTCCTGTTTAAAATGCGTCAGGAGAGACAAAATATCTTGGCAAACTTGGATCTTAGTAACTTCCATAGTAGTTACATTATACATGAATTTGTAAATACTTGAATACTTCAAATATTTATGTATACTATTAGTTTGGAACTTCAAATAAATATAAGGGAGATTTCATGATAGAAAAAGTAAAGAATAAAGGCCTGGCGCTTGCCCTGCTCGCGACTGCGCAGTTCATGGTCATCCTTGACGCTACAATCGTCAACGTCGCCCTGCCTGCTATTCAGCACTCGCTCGGCTTTGCGTCAGCGTCTGACCTGCAATGGGTTGTGACGGCGTACGCATTGGTCTTTGGTGGCTTCTTGCTGCTTGGTGGCCGCTTGGCTGACCTATTTGGCCGACGTCGCATGCTGCTCATTGGTACCGCAATTTTTGCACTTGCCTCACTGCTTGGTGGTTTAGCGCAAGGTTCAACAGAGCTCATCGTCTTCCGTGCCCTTCAAGGCCTCGGCGGCGCATTGCTCTCGCCTGCCGCGCTGAGTCTCGTGCTCACCATCTTTAAAGAAGGCCCAGAACGCAACCGCGCTCTTGGTGTTTGGAGCATGGTAGCTGGTGGCGGTGGTGCCGTTGGCTTAGTGCTTGGTGGTGTTTTGACCCAGTATGTTGACTGGCGTTGGACATTCTTCATTAATGTGCCAATTGGCTTGGCTGTTTTGCTTCTTGCACGTCGTTTCGTGCCAGCAAGTTTGCCAACAAACAAAGAACGTGTAGACGTGCTTGGCGCACTCACAATTACCGGTAGCCTCATGGCCGCCGTGTATGCGCTGGCTAAAGCACCCGACTACGGGTGGGGCGATGCCCGCACAATCGGCATTTTTGCCGCTGCAGCCGTACTGATGGCCGTGTTCATCATTAATGAACGGCTCGTAAAGCACCCGCTCATTGATCTGTCGATCTTTAAGCGCCGCAATGTTACTGCCGGTACGATTATTCAGGTGTTGCTACCTGCTGCAATGTTCAGCATGTTCTTCTACCTGTCGATTTACCTGCAGGGCATACTGGGCTACACACCAACCGAGACTGGTATCGCGAACATTCCGTTCACGCTGACCATTATTGCGATTGCTGGTGTTTTGTCGCGACAAGCAGCCAAAATCAACCCAAAGCCATTCCTCGTTGCAGCACCGCTGCTCGTAGCTGGTGGCCTGCTATATCTATCGCGACTACCGATTGATAGCAATTACTGGATTGACTTGCTACCGGGCATCGCCCTGATGGCGAGCGGCATGGCAATTACCTTCGTGCTAGTAACAGTTATGAGCACGAGTGGCATTTCGCACAAAGAGTCTGGCCTTGTTTCTGGCCTGCTCAACACCTCTCAGCAGATTGGTGGTGCGCTTGGCCTGGCGGTCTTGAGTGTTATTTCTACTCAGGCAACCAATGACAAGATGGTTGAATTCCACGGCAACATGGCAAAAATGCCCGAGGCACTTGTGCACGGGTTCCAAGAAGGCTTCCGCGCCGCAGTGATCTTTGCGATTGCCGCGAGTGTAGTTGCGCTGATTGTCGTCAAGTCGAAGAAACCAAATCTTTCTGAGAGCCAAGAGCTCGAAAACGAAGCCGAGGCTTTGGCTGCCATTCCTGGCGCTTAAAGCTACAGCGACTCAACAATTTTCTGGACAGGTTCAATTTTGCGAGCCTGTCCAGTTTTTGTGTCAATTGTTATAAGTACGGCATTAAACTGATACGGTGGCTCGTCTGCCATATCGTTTTTATTAGCGGCACCGTCACGCCAGCGGTCGATAATAGTTTGGACGCTCACACCCAAAGATGAGTGGAGCGTACCGACCATCCCCACGTCAGTAATGTGCGCAGTGCCACCCGGCAAAACTATAGCATCGGCGGTCGGGACATGCCAATGGTCGCCAATAACTGCACTTACTTTGCCGTCTAAATAATACCCAATCACTCGCTTTTCACTCGACCAATCGGCATGAAAGTTCACAATACGAGCAATGTACGGGCCGGGCGTGCTTTCCAAGATTTCATCCATCATGCGCAGGGGATTTTCCATGTGCGCCCCAATATGCGGAAACACCGTGCCCAGCAGGCTAATAACCTGCACGGTACCTTTGGCTGTTTGCACTTCTTTTACGCCCCATTCGCGTTCGATACCGGGCTGATTGGCTGGTGCCAACACTGGCTCGGACAGATCTTTGAGCAGCGGCTTAATAGCTGGACGTTCAATGGTGTGGTTGCCACCAGTAAAAACCTGCACGCCTATGTCCTGCAGCTCGCGGTAATGCGCCGGGCTCATGCCCTTGCCGTGCGATACGTTTTCGGCCTGTGCAATAACCAAATCCGGCGCATGCTTTTCTAAAATTGCCGGCAAGGCAACCTTTAAAACTGAACGCCCGGGCTTACCCATGACGTCGCCAATATATAAAACCTTAAGATTACTCATCTAAATCGTCGTCTAGCTTCTCTTTATCATCTTCGACTTTTTTGTTCTTGGCGTTGATTGTCACACTGACGGCTCGGCGAAAACGCTTTTCGGCCAGCTCGTCAGAGT
>Ga0075365_10001476_pt1 | contig 10698 bp, 8 predicted proteins | sample EndMetdeltDD1765_FD_71387 | JGI IMG/M metagenome (GOLD analysis project Ga0075365, IMG submission 71387) | Populus endosphere microbial communities from Tennessee, USA - Endosphere MetaG P. deltoides DD176-5 | ecosystem: Host-associated > Plants > Roots > Endosphere | place: USA: Tennessee... | reverse complement strand
GCCGTACAGGGGGAAGAGTACCGAGGCTTTGCTGTCAACCTGATCAAAGGTGAAACGCGCGCAACGTGGCGGGTGGACGACGGCTTGCCGGCAGTCGTTGACGGCGTCCTTACCAGCAGCGGCGGCTGGTTGACCGCTGAAGGGCTACAACCTGAATTCTTGAAGGAGGCGGCAAAGGGAAGGGAATTGGCCGTCACAAGTGCCAATAGCGAGCGTGTTATTGTTTCGCTGGCAGGTGCCTCCCGGGCCATCACATCGTTCGAAAAATGCCGGACGAGGCCATCCGGCAGCGCAGGAGCGGCGAGCAACCTCGACACGGCGATGAATGCTTTCGCAAGCGGGTCCGCGCTTCAATTTCAATGCCGGTTTCGAATGGCCGACGTCGATGGGATCGATATCCCTCCCGGTACTATCGGCGGGCAATCGTATCGCCGCCAATTGGAAATCATCCGCGCGGCCGTTACGCTCAACCTAAAGACCGGAGAGTTTATCGTTAACGGCCAAAAGGTTGACAGTGCAGAGGTCAAGCAGCCGAGCGATAAACTTCCTGATGGCGGGGCGGTTATGGCATTTGGCGATTTCGCCACAGCGATTGGCCTTGCGCAGGGAGCAGGCGCGACCCGAGGGCTCAGTCCCGAGCAACAGGCGACCTTTCGAGACGTTCTCAAGCAGTTTGGTTCGGCAGCGAAAGCCATGAACCCGAACAGGTTCGTGCTGTTTAATGCTTCAAATTCAGGGAGCTTGTTTTTCTTTGATGTGAAAAACGGGCAGAGCGTAAACCAGATGGGAGTGCACTGTGATTAACACATTCGCTCCGAAAACCGCTTGAACCGTCTATTCAAGAATGACGTTAGGCTGTTGTCATTCAGGGCGTTCTTCGGACCGCCTAGATGCCGATAGAGTTGCGTTTGTGAAGCTGACGGAATGGCCAAGGGGCTCATAGAGGTATCTTGCACCTGGCTCACAGATGATGAGGCCGCCAGCACCGTGCTGCTTCGGGCTACAGCTCGGCTGCTTGCCGACGACGAAATCGCTGTTCTTGAGAAGGAGGGTTCTAGGTCAAGTGCCGTCGCCGCGAGATTGCAATTGAATTTCCCATCTCTACCAGGCACTCAGCATAAGAAAGAAGGGGTAGAATGAGTTTCATTCGCGCCCCGCGGCTCTCCATTCGACGGCCAAGCGAATCGGAATATCTGGTACAATTGGGATCAAATAAACTACGCGCGAGGGTACGAGGGTGGTGGAATTCTGGACTGGGGCCGCTGTGCTAGGTTATTTCCTTGCGGGCATAAGCAAACTCAACACCGATATACGAAGCGGACGATTGAACGAGCCGGGCTATGTGCGGGATGGAAGGAAAGACGTCGCTATAGTGACAGTGGCGATTTGGCCTTTGCGGAGTAGCTTTATCGGTTTCATCTTAACTTTGATAAGTACCGTCTTGATCACGTATTTGCTGATGTCTGCTATCGGTATATTCGCCGGGTGGATTTGGCAGATTCTGATTGTGGCGATTATGTATACGTTCTTGCTGCTCTCGAACTTAGCAATGATTAGAAGGTAGCCACTCGCTCCGGTTTCGCGAAGGAGCTAGGGATCAGGGTCGCGGCCACATCAAATATTCAATTGCGTTACATATAAAAAAGTTGTTGCTGCCGCCATTTGGACTTGTATCGGCGTGTCCCGCTGAATAACTTTCAGTTGAGTAACAGATTCGCTACGTGAGCCTCCAAACGTGCCCAATACAGAGATTCCAAGTCGCACCGGCATCGCTGCCGAACGGGAACTTCACAATCTAATACTCGATGAGTGCCTGGATAACATTGTTCTTCCGTACATTCTACCTCAAGGCAAGCCTCACGCGTGGGAGGCCTCTCTTTGGGATTATAAGATTTGTTTGCCTAACACAAATGGTCGTATGACGGGCGAGGAGGCCGTAAAAGCCCAAGAGCATGTTGCTCAGATGGTTAAAGACGCTGTAGCTTTTTACAATGGATTTGGCGGCTATATCGTTTGCGGTATTGATCAGCATGGGAAAACACCGGTCGTTGGATGCGACAATCTTGGTGCCGATGGATTCACCATCGAAAAGTTCAATGAGCAACTTTTCTATTACACGCGTTCGAAAATCGGATGCAAGCTTCGAACCTTAATACTTGACGAAAAGGCGATTGCTTTAATCGTTGTTCCAATGCGGCCCTCAGATGCTCCCGTCCTGCGCTTGGCGAAAGGAGCTCCTGAGAGAGCCGGGCGATCCCCCGCTTTCCGCAAAGACGACATTTATGTACGTATCGATGATGCATGTGTACCTGTGCACGATGACTTGCAAGGGCTTCAGTTTGCCTGCTCCGCACGCATGTTCGGAGATCCGAAGCCGTCGAGAGTGGAGCACAATCTTCCCCCTCAGGATCCTAACCTAATCAGGTTTGTAGGCCGAACCAACTATCTTCTTGAGCTATGGAGTTGGCTTACTGATCGTCACACTCCTCTTAAAGTCCTTACCGCCCTCGGCGGGACTGGAAAAACGGCAATTGCGTACGAATTCTCACGTCTTCTTGTATCAAGCCCACCTGGATGGTTAAACAAAATCGTCTGGCTGACTGCAAAAAAACAGACCTTTTCAGCTTTGCAGGGGAAGTATATTAAGACGACGAGGACAGATTTCGATAGCATTGATGGCCTTTTACGGTCAATTTCTACCGAATTGGGGTATCTTTCTGAAGATTTACCAGAGGAACTTGACCGTTCGGAGCTTTTGGATCTTGTAATATCAGGACTCGAAATGTTCCCAGCTTTAATTGTAGTCGACGATCTCGATAGTCTCGACCTTGCAGATCAGACCGATCTCCTGGCTATTACGCAGGTGCTCGCCGGAAGGGTCTTCCATAGAGGGAGCCGTTTTCTTTTTACATCCCGCCTCGATCTCAATGCCGGTTCAAGCCAGCGGGTCAAAGTTGATGGCTTCGGCGAGCAGGAATTTACCGAATACGCGAGAATGGTTGCCGCTGAGCGTAGCATTAAGGTAGACGACGGGGTTATCAACCGCATGTACAAGGCATCACTGGGGTCGCCCGTGTTTTGCGCTTCTATTATGCGCCTTGTGACTCTTGGCTCAGATATAAATACGGCTATTACGAACTGGAGGGGAAGAGAAGGCGAGGATGTCAGGCGATTTGCGTTCGAGAAAGAGTTGGGTGACCTGACTGACTCGCAGACCCGCACCTTATTTGCACTTTCAATACTCGCAGAGACAACTCAGCTGGAACTTAAACAGGTTTTAAATATCGACGACGCCCGTGTTGTGAACGACCTTGCCAAGCTGAGAGACTTCCACCTTTTCGTTAGTAGTGGCGATCCCGCAACCGGCACAAAGCTGACCGTCCCAGAGCCGATTCGACTTATGGGCGGCTTGATCAGGGCGAGGGTTGCCGATCCGGCGCGGATCGAACGCGAATGCGCGCGCGCGCGGGCGAGCCTACCAAAGGTTCAAGACAAAGCAGCCGTGGCGATTGCTGGGATTCTAGCACTTTGGAAAGCCGACGATTATGAAGCCGCACTCTTTTCGGCAAAGCATCATCAGAAGCAAAATCCCAAAAACCCAGACATACACTGTGTGCTTGGACAGAGCTATATGAAAGTCACTCCGTCGAAACCAGACGAGGCGGATAAAGCGTTCAGAAAAGCTTTTGAACTTGGTTGCGGTAGGTCGGAACTTGTACCTAACTGGTTGGAGGCAAGAAGTCTCTGCAAAGATTGGCAGGGAATCGTCGACATCTCAAATCAAGTAAACATCGGCGCGATTCGGGGTAAAGCAGCATGCCTCGTTATTGCTGCGATGATGCAACTCGGGAGACAACGCTTCGGTCGAGCTGACCCCCGGGCGATTGTCGAAATGAAGCGGACAATGGAAGCAGCTAGTAAGGTGATCCATGAAGGTCGAGCGAGTGACGCTCTAGCAGAGATCCGTTCGATGTGCCGTGAGGCTGCGCAATTTTACGTGAGTCTAATTAATCAGTCGCGCGTAAGAGCCGGTGACCGCATTGATCTATTCAACGCGGTCAACGACTGCTTCAAATGCCATGTTACTGAGACATGGATGATAATGTTGGGATTAGACGCCTTAACTGACTGGGCCAGAACCATCGAAAGCCGAACTCGGAAAGATCATCATGCGGCAGAAATCTTGTGGATTAGATTGCAAGATTTGCAAAACATAGAGGCACATATCGCTGCTACAGGAAACCGAGAAGACCTCCTGATTAAGTTGATTGACCGAAGACGGCAACTCCAGTTGATCCATCGAACACTAGAAGAGGACAAGCGATAAGTACACTGGTCGCAATAACTTTCGGGTATACCCACAGGTGCCAGCACACTCCAGAGATGCTTTCATGTAACTCTTGGTTGACACAGGCTACTTGTGACACGCTATGCTTCGGGCCTAAAGCTTGAGGTTACAAATGGCCCGCATCGGTTACGCACGTGTCAGCACAATCGACCAGGACTTGCAGGTTCAGCTCGACCGCTTGCAGCGCGAGGGCTGCCAGATTATTCGCTCGGAAAAGGTATCGGGCGGCAGCCGAGACGGTCGTACGGAACTGGCGACCATCATCGATTTCTTGCGGCAAGGCGACGAGTTGGTCGTCACCCGGCTCGACCGGCTGGGTCGCGACACTCGCGACGTGCTCAACATCGTTCACGAATGCCAGCAACGTGGTGCGTTCGTGACAGTTCTCGACCCTCACGTATCGACTCGCGGGGAAATGGGCCATGTCATTCTCACCGTGCTTGGTATGGTCGCGGAGATGGAACGCCGGTTCATCCGAGATCGCCAACGAGAGGGGATTGAACGAGCAAAGGTTGCTGGGGCCTACAGGGGCGGCAAGGTTCGCCTCGACTACGATCAAATTGTCAGGCTCGCTAGCGATGGACTTGGCGCCGCTGCAATAGCTCGTTCAATTGGCTGTTCGCGAATGCAAGTCTATCGCGTTCTTAGAGCCAAGACTTAATCGTCAAGCCGGTCGCGCCCGTACAAGTTAGCTCCTGCGAGCTTGACAGCGTAAGCGTTGATAGAAGGGATGCCGTCTATGACCTTAATACCCTTTGAATACTCGCTGTTATAGATGGTCGGTTGGGTATAATAGACACCCGGCAACTCATCTAATTCAACAAACATACACGCATACAGACACATCGCGAGGGAGATGCCCTTCGGCCCAAACGGCGCAAGTTGGGCGAATGTGGCACCATTATCAGTAAGCTTTGCAATCTGCAGGTAGCTGTCCGGAACATTTGAAGCGTCCACTCTGTGAATGATGTCGGTTCCTGTTGGCACAGGAATAAGCTGCCTTAGGAAGTCCCAATTTCTCCGATGTTTTTCGGGGCTTGCTGGAAATGGAAGAAGAAAGTGAACCTCAGATCGAGTGAACAGCCCGGTGCCGTAGAGCTCGGGCAGTCCGAGCGGCTCGAAACCTAGGCCGATTACGAGTTTCTTCTTTTCGGGTTCCCGGATTGGTCCGTTAAATCCTGGCAGCGCCGCCCACGCCAAGTGCCCCTCTGCAAGCTTTCCCTCAGAATATGTCTCGGGATCTCCGCAAGTAACTAAGATGTTTATGAACTGCGGACTCTTTAAAACCTTCTTTAAAATCAGGAAAAAGTATCGCTTTGGCAAGGAAGTGATATCCAGAATCAAATTTCCAGATCTACACTTGCCAATGAACTCATCAATAGATTGATTGAGCACTCCAGCTTTTTCGTCGATCTGAAACTCCAGTATATGCCGATTGCCGAAACCGCATGCTTCGAATACCTGCCGATGCGCCTGCGTCGCAAGGTCTGCAGCCGCCTGATGCCGCGATGGGTAATCACGGATTTGAAAACATAACCGGTCCTCAGTGCTCAGCCTTGCCCGGTAATCACGAACAACGGCGGTGGACCGTTCCTCCATGGAAGCGCACCCAATGAACGCCCAGTCGGTAAGGAGAGTGTTGTTCAGGAGCGCATGGAGCTGCCCCCAAGGCCTAAAACCGCGCCGGATCATTACTTTTTATTCCTCGCCTAAACCGGGGAAAATTAATTGTGTACCGAGTGAATCTCTCCCTTTTTTCGGCGCTGAGGGCTTCGCGATTGCCCGAATGGTGACATCCGACTTCTGAAGCCAAGTTTCGATGATTGCCACCGTGGCGTAGAACGGCTCCTTTGTCTTGACGACGGGAAGCTGAAAGTAAGGTGACAGTATGGGAAACAAATACCATTTCTTGCTCTGACCCCGAGACTTCGTTTTCGGTGTGTGGCGCTGAACTGACAGGGCGCCGTATTGAAAACAATTGTCAAGAAAATGAGAAATATCAGGCCTTTTATCGAGATCACGTTCAGATAGAGAAAATCCGTTGGCGCCAGGATAGGACATATTTTTATCTTCCCTCATCCGGCTACGAAGCTGATCGGCTACTGTACTTACAAAACGATAACGTTCGTCGCCCCCGTAGGCGTCAGCCTGCATCTTTCGGTACCAGTAAGCGCTTGCTTCTTGTATTCCCATATCCTGGACAATCGAATCTATTTGATGCGGAACCTCGGCACTATTTGAATAGATCCGTCTAAGGTACTCCGCCCAGATTAGCTGGCACACATTCAAGAATACGAGGATGTTACCGCCCGAGAGCGCAATAAGGTCACTCGCGCCGGACCAAGTCATTTTTTGATGCCGCGTAGCAGCAATTTGGAGCAGCGCATGATCAACGCGTTCTTTCTTCCACCACCTCTTGGAAGGACCCTCCCATGGCCGATCCGCAATAAGCGCACCTGCATCAGAAGAACGTTGCGATTCTTGGCGGTACCATGCCTCACCTAGCTTCGCCGATATTGGTTCAACTGTCGCAAGCTCGGACAGAAACCGCGTTACCTCTGTCGGCCAAGAATGCTCGATACTTATAACAGAGGCGGCGCTGGCGCTTCGAACATAACGGTTGACCCGCTCTTCAGGCGTTGGCTTCGGGCCGAAGATATATTTAAGGAGGGATTTAACCCTTTGAGGCAAAACATAGCCAGCGTCTTCCAAACGACGGCGAACCACGTCTTCCGCAAATTGGGGAAAGGGACCTATACTGTGCTCCCTCCGCTGCAATATTCCGTCAATGTCTACCGTTTTGAAATTGCGAAGCTCCTCAATCGACGCTTCGGTTCCGGACATCTTCATATCTGGAATTAACGAGTATGGCCTTGCACCAATCCGATATGACAGACGCTGATCCCTCCTGCCGAGCATTTTAAAAATGACCTTCCTAAAGTCTCCGGCTCTGGCTCCCTGAGCATGAGCTTCCAACCCCATCAGGTCCTCAAATTGATCTATCCTGATGAGCACAGGAAGTTCCGTGGGGATGATCTCAAATTTTCTCAGCGCTTCTACAGTGTAACTAATCGGGTCTCCTGCACTGGTTTTTGACTCTCGGAGCTCACGGGGCAGTTCATCAATATTGTAATTCAAATAGTCTTTGTAGACATATATCCGCGCGACCAGTGACCTCCTAAGGGAAGAAAATGTGTCTACATCAGAGAGACCGCCATGCCAGCAGGGAAGTCTTGATAGATGCCGCGCAAATTCATCAAGGCGCTCAGTGGTGCCGTCTATTCCAAGGAAATCTTTGACATTCGGAATATGTGTAGTGTTGATGATTTCCAAGGAGTTTAATAGATCTTCGACAATCCAGTAGTTCAAGAAGTCCGTGAAATACATTAAGTGATTTCGGCCGGCCACTGAAGATGAATCGAAGGGCCGTTCTCCGAAATCCATGGCGCTGCTTTTGGACAGATTGATGCCTGCCGAAATAAACTTAGAGCAGTGTGGTGGCAGAGGCCATGATACACCAGCTTCTCTGTAGGCAATCAGGACTTCCGGACGGAGAAGGTTAAGAAGCGCGGTTTTACCAGATCCTTGTAGTCCACTGAGGATCACATTGCCCGACTGAAATAAGGCATGCGTGTCAGTTTCTGATAACAGCGCAGGACTGAATAACTTGACGAATTTCGCGGCCGAGATCGACTCGGTCATATAGAGTTCAACGAAAGGATTGGAGTTAAAGGTCATTCCGGTAGCCTCGACTGCCTGAAGAAAAGAGGCTCCCACAAATCGGATTTTCGATGCAGTATAGGAAGCGTGTTATCCGGGCAGTTGTCATACTTCACGGTCAGCCCCCCTATACCTGTTAGTTTACCGAAGATCGGGTGCGTTCGTCCGCCCGGGAATCCATGTGGCCCATAATCCTGCTGCCAGTCGCTCGTAGAACCGCGAAGCCTCGGGTGGAGTTTAGCTATAACCGGGCGGGCATGAGTGAATACGTGAGATTCGCTGGCCTGAGGTTGTTCCGTTAGACAAGCTTCCTTGTCTATTGTCAGGACTGGAGAATACGTCATGCGCGGGTTGGCGGCAGCGATTTCACGAGCATGCTTGTCACCCAACCAGCATATTACCAACGGGCACAGCAGAACCAAAGGCTGAGAGGGCAGCTGTAGGCACTTTATCACGGCTTCCAGCATTTGATCGCCGGAGCCCACAAAATCTTCAAGCAGGACTACGTGCGTTCTGCCCTTGAGGTAGTCCCTCTCGAACTGCGCGCCGTCCCATGTAGATGCGCCTTGTTTCCAAATGTACCTAGGATCAGCCTGTATATTGTTCAACCTTAGGAATTTTCCGATGTCCAGACTATCGGTGACCGCGGTAAACAACGTGTTCTTTAACTTTGCCTGCATCATATCGGCTGCGGTGTTCGACAACAGGTCGACGGCGCCTGATGAAGCAAGCCAGCACAGGATATGCTTGGAGAAGGCGGTGTAGTACAGCGCGGTCATTTCCTTTTCGCCTACGAAGAAAATCTTCGATGCTAGCTTAAATAGTTGCTTTTGATCATGTTCGCTGCCCGCAGCTAACACCCACTTTGCCAGACGGGTTTGGAAGGCGGGATGCTGGACGCCGGCCGTCGGGATGTACTCATCATAAAGATGGGTATCCATATAATTGATGTGATAATTTGCTTCCGCGATATTTTCCGTCCCAGATGCATCTTCGTTGATCCATTTGGCTACAAGATTACGGAATTCGTCGTTCATAAGGTCGCTCGCAAGGTCGTAGCTGCAACAGCAGCAATTGCTCTAGCAAATGGTGGTGGTACTGCGTTCCCAATTAGGCGAAAACTTGCACTTGTTTTGCGGGAAAATCCAAACGAATCAGGAAAGCCCTGAATTCTCGCCGCTTCTCGCACACTAAATCCACGGTCTTCAGCTGGATGAAGAAAGTACCTTGGTTGACCGAAACGGGTATCTACAGTTGGAGCACTTTCACCCCATGCTAGTCTCCGGAACTTCCCGTTGAAAGTGTGGGTCAGGTCGACCATCTCGTCGATCCTTTTTAGGTAGTACTTACTTAGCAACGCCTCCACCGTTGCACTGGCGTCCAAGCCCAACAGCTGATTTATCCGACCTAGCTTAACTGGATCGGCATCACCAACTTCTCTGGCGCGGTTTTGCCGCCGTAGCTTTTGAACCGCTGCCAACACTGCTCGCTCCGCATCACTGGTCCATCCAAAAACTTCGGGAATGTCCCACGTGTGTATCGAACTCTCACCCGTTCTTACGTTCGATAACTTCTGCCCCGGTAATATGCGCCTAGCGATTCTGTAAGCTTCACTGTCTGCTGTCAGATAGGCCGGACGATGGTCTGGACAATCAGCTACTCCGGTCAGAACGTCCGCAAGAGTCAAGGCTGCAACTCCACGCACTGGCTCTAGGCGACAGGGCTGATGACCTTGTGCTGCAAAAAAAATGACGCGCTTGCGTGTCTGCCCCGCACCGAATTCGGCTGCATTGTATGTCGCAGCCTCAACTTGATATCCTGCGCTGTTGAACCCTTCCATCAGACCTGTCCAGTACTTCCGATATCTCGGTCCTAAGAGTCCACGAACATTTTCGATCACGACTAACTTTGGACGCGCAGCTAACGCAATTTCCAGAACGTTAAGAAGGTGGTGATTTCTAAGATCATCCGAGTCGTTTTTACCGGCGGTCGAAAAACCCTGACATGGAGGGCCTGCAACCAGAACATCTGCTGCTCTAACCGCCTCTACGACTTGCTGCGGAACCACAGTGAGATCGGCTCGAAGAAACGGCGTGGATAGGTTCGCCTTGTGCACTTCCTCGGCATCTGCGTCGTGATCACAAGATAATATACTGCGGAATCCGGCTTGAAGAAAACCTAGATCTAGACCTCCGCAACCGGAATAGAGGCTTACAAAGGCTGGGGGACGCACGCGATTCCTTTTAGAATTGATGTGAAACTGAGTGCAGTATGTAGCAGGGGATCCCTCGTGGGCAAACAGTGACTTTATCCACCGACAAGTTCGAGGGCGGCACGGTTATATAATATATCCTGTGGGAAAAGACGGAGAACATCCGGCAATCGATCTCTCCCCCAAGCCCATTGAACGGTGCCAGTCGGCCCACACCGAAGGCTATGGTCTCCGGCGACGCCAACCCGGCAAATGTTGCTACCATGTTGCTATTGACGCACAGGGACGTGAGGACGACTGGGGAAATGGCAACTTAATTAATGGAATATGTGCGAATCGCGAAGGGCGCAGCCAGCCTTTGAACCAGCGGCTGCGCTGGCCCATCCAGACGCCTGCTTCGGTGGGCGCGTCCTCCAGT
>Ga0075365_10001475_pt1 | contig 10698 bp, 11 predicted proteins | sample EndMetdeltDD1765_FD_71387 | JGI IMG/M metagenome (GOLD analysis project Ga0075365, IMG submission 71387) | Populus endosphere microbial communities from Tennessee, USA - Endosphere MetaG P. deltoides DD176-5 | ecosystem: Host-associated > Plants > Roots > Endosphere | place: USA: Tennessee... | reverse complement strand
CATCACGATCCAGCAGATCGTTGCGGCCATGTGCCCGGCGAGGAGCGCGGCTTCTTCGCCGGGCACATGGCCGCAACGATCTGCTGGATCGTGATGGCCGCCGCGTTGTTCGTCTACGCGGCGCGGTTGCCGCGAGCCACTCGATCCTTGCCGATCGGCGGGGGACTGGCGCTGGTCGGGGCGGCAATGGCCAAGTTGTTCCTGTTCGATCTCGGCACGCTGGACGGCATCTTCCGGGTCGCAGTCTTCATCGTGGTCGGGCTGATCCTGCTCGGCATGGGCGCCGGTTACGCGCGCCTGCTGGAGAAGCAGGACCAGCAACAGGACAGCAAATTATGAGCGGCGTCACAGGATAATCTGGAGTCATTCCAGATTGGCGGACGTTGACCAGGACATGGGTACAAATCGACGAAATGACACGGACGTACACGGATTCCAGGCATCACCGGAGCTGAGCAAGAACCTCCAGCGGGTTCTGGTCGACTTGATCGAGCTGCACCTGCAGGGCAAGCAGGCGCATTGGAATGTTGTCGGTACCAACTTTCGCGATCTTCACCTGCAGCTCGACGAGCTCGTCGACTTCGCGCGAGAGGCCAGCGATACCGTCGCCGAGCGGATGCGTGCGCTGTGGGCCGTACCGGATGGCCGGTCGGACACCGTCACCTCCGACACCACGCTGCCGCAGTTCCCGCCCTATGAGCACAGCACCGACGAGGTCGTCGACCTGATCGGCGATCGGATCTACGCAGCGGTCGACACCCTGCGCACGGTGCACGACGCGGTGGATGCCGAGGATCCCAGCACCGCCGACATCCTGCATCAGCTGATCGACGGCCTCGAGAAGCTGGCGTGGCTGATCAAGTCGGAGAACCGGAAGGTCTAAAGCGCTGCGGTGGCGCCCCGTTCGACCGCGCTTCGTACGGCGTCGTCGTCGCGACGCGCGACCAGGTACCAGGTCTGCATCACGCCCTTGCCTTTGATGTCGACCTCACCGCGCTCTTCGAGCACGAAGGCATGGTTCAGGCGTTCGTATACGTCCTGAGGTACCTGGATCCGGCCCTCGACGTCGGTGGTCTCCATGCGCGACGCGACGTTCACGGCGTCACCCCAGACGTCGTAGAAGAACTTTCGCGCGCCGACGACGCCGGCCACCACCGGCCCCGCGGCCAGGCCGATTCGCAGCGGCACCTCGCGTCCGTTCGGATCCTTGAGGTCGGCGACGGCATCGGCCATGTCAAGCGCCAGGCACGCCAGTGCCTCGATGTGGTCGGGCCGGGGTTCGGGGACCCCGCTGACCACCATGTACGAGTCTCCGCTGGTCTTGACCTTTTCCAGCCCGTGCTTGTCGACCAGCAGATCGAGATCGGTGTAGAGGCGGTCGAGGAAACGTACGAGGTCGCTCGGCGTGGTGTCACTTGCACGTTTGGTGTAGTCGGCGATATCGGCGAACAGGATCGAGGCGTCGTCGTATTTGTCGGCGATGATGTTCCGCGACGGATCCTTGAGCCGTTGGGCGATGCTCGCGGGCAGGATGTTGGCGAGCAGCTGCTCGGATCGCTCGTACTCCGCCTCCATGGCTTCGCGGGTGCGGCGGATCTCGCGCAGCGCGAACCAGATCGTCGCGACGACGAGGATCCACGCGGTGATCACGGTCAGGGCGAAGGACGCCTTGAACGCCCAGGGCGGTTGGGTGCCAGTGTCATTGGGGACTGAGTACTCGAGTGCGATCACCGTCGCGGCGCCGATCGCGGCCAATATGGAGGCCAAGACGATGTGGTCCGGGCCGAGGACGACCAGCACGAGCGCCGCGGCCACCACGAAATAGAACTGCAGTCCGGTACCGGTGCCCAGATAGATGCACAGGACCGTGATGGTCACGTAGGAGACGACGAAGAACACGAGGGGAGCGACGAGTTCCCCCATCCCGCACAGGCGCGGAATCATCAGGTAGGCAACAGCGCTCGCCAGGTTGATGGCCGTGACCCACCAGTCCTGGCCGATGAGGATTCCCTGGATGCCGAAGAAGGCTGTGATGGCGGCGCTGATCATGGCGGTGACGTTGAGCACCCGCCTGTGCCGCGCCGAGCGCTCGGCAAGGAGGCGAGTGCGTCCCGGACCGCGGCGTTCCACCGCGACGTCTGGCACGCACACCGGTCGGGCCCTCATTGCCACACGGTAAAGCCTAGCCGCGAAGTGCCAGCTACCTGCGGTTTTGGGTGCGGAGAGAACGTTGCGAAATATTCGTTTTGTGGACTCTTGCTTTTGCCGCCCAGATGGGCTAACTCATTGCGATGGATGCAAAGCGTTTGCCTAGGAAACAGACTTGCTTTACCCGAAGTGGGGGCGGGTACACCACAGGATCACGCCAGCGGACGCTTTCGCGAGCCGTGGGGACGTGGCGTCGCGACGCGGTTTGAGGCCTGCGGTCTAAGCGTTTACTGAGACCGGAAATAACATCTATAAGTCGGCTTATCGTTACACCGCGTGCCGTAAAGATGGCCGAGAAACTTTAAGTTGAGTATCTATGTTGCCAGTTCTGTTCAAGATCGCAATCTATGCTGCAGTAACAGAAGTCTTCGATTGATCATGTCAGCAAACCGGCTGTTCATCGACTCATTTCGCCCACATAAGCGTGTATTCGTCCAGCTGGACAGCCGTTACTATTGGTGTCCAATGCTTTGCTAAATTCGCATCTATGTGTGCACTGCAGCGGCGTCACAACTGCACTACCGCTCAATGAGGCTTCGCGTAACAAGTCGGTGTCAATCGAATATGAACTTCTCTGTCAATTTTCGATGCGGGCTTCGTGGCTATGCGTTAAATTCATCTTCGAGTCCCGCGAATGCTCGAGGCGGGATAGGACGAGGAGTGGCCATGAGGCCTGTCGGGAACCACCGACTGATGCGATATCAGGTCGTGCAAGTGGTTGCCGGGGAGCCGATGGGTGTAAGTGACGTGCGCGTCAGCAATTTGCTCGCGCTTGCGCATGACGAGTGCGTCGAAGACTTGCCAACTCCAGGAATCAGCATGCTGCGTGTGGTGATTCTGTCCGACTGGGACGGCTCGGCCGACGGCGGTGGCTACGGGGGAAGCCGCAACGTGCCGCTCGTTCCAGAACCCTTCTTCGCAGCATAAATCGAGGGGTACCTGCTGCGGATCACATTGGTGATCCGCAGCAGGTTTACGCAATTTTCGCGATGAAGGCGATGGCCTTGCCGGTGCCCTCGGTGAGACTCGAACTCACACTGGACGGGTTTTGAATCCGTTTCCTCTGCCAATTGGGATACGAGGGCGTTTGCGTCGGTGACGCGGCGGGTTTCCACCATAGAGGATGCCCCCGAGGTCGCTGATCGCGGCCGCTACCGCCACAATGTCTTCCATGGCAGCACCTCCCGAGTCACCGACCGGCAATGAGAAACCACGTCGCGTTCTCGTCGCCGAAGACGAAGCCCTCATCCGGATGGACTTGGCCGAGATGCTGCGCGAAGAAGGCTACGAGATCGTCGGTGAGGCCGGGGACGGGCAGGAGGCCGTCGACCTGGCCGAAAGCTTGAAGCCCGACCTCGTGATCATGGACGTGAAGATGCCTCGTCGCGACGGCATCGATGCGGCGTCGGAGATCGCGGGCAAGCGGATCGCCCCCATCGTCATCCTCACCGCGTTCAGCCAGCGCGAGTTGGTCGAGCGTGCTCGCGACGCCGGCGCGATGGCGTATCTGGTGAAGCCCTTCAACATCAACGACCTCATTCCCGCCATCGAGGTGGCGGTGAGCCGATTCGGTGAAATCGCCGCGCTCGAGCAGGAAGTCGCCGAATTATCGGACCGGTTGGAGACCCGAAAACTGGTCGAACGTGCCAAGGGTTTGCTGCAAGCCAATCAGGGGATGACAGAGCCCGAGGCGTTCAAGTGGATTCAGCGTGCCGCGATGGACCGCCGGACCACAATGAAGCGCGTCGCCGAGGTCGTGCTGGAGACGCTCGACACGCCCGGGGACGCGTCTCCGACGAACTAGCAATTCCCCCGGCCAACCGTTAATTGTTCGTTTCCGACGCTGCAATTTGGCGCGATCGGCCACCAGATCGACACGGTGCCTTCGTCAACATCACGCACCGCCGCCATGTGTTGGCTATGGTCGTCCCGAAGCATTGCCGACCCCGCCTACCTGGGCATGGCCGCTGATGCCGACGAAAACATTGACCCGGAGGTGAAGCGTGCGCGGTCGCGTGGCACGGAAAGCATTTGCTATCGGTAGCGCAGGTTTGGTCGTGCTCGGCATAGCCGGCTGCCAACAACAATCCGAGCCGAGCGAGGACGGCGCGGCACCGACTGACCTGAAGATCGTCGAGCAGGTCCAGATCGATGAAAACGGCACTGAGGTCAAGCCTCCCGAAGGTGTGACGCCTCTGAATCCCGCCGGTGACGGCAAGGCGCAGTGCCCGCCGGTGTCCATCGCCATGGCGGGCGCGCTCAATGGGCCCGACGCCGCGTTGGGCATCAATATCAAAAACGGCATTCAGCTCGCCGTCGATCAGCACAACGACAACAATCCCGGCTGCCAGGTGCAGTTGAAGACGTTCGACACCGAAGGTGATCCGCAGAAGGCCACGCAGGTCGCACCGCAGATCATCAACGACGCCTTCACCATCGGCCTGATCGGACCCGCCTTCTCCGGCGAGACGAACGCCACCGGTGACGTCTTCAACCAGGCCGGCCTGGTCGCCGCCACCGCGTCGGCCACGAACGTCACGCTCTCGGAAAAGGGATGGAAGACCTTCTTCCGCGGGCTGGCCAATGACGGTGTGCAGGGTCCGTCGGTCGCCAACTACCTGAAGAACACGCTGAACCACAAGAAGGTGTGCGTGGTCGACGACAGCACCGACTACGGTCTGGGCCTCGCCCAGGCGGTGCGCGAAACCCTCGGCCCGGTAGCCGATTCGGCGTGCAACATCTCGGTGAAGAAGGGCGACAAGGACTTCTCCGCCGCGGTGACGCAGATCAAGGGCGCCAGCCCCGACTCGGTGTTCTTCGCCGGGTACTACGCCGAGGCGGCTCCGCTCGTCCAGCAGCTGAAGGACGGTGGCTTCGAGGGCACCTTCGTCAGCGCCGACGGCACCAAGGATCCCGAGTTCGTCAAGCAGGCGGGCGAGGCATCTGCCGGCGCCGTCCTGGCGTGCCCGTGCGGCCCGGCCACCGGCGCCTTCGCCGAGGAGTACAAGAAGGCGTTCAACCAGGAGCCGGGGACGTACAGCGTCGAGGGTTACGATCTGGGCGCGATCATGCTGAAGGGCATCGACTCGGGCAAGATCACGCGGCCAGACCTGCTGGAGTTCGTGCGTACTTACGACGGCCAGGGAGTTGGCCGCAAGTACCAGTGGACCCCGACGGGCGAGCTGACCACGACGTTGATCTGGATCTACAAGGTTCAGTAGGGAGCTGATCGAGACGCGTCCGAGACCACATGGCTCGGACGCGTTCTCGTTTAGCCCATTGATTTTGCGAGGAGCCGCCGCCGGATGATCTCCCAGTGCGTGGATCACGGAGCCCAGTACGCCTGTCTAGCCGCCAACATCAACTTCAATCTCGACGGTCTGCGAAACGGCTTCTGGCAGTTGACGATCGATGGCCTCTCCTGGGGCGCGATCTATGCGTTGGTGGCGGTCGGTTACACGCTGGTGTTCGGCGTGCTGCGGCTCATCAACTTCGCGCATTCCGAGATATTCATGCTCGGCATGTTCGGCGCGTACTTCTGCCTAGACGTCATCCTGGGCTTCACCCCGAGCGGTAACGACTATGAGAAAGGCGTCGCGCTCACGGTGCTGTATCTAGGCATCGCAATGCTTTTCGCGATGCTGGTGTCGGGTTCGGCAGCGGTCGGGTTGGAGTTCATCGCCTATCGGCCACTGCGAAAACGCGGGGCGCGATCGCTCACGTTCCTGATCACGGCTATCGGTATGTCGTTCGTGCTGCAGGAGTTCGTACACTTCGTGCTGCCGAAATTGCTACCCGGCTACGGCGGTAGCAACGCCCAGCAGCCGATCATCTTGATGCAGCCCAAGACTCAGTTCACGATCTTCGGCGCGACGGTTTCCAACGTCACGTTGGTGATCGTGGCCTCGGCGCTGGTTTTTGCGCTGCTGACCGACATGGCGATCAACCGGACCAAGTTCGGTCGGGGAATCCGCGCCGTCGCGCAGGATCCGACCACGGCCACCCTGATGGGCGTCTCGCGTGAACGCATCATCATGACCACGTTCCTGCTCGGTGGTCTGCTCGCCGGCGCAGCCGCGTTGTTGTACACGCTCAAGGTGCCCCAGGGCATCATCTACTCCGGCGGATTCCTGCTCGGCATCAAGGCGTTCTCCGCCGCTGTGCTCGGCGGGATCGGCAACCTGCGCGGTGCGCTGCTGGGCGGCCTGCTGCTCGGCATCATGGAGAACTACGGACAGGCGGTGTTCGGCACGCAGTGGCGTGACGTGGTCGCGTTCGTCCTCCTGGTTCTGGTGCTGCTGATCCGGCCGACCGGGATACTCGGTGAGAGCCTCGGGAAGGCGCGGGCATGATCGATCGACTCGGCAAGCTGATCGCGCTGCGATTGCAGACGTTGTGGCGCGTCCTGCAGCCGGTGGTGGAACGGACCCGGCCGATCTGGGAGCCGATCCTGCGTGCGGTCCTGCTGGTCTGGCGCTGGCTCGTTCGCCTCTACGGCCGGACGATGGCGTGGTGGGACGGACTGTCGCGTCCGCAGAAGTGGGTTTTGGGCATCGTCGTGTTCCTCGGTGTCGCTCTGCTGCCGATCTTCACGCCGTCCTGGCTCAACACTCCGAACATCAGCTTCGGCGGAACCATGGCGCAGTTCGCCATGGTCGCGATCATCGCGATCGGCCTCAACGTCGTCGTCGGCCAGACCGGTCTGCTCGACCTCGGATACGTCGGGTTCTACGCGGTCGGCGCGTACACCGTCGCACTGCTGACGAGCCCGAACAGTCCGTGGAATCAGACCGGTCCCGGCGGTTGGTTGCGCGAGGACTGGGCCTGGCTGGCGTGTGTGCCGCTGGCGATGGCCATCACTGCGTTGAGTGGCCTGATCCTCGGTTCGCCGACACTGCGTCTCCGCGGCGACTACCTGGCGATTGTCACGCTCGGGTTCGGCGAGATCATCCGACTGCTGGCCGACAACCTGTCCGACATCACCAACGGCCCCCGTGGCCTCAACGAGGTTTCCTATCCTCGGGTGGGCCAGACCGAACAGTTGCCCGACGGAGTGTTCTCCAGCGGTAATGCGTTGGGCGACGCCAACTACGGCACGTGGTGGTTCTGGCTGGGCATCGTGCTGATCGTCATCATCCTGTTGTTCGTCGGCAACCTCGAGCGCAGTCGGGTCGGCCGCGCATGGGTGGCGATCCGCGAGGACGAGGACGCCGCGGAGGTCATGGGCGTCAACACATTCAAATTCAAGTTGTGGGCGTTCGTGATCGGTGCCGCGATAGGCGGATTGTCCGGAGCGCTGTACGCGGGTCAGGTGCAGTTCGTCGCGCCGCCGACGTTCAACATCATCAACTCGATGCTGTTCCTGTGTGCCGTCGTACTCGGCGGGCAGGGCAACAAGCTCGGCGTACTGGTCGGGGCGTTCATCATCGTCTACTTGCCGAACCGCCTGCTGGGCGTGGAGGTCGTCGGGATCAACCTCGGCGACCTCAAATACCTGTTCTTCGGGATGGCGCTCGTGGCGCTGATGATCTTCCGGCCCCAGGGTCTGTTCCCGGCACGGCAGCAGCTGCTCGCCTATGGCAAGGCCGCGCGGGAGTTCCTGCGGTCGCCAGAGAAGGAGTCGGCGAAGTGAGCATCGAAGAACTGGCGGGCGTCCACCGCGAGATCGAGGCCGCCGAGGGCGAAACACTGCTGCAGACAAAGGATTTGACGGTCAAGTTCGGCGGTCTGACCGCGCTGGACTCGGTGACGTTCGACATCCGGCGCGGCGAGATCCTCGGCATGATCGGGCCGAACGGTGCCGGCAAGACGACCTGCTTCAACGCGATCACCGGCGTGTATCGGCCGACGTCGGGCACGGTCACGTTCGATGGCGCGCCGCTGGGCCGCATCAAACGCCACCAGATCACCCGCCGCGGCATCGCCCGCACCTTTCAGAACATCCGGCTGTGGGGCGAGATGACCGCGCTGGAGAACGTCATGGTCGGCACCGATGCCCGCCACTTCACCTCGGTTCCAGGGGCGCTCGTGCGCAGCCCGCGACACCGTAGGGAGGAGAAGTCGGCCATCGAACGCTCGGCCGCACTACTGCATTTCGTGGGGATCGCCCATCGCGGTGAGGAGAAGGCGAAGAACCTGCCGTACGGCGATCAGCGTCGGCTCGAGATCGCCCGCGCGCTGGCCACGGAGCCGAAGCTGCTCTGTCTCGACGAGCCCGCCGCAGGGTTCAATCCGCGGGAGAAGACCGCGCTGATCGAGTTGATCCAGAAGATCCGCGACGACGGTTACACGGTGCTGCTCATCGAGCACGACATGCGTCTGGTCATGGGGGTGACCGACCGCATCGTGGTGCTGGAGTTCGGGCGCAAGATCGCCGACGGCCTGCCCGCTGAGATTCGTGAGGACCCGAAGGTCATCGCGGCGTATTTGGGAGTTCCCGATGACGACATCGAATGACGACCGGCCGGTGCTGCTCGAGGTGCGTGACCTCGTCGTTCAGTACGGGAGGATTCGCGCGCTGCACGGCATTTCGCTGCAGGTGCGCGAAGGCGAGCTGGTGACGCTGTTGGGTTCCAACGGGGCGGGGAAGACGACGACGATGCGGGCGATCTCGGGTCTGCTGCCGTTGACGTCGGGATCGGTCTGGTTCGACGGCCAGGACATCTCCAGGGTCAAGGCTCATCAACGGGCCATCAAGGGTTTGGTGCAGGCGCCGGAGGGTCGCGGTGTCTTCCCGGGCATGACTGTCGTCGAGAACCTCGAAATGGGTTGCTACGGAAGAAAGTTCGTCTCCAAGGCCGAACACCGGGAGCGGCTCGACTGGATTCTGGAGACCTTTCCGAGGCTGGCGGAGCGCCGCAGTCAGGTCGGGGGGACCCTGTCGGGCGGTGAGCAGCAGATGCTCGCGATCGGCCGTGCGCTGATGGCGCGACCGCGCGTGCTGCTGCTCGACGAGCCGTCGATGGGCTTGGCGCCGATGGTGATATCGCAGATTTTCAAGATCATCGCCGAGATCAACAAGGGCGGCACCACGGTGCTGCTGGTGGAACAGAATGCACAGCAGGCGCTGAGCCGATCCGACCGCGCCTACATTCTGGAGACCGGCGAGGTCACTCGCAGTGGGAACGCGCGGGAACTGTTGGCAGACGACAGTATTCGCGCCGCCTACCTCGGCGTCGCATAGCCCTGCGGCGCCACCCCCTATTGCGCGAGCATGCGTGTCTGCAGCCGACCCGCCGGCGGAATTACCTACTTTGCGCACGCTCGATCGCGTCGAGGACCTCAATCTGAGCGTCTGGCACCTCGATGCGCATCACCACACCGTCACCAGCCGTGTCGAATTCGAACGTGAAGAACGAGCAGCACTCGGACTCGCGACGGGCCAGATCGCGGGCCGCGGACTCGACGTCGGCGGGCAGCCCGAGATCCAGGCGCGTCGGCTGCGTCCGTTCCCATCGCAGTACCCACGTGAACAAGTCGTCGAATTCGGCTATCCGCAAAGGACGTTCAGACGTCGGCAGAGTACACGCGTCGGGAGCCCAGTCGCCGGGGGTGCTCACGGGGATCCCGCGCCCGGCACGTCGACCCGCGCCTGCATGACCCGTCCTACGGAGCCGCCGGTGACCATGCCCTCCGCGGTGGTCTCGTCGATCACCAGGTACAGCGTTCGCCTGTCGGATCCGCCGAGCGCGGGCGCCACTGCCCAGCCGCTGTCGACCGCGACGTGGTGCGTCACGGTCCCGCCCTCGATGACCCGAAGGAACTCGCCGCTGTCGAAGCAACCGACCCACACGCCATCGTCGACGTCGACGCAAAGTCCATCGGGATGACGGTCCGCGCCCAGATCGGCGAACACGGTCGGCGCGCCCAGACCACCGTCGGCTTCCGTCGGGAAGGCCAGAATCCGTGAACCGTTGGTCTCGCTGACGATGAGTGTCGACCCATCGGACAGGAAACCCATGCCATTGGGGAGGGCGAGTTCGTTGGCGACGACGCGCAAGATGCCGTCAGGTTGGATAAGGCCGATCGCACCCGCGGTTTGGCTCGCGATCGCCCCGTAGAGATTCACGTAGCCGCGTCCGTCGGGCCCCACGACGAGGTCATTCGCCGACGCCGCGAGCTCGCTGATGTCGAAGGTGGCTATCACCGTGCCGCGCGGGTCGACGTGGTGGATGAACGGGGCGAACAGACACGACACCACGAGTGTGCCGTCGGGAAGCCAGCCCAGTCCGCTGGCATGGGGCAGCTCGACTTCGACGGTCAGGTCACCGGATTCGCCTGCGGAAAACACCTTCCCGCCGGGTCCGTCGGTGAACCAGAGGCGACCGTCGCGCCACCGCGGTCCTTCGCCGTAGGAGAACCCGTCGACGAACGGCAGCGCTTTGACGGCAGTGGTCACAGCGCGAATTTAGCGCGCGACGACCACCGACGAGCCGTGTCCGAACAATCCCTGGTTGGCGGTGACGCCGACCTTGGCGCCCTCGACCTGAC
>Ga0075365_10001473_pt1 | contig 10700 bp, 10 predicted proteins | sample EndMetdeltDD1765_FD_71387 | JGI IMG/M metagenome (GOLD analysis project Ga0075365, IMG submission 71387) | Populus endosphere microbial communities from Tennessee, USA - Endosphere MetaG P. deltoides DD176-5 | ecosystem: Host-associated > Plants > Roots > Endosphere | place: USA: Tennessee... | reverse complement strand
TCGAAGTCGGTGTAGATCACCCGCGACATGATCGTGTGCGCCTCGGCCAACAACGCCGGATCAGCGGTGAGCTCCAGTGCTTGCCGAGCGAGAACGGCGGCGTCCTCGGCGTTGTCCGTGTGCGAGTACTCGATCGTCGCAAGCCCGAGCAGCGCCCTCGCGGCGAGGTCGTTCGTCGGCGCATCCCGACGCGCCGATGCGAGTTGGGCCAGGGCCTCCTCCGTACGGCCGGCGCGGAACAACGCGTCGGCGCACATCAGCATGCGCTCACAGAGATCGGGCGCACCGACGGGCGTGATGCTCAGCGACAGCACGGCAAGGTCGGCGGCCTCGGCGACCGCACCTCGGTCGAGCAAGCCGGGCACCGCCACTGCCAACTCGTCGGCGACGGGGCCGTCGCGGCGGTCGGTGCCGAGGGCGAGATGGACGCAGCGCTCGAGGCCACTGGTCACCTCCGCCAGCTGGCGATGCAGGCGCAGTCGGCGAGTGCCCGGGATCGCGTCGTGCGCGGCCGACGCCAGCAGCGGATGCGCGAAGCGCACCTGACGACCGACGATCTGCACGACCCCGGCCACCTCGGCGGGGGCAAGATCGTCGAGCATCCCCAGTTCGGCGACCCGCTCGATCGTCGGCGCGGCGAGCAGTGAGGCCGCCGCGAGCACCTCGACGGTCTCGGTCGGGAGCGCCGCGATGCGCCCTGCAACCAGCTGCGTGAGCATCGCCGGCACGGGCATTGGCACCAGCGGCTGAACGGTGGCGGCCGACAGGTTGCGCACCAGTTCGATCGCGAACAGCGGGTTGCCGCCCGCCGTCTGCACGACTCGCTCGAGGACCGTGCTGGAGATCGCGTTCGTGGCATGCTCACGCGCGACACGCTCGATGATCTCGGCCGGCAGCGCCGACAGCTCGAGCTGCTCGTCGGCGGCGAACTGCGCCGGGCCGTCCGGACGGCGGGCCACGAGGGCGACCATGTTCGTGGCCGGCAGCCGGCGCAGTGCGAAGGACAAGACGTCAGCGCTGGCGGCGTCGATCCACTGCAGGTCGTCGATCGCGAGCAACGTCAGGCCCTGCGCCGCGAGGCCCGAGAACAGTGCAGCGAGCCCGGCGCCGAGCGCCTGCGTCGAAGTCGGCGCGCCGTCATCACTGCGCCGACCGAGGGCCACCTCGAGCGCGCGGGCCTGCGGGGGCGGCAACGATCCCAGATCCGAGATCTCGCGAAGCAGATCACCGAGCACCGCGAATGCGAGCGGCGTCTCGGCCTGGCTGGGCCGGGCCTGCAGGATGGTGAAGCCGCGAGCCCGCGCTTCGGCGACAACGAGATCGAACAGCGCCGACTTGCCGATGCCCGCCTCGCCGACCATCTCCAGGCGGGCCGACGTCAGCGGCGCACCGTCGAGCAGGCCGAGGCCGCGGCGTCGCTCTGCTTCCCTGCCGTTCACTCCATCTCCTCGCGTCAGTCCCGCGAACCTATCCGCGCACGACAGGTCGCGCGGGTTCGATGCGCCGCGGATCGCGGCGAGATCAGACCGGTGTCGACACCGTGGAGATTCCCGCCGCATGCGTGCGCACCGCTTCGGCGAAGGCGCGCAGCAACGGGTGGATCCACATCGTGTCCGATGCCAGCTCGGGCTGGAACAGGCTGCCGAGGAAGAACGGATGTCCGCTGAGCTCGCCGACTCGCATCGCGCCCGTCCCGTCGCGTCCGCTGACGACGAGTCCGCCCGCTTCGAGCGCCGGTAGGTACTCGTCGTTGAGCCCGAAGCTGCAGAAGTACCGCTCGGTCGTCGGGCCCGCGCCCATGATGTGGGCTGCCATCGTGCCGGCGACGATCGTCACGCCGTCCTCCTCGCCGAGCAGCGAACAGGCCAGCGGAACGAGCAACAGGTTGGCGGACTCGGGCTCTGTCTCACCATGGTGGAGGTCGAGCAGCCCGCACACGTTCTGGGCGAACTCGAGCAACATGTGCTGAAAGCCCCCACACGTGCCGAGGAACGGGATGCCGTGCTCGCGGGCCGTCGTGATCGCGTGGAAGACGCCGGCCGGGTTCGCGTAGGGACTGCCAGGGATGACCCAGATCCCGTCGAAGCCGGAGAGGTCCGTGTCGTTGTCGATCGAGCTCGAGTGCAGCCAGTAGGCGTCGAGTGGGTCGCCGCCTCCGCTGCCGAGCGCGGCGAGGATGGTAGGGATGCGCTCGTGGGCGAGCACGGTCGGCGAGCGGTCGCCGACAAGAGCGAGGCGGGGTGGGGCAGGCGGGGCGTTCATCGATCCAGCTTGCCGGTGAGGCGAGTCCACGTCCAGCGATGATGAGCGATGTCGAGATCAGTGTTCATGATGTCGATCCGCCTGCCATGCTGAAGCGATGGAGATCCGTGACCTTCGCTCGCTCGTCGCCGTGGCACGAACGGGTTCGTTCACGCTGGCCGCACGCGACCTCGGATACACCCAATCGGCTGTGTCGCAGCACATCGCCAACCTGGAGCGATCGGTCGGTCGCACGCTGCTGACCCGTCGCCCCGTCCGCCTCACCGATGTCGGCGCCCGGCTGGCCGAGCATGCGGCGCACGTCGTGCTTCGAATCGACGTCGCCACCAGCGAGTTGGCGATCGGCGACGAAACGTCGGGCGACGTGCGGGTCGCGATGACCCCGCTCGCCGATGCGCGGCACGTCGCCCGCGCCTTGCGCGTCGTGCGTGCCTCCGCCGCAGGAGTCCACATGCACCTCCAGACCGCCACCGCACCGGCCGCGGTTGCCGCCGTCGCTTCGGGGCAGTGCGACCTCGCGCTCGTCGACGGCATCGTCGCGCCGAGCAGCCCATTGGTACTCGCCGACGCGGGGCTCCTGCGCTCGTTCGTCGTCAGCGAGGAAGAGCTCGTCGTCGCCGTGCCCGAGGGCCATCCGCTACGCGGCGAGCACATCGATCTCGACGCGCTCGTCGATGCGCAATGGGTCAGTGCTCCCGACCTGGTGCGTGAGTTGCCCGAGCTGTTGCACCTGTCGCGCACGGCCCAGACAGCGTCAGTCAGCGGTGGCAGTGGTCGTGGTGCTGTTGCGGGCGGAGGAGCGAACACGTTCGTGTTCGACGGCACCGATGTGATGACGTTGCTCGAGCTTGTCGCCGCCGGCCACGGTCTGGCCCTGCTGCCGCGGCGGATGTGCGCGCTCGTCGAGGGTGTCCGCACCCTGCGCGTTCGCCGGCCGACGCTCGTGAACCGCACCGAATTGCTCGTCCTGCGCGGCGCGATCGACCGTCACCGGAGGATGATCGCCGCGTTGCAACGCCGTCCGGAGCACCCGATCGTGTAGAACACATCGAGGCCATGAGCGAGGCCATGAGTGACGCCACGAGTGAGGACACGATGAGCGCAACGAACCCGATCTCGATCTTGAGCGAACGCCTGAACGGCGGGGAGCAGCTGGTGCTCGGGTGGTGCGCGCTCGGCGATCCATCACTGGCCCAGGCGCTGGCACGGGTCGGGTTCGACGCGGTGCTGCTCGACATGCAGCACGGCGCCTACGACCTCGATGCGATCCGCCGGGGCATCGCGCTCGTCGCGCTGGCCAACAAGCCGACGCTCGTGCGCATCCCAGTCGGTGAGTTCGCCACGGTCTCACGCATCTTCGACGCGGGCGCAGCAGGCGTGGTCGCGCCGATGATCAACTCCGCTGACGATGCGCGGGCCTTGGTCGAGTTCGCGAAGTACTCGCCCAGCGGCGGTCGATCCTGGGGGCCGACTCCCGCGCTGGCGCTGAGTGGGATGGCTCCGGGCGACTACCTCCGCGCCGCCAACGGCATGCACCTCGCGATCGCGATGATCGAGACCCGCCACGCGCTGGACGCACTCGACGACATCCTCGCCGTCGACGGCATCGACGGCGTGCTCGTCGGCCCATCCGATCTGTCGCTCGCGCTCACCGACGGCACGCTGATCGAGCCGCACAGCGCCCTCGTGCAGGCCGCGCTCGACCGAGTCCTCGATCGCTGCCGCGCCCACGGCAAGCTGGCAACGGTGTTCTGCGCGAACGGCGAACGGGCCAGCGAGCTGTTCGCCGCCGGCTTCCAGGTGTGCGCGGCCGGCACCGACGCCGCCATCTTCGACACCGCCGCCCGAGCCGCCCTCACCGCCGCCCGCACGAAGCCGTAGGTCCTCGTTGCCCGAGGGCGCTATTCGAAGGTGCAGGTGATGGTTCCGAGGTCGTTGTAGCCGACCTCGAAGTGGTCGCCGGGGCGGCAGAGCACGGGGCGGGTGAACGAACCGGAGAGGACGATCTCGCCCGGTTCGAGGGCGACGCCGAAGCGGGCCAGGCGGTGGACCAGCCACACCACACCTTGCACCGGATCGTCGAGCACGCCGGCGGCGACGCCGGTCTCCTCGACGACGCCGTTCTGCTTGAGGATCGCCGCGGCCCAACGCAGGTCGATCTCGGCCGGCTTGGCCCGGGTCGCGCCGAGCACCACACCGGCATCGGCCGCGTTGTCGGCGATGGTGTCGAACACTGTGCGCGTGATGCCGTCGTCGGGATCGACGCGGTATGAACGGGCGTCGATCAGCTCGAGCGCCGGCACGATCCACTCGGTCGCGGCGATGACATCGCCGGCCGTGATGCCCGTGCCCTCGAGGCGCGAACCGAGCACGAACGCCAACTCGACCTCCAGGCGCGGGTCGATGTAGTCGCTGGCGCGGAGGACGACGCCGCTGTCGTGGATCATGTAGTCGAGCAGGGTTCCGTAGTCGGGCTCGTCGATCTTCATCGCCGACTGCATCGCGCGCGACGTCAACCCGATCTTGTGCCCCACGATCCGCGCGCCTCCGGCGACCTGCAGGCGGATCCACTCCGACTGGCACGCGTACGCGTCGTCGATCGTCATGTTCGGGTGATAACGGGTGACGCGATGAATCGGCGTCGCGTTCAGGCGTGCCCGTTCATGACCGGCCGCGATCTCACGGCACTCCTGGGCTGACAGCGTCCGCGTCATGACACGACGCCGAGCTTCGGGCTGGCGTGATGGCCGTACGCCACAGCGACATTCTTCGTCTCCGTGTAGAACTCGAACGAGTGGTCGCCGCCGTCGCGGCCGATGCCGCTGCGCTTTGTTCCGCCGAACGGCGTCGGCAGGTGACGGACGTTGTGCGAGTTGACCCACACCATCCCGACGTCGAGATCGCGGGCGACGCGGTGAGCGCGCCCCGCGTCTGCCGTCCACACGTAGCCCGCCAGGCCGTACTCGGTGTCGTTGGCGATGGCGACCGCGTCGGCCTCGTCGCCGAACGGGATGCTCGTCAGCACCGGTCCGAAGATCTCCTCCCGTGCGACACGCATGCGGTTGTCGGCGCCGGTGATGAGCATGGGGTTGACGTAGTTCGACGTGGGGTCAGTCGGGTCCCCACCGCCGACAAGAACGGTTGCGCCGGCCTCGCGGGCTGCGTCCTCGTAGCTGCGCACCTTGTCGCGATGGCGGGCATTGATGAGAGGGCCGATCTCGGTCGCCGGATCGAGCGGATGACCGACCCGCAACGCCCCGACCCGTTGCGCGAGGCGCTGCTCGAACTCGTCGCGGATCGAGTCCTGCACCAACAACCTGCTCGACGACGTGCAGCGCTCGCCGTTGAGGCTGTAGATCATGAACACCACGGCATCGAGCGCGCGGTCGAGATCGGCGTCGGCGAACACGATCACCGGGTTCTTCCCACCGAGCTCGAAGTGCAGTCGCTTGAGCGTCGGTGCCGCCTGAGCCTGGATCGCCGAACCGGTGGCCGATTCGCCGACGAACGCGATCGCCGCGATCGCGGGATGCTGCGTCAAGGCCGCGCCGGCGGACTCGCCCATCCCGTGCACGACGTTGAGCACGCCTGGCGGCAATCCGGCTTCGAGGGCGAACTCGGCCAACAGCGATGCGGTGAGCGGGCTCCACTCGGCCGGCTTGTGCACGACGGCACACCCCGCGGCCAACGCGGGAGCGATCTTCCACGTCGACAGCATGAACGGCGTGTTCCACGGCGTGATCACGCCGACCGGGCCGATTGCGCGCCGCATCGTGTAGTTCACGTGCTCATCGGTCGGCAGGGAGACGCCGTTGCCGACGTTGCCGGCCGTGTCGGCGAAGTAGCGGAAGTTCTCCGCGCCGCGCAGCGCGGCCGTGCTCATGAAACGGATCGGCTGGCCGGTATCGACGCTCTCCACGACCGCGATCTGTTGGGCCCGCTCTTCGATCAGATCGGCGAGGTCATGCAACACGCGCTGGCGCTTCGGGGCGGGCGTCGTGCGCCACGCGTCGAACGCCGCGGCGGCGGCTCGCGCGGCAGCGTCGATGTCGGCTGCGTCACCGGCGGCGACATCGCCGAGGCGAGTGCCGTCGATCGGCGAGGTGTTCGAGAACGTCTCCCCGTTCGCACTCGGCCGGTTCGATCCGTCGATGAGATGTTCGAGAGTGGCCGCTGCGAAGCGCGGGAGATGGTGCTGCGCCGCAGCGAGGTTGTCGTCGAACGAGGTTGTGGCAGCCATCAGCCGGGCTCCTGTCGTGCCATGAGGTTGTTGCGGTTGATGCGGGTCGCCGGGTCGATGTCTTGACACTCCACGCTGAGGGCGGTGTCGCGCTCGTCCGGACCGAGGTGCCCGACGATCGCGTCCATCACCGCACCCGCGAGGCGTTGCTTGTCCTCCACGGATCGGCCGGCGCCGAGCCGCGCGGTGACCGCGATGAACTTGTTCTCCGCACGCTGATCAGCGATCACATATCGGTCGTGGACGACGAGCCGCGTGCGCAACGCGTCGAGTGGCGCGACGCCGGTGGCGATCGCAGCCTCGTGCACCACACGTGGAATCGAGTCGAGGTGGGTGGTCTCGACGTTGGCCGAGCATTCGATCGTGATGTGCGGCATCTCGTCCCCTCCGGCGTGTGGCCCGAGTATGATAACACGTTAACTAGTTTGGTCGAGGGGGTCAGATGAAGCTGTGCAGTTTCTCCGTCAACGGTGTCTCGTCGTTCGGTGCCGTGACGCCGGACGGGAACGGCGTCATCGACCTCGGCCGCCGGATGTCGGCGGCGGGCGACCTCGGCAACGTCCTCCGGCACGGCCGCCTCGCCGAATGCTTCGAGATCGCGGCCACAGCCGATGCGGACCTTCAACTGGTGGACGTCACGTACGAGGCGCCGATCGCCGACCCCGGCAAGATCCTCTGCATCGGCGTGAACTACGGCGGGCGCAACGCCGAGTACCGCGACGGCTCCGGCGAGCAGGCCAAGCCCAGCGTGTTCGTCCGCTTCCCCAGCTCGCTGACCGCGCACGGCCGCGACCTCGTGCGTCCTCCGGAAAGCGAGCAACTCGACTACGAGGGCGAGATCGTTGCCATCATCGGCACGGCCGGCCGGCGCATCCCCATTGCGAGCGCACGCGCCCACATCGCCGGCCTCACTCTCGGCAACGAGGGCACGATCAGGGATTGGGTCCGCCACGCCAAGTTCAACGTCACCCAGGGAAAGAACTGGGAGTCGTCCGGCGCGGTCGGTCCGTGGATGGTGACGATGGACGAGATCGGCGCGTTCGATGACCTCCACCTGACGACCCGCGTGAACGGCGAGCTACGCCAGGACGACACGCCCCGCTCGATGCTGTTCTCGATCGAGTACCAGATCGCGTACCTGTCAACCTTCTGCACGTTGCAGCCGGGCGACGTGATCTTCACCGGAACGCCGACCGGATCCGGAGCGAGGTTCGACCCGCCGCGCTTCTTGCGACCAGGCGATGTCGTCGAGGTGGCGGTTCCCGAGATCGGCGTGCTGCGCAACGGAGTGCGCGACGAATGAGGATGCGCGAGTTCTCGCGGTCGCTGCCGATGGCGTTGCTGCGCGCCCGCGAAGCGGTGATGGCCGAGTTCCGGCCGATCCTCGCCGCGCACGAGATCACCGAGCAGCAATGGCGCGTGCTGCGCGCACTGGTCGACGAACCGGCCGGGCTCGGCGTGGGGCAGGTCGCCGAGATGACGTTCCTGCTCGGCCCGAGCGTGTCGCGCATCGTCGCCGCGCTGCACGAGCGCGGCCTCGTCTCGCGCGCGGGTGTCGATCACGACGGCCGCCGCGCCGTGCTGACCGTCACTCCCGCCGGCGTGAGCCTGTACGAGTCGATCGCGCCGGCGAGCGAGTCCGCGTACCAGCGGGTCGAGCAGCGCTTCGGTCAGAAGCAGCTCGATCAGCTCTACCGGTTGCTCGACGAGCTCACGTCGAGTCAGCGCTCGTCGGCCGAGTCCAGCTGATACGTCGCAACCGTGCAGCCGACCGCGAAGATCGGGATCGGTTCGTAGAAGTGCACGGTGCCCGGCGATCCCGACGCGGCGGCGCTCACGGCGAGGTACGTCCGGATCTCGAAGCCACCCTGGCCGGCTTCGGCGTAGAGTCGCCCGTCGTCGTAGTCGAGCAACGCCGCGCGGTCGTTGCGGCACCAGCGATCGAGGAAGTCGCGATCCCACGCCTCGTTGATCTTCCCCGAGTCCGGTGTGGCCGGCCAATGCGAGAGCCCGCCGGTACCGATCAGCGCGATCCGCTCCGGAACCGCATCGGCCGCGTCGCGGAGAGCCTCGCCGAGCTCCCACACACGGTGCAGCGGCGCGAGGGGCGGGCCCTGGCAGTTGATGTTGACGGGGATGATCGGCAGGTCGTACGCGGGCGTCAGGAAGTGCAGCGGGACCATGATCCCGTGGTCGAACAGCCATTCCTCCGCGTACGCGACATCGCAGCGGTTCATCACCCGTTCGATGACGCGCCGGGACAGATCGGCGTTGCCCGGCACCGACACCTTGTCGATGCCGAGCCACGCCGGGTCCTCGATCGGCCCGGCAAAGGAGTCGGCCATGCCGATCGCAAAGCTGGGCATGTTGTTCATGAAGAAGTTGGCGAAGTGCTCGGCCGCGACGACGATCAGCGCGTCGGGCTCGGTCGCTTCCATCTCCGCCCGCATGCCGGCGAGGGAGGCGTAGAAGGAGTCACGCACAACCGGATCGGCTCGCTCGGCGCGACCGACGATGCCCGGCGCGTGGCTGCACACGCCGGCGAAGACGAGGCTCACGATCCACCCGACTCGGTCGCCGCACCGGAGCTTCGTTGGCCGAGGCGGGCCGCGTGCGCATCGGTGCCCTCATACCCCGTGACCGCGTACACGCCCTCGCGCACCGGCCCATGCGACGCGATGCCGTCGCGCATCCGCTGCAGGTAGTCGTTCCACTCGATGTGGTGGAAGGCGGCGAAGTGCATCAGGATCTGGCCGTTGACACCGAGGTGGAACAGCAGCCCGATGTCGGCCTCGACCAGCGCGCTTCGCTCCTCGGCCGTGAGATCGAAGCCCGCCGTCGCAGCCACCGGGTCGGTGCTGTACTCCTCCTGACGGCTCGGGTCGCGGTTGAGCTGGAACAGGAACTTCTGCACTTGGTACAGGCTCATCGAACGACGTCCCATTCCACGAGCAACCGCTCCGGGCCCCGGAAGGTGATGTTCGGGAAGCGTTGCACATCCTGATCGGGAGCGAGCCGCAGCGTCGGGATTCGCCGGCTGAGGGCTTCGAGCACGATGCGCAGCTCGAGCTTGGCGAGGTTGGCGCCGAGGCAGTAGTGGATGCCCTTGCCGAACGAGATGTGACGCGACGCGTTCGGTCGGTGGATGTCGAACACCTCGGGCGCCGTGAACACGTCGGCCTGGTGGTTGGCAGCGGCGAAGTTGAGCAGGACCGGGGTACCCGCCGGGACGTCAACGCCGCCGACCCGTGCGTCCCGCGTCGTCAGCCGTCGCCACGAGATCTGGCTCGACTCGAAGCGCAACACCTCTTCGACGGCGTTGCCGACGAGTCCAGGATCGCCGACCAACTCGTCCCATTGATCGCGGCGCGGCAGCAGGCACAGCAGCGCGTTCCCGATCAGCGAGGTGACCGCCTCATGGCCGGCGAACGAGAGGCCGTAGATGATGGACTCGACCTCCCGGTACGACAGCCGGTCGGGATCCGCGCGGTGCGCGGCGAGCAGCTCGTCGGCGAAGTCGTCCGCCGGCTCGACGGATCGTCGCGCGGTGAACTCGCGGCAGTAGCGCCAGTACGCCACCATGTGCTCGGCGATCACACGCTGTTGCTCCGGAGTCGGCTGCCCCCATTGGAACGCCTTGCGGTCGAGGCACCAACCCTTGAGCATCTCGTCGTCTGACTCGGGGAAGCCGAGCAGCCGGAAGACCGTCTCGCCCGGCAGCGGAAACGCGAACGCGCGCACGAGCTCGACCGGCGTCGCCATCGTGAGCATCCGGTCGATCAGCTCGTGCGTGCGCCGGACGATGTACGGCTCGAGCGACTTCAGTCGCGAGTTGGTGAACCCCTCGCGGGAGAACACACGAATCCGGCCGTGATCGGGCTCGGAGCTGTTCGACATCACCGCGACGGGATCGAAGTCGTCGACGCCGAGCACCTCTGCGGCGTCCGCGCTCAGCGGGAAGACCGGATCCTGAACGTTGACGGACGCGTATGTCTCCGGGTCGTTGAACACCGCGACGATGTCCTCCATCCGGTTCACCACGACGTAGCCCAGCCGTTCCGCGAACACCACGGGGCATTCCTCGCCGAAGCGCCGCGCCGTCGGGTACGGGTCGGCGAGGTACTCGTCGTCGAGCGGGCTCCACTCGTGGTTCACGGGGCAACCCGGCGGAGCCTGGGTCACCGTTTCCCGTTGTTGG
>Ga0075365_10001471_pt1 | contig 10706 bp, 5 predicted proteins | sample EndMetdeltDD1765_FD_71387 | JGI IMG/M metagenome (GOLD analysis project Ga0075365, IMG submission 71387) | Populus endosphere microbial communities from Tennessee, USA - Endosphere MetaG P. deltoides DD176-5 | ecosystem: Host-associated > Plants > Roots > Endosphere | place: USA: Tennessee... | reverse complement strand
TTCCAGCACCAAGCCAACAGCGTGATCAACCTCGGACAGGGAGCCGAGATGAACGGCGCGGCTAGTCCGTTCGACGTCGGCATCAGGTGGGGAACACCGGGACCTAAACCCGACTTCATCAATTTTCCGGTAGACTTCTTCCTCTCAAATAGCGCGCACAACCTCACCTTGGACGATATCGCCCATCAGGAATTCGGGGCGCGACTGGTCATAGTGGGGGGCCAAGACGCAAAGATTACGACCATCGCCCCGGCGGCGCCGGACGCGGTGAACGACGACGTGCCCCCGCTCTCAATTTTTGAGGACGGCGCCAGCGGGTTCGACAATCCCTCCCACGACCCGTTGGGCAAGACCGGGCTGATCGAGGTTCTCACAAACGACACCGACGCGGATCCTAACGACATACTGACGATCACCGACACTCATGGTGCCCAGCACGGCACGGTACAGATTGTCGACGGACCCGATGCTGACCCTCTGCCCGGGGATGCAGTCTTCTACATACCAGACCCGGATTACAGCGGGCCGGACAGCTTCCTCTATTGCGTCTCCGACGGAAACGGGGGCCAGGACAACGCCACCGTGAACTTGAACGTCGAAGCGGTCGCTGACATCCCTGACCTGGACGTTAGCGTCGCTCTAGGCGCCACGATAAACGAGTATCTCATCAGCGTAACCGCGACGCAGACCGATCTGGACAGCTCCGAGTTCATCGACCGCATTACCTGGACTGGGGTTCCCGACGGCGTCAACATTACATCCGTCGGCGATCCTAATCCCGGGAACGAACCGAATGACCTCGCGATGCAGTTCGTGGTAACGGTTCCTCTCGGTCAGGACACGGGTTTCAATCTCGACATCACGGCCGTCTCGAAAGAGGTGTCCAACGGCGACGAGGAGCAGGCGACCTTCGCCCAGCAGATCAAATTCGACTTCAACCACAATGAGACCCAGCAGACCTTCTCGACGACCAACCAGAGCATCTGGGATCCGAGCCTTCCGGCGGCGTTTAACGATGACCGGTTTATTGGCGTCGGCGAGCTGCAGCCGGACGGCAGCGTCGAGCCGATATCGGATAGTGCTTCCTTCGACGCCGGAGTGGCCACAGTTGGCGGCAGTTACAGCCTGGCGCTTGGGTTGAAGTCCACCCTGCATGCGACGCTGGGCGACATCGAGGCGACCCTGCCGTACAACATCACCATCGACACCTCGTACAACGTAACGACCGACTCGCTGCTGATCGATCCGACGGCCACGCTCGATCCCAGCGCCTTCTTCGAGACCCACGGGCCGGGCGGATCCTACAGCCTCGATTTCGTGTTTGACGCCACGCTGTCGGCGTTCTTGCACCCCGTCGTCGGCCCTAATTTGGATGCAACCATCGGACCGCTCGACCTCGGCTTCAACATATTCGAAATCGACAGCGCTGAGTTCACCAAAACGATCGATCTCCCACCGGTCAATCCTGTTGCCACCCTCACGCTCAACTGGCCCCAGGTGGACACGAACGGGGCGCCGAGCGATGCTGACACGCTGCACTCGGACGGCATCAGCCCCGATATCGTCAACCTGGACGTCGACGTGATCGCGTTGGCCTTGGCCGTCCTCGGCATCAGTCCAAATCCGCTCGACCTCGGCTTCGTCGACTTACTGTCGCTCAATGTCAACGGCGGCGTAGCCTTGGCGCAACATTTCGACTTGAACTCGGTCCTGGACGCCTCGCTCACGCTCGAGGATGGAACATCACTGCCGTTCGAGTTCGGCAGCCCGCTGCCCATCATCCCGAACGCGTCAAGTCACGATGCCGACCATAACGGCCAGATCGATTTCGGTCTGCACCTCACGCCCGATGCGACGCTGCACAACAACACCGCTCTCGACTTCCACATCGGCGGCGACATCAGCATACTCGACTTCGTTGATCCGTTTCCCACGCTGTTTACGGTGGGCGCAGACTTGGACCTCGGAGAGATCACTCTCTACGATCCGACCTTTGCGCTGGGCGGCTTCAACTCGCAGGACTACCAGTTCCAGGTCTAGGCGCGCAGCGCCGGCCAGAAGGCGTTAAGTGAGCACAAAAAGCGATATCTCCGGAGGCGGTAACAAATCGAACTCTGCGTCCTCGAAATCTGAGCTTGCCGCGGCGCTCAAGTCGTGTCGCGGCAGCTTTATCGGCGTTGGCCTCGTGAGCAGTGTGACCAACATCCTGATGCTCACGGGGCCATTCTTCATGCTCGAGCTCTACGACCGGGTGCTTCCGAGCCGGAGCGTACCTACGCTCATCGGCTTGGGCGCGCTTGCGGCGGTCCTATTCGCGTTTCAAGGGCTGCTGGAGTGGATCCGAGGGCGAATCCTGGTGCGCATCGGCGGCGCGCTCGATGAGACTCTGAGCCTGAGAGTTCATGATGCATTGGTGCGCGCGCCGTTGAAGGGCAAGGTAGCCGGGGATGGTCTTCAGCCGCTGCGTGATCTCGATCAAATTCGTTCGTTCCTGTCGAGCCCAGGGCCAATGGCGCTCTTCGATTTTCCCTGGATACCCTTCTACCTCGGTATTTGCTTCTTGTTTCATGTCTTGATCGGCTTGGCCGCGACCATGGGCGGCCTGATCTTGGTCTTTCTCACCTATCTGACGGAGGTCCGCACCCGCGGCCCAGCCAAGGCCGCGGTGACCTTTGCTGCGACGCGTAACGCGCTCGCGGAGGCGGGCCGGCGCAATGCAGAAGTGTTGCAGGCCATGGGTATGGCCGGCCGCGTAGGCGCCGTATGGGCTCGTAGCAACGGCGAGTACATGGCGAGTCAGCGGCGGGCGACTGATGTGGCGTGCGGCCTCGGGGCGCTGTCGAAGGTGTTGCGGCTCGCCCTGCAATCGGCAGTTCTGGGGCTCGGCGGTTACCTTGCAATCCGTCAGGAGGCGACGGCCGGAATCATCATAGCGAGTTCGATCCTGACGGCGCGGGCGCTGGCACCGGTCGAACTGGCGATCGCCAATTGGAAGGGATTTGTCGCGGCGCGGCAAAGCTGGCGGCGGCTGACGGAGCTATTGATCCTGTTGCCCGCGCGGGAGGAGCCGATGGCGCTGGCGGCACCGAGCGCCGAGCTTTTGGCGGAGGCCGTGAGCCTGGCGGCGCCGGGCGGCCGGACCTTCGTGGTGCGGGATGTCAGCTTTGCCCTCAAAGCGGGAAACGGGCTCGGAATTATCGGACCGAGCGCAGCGGGGAAGTCGTCATTGGTGCGAGGGTTGGTGGGAGTATGGGCGCCGGTACAGGGCACGATCCGGCTGGACGGCGCGGCGCTCGATCAATGGAGCTGCGAAGATCTCGGCCGGCACATCGGCTACTTGCCCCAGGACGTGGAGCTCTTCGACGGGACCGTGGCGGAGAACATTGCGCGATTTCATGCCGAGGCGGATCCAACGGCCATCATCGCGGCGGCGAAGCAGGCCGGCGTGAACGATCTGATCCTGCGGCTTCCGCAAGGCTACGAGACGCGGATCGGGGAAGGGGGAATGGCGCTCTCGGCCGGGCAGCGGCAGCGTCTTGCGCTTGCGCGCGCGCTCTATGGCGACCCGTTCCTGATTGTGTTGGATGAACCGAACTCGAATCTCGATCACGAAGGGGAAGAGGCGTTGACCAAGGCGATTTCGGGAGTGCGGACGAGGGGCGGGATCGTGATTGTTGTCTCCCACCGGGCGACCGCGCTGGCGAGCGTCGACCTTATCCTTGTGATGAAAGAGGGCAAGACTCAGGCCTTCGGTCCGCGAGACGAAGTGATGGCCAAAATCATTCGCCGTTTTCCCGCCCCAGTGGCGCCTGCAACGCCGCTCAGGGTGGTTGCCGAGAGTGGACAGGCATCATGACGCAGAAGGTCCAAACGAAGAGCCACAAGTCTCTTCGCCGTCACCTGCTTTCCGCCGCGGCCCTTACCGTCATTCTTGTCTTCGGAATGGGCGGCTGGGCTGCCACAGTGGAGCTTTCGGGCGCGGTGATCACGTCGGGGCAGGTCGTGGTCGATTCAAACGTCAAGAAGGTGCAGCACCCGACGGGAGGCATCGTCGGAGAGCTGAGGGTCCGCGAGGGATCTCGCGTCAAGGAAGGGGATATCGTGGTTCGTCTCGACGAAACGCAGACAAAAGCGAACCTACAAATTGTGACGAAAAGCCTACACGAGCTTGCTGCGCGGCAAGCAAGAGAGGAAGCCGAGCGGGAGGGGGCCGACCAAGTTCTCTTTCCGCGCGATCTCCTCGCGCGCATTGACGATCCCGATGTGGCGCATGTGGTGAGTGAAGAGCGCAAATTGTTCGCGATTCGCCGTGAGGCCCGAGAAGGTCAGAAGGCGCAGCTCAGGGAGCGCATTGCCCAGCTGAAAGAAGAGATCCGTGGATATGAAGCGCAGCAGGTCTCCAAGGACGAGCAGATCGATTGGATCAAGAAGGAGCTCACGGGAGTAAACGCCCTGTGGCAAAAGAATCTTATCCCCTACACGCGGGTGACGAGCCTGGAAAGGGATAGAGTGCGGCTCGAAGGCGAGCGCGGGCAGCTCATAGCCAGCATCGCACAAGCCAAGGGCAAGACCACCGAGACCGAGCTGCAGATCATCCAGGTCGACCAGGACATGCGTACTGAAGTTGGCAAGGATCTGGCCGAGATCCGTGCCAAGACGTCGGAACTCGTAGAGAAGAAGGTCGCCGCTGAGGACCAGCTAAAGCGGATCGACATCCGCGCCCCCCAGGACGGCGTCGTGCATCAGCTTGCCGTCCACACGGTGGGCGGCGTCATTACCGCCCAGGGCGATTCGATCATGCTGATCGTGCCCGAAAACGAAGCGCTGTCGATCGAGACGAAAGTGCAACCGCAAGATATCGACCAGCTGCGCCTCGGTCAGCCGGCCGTGGTGCGCTTTACCGCATTTAACCAACGCACCACGCCCGAACTCAACGGCACACTCAGCCGGATCTCTGCAGACGTGAGCGAGGATCAGAAGAGCGGCACGCGATACTACACCATCCGGATTGCGATCCCGGACAGCGAGATCGCCCGCCTCGCAGGTCTCAAGCTCGTCCCCGGAATGCCGGTTGAGGCTTTCATTCAAACCACCCCCCGGACTATGATTTCCTATCTCGTTAGGCCAATCCACGATCAAGTCATAAGAGCGTTTCGCGAAAAGTGACGTCGAACGCGCCCAGCCACGGGTTATATTTGGCAGACACGCATCCCACCGATCCTCGCCGCACCGACCTCAGGTCACCCCGCCGCTTCGAATTCAATCACCGGGCGATAGCGGATGGTCGGCGAACGTTGAACGCGATGCCCTGATACCAACCCTCAGTGCATCTGGCTCGTTGGGGATTCCCCAAATCCGATGGTCGATCGCGAGCTTACGACCGCGTTCCTGACCCGCAACAACGACACGCACGCTTCGACCACCGACACCCCGAGGCCCGAGTCTATCGCAAGCATCTATCCATTCGTCATCACCAGGATTGATCGACAATCCATCAATGTGGTGAAGCGCTTTGTTCGATGGATGCCCCGGTTAAGCCCAGGCATGACGCGTGAAGGGCGTCTGCCCTTGCACAGGGCAGCGATGCTGCTTGTTCACATGCATCGCCTTCGATAGCCTCGATACATTCGAACAAGAACAAATAGCATTGAGTCGATGGGAGGCTGCGCATGGCGGACGCGATCAACATCAAGGTCAACGGCCGAACCCGGCCGGTGCAGGCGAGCGCGGACACGCCGCTCCTTTACGTGCTCATCAACGAGCTGCAGCTTCAAGGACCGCGCTTCGGCTGCGGGCTCGCGCAATGCGGCTCCTGCTCGGTGCTCGCCGACGGCGTCGAAATCCGCTCCTGCGTGACGCCGGTCGCGGCGGTCGTCGACAAATCGCTCACCACGTTTGAGGGGCTGGCGGCCTGGTACGCGGAGCACAGCAAGCTCGCGCAAGCGCCGGCGCTGCATCCGCTGCAGCAGGCCTTCATCGAAGAGCAGGCGCCGCAATGCGGCTACTGCTACAACGGCATGCTCATCAAGGGCGCCGAGCTGCTGGCGCAGAATCCGCGGCCCACCGAAGCGCAGATCCGCGCGCACATGAACGGCCACCTCTGCCGCTGCGGCAGCTATCCGCGCGTCATGCAGGCGATCAAGACCGCGTCCACCACGATGGCGGGAGGCGCGCGATGACCGACATCCTCACCGACGCCGCGTTCGGCGCGCTGTCGCGTCGCGGCCTCATTCAGGGCGGCGGCGCCCTCGTCATTGGCTTCTGCATCGGCGGTTCCGCTCGTCCGGCGGCGGCCGCGCGCGGCGACGTCGCCGGCCCGCCCGATCCGAACGCCATCGATACGTGGATCGCGGTGCATGCCGACGACACCGCGACGGTCTATTTCGGCAAGGGCGAGTTCGGCCAGGGCAACACCACCGGTCTCCTTCAGATCGCGGCCGAGGAGCTCGACCTCGACATGAGCCAACTCAAATGGGTCGCGCTCGACACCAACGTCACGCCCAACCAGGGCGCAACCACCTCGAGCTCGTCGATCCATCGCGGCGGTCCGCAGCTGCGCGCCGCGGCCGCGGAGGCGCGGCAGGCGCTGCTGGCGCTCGCCTCGACGCGCCTCGGCGTGCAGACGGGCAGCCTCGTGGTCTCCAAGGGCGTGGTATCGATCGACGGCCATCCTGCTCGTTCGGTGAGCTACGGCGCGCTCCTGGGCGACAAGCCGTTCAACGTCAAGTTCACCGGCACGGCGCCGCAGAAGCCGATCAATCGCTACAAAGTCGTGGGCGCACGCGTGCCACGCGTCGACATTCCCGACAAGGTGAGTGGCAAATACATCTACATGCAGCAGGTGCGCCTGCCGGGCATGCTGCACGGCCGGATCGTGCGTCCTCCGCAGCGCGCCTACGGCGACGGCGCCAAGCCGTTGGCCATCGACGAGAGCTCGATTGCCGGTATCGGCGGCGCGCGCGTGGTGCGCAAGGGCGATTTCGTCGGCGTGGCGGCGGAGCGCGAGTGGGATGCGATCAAGGCCGCCCGCGCGCTCAAGGTGACCTGGCAGGAGAGCACGGCGCTGCCAAGCCATGCCGACGTGTTCGAGCGCATGCGCGCCGCCAAGACCACCGACACGGTGATCGCAAACTGGGGTGACGCGGAAAAAGGTTTTGCAGAGGCCGCGCACGTGGCAGGCGCCACCTATCGTTGCCCATACCAGTCGCACGCGCCGTTCGCGCCGAATTGCGCGCTCGCCGACGTGGGTCCGGGCGGCGCACTGGTCATGTCCTCGACCCAGGACATCTACAACTCGCGCGACATGCTCGCGCAGGTGCTCGGCCTGCCGGTCGAGAAGGTGCGCGTGCAATATGTGGAGGGCTCCGGCACGTTCGGGCGGAGCTGTTACGAGGACGCCGCGCAGGCCGCCGCGGTCATGTCGCAGGCGGTCGGCCGGCCGGTGCGGGTGCAGTTCATGCGTCCCGACGAGCTCGGCTGGGACGACTTCGGGCCGGCGCATCTTGCCGACGTGCGCGCCGGCATCGACGCCAGGGGCAAGCTCGTGGCCTACGAATATCACGGCTGGCAGCACGGCTGGGTGGTCAACGAGACCACGCACGAGCTGGTGCTGGGCACGCCGCCGAAGGAGCGCACCAGCGGTGCCGCCTCGATCCCGGTCAACCGCATGAGCACGGGCTCGATGTACGCGGTGGCGAACCGGCGCGTGGTGAGCCACGCGGTGCCGATGGTCGGCTACCTCAAGGGCGCCCCGCTACGCTCGCCGCTCGATCTCTCGTTCGCCTTTGCCTCGGAGCAGACGATCGACGAGCTCGCCGTCATCGCCGGGATCGATCCGCTCGAATTTCGCCGCAACAATATCGGCGACGCGCGCTGGCTCGGCGTGCTCAACGCCGCCGCCGAGGCCGCGGGCTGGAAGCCGCGCGTCGCGGGCTCGTCGCTGTCCGCCGACGAGGTCGTGACCGGCCGCGGGATCGGACTCGGCACGCACCACGTCTCCTATGGAGCGGCGGTGGCCGATATCGAGGTCAACCGGCGCACCGGCAACATCGTGGCCAAGCGCGTCTACGGCGCGCTCGATGCCGGCCAGGTCATCAACCCCGCGCTGGTCGAGAACCAGATCGTCGGGCAGATGATCCAGGCGACGAGCCGCGTGCTCAAGGAGGAAGTGACGTTCGACAAGACCGGGGTGACGAGTCTCGACTGGGTGTCTTATCCAGTGCTGCGCTTCGCCGAGCATCCGGACGTAACGGCGGTGGTGGTGCAGCGCCTCGACGAGCCGTCGACCGGCGCCGGCGAGGAAGTGATGGGCGCGACCGCGGCCGCCATCGCCAACGCGTTCTTCGACGCGACCGGGGTGCGGCTGCGCCAATACCCGATGACGCCAGCGCGGGTGAAGGCCGCGCTCGCCGCCAGGACCTGAGCGCAGGCGAGGCGCGGGCGCTTGCGCCGGACGGCGCAGCGATGGGCTTGCCCCGGGACCGGGGCTGGTCAACCATGCTCGCCAATACCACCGCGCCGGCATCAAGGAGCCAAGTCGTGCTCGGCCGGCTGCCATCTGAGGGGATTCCCATGCTCGCCAGAAAATGCCTTCCCGCCATCGGCTTAGTGGCCGCATTGGCATTCCTGCCGCAGCCCGCCGAGGCCAAGGACAAGGTCAAGGTCGCCTTCATCGGCCCGCTCACGGGCGGCACCGCCGCCAACGGCATCGGCGGCCGCAACTCGGCCGAGCTCGCGGTCAAGCTGCGCAACGCCGACCCCAAGGCGAAATACGAATACGAGCTCGTCGTGCTCGACGACGAATGCAAACCCAACGTCGCCGTGCAGGTGGCGACCAAGGCCGGCGCCGACCGCGGCGTCATCGCCTCGGTCTCGCATTACTGCTCGGTCGCCGCGATCGCGGCGGTCGAGACCTACAACCGGCTCGGCCTGCCGATGGTGGTGTGGGGCGCGGTGCTGCCCGACATCACCTACCGCAACAAGTATCCGGAGGTGCACCGGGTCAACGGCACCATGATCAATCAGAACGAGGTGGCGGCGAAGCTGATGACCAGCCTTGGCTTCAAGAAGTGGGTCAGCATCCACGACACCACCGACTACGGCAAGGCGCACAACCAGTACTTCTCCCAATACGTGAAGGCCGGTGGCGGGGACATCGTCGGCACCTACGGCGTCACCGCCGACCAGCAGGATTTCACCGCCGAGATCACCCAGGCGAAGGCGCTCAATCCCGAGGTCATCTATTTCGGCGGCCTTACGCCGATCGGCATCCGCGTCCGCTCGCAGATGGACAAGATCGGCCTCAACGCGGTGTTTCAGGGCACATCCGGCATCAAGTCGGACGCCTATATCCAGGGCCTCGGACCGCTGGCGGAAGGCTCGCTGAGCTTCCTCGAAGGCGCGCCGATCGAGAAGCTGCCGGGCGGCAAATTCTTCCAGGCCGAGTACGACAAGGCCGGCTACAAGGAGCCGCCGGAGGCCTACGGCGCCTTCGGTTTCGCCGCCATGACTCTCGTGCTCGACAAGATCGAGGAGGTCGGCCCCGACCGCAAGAAAGTGACGGATGCGCTCGGCAAGGTCGCGAATTACGACTCCATCGTCGGCCCCGTCACGTTCGACGATCACGGACAGAACACCGTGCCGCTGATCTCCAAATACGTCGCCCAGGACGGCAAGTGGGTGATCTGGGAGGACAGCGAATACGCCTCGGGCAAGCGCAAGCTGAAGAAGTAGCGGCGCGACCACGGGCTGGGAAGGTGCGAAATAGCGACTAGCGAATAGAATTCTTCTTGGCTATTTGCTACTCGCTACTCGCTACTCGCTACTCGCTACTCGCTACTCGCTATTCGCTCGTTCGTGGCGTACGAGATGGACATAGCGCTGCAATATCTGATCAACGGGCTCATGCTCGGCACCATGTACGCCCTGGTCGCCGTGGGCTTCACGCTGTTCTTCGGCGTGCTCGACGTCATCAAGTTCTCGCACGGCGACGTGCTCACCGTCGGCGCGTTCACGGGCCTGGCTACCTATCTCGCGCTGAAGGCGGCGCAGGTCGGCTCGCCACTCGTCCAGCTGATCGCAGTGTCGCTGGTGGCGATGGCTGCAATGGCGGCGCTCGGCGCGGTGATCGCGCGCACCTTGGTCCTGCCGCTCTCCTCCGCGCCGGCGCTCAACACGCTCCTGATCACGCTCATGCTGGGAACGGTGCTGCGCGAGGGCGTGCGCCTCATCTACCCTGACGGCTCGAACCCGAAGCCGTTCCCGCCGCTCCTTCCCACTACGGCCTTCACCTGGGGCCATCTCACGCTGCGGCTCGACAGTCTGATGCTGCTGGTGGCGGGCGTGGCGATGATTGTCGCCGTCCATGTCCTGATCAACCGGACCAAGCTCGGGCTCGCCATCCGCGCCGTGGCGCAGGACGGCGAGACCGCGCGCAGCATGGGGATCAATTTCGGCTTCGTCGTGCTCACCACCTTCGCGATCGGCTCGGCGGTGGCCGCCTTCGCCGGCGTGATGAACGGCCTCTATTACAACGAGATCAACTTCAGCATGGGCCTCCTGCTCGGCGTGTTCGGCTTCAGCGCCGCCGTGGTCGGCGGGCTCGGCAATATCTACGGCGCGATCCTCGGCGGCTTCCTGTTCGCCGGCCTGCAGACCGTCGGCGCGGTCGCGCTGCCGTTCGCCAGCGCCTACAAGGACGTGTTCGC
>Ga0075365_10001470_pt1 | contig 10709 bp, 10 predicted proteins | sample EndMetdeltDD1765_FD_71387 | JGI IMG/M metagenome (GOLD analysis project Ga0075365, IMG submission 71387) | Populus endosphere microbial communities from Tennessee, USA - Endosphere MetaG P. deltoides DD176-5 | ecosystem: Host-associated > Plants > Roots > Endosphere | place: USA: Tennessee... | reverse complement strand
TCGGCGCCGGCGCCGATCAACAGGGCGACGAATGATCCGACCTCCTCGTCGGTGAGGAGGCGGCCGTCGACCTGGGCGGTCACGATCCTGCTCATGACGTCGTCCCCGGGGTTGGCCCTCCGGGACGCGGCCAGCTTCGTGCCGTAATCGATCAGCGCATAGTGCGCCGCATTGCCCTTGACCCGATCGGTGCCGAATGCGTAGTACGTCCACTCGACGAACTGGTCGTGGTCTTCTTTGGGCATGCCGAGCATGTCGGCGATCACCCGCACCGGGTAGGAGTTGACCAGCGTCGAGACCACATCGACGTCGGGCTCGGCAAGAAGGCGGTCCAGGGTCTCGTCGGCGTTGCTGCGGATCCAGTCCAGCAGCTGGTCGAGATAGCGTGGTGCGAATGCCGGGCCGACCATCGAGCGCCAGATGCGGTGCTCCGGATCGTCCATATGGAGCATGCCGAGCGCCGCGATGCGCGCCGCGGGCCACTCTTCTGGCTGAGTGCCGAACCGGCTGCTGAACACCTTCGGGTTCCGGGTGATCGCTTGGACGTCGGCGTAGCTCATCACCGCCCAGAAGCCCGGGCCACCCTCAGGCGCCCACGGCGCGACGACCTCGGGGTGGAAGGTGACAGGTGCCTCGGCACGCAGACGGGCGAAGACTGCATGACGGTCGGGCCGTGCCCAGAATTCGGGTCGGGTGAGCAGATCTTCGTCCTGCAGGTCGATGATGGCAGAGGACATCGCAACTCCTTTGTTGGTGGTGGCGCTTCAGAGGTCGAGGACGAGGCGCGGGCACGTCGCGCGCGACATGCAGATCATCATGGTGGCCGACGCCTCGCGCTCGGCGTCGCTGAGGACGGAGTCGAGGTGCACGACAGTGCCCGACATGATGGGTGTCTCGCATGTTCCGCAGGTGCCCTCGCGGCACGAGGTGGGAACGTCGATGCCTGCCTGCTCGGCTACATCGAGGATGGTCTGCCCTGGCCCGACTTGCGCCGTGATTCCGGAGTAGTCGAAGACCACCTCGAACTCGTCCAGGCCGGTGTCCGGTCCGATGGGCCGAGGGACGAAGCGCTCGACGTGGGCGGTGACGAGCTCTCGCGAATGTCCGAGCTCTTCGACGGCTTCCATCAGGGCTTCGGGTCCGCAGCAATAGACGTCGACGGGAGTTGCGCCCTCCACCAAAGCGGCGAGATCGGGGCGGTCCGAGGCATCACGCGGATAGAGGTGCACGCGGTCCCCGAAGTCGGCAAGATCGTGCAGGAACGCCATGCGGTCGAGGCTGCGCCCGACATAGTGCAGTTCCCAGTCGGCGCCTTCGACTGTGGCCTGTCCGATCATCGGCAGAAGGGGCGTGATTCCGATGCCGCCGGCGATGAAGATCTTGCGCGATGCCCCACCGGGCGAGTAGGCGAAGTGGTTGCGAGGGTAGCTGACCTCGAGCGTCGCCCCGGGCTGAGCGTGTTCGGCGAGCCACAGCGAGCCGCCACGTCCTTCAGGCTCGATCAGGATTCCCAGTGCCCACTCCGTCGACTCGTGCGACAGCCCGGTCAGGGAATACTGGCGCACGTCGCCGTCAGGGAGGAAGACGTCGATATGCGCACCTGGCGTCCACTCGGGGAGTTCACCTTCGGGTGACCGCAGGCTCACGCGTACAACGCCTTGGCCTTCCTCGTCGCGTGCGACAACCGTCGTGCGGAAAGAATCAACTTTGACCATCACCCCTCGCCTTCCTCCTCGAATGGCTATCGGCCTAAAGGTAATCGGATTACCCTTAGGCGGCAAGGGTCGCCAGGTGTCTGCTCGGCGATGGTTGGTATCACTCTGGAAAGGCTTGACGATGGCATTCGATGACGATGTAGTCCGGGCGATCTGCGACTACATGAACTCGGACCCGACCGAGGCGAACCTCACGATCGTGCAGGGGCTCACGGGCGACCGCAGCTACACGCGGTCGGAGTTGATCGCGTTCGATGGCCAAGGAGCCGTCTTTCGTGCGCAGTCCCCGTCGGGCGAGCGTGAGATGCGATTCGACTGGACTCGACCGATCACCGAGCGGGCGGAAGTTCGCGAGCAGCTGTTCGCCATGCTCGACCGGGCGATGGACGGCTTCGCTTCGCGCTAGATGCGCGAGGCGAGGTGAAGACGTCCGCGCGCCATGCGGCGGAGGCGTTCGACGAACTGCGCGAAGCCCTCCGATTCGTGAGAAAGCCAGCGCTCTCCGTACATCGCGCGGAAGACGCACTCCTGATGCAACATCCGGGCCACGTCCCGCGCGGCGGTCGGGTCAGGATCGGGCAGCAGTGCCGTGACCCGGTCGACCAGTTGGAGTGACTCCTCGGAGCCCCGGCGGGAGAGCTCGGGGTCGGTCGTCGAGTAGTTGATGATCTGGTGCAGGAACACGGTGTGTCGCTCGAACGTCTCGGCGACCGCCGTGGCCACACGATCGACGCGGTCGCCGCTTCCGGCGGGGTGCAGCGCTGCCGATTCGAGCTCGCGATCGTAGGTCTCGGCGACACTCGACATTCCGCGGTCGTAGATGGCCCAGAACAGACCCGGCAGGCCGTTCACCCGCCGGTAGATGGCCATCGGAGTCACCTGTGCGCGTTCGCAGACGGCGGATACCGTCAGGGCGTCCCGTCCCTCGTTCTCGAGGATCCACATGCCGGCGGTCAGCACGCGATCCCAGGAGTGCCGGCTGCGCGCCTGCTGCGGCGGTCGGACCTCTCTGCTTGTCTCCATGGCTCGATTCTCTCAGCCCGTGCGGCAAAGCTCACTCCGCGCGATACCAGGTATGACCCGCGCGGCATTCGCGTTGCGCGTATGTGGCCATACCGTGAGATCGGCGCTTGTGCCTGCTCGTGCCGTACCGCCGAGGAGTTCGACGATGATCTCTGCCAGCCCGTTCGATGGCCGCCTCGTGTTGCCGTCGGACTCCGACTGGGATGCAGCGCGCGTGGGCCGGGTCTTCAACGGTCGTCGTCCCGCGCGGCAGCCCGATGCCGTGCTCCTCGCGGCAACCGTCGCCGACGTGCAGCGAGGAGTCCGGCTCGCAAACGAGTTCGGGTGGACGGTGGCCGCTCGCTCAGGCGGGCATTCGTGGGCGGCGTGGAGTGTTCGCGACGGGGGACTGCTGATCGACCTGGGAGCGCTTCGAGCGATCGAATATGACGAGGTGACCCAGCTGGCCTCGGCGGGCCCAGCGACGAAGGGCGGCGACGAGCTGTCTCCGTTCCTCGAGCAGCGCGGTCGCTTCTTCAACGGCGGCCACTGCCCGTCGGTCGGCATCGGCGGTTTCCTCCTTCAGGGTGGCCAGGGCTGGAATCAGCGAGGGTGGGGCTGGGCCGCCGAGAGCGTCGTCGCCGTCGACGTGGTCACCGCCGACGGTGAGCTGGTACGTGCGGATGCCGGGGAGAACACCGATCTGTACTGGGCGGCGCGCGGCGCCGGCCCGACGTTCCCGGGCATCGTCGTGCGGTTCCACATCCGCACCCGCCCGGCGGTCGGCTTCCTCGGGCACACGGTTCATGCCTACGAGCTCGAGGAGTTCGCCGAGGTCATGACGTGGCTGTACGACGCGCACCACCGTATTTCCACCGATGTGGAGATCGTCGTGGTGTCCACCCCCGTGCCATTGCCGTCCGGCGAGGACAGGCGCGTCCTCCTGGTCACGGGCGTGGCGTTCGCCGCCGACCGCGCCGACGCCGAGATGGCCCTCGCACCGTTCAACGAGTGCCCCGTGATCGAGCGCGCGCTGTTCGTGCAGGACTGCGCCGAGTCCAGCCTCGCCGAGCAGCGAGCGCAACAGGCTCGGCAGAATCCCGAGCATGCTCAGTACATCACCGACAACGCCTGGATCGACGGCGAGAACACGACCTTGGGCGTAGCCGCAATGGTGGAAGGTATCCGTCCGCTGTTCACCGAGAACCCGACCGACAAGGGTTTCGCCATCTGGATGAGCAACGCCCCGATGCGCCGTGACCTGCCCGACATGGCATTCTCGCTGCAGACTGAGGCGTATGTCGCCGCATACACCGTGTACGACGACCCGGAAGATTATGTCCGAAATCGATCATGGATCGACCGGGCCTTCGCCCACGCTCAACCCGTGACCGCGGGTCAATACCTCGGCGACTCCGACATGACGAACCGCCAGTTGCGATTCATGGCGCCTGAGAACTGGGAGCGCCTGCAGACGATCATCGCGCGGCGGGATCCGCAGGCTCGCTTCCACCGATACCTCGCGAAAAACGAGGCTCGTCTCAACATGAACCACTGGGAGTACGAGGAGGTGACGGCCTGATGCGCATCCATCTGGGCGCGAATTACGAGGGTTACCGCACGGCGAGCGCATTGCGCCAGAGCCTCGGCGAGGCGGGACACGAGGTGATATGGCACGCCGCACCCGACTACGACGAGGGCGATGACTACCCCGCGATCTCCATCCGCACGATCCAGGCTGTCGTGGCCGACGAAGATGCAGGTGTCGATGCGCTCGCCGTCATCGTGGGTGGAACCGGCGCCGGAGAAGTCATTGCGGCCAACAAAGTAAATGGAGGGCGCGTCGTGGCCGCGACGGATGCCGCATACGCAGCCTCGGCGCGCCGTCACTCCGACGCCAATGGACTAGTGCTGCCGGTCCTGCATCTCGACGATGACCTCGTTTCCGAGATCGTGACCGCATTCCTTGGAACGGAGTTCGCGCGCGGCTACGACGATGCCCGCCGGCTGGTGAACGTCGCGGAGTTCGAGACGGCCGGCACGATCGAGGGCTGGATGATCGAGGAGTGACTCGCTCACAGCGGGCGGTCCGTTACGCAGAGGTGGGCGGACCCGAGGTGCTGTTCGTCGCCGAAGTGCCGATGCCTTCCGCGGGGGAGGCAGAGGCAGTCGTCGCCGTGCGGGCCGTCGGCCTCAACCCGTTCGATGCAAAGGTGCGCGCGGGCGTGATTCCTTTGCCGTCGGCCTTCCCGCGCGGTCTGGGGGGCGACCTCGCGGGTGTCGTCACGGACGTCGGCGTGGGTGCCGCCTACGACGACGGGCAACCCATCGCCATCGGTGACGACGTGCTCGGTTGGGGATCGACGACACTGCAGCAACGGGTTGCTGTCCCCGCGGTCCAGCTCGTGCGCAAGCCCCCGGAGGTGCCGTTCGCCGTCGCCGGATCGCTTTCCACGCCCGGCCAGACCGCTATCGCCTCCCTGCGCATACTGCCGGTCGGGCCCGGCGACACCGTGCTCGTCGGCGCCGCTGCAGGCGCCGTCGGATTCGTATTCGCGCAGCTTGCCTGTATTGCCGGTGCCCGCGTGATCGGAACGGCCAGCCCGGCCAATCATGACCGCTTGCGGGCGATCGGTGTCACGCCCGTCGAGTACGGGCCTGGGCTCGTCGACCGGCTGCGCGCGGTGGCGCCGGAAGGCATCACGGCCGCGCAGGACAATATCGGCCGCGAGACGATCGACGCGGCCCTCGCCCTCGGCGCGGCATCCGAACGAATCAACACGATCGTCGACTATGCGGCGGTCGACGAGCTGGGCGTGCGCACGCCTGGCCGCTTCGAACGCCGAGCTGACATCCTGGCTGGTCTGGTCGCGCGCGTCGCGACGGGGGAGTTGAAGATACCGGTGCAGCAGGAGTTGCCGCTCGACGATGTGGTCGCGGCCTTCGTGCTGCTCGAAGGCCGGCATCTGTCGGGCAAGGTCGTCGTCGTCCCATAAGCCCCGGCGTCCCGCCCGCGTCTCCCCTCCGCGCCGAGTCACTGCTCGCCTATAGGGATGCGCAATGCCATGCATCGCCCAGGCGCCCTTCCCGATGAGCGGTCGCGCTGGTGACATGAGTGCACTGGCGATGCCGCCAGACCCGACGCGAGGCGAAGAGGCCGTGCACCGGCCTCGCCGCCTCCCGACACAGCAGGAGTGTCACGTGACTAGGACCAAGAAGTTTGCGGTGGCCGCGGCTATCGCCGCCATCGCACTCGCCCTGAGCGCATGTTCCGACGGCGGTACGACCCCAGCATCGACCAGCGCACCCGAGCAGAGTGTGAGCAGCGATGCGCAGGCCGCCCTGGATCGCTCATTCGAGGGGATCGGCGCGACGCTGGACGACCTCAGCGATGTGTCGACCGACGAAGCGCTCAGCCTCTACGTCGTCTCATGCGGCGAGCAGGTCCCCGGGTGCTCCGTGCCTGCAGCCGCAGTGAAGGAGGCGGCCGAGACCGTCGGATGGACCTCGACGATCGCTGACGGAAAACTCAACCCCGAGGGATTCGCAACGGCGATCCGTCAGTCCATCGCCGGCGGTGCAGACATCATCGTTCCGATCGGCATCGGCTGCGGAATCGCGCAGGCGGCATTCCAGGAGGCCGTTGATGCCGGCATCACGATCGTCGGCGGAGGCGGAGTGGATGACTGCGACCCGCAGCTGTGGGCGGCGACGCGGCTGTGGCTGCCCGACTACACCCCCATTCAGCAGTGGGAGGCCTTCGGCCAGTTGCAGGCAGACTACGCGTACGGCAAGACCGGAGGCGACGTCAAGGCCGTCGTGATCAACTTCACCGGCCAGGTCTGGGGCCCATGGATCACCGACGGCTTCAACGCCGAACTCGACGAGACGGGTGGTGAGGTTGTTGCGACCGTCGACGTGAGCGACCCCGAGGTGGCCGACGGTTCCTTCGTCCAGAAGGTCACCACTGCGCTGTTGAGCCAGCCCGATGCCAACGTGCTGGTCGTGCCCATCGACGCCTACCTGACCAACGGCCTCGCCGCGGCGATCGTCCAGGCCGGCCTTGATGAGCAGCTGCTCGTCATCGGGCGCGGGGGTGACGAAGCGGCACTCGACCTCATCCGTCAGGGCGGCGCCGGAATCGATGCGACGGTCGGCTCGGCCGTTCAGTGGGGAGCCTGGGGGTCGGTCGACACGGCGCTGCGGGTGCTCGCCGACACGGACCCGGCGTACATCGGTGAGTCCATGCAGGCGATCGACGCAGAGAACAACATGCCCGAGTCCGGCCAGTACCAGGGCTCGGTCGACTTCCGCGCCATCTTCGAAGAGAAGTGGGGCGTGAACTAGGTCCCTTCCTGCGACGCCCCCGGCACACCACTGTGCCGGGGGCGTCGTGGCGTCTGCGCACGCGCGATAGCAGGCATCGCCGTCGCCGCCTTCCCGAGCCACCGCCGACCTGATTGCATCAAACCGTGCCCACCTGGCGCACGAACCGCATAGTGCCGCAGACGAAGGAGTCTCGATGGTCACCTCAGAGAAGTCCACGGGCGCGTCGTCCCCGACGGCGCCGCTCGCGCTCGACCTGCGGAGCGTCGACAAGCACTTCGGCGGCACCAAGGCCCTGCGTGGGGCGTCACTCGCGGTCCGCCCCGGTACCGTCCACGCCCTCCTGGGCGGCAACGGCTCCGGCAAGAGCACCGCAATCAAGATCCTCGCCGGAGTGTATGAAGCCGACGCCGGCGAGCTCGCGATCTTCGGCGAAAGCCACCCACTCACGGGATACACGTCCACGACGGCGGCCGCCGCCGGACTCCGCTTCGTCCACCAAGACCTCGGCCTGTTCGAAGACCTTTCGATCGAGGAGAACTTCGCCCTCGATGCCGGCTATCCGCGCAACGCCGTAGGCGGCGTGCGGTGGAGCGTCCTCCGCCGCCAGGTCGCGAAGGTGCTCGCCGAGTACGAGCTCGACGTCGACCCCCGTCGACCAGTGCACGAGCTGCGTCCCTCGGACCGCACGATGGTCGCCATCGCCCGGGCACTTCAGGGCGCCGACACAGAGCGGCTGATCCTGGTGCTGGACGAGCCGACCGCATCCCTCGCGGCGCACGAGTCGAATCTGCTGCTCGAAAAGGTGCGACGACTTGCCGACCGTGGTCAGACGGTCATCATCGTCAGTCACCGCCTCCAGGAGGTGCTCTCCGTCGCGCATGACTTCACGGTGTTTCGCGACGGGCGTGTCGCCGGGGTCCTCGTCGACGCCGAGCCGACGGAGGACGAGCTCATTTCGATCATGGCGGGGGGCCTTGTCGTCGCACTCCGACCGACAGGAAGTGAGAGTCACACGACCGCGCGCCCGATGCTCGAGGTGAAGAGTATGAGTTCCGGACCGCTGCGCAACGTGTCCTTCACCGCGCACGAGGGCGAGATCCTCGGGATCGCCGGGCTGGTCGGCAGCGGACGCAGCTCGCTGCTGCAGGCGATCTTCGGGGCGTTCGAACCCGTATCCGGAACGATGAGCCTGGGCGGCGCGCCGTACGCCCCCCGCACCGTCGACGACGCGATGCGCTCCGGCGTCGGTCTCGTGCCGGAAAACCGCGTGCGCGAAGCCGCGTTCATGGATCGCTCTGTGCGCGAAAACCTCTCCGTCGCGATGCTCGCCGAGTACTGGAGCGCGAAGTGGATGCCGCGGGGCCGTGAGACACGAAAGGCTGAGGAGCTCATCAAGCGCTTCGGCGTGAAGGTCGCCGGCCCGTCCGCCCTGTTCAGTTCGATGTCCGGCGGCAATCAGCAGAAGGTCGTCATCGCCCGATGGCTGCAACGCGACCCGCGGGTGCTGCTGTTGGACGAGCCGACTCAGGGCGTGGATGTGATGTCGCGGGCCGACATCTACGCGACGATCCGCCGCTACGCGCAGGCGGGTTGCACGGTGATCGTCGCCTCCAGCGACATGAGCGAGCTGCATGCCCTGTGCGACCGCATCCTGGTGCTTGCCCGCGGACGGATCACGCAGGACGTGCTGGCAAGCGACCTCGACGTCGACGGACTCACCAGCCTCGTGCTGCGCGAACCCAGCACGCGCAAGACCATCTACGAACCCACCCTCGAGGAGACGACGACGTCATGACCGACACCTCAGCCCCGCCGGCCTCGGCGCCGCCCGCACCCGCCACCGAGTCTGTGGTCACGATCAAACGCACACCGCTGTTCGCGCGCATCCTGGAGAACTACGCGCTGCTGATCCTCACGGCGCTCGTCTTCCTCTTCTTCTCGTTCTACCCGGCCTCCAGTGCCGCATTCCCGACGGTCAACAACCTCAACGTCATCCTCGGCAGTCAGGCTGTCGTCGCCCTCATCGCGATCGCCGCGCTGTTTCCGCTGATCTGCGGCTACTTCGACTTCTCACTCGGTGCGACGGCAGCGATGGCCCAGGTGCTCAGCGCCGGATTCATGGCGAAGTCGGGATGGCCGATCTGGGCGGCAATCCTCGTGCCGATTCTGATCGCCGGTGTCGTCGGCGCCCTGAACGGCTTCTTCGTCACGCGACTTCACATGAGCCCCTTCGTGACCACCCTGGGCATGGCCCTGCTCCTGTCCGGCATCACGCTGTGGTACACCGGCGGCCAGACGATCATCTCCGGCATCGACCCCGAGATCACCCGGTTCGGCTCCATGCGTATCATCGGTCTGCCTGTCGTGGTATTCCTCGTCCTCGCGGTCGCCGCAGTCGCCTGGTACTTCTTCACCCACACCCCATACGGCCGCTCGCTGTACGCGATCGGCTCGAACGCAGCATCCGCCCGACTCGTCGGCGTCAGAGTCGACCGCAACGTCTGGTGGAGCTTCATCGTCGCGGCTCTGATCGCGGGTGGCGCCGGCACGATGCAGCTGGCCCGCATGGGCAGCGCAACCGCATCCGCCGGAAACGAACTGCTGTTCCCCGCGCTCGCCGCGGTCTTCCTCGGTGCGACCGCAATCACTCCCGGCTTCTTCAACGTCTGGGGCACCGTCATCGGAGCGATCTTCGTGTCGATCTCGGTCAGCGGTTTGACGCTGTCCGGCGCCAGCGGGTGGGCATCCAACGTCTTCAACGGCATCGCGCTGCTCGCGGCCGTCGGCCTGTCCACCTATCTCGGTCGTCGCAAACGACGCGGCTGAGCAATCCACACCCAACGAAAGGAAACCCCATGGCCCTCGTTCTCAGTGCCACCTGGATCGCCAAGCCCGGCGAAGAGCAGACCGTCCTCGAGGCGCTGCGAAACCTCGCAGGCCCGTCGCGGGAAGAGCCCGGCAACCTCTACTACCAGGCCTACCAGGACCCCGAAGAGCCGAACGTCTTCCGCATCTTCGAGATCTACGAAGACGAGGATGCCGTCACCGCACACACGCAGTACCCGCATTTCGTGCAATGGGCGGCCGGCCAGGCGATTCCTGCGCTCGAAGAGCGCCGCCGCGAGTTCTTCCAGACGCTGGACTTCTAGGAGCGACGATGAAGCTGGTCCGCTATGAGCACCACGGGTTTCCCCTCCTGGGCGTGATCTCCCACGGTCAGGTGCAGAGCCTTCCGCAGGGTCTGGACGTGCTCGAAGTGCTGAACATGCCCATCGGGGAGCGAAACCTCCTCGAGGCACAGGCGGGCCGGCGTCATCGGGCGCCTCTCGGGTCGGTCCGGCTGCTGCCGCCGATCGAGCCTCGCGCCATGCGCGACTTCGTGGCCTTCGAACGCCACATCGCGGGTATGAAGAAGGGAGAAGGCGCTGCCGGGGTCCCGGACGCCTGGTACGAGGCGCCGGTCTTCCTCTTCATGAACCCGTGGTCTGTCGTTGGAGCGGAAGACGACGTTCCCGCGCCGCCGGACACCTCTGTGCTCGACTTCGAACTCGAGATCGCGGCTATCGTCGGCCGCACCGCGCACAACGTGAGCGAGGCAGACGCGGGGGACTACATCGCCGGATACTGCGTCATGAACGACTGGTCGGCCCGCGACCTGCAGAG
>Ga0075365_10001469_pt1 | contig 10712 bp, 9 predicted proteins | sample EndMetdeltDD1765_FD_71387 | JGI IMG/M metagenome (GOLD analysis project Ga0075365, IMG submission 71387) | Populus endosphere microbial communities from Tennessee, USA - Endosphere MetaG P. deltoides DD176-5 | ecosystem: Host-associated > Plants > Roots > Endosphere | place: USA: Tennessee... | reverse complement strand
CCCAGCGGGTGTGCATCGCCCGGGCGCTGATCATGCGGCCGCGCCTGATCGTGGCGGACGAGCCGACCTCCGGCCTCGACGTCTCGGTGCAGGCCGACGTCCTCCAGCTGCTGCGCGAGTCGACCCGCACGGCGGGGGCGTCCATGCTCTTCATCAGCCACGACCTCGCGGTCGTCCGCGGCATCTGCCAGCGCGTCTACGTCATGCACCGAGGCAAGGTCGTCGAGTCCGGTCCGGTCGACGAGGTCTTCGAGAAGCCGCAGCACGACTACACCCGCAAGCTGCTCGCCGCCATGCCCGGCGCGCGTTGGAGGGCCCGCCGATGACCAGTACGTCGACAGCCTCGGCCGTGCCCGCAAGCTCGCAGACCAGCGCCCCGAGCGGGCCGTCGACGTGGCGGGTGCGGACGGTCGGTGTGCTGCGCCGGCTCGGCACCGCGGCCGTCACCCTCCTGATCGCGGTGACGATCGCCTTCGCGCTGGGCCGCCTCTCCGGCGACCCGGTCGGCAACATCCTCGGCCCGATGGCGGGGCAGGAGCAGCGCGACGCGCTCCGTGCCGACCTGGGGCTCGACCAGCCGCTCATCGTGCAGTACCTCGACTACCTCAAGGGGATCCTCACCCTCGACCTGGGGAACTCGCTGCAGTTCTACCAACCCAACCGGACGATGATCCTCGACCGGCTGCCCTACACGCTCCAGCTGGTCGGCGCCGGCATGGCGATCGCGATCCTGGTCGGGGTGCCGCTCGGTGTGCTCGCGGCCACGCGCGAGGGCACCTGGTGGGACCGGGCCGCCTCGACGCTGGCGCTGCTCGGCCAGTCGATCCCGGTGTTCTGGCTCGGGATGATGCTGGTCCTGCTCTTCGCCGTGAAGCTCGGGCTGCTGCCCGCGGGCCAGTCCGGCAGCCCGCAGCACCTGGTCCTGCCCGCGGTGACCATGGCGCTCTACCCCATGGCGCACATCGCGCGGCTGACCCGCGCCACGATGAGCGAGGTGCTCCGCGAGCCGTTCATCGACTCCGCGCGGGCCCGCGGCCTGTCCCGGTCCGCGGTCGTGTGGCGGCACGGCTTCACCAACGCCTCCATGCCGGTGCTCACCATCGTGGTGCTGCAGACCGGCACGTTGCTGAGCGGCGCGGTCGCCGTGGAGTACGTCTACTCCTGGCCGGGGCTGGGTCAGCTGGCCCTCCAGGCCATCCAGTTCCGGGACTTCCCGCTGGTGCAGGCGATCGTCGTCTTCGGCGCCGTGGTCTTCGTGGTGCTCAACCAGATCGTGGACCTGCTGCACGTCATCATCGACCCGAGGCTGAGGTGAGGACGCCGTGAGCCAGCTCGACTCGAAGATCGCGACGGTCACAGCATCCGAACCGATGGCGCGCGCGCCGCGCCGCCGGCGTACGTCGGTCTTCTGGCTGGCGCTGCCGCTCGGGGTGATCGCCGTCCTCGTGGTGTTCCTGCCGATGACCGGGCTGCTCCACGACCCCGGGCAGACCGACCTCGGCAACACGCTGGCGCCTCCCGGCTTCCTGTCCGGTGGCTCGTGGTCACACCCGCTCGGCACGGACAAGCTCGGGCAGGACGTGCTCGCCCAGCTCGTCGAGGGCGGCCGGCTCACGCTGTTCATCGGGCTGGTCGGCGCCCTGGTGTCGATCGGGCCGGGCACCCTGATGGGCGTCCTCGCCGGCTACTTCCGCGGGTGGGTCGACGTGGTGATCTCGCGGCTCATCGATGCCCAGCTCGCCCTTCCGTTCATCCTGATCGCCCTCGCGATCATCGCCAACCGCGGCAGCTCGCTCCCGATCCTGTTCCTCGTGCTCGCGCTCACTGGCTGGGCGCCGTGCGCCCGGGTGACCCGCTCGGTCGCGATGACGGTCCGCGAGCGGCAGTTCGTCCTCGGCCTGCGCGCTGCCGGCGCGTCCGAGGCCCGGATCGTGCTCCGGCACATCGTCCCCAACCTGGCCGGCACCATCGTGGCGCTCGGGACGCTGCAGGTCGGCACGGCGATCCTGGTCGAGAGCGCCCTCAGCTTCCTCGGCCTGGGCATCGTGCCGCCGGACATCAGCTGGGGGGCGATGCTGGCCGCCGGCCAGGACGTGCTCTCGCGCGCGTGGTGGGTGGCCCTGTTCCCGGGGCTCGCCATCACCCTCGTCGTGCTGCTCGTGAACCTGCTCGGCGACGCGCTGCTGACCCATCACGACCCGCGCAAGAGGAGGCACTGATGCCCGCCCTGCCCGCGCTGCTGGACGTCCGTGGCCTGACCATCACCGCGACCCTCCCCGGCCGCGAGGTGACCTTGCTCGACGACGTGGACCTCCAGGTCCGCGCCGGGGAGGTCGTCGGCGTCGTCGGTGAGTCCGGGAGCGGCAAGACGACGCTGGCCCGCTCGGTCGTCGGGCTGCTGGAGCGCAACGTGAGCGTCGCGGGCGGAGCGATCGACCTCGTCGGCGAGACGGTCGCCGCGCCGGGCCTGGACCGCACCGAGACGGTCCGGGGGAGCTCGGTGGGCATGGTCTTCCAGGACGCCTCCCGCTCGCTCAACCCGCTGATGCGGGTCCGCCGGGCCCTGGGGGAGGTGCTCAAGCGGCACGTGCCCGGGATCGATGCCAGGGACGTCGCTGCCCGCTCGGCCGACGTGCTGCGCAAGATGCGGATCGAGGACCCCGAGCGGGTCCTCGACAGCTACCCCCACCAGCTGTCCGGGGGGCTGCGGCAGCGGGTCGCGATCGGGCTCGCCGTGGTCACCAACCCTGCGCTGGTCATCGCCGACGAGTGCACCACCGCGCTCGACGTCACCACCCAGGCCGAGGTCGTCACCCTCTTCCGCCACCTCGTCGACGAGCTCGGGGTCGGGCTGCTGTTCGTGACCCACGACCTGATGCTGGCCAGCGACCTCTGCGACCGGATCGCCGTGATGTACGCCGGCCGGGTCGTGGAGGACGACGCGACCGACACCGTCCTCGGCTCGCCGACGGAGGACTACACGCGGCGGCTGCTCGAGGCCGTCCCCCACTGGAGCGAAGGAGAGCCCGCCGCTCATGGCTGACTCGTCAGAAGTGCTGGACCACACCACACCGCCAGGCATCGCGGCGTACGCCGCCTACCTGCCGGCGTACGTCCTCGACGACAACCGGCTCGACCCCGACGGGCCGGCCCGTCCGGGCCGCAGCCGCAGCGTCGCGGCCTACGACGAGGACCCGGTGACGATGGCGGTCGAGGCGGCCCGGGGGCTGGACCGTGAGCCCGCCGCCGACGGGCACCTCTTCCTCGCCACCACCCTCGCGCCGTACGACGCCAAGACCTCGGCCACGGTGGTGCACGAGGCATTGGGCCTCGCGCCGGGGATCGGCAGCATCGACCTGCGGGGCCACCGCGCCGGCGCCACCGTCGTGGACCTGGCCTGCCGCACCCGCTCCGTGGGCGCTGCCGCCGACGTGCGGACGACCCGGTCAGGCGCTCCCGACGAGCTCGCGCAGGGCGACGCCGCAGTCGCGTTCGTCGGAGGCGATCCGCGGGCCGCAGCACCGCTGGTGCGTGCGACGCGCACCGTCGAGATGCTCGAGCGTTGGCGGCTGCCCGGCGAGGTGCACGACCGGATCTGGGACGAGCGGTTCACCGCCGAGCTGCTGGTCGGTGCGGCCACCGAGGCCGTGGCCGAGGCGCTGACCGCGGCCCAGGTCGACGCCGTCGACGCCGTTGACGTGGTGGTCGTCAGCTCGTCCAACGCGCGCGCCGCGACCGCCCTGCGCAAGCGGCTCGGCGGGGACGGCGCGGACGCCACGGTGGAGGCCCAGACCGGCTTCACCGGTGCGGCCCACCCGGGGCTGCTGCTCGCCGATGCGCTCGACCGGGCCGAGCCCGGCCAGCTGCTGCTGCTCGTCTCGGCGACCGACGGGGCCGACGTGACGCTGTTCCGCGTCGGCGACGGGGTGCGCGAGGCACGTGGGGCGGCCACCGTCGCCGACCAGCTCGCCCGCCGCCAGCGGATCGGCTACGGCAGGTTCCTGCGGTGGCGCGGGCTGCTCGACGTGCAGGGCCCGGCCCGGCCGGCGTCCGCCGCACCCGCGGCGCCCCCGATGCACCGGCGGCGGTCCTGGAAGTACCGGCTCGAGGGCGTCCGCTGCGACGCCTGTGGGTCGGTCACCACCCCTCCCGGCCCGGCCTGCGCGTCCTGCGGCTCGCTGGACGGCGGCAAGCCGGTCTCGCTGCGCGACCGCGAGGCGCGGGTCGTCAGCGTCACGCAGGACCGGCTCACCACGATGCCGGAAGCCGAGGTCGCCCTGGTGGTGGCCGACGTCGACGGCGGCGGCCGGCTGACGGCGTACGCCACCGACGTGGTGGCCGCCGACGTCGCGGTGGGCCATCGGATGCGCCCGACCTTCCGACGGCTCTGGACGACCGACGCGATCCACAACTACTTCTGGAAGCTCCGACCCTGGGAAGAGGACACCGATGGCGAGTAGGCGGATGGCCCACGACGTGGCCATCGTCGGCATGGGCTGCACCCCGTTCCGCGACCACTGGAACAGCTCGGCCGACGACCTGCTCGTGCAGGCCGTCCGCGAGTGCGTGGGCGCGGTGCCGGAGCTGGACCTCGCGGACGTGGACGCCTTCTGGGTCGGGACCCAGGGCTCCGGGATGTCCGGCCAGACCCTGTCGCGGCCGCTGCGGCTGGTCGGCAAGCCGGTCACCCGCGTCGAGAACTACTGCGCCACCGGGTCCGAGGCGTTCCGCAACGCGGCGTACGCCGTGTCGTCCGGCGCCTACGACGTGGTGATGGCGACCGGCGTCGAGAAGCTCAAGGACTCGTCGTTCTCGGGGCTGACCGCCGTCTTCCCACCGGCCGACGGCACCGACGTCGACTGGACGGCGCCCGCGAGCTTCTCGCTGCTCGCCCCGGCCTACCAACGGGCGCACGGCATCGACGACCGCGAGCTGCGGGCGACCCTGACGGCGATCGCGGTGAAGAACCATGCCAACGGCGCGCTCAACGAGCGGGCCCAGTTCCGCTCGGCCGTCACGGCCGAGGCGGTCGAGAAGTCGCCGCGGATCGCCGGTCCGCTCGGCGTCATGGACTGCTCCGGCGTCTCGGACGGCGCCGCCGCGGCGATCATCGTCCGCGCCGAGGATGCCTACCGCTACACCGACAAGCCGGTCTTCCTGCGGGGCATGGGCTTCGTCTCCGGTTCGGGTGCGGGCCTGGCCAACGACGAGTACGACTTCACCACCTTCCCCGAGGTCGTCGAGGCGGCGCGGGTCGCCTACGAGCAGGCCGGCGTCGTGGATCCAGCCAGCGAGATCTCACTGGCCGAGGTGCACGACTGCTTCACCCCGACCGAGCTGGTGCTGATGGAGGACCTGGGGTTCTCCTCGCGCGGCCAGGGGTGGAAGGACGTGCTCGACGGGCGCTACGCGCTCGACGGGGCGCTGCCGGTCAACACCGACGGCGGGCTGAAGTCCTTCGGCCACCCCATCGGCGCGACCGGGCTGCGGATGATGTTCGAGTGCTACACCCAGCTGCGGGGCGAGGCGGGGGAGCGGCAGGTCGCGGACGCCACCCTCGCGGTCGCACAGAACCTCGGTGGCCAGCCCGGGTCGTGCGTCGCGTTCGTCGCGGTGCTCGGCAACGAGCTCGGGCCCGATCCGCGCACCGGACGGGGCGCCGCATGAGCGAGCGGGTGGACTTCGCGGGCCGGACCGTGGTCGTCACCGGTGCGGGCAACGGCATCGGCAAGGCGCACGCGGTGCTGCTCGCCGAGCGCGGCGCGGACGTCGTCGTCAACGACGTCGGCGGCTCGGTGCACGGTGACGGCACGTCGTCGGTGGCGCAGTCCGTCGTCGACGAGATCGTGGCCGCCGGCGGCTCGGCCGTGGCGTCCACCGCCTCGGTGGCCGAGCCCGAGGGCGGCCGGGCCCTGGTCGACACCGCGCTCGAGGCGTTCGGCCGCGTCGACGCCGTGATCCACAACGCCGGCATCCTGCGCGACCGCTCGTTCGCCAAGGTGGAGGACGGCGACGTCGACCCCGTGCTCGACGTGCACCTGCGGGGAGCCTTCCACGTGCTGCGGCCGGCCTGGCCGGTCATGGTGCGGCAGGAGTACGGCCGGGTCCTGCTCACCACCTCGGCCTCGGGGCTCCTCGGGAACTTCGGCCAGGCCAGCTACGCCGCCGCCAAGTCCGGGCTGGTCGGGCTGATGAACGTGCTCTCCCTCGAGGGCGCGCGAAGCGGGATCCAGGTCAACTGCCTCTCGCCGACCGCCGCCACCCGGATGACCGACGGGCTGCTCGGCGACCTGGCCGACCGGTTCGACCCGCGGCACGTGGCCGCGGTCGCGGCGTACCTGGTCTCCGAGCGGTGCGAGCTGACCCACCACATCCTGTCCGCCGCGGGCGGCCGGGTCGCCCGACTGTTCATCGGCACCGCGCCCGGCTGGTACGGCGGACCCGAGCCGGCCAGCCCCGACGACATCCATGCGGCGATCGACGCGATCACCTCGCTCGAGGGCTTCGTCGTGCCCGAGGACGGGTTGGGCGAGGTCGAGCTGATCCGCGCCGCGCTCTTGGGCGAACACGCCCTCACCTGACCCCTCACCTCCCACATCCCAGGAGCTGCCATGCCCGTGAGCGAAGTCCACCACGTCGCGATGACCGTGTCCGACGTCGAGCGCGCCGCCGACTTCTACGAGAAGGCGCTCGGCTACCAGCGGACGCTGCGCTCCGACGTCGGCGGCCCCGGCATCGAGGAGTCCCTCGGTCTCCCCGAGGGGACCACCGGCAAGGTGCAGTACCTCCAGGGGCCGAGCCGGATCGGCCAGCTCGAGCTGATCGAGTGGAACGGCGAGACGAGGCGCTCGCCGTCGGCGGGGCACCTCGAGCTCGGGACGTTCCTGCTCAGCTTCGAGGTGCCGGTCGAGGAGCTCCAGGAGCTGCACGACCGGGTGGCCGAGCTCGGCGGTGAGCCCCTCGCCCAGCCGAACCGGGTGCTGCTGGAGAACTACGGCTACATCCACGCGTTCGCGGCGCGCGACCCCGACGGCAACCTGCTCGAGTTCGTCTCGCTCCCCACCCGTGAGGAGATCAAGGCCTACCGGGCGGCGCAGGGCTCCTGATGGCGACCAGCAACTTCTCGGAGGTCCTGCGCCGCCAGGCCAACCGTCGCGGTGACCGCCAGGCCCTGGTCGACGGCGACCGGAGCTGGACCTACGCCGAGCTCGACCGCGATGTCGACCGGCACGCAGCGGCGCTGCTCGCGGCGGGGGTCACCGGCTCGGACCTGGTCGGCGTGCTCGGCCGCAACCACGCGACGTACGTGCTGGAGCTGCTGGCGCTGGCCCGGATCGGCGCCATCTCCGTGCCGCTCAACTGGCGGCTGCACGCCACCGAGCAGGCCTACGTCGTGGACCAGGCGGGCATCTCGGTGCTGCTCTACGACGACGACTTCCACGACGACGTGGCCGCCCTCCGGGAGACCACCGGCCTCCGCGCCGGGGTCGCCAACCAGTCCCGGGCCTGGGCCGGGGACCCGGTCCTCGCCGATCTGCTGGCCGGCGTCCCGGTCGACGTCCGGGTGCCGGACGCCGAGAAGTCCGACGACGACGTCCACCGGCTGCTCTACACCTCCGGCACCACCGCGCACCCCAAGGGTGTGATCCACACCTGCGGCAACGTCGCCGCCAACCACCTCGGCCAGGTGCTCGAGCTCGAGCTCACCCAGGACGACCGGATCCTCATCTCGGCGCCGCTCTTCCACGTGAGCGGGCTGGAGGCGCCGGGGATCGCGACCTTCGTCGCGGGCGCGACCATGGTGCTGACGCCGACGTTCAAGCCCGAGGACATCGCCCGCGTCGTGGCCGAGGAGAAGGTCACCGGGCTGGTCCTGGCCGCCCAGATCCTCTTCGGGATCATGGACCTCGACGGCGCCGACTTCTCGACCGTGCGGTACCTGATCTTCGCGGGCGTCGCGCCCACCGTGCGGCGACAGGTCAAGGAGCTGCTGCCGCACGTGCGGCTGATCGACACCTTCGGCATGACCGAGTGCTGCAACGGCGTCTGCTACATGGACGCCGCCCATGAGCAGGAGAAGGTCGGTGCGCTCGGCGTCCCGTTCCCGCAGGTGCACGTGCGGATCGTCGACGAGGCCTTCGAGCAGGTGCCGCCCGGCCAGCCCGGCGAGCTGATCATCCGGGGCGCCAAGATCTCGCCCGGCTACTGGAACGACGAGGCGACGACCATGCGCACCCGCCGCGACGGGTGGTTCCTCACCGGGGATGTCGCCTCGCTCGACGAGGACGGCTACCTCTGGTTCGTCGACCGGCGCACCGACCTGATCAAGTCCGGGGGCGAGAACGTCGCGTCCGCCGAGATCGAGCGGGTCATCGCCGCCCACCCGGCGGTGGCCGAGGTCGCGGTGATCGGCGTACCCGACGAGAGGTGGGACGAGGTGCCCAAGGCGTTCGTGATCCTGCATCCCGGTAGCGACGCCGACGCGAGCGCGATCCGGGCGCACTGCCTGCAGAACCTGGCGAAGTTCAAGGTGCCGGCCCACATCGACGTCGTGGAGGTCCTGCCGCGCAACGACTCCGGCAAGGTCCTGAAGAAGCTGCTGCGGCAGCAACAGCGGGAGGCCACCGCCCGATGACCGCCAACCTGTCGCTGATGCTCGGCGGCAACGCGCTGCGCTACGGCGACGTGGACGCCCTGGTCTTCGAGGGGCGCCGGTGGACCTACGCCGAGCTGGACGCCGACGTCAACGCGCTGGCCCGCGCGCTGCTCGAGGCCGGCATCGGCCGTGACGCGCGCGTGGCCGTGGTCGCCAGCAACGTGCCGGAGTTCCTGCTGCTGGGGCTGGCGCTGGCCAAGGTTGGCGGCACCCTGGTGCCGCTGAACTACCGGCTCACCGCCGGCGAGCTGGCCCACCTGATGCGGCACGCCGGCGCCGTGGCGGTCGCGACCGTCCCGGAGTACGCCGAGCTGGCCGGCGCGGCCCTGGCCGAGCTCGGCCCGCTGACCCGGCTGGCGCTCGAGCCGGTGACCGACCTGCCCGGCCACGTGGCCGGCGACTGGCTGGACGTGCGCTCGGCGGTCGAGGCCCACCGCGGGGCCCGGGTGCCGGACGCCGACGTCGGCCCCGACGACCTGCAGCGTGTGGTCTACACCTCGGGCACGACCTCGCTGCCCAAGGGCGTGATGATCAGCCACGGCAACGTCAACGCGAACTTCCACGCCCAGACCGTCGATCTCGGGCTGACCCGGCACGACCGGATCCTCAACATCGCGCCGCTCTACCACGTCGGCGGCACCGACCTGCCCGGCTACGGCATCTGGCACGTCGGTGGCCGGATGGTGCTGCAGCGCCGGTTCGACCCGCGCGCCACGCTGGAGGCGATCCAGGACGAGGGGATCACCGGCATGGTCGTGGCCGCGACGATGCTGGACATGATCCGGCGGGAGGCCGACGCCGCCGAGCAGACGTTCGACCTCACCTCGGTGCGGTGGCTGATCTTCAGCCAGGTCACGCCCGCGCTCTTCAAGGTCGCGCGAGGGCTCTTCCCCAACGCGCGGCTGATCGAGGGCTACGGCCTCACCGAGACCTGCAGCGGCCTGACCTACCTCGACCGTGCGCACATGGAGTCCAAGCAGGGCTCGGTCGGCATCCCCCTGCCCTGGGTGCAGGTCCGGGTCGTCGACACCGACGGGCGCGACGTGCCGGCCGGCGAGAACGGCGAGGTGGTCGCCCGCGGGCCCAAGGTCAGCAGCGGCTACCTCGACGACCCGGCCGCGACGGCCGAGGCGTTCCGCGACGGGTGGTTCCACACCGGCGACGTGGGCTGCCTCGACGAGGACGGCTACCTCTACATCCGCGACCGGATCAAGGACATGATCCGCAGCGGGGGAGAGAACATGGCGAGCGCGGAGATCGAGAACGTGCTCGCCGACCACCCCGGCGTCCTCGCGGTCGCGGTCGTCGGGGCGCCGCACCCGAAGTGGCAGGAGGTCCCGGTGGCCTTCGTCGTCGCCCGACCGGGGCTGGAGGCCGCCGAGCTCGTCGCGCACGCCGCCGAGCGGCTGGGGAGGTTCAAGGTCCCCAAGGAGGTCTACGTCGTCCCGGAGCTCCCGACCAACCCGTCCGGCAAGGTGCTCAAGCGGGAGCTTCGCGACCTGCGTCCCACGCTCGTCCCGACGTGGAGCTACGAGTAGCCCTAGGAGCGGACGGCCCGCAGCAGCGCCAGCGTGTGCACCAGGGAGAACCGTTGGGTGCCGACGCCCATCAGCTCCCAGGGCTTGGCCCAGGTCAGGTGGGGCGCGATCTCCCAGGCCGTGTCGAAGACGCCGGCGAGCCGGGCCACCTCGTCGACCTCACGTGCGTGATGGTCGTGCAGGTCGCGGGCCCGGCCGGCGACGTCGCGGAAGGGGTACTGGTGCGCCGCGGCGCCGACCTCGGGAGCCAGCTGCTCGATCCGCCTCAGCGTGGCGAGCAGCTCGGCCGCCGGGTCGTCCTCGGGCCGGGCCGGGATCGCCAGCTGGGTGCTGCCTTCGGGCATCAGGGTGTCACCGGTGAACAGCACGCCCTCGTGGAGGAAGCAGGTGTGGCCGTAGGTGTGCCCGGGCAGGTGGAGGGCGCGGATCGTCGCGTCGCCGACGACCACCTCGGTGTCGTCCTCCACCAGCACCCGGTCCAGGACCAGGTCCTCGTGGTGGATCGCGACCTTGACGCC
>Ga0075365_10001468_pt1 | contig 10712 bp, 7 predicted proteins | sample EndMetdeltDD1765_FD_71387 | JGI IMG/M metagenome (GOLD analysis project Ga0075365, IMG submission 71387) | Populus endosphere microbial communities from Tennessee, USA - Endosphere MetaG P. deltoides DD176-5 | ecosystem: Host-associated > Plants > Roots > Endosphere | place: USA: Tennessee... | reverse complement strand
ATCTCGCCCAGTTGAAGCGCGTGTTCCACATGGCTGGCCTGAACGTGCGGATCGGCTCGATCGACCCGGACCTGAAGGCCCCCACCACGCTGGACCTGCCGGGCGGCGGTTCGGTGCTGCTGGAGCCGGTGCAGCGCTCGCGCCGCCGGCTGGGGCTGAAGGATTTCGATCCCTGCACCATCCTGCTGAACAACGACCTGTCGGCCGGCGTGCCCGGCATCCTGGAAGAAGTCCACGAGCAATACCTGCTGCCGCCGCTGCATGCCGGCTGGTCGGTGCGCCGCAAGAGCAACCACTTCCACAGCTACGAGGAAGTGTCCAAGCGCTTCGGCAAGCTGCTCGGGATCGACCCCTGGCTGATCAACCCGATGTTCAACAAGTGCGGCGAAGTCAACTTCGACCAGGGCGCCCAGGGCGGGCTCGATTGCCTGCGGACCAACGTCGACGCGCTGCTGACAAAGATCCGCCGCAAGTACAAGGAATACGGCATCAACGAGAAGCCGTTCGTGGTGGTGAAAGCCGACAACGGAACCTCGGGCGTGAGCATCATGACCGTGCGTGACGTGCGCGACCTCGACGACCTGAGCGACAAGACGCGCATCCGCATGGCTACGGGCAAGGGAGGCCGGACCGTCGACGAGGTGATCATCCAGGAAGGCGTGCTGACCAACGAGCGCATCAACGAGGCGGTGGCCGAGCCGGTGGTCTACATGGTGGACCGCTACGTGGTCGGCGGCTTCTACCGGGTCCACGCGGACCGCGGCACCGACGAGAACCTGAATGCGCCGGGCGCCCACTTCGTGCCGCTGGCTTTTTCGGAGAGTATGCGCTTACCGCAGCCGGGCGAGAAGCCTGGCGCCAGCGCGCCGAACCGCTTCTACATGTATGGCGTGATCGGCCGGCTCGCCATGCTGGCCGCCAGCTACGAACTCGAGGCCACGAACCCGGACGCCGAAACCTACGATTGAGCGGCGCGACAGGGTTGCTGCGGTGCAACATCGACCGTTCCTGACTGCCAGCCGAGCGCACAATAGCGGTCCCAAAGCTTACGTACCCCGCCGGCCCGTCCGGCCGCCAAGACGGGGCCCCTAGTGCAAAGTTCCAAATCCTCGCTCGCGGCGCTGACCATCGGCGCCATCGGTGTCGTCTATGGCGACATCGGGACCAGCGTCCTGTACGCCGTCAAGGAGGTCTTCGGCTCCGGCCATGTCCCCTTCACCGTTCCCAACGTCTACGGGATCCTGTCGATCTTCTTCTGGACGTTGACGGTCATCGTTTCGATCAAGTACGTGGTGCTGGTGCTGCGGGCCGACAACAACGGCGAGGGCGGGCTGATCGCCATGCTCGCGCTGGCCTCGCAGGCGGTGAAGGACAAGCCCAGGTTGCGCCAGGTGCTGCTGGCGGTCGGCATCTTCGGCACGTCGCTCTTCTACGGCGATGGCGTCATCACGCCGGCGATCACAGTGCTGTCGGCGGTCGAGGGCCTGGAAGTGGTGTCGCCCACCTTCAAGGACTGGGTGGTGCCGCTCACGCTGGTCATCCTGTTCTGCCTGTTCGTCGTGCAAAAGCGCGGCACGGCGGGCATCGGGCGCTTCTTCGGGCCTGTCACGCTGGTCTGGTTCGCCGTGCTCTCGGTGCTGGGCGTGTCCCACATCGTGCGCCATCCCGAGATCCTGTATGCCATGAGCCCGCACTACGCCGTGATGTTCATGGTCCATCACCCGGGCACGACCTTCATCATCCTGGGCGCCGTCGTGCTGTGCGTCACCGGCGCCGAGGCGCTGTACGCCGACCTCGGACACTTTGGCAAGAAGCCGATCCGCCTGGCCTGGTTCAGCATCGTGATGCCGGCGCTGACGCTCAACTACTTCGGCCAGGGGGCGTTGCTGCTGGCCAATCCCGACGCGGTGAAGAACCCCTTCTTCATGATGGCGCCCGACTGGGCGCAGCTGCCGCTGGTCGTGCTGGCCACGGCGGCCGGCGTCGTGGCTTCGCAGGCGCTGATCACGGGCGCCTTCAGCGTCACCAAGCAGGTGATCCAGCTGGGCTACCTGCCGCGGCTGAACATCGAGCACACCAGCGTGCGCGACACGGGCCAGATCTACATCCCCTTCGTCAACTGGGGCCTGTTCGTCGCGATCGTGCTGGCCGTGGTGATGTTCCGTTCGTCGAGCAACCTGGCAGCGGCCTACGGCATCGCGGTCTGCACCGACATGCTGATCACCACCATCCTGACCTTCTTCGTGATCCGCTACGGCTGGAAGTACCCGCTGTGGCTGTGCATCGCGGCCACCGGCTGGTTCTTCGTCGTCGACATCACGTTCTGGGCCTCCAACCTGCTCAAGCTGTTCCAGGGCGGCTGGTTCCCGCTGCTGATCGGCGGCTGCATCTTCACGCTGATGATGACGTGGAAGGAAGGCCGCATCCTCCTGAACGAAAAGCTCAGGGCCGATGCGATCGACCTGCCCAGCTTCCTCGAAGCGGTCTTCGTCACGCCGCCGACGCGGGTGGATGGAACGGCGGTGTTCCTCACGGCCGAACCGGGCACGGTGCCCAATGCGCTGCTGCACAACCTCAAGCACAACAAGGTGCTGCACGAGCACAACCTGTTCGTCACGGTGCGCAGCCACGAGGTGCCCTGGATCGGCATGTCCAAGCGGGTCGAGATCGAGTCGCTGGGCCACGACTGCTGGCAGGTCGTGCTGCACTACGGCTTCAAGAACGACCCCGACGTTCCCAGGGCGCTGGAGCAGATCCGCAACCGCGGCTGCGAGATCGAGCGCATGACCACCAGCTACTTCCTGTCGCGCGACACGGTGATCCCCACCATCGGCAGCGGCATGGCCTCGTGGCGCGAAAAGCTCTTTGCGCAGATGCACCACAACGCGAGTGCCGCGGCGGACTTCCTGCAATTGCCGAACAACTCCGTCGTCGAACTGGGCTCGAAGATCGAGATCTGAGCGCCGCGGCGCTCAGGCCAGGCCGAGCATGCGGGCGAGGCCGTCGGCCGGCGCCTCCTGCTGCAGGCGGATATGGCGCTCGAGGACCAGCAGGTGTTCTTCCATGATGCGCACGGCGCCGGCTTCGTCGCGCCGCTCGATGCAGTCCACCAGCGCCTCGTGCTCGTCGTGCTCGCAGGACGCATTGCCGGGCGCTTCGTAAAGCGCGACGATCAGCGAGCAGCGCGACACCAGCTCCATCAGGAAGCGCTCCAGCACCGGATTGCCTGCCGCCTGCGCCAGCCGCAAGTGGAAGGCGCTGGCCAGCCGCGCCCATGCAGGCTGGTCGAAACGATGCATGGCCTCGTGTTCGCGCGCCATGCGCTCGCGCAGGTCGGCGATGTCGGCCGTGCTGGCGTTGCGCACCGCGAGCCGGACGATCGCTGCCTCCAGCGAGCGGCGCGCCTCGAAGATCTGCCGCGTCTCCTCGGGCGTCGGCGATGCGACGATCGCGCCCTTGTTGGGGCGCAGCTCGACGATCCGGTCATGGGCCAGGCGCTGCAGCACCTTGCGCACCACGGCGCGCTTGACCTGGAACAGCTCGCACAACGCCGCTTCCGGCAGCTTGGTGCCGGGCGGCAGCCGCTGGTTCATCACGCCGTCGAAGATGCTGGCGTAGATGCGGTCCTCGACCGGTTCGCCGTCGCTCATGCCGCCGCCAGCTTGTCCATGTGGTCGCAGATCGCCTGCGGGGTGCAGGCCCAGACCGTGCCGCTGTCGCGATGCCCGGCCACGTGGCCGAGCGCGCGCCGCAGGTGGCGCAGCCGGTAGGGCTGGCCCACGAGATAAGGGTGCAGGGCGATGCCCATCACCAGAGGCTGCGCGCGCGATTGCTCCAGCATCTCGTCGAGGTTGTCGACCACCATGTCGGCGAAATCCTTTCCGTCCATCAGGCGGCCGACCACCGCCGGGATGTCGTTGAGCTCCTGTGGATAGGGAATCGACCACAGGGACGCGCCATCGCGGGTGCGCATCGCGACCGGCTGGTCGTCATGGCACCAGTTCAGCGTGTAGCGATAGCCGGTTTCCGCGAGAAGGTCCGGCGTGATGTGGCTTTCCGAGATCCAGGGCGAGAGCCAGCCGGCCGGCGCTGTTCCGCTGGCGGCAGCGATGCGCTCGCGGCAGGACGCGAGCAGGTCGCGCTCCGCCGCTTCGCTCCATCCACCCTGACGCTCCGCATTGGTGTGTCCGTGGCCGACGATCTCGTCGCCGCGGGCCGCGCAGGCCGCGACCAGTTCCGGGCAGTGGTCGTACAGGGCTGTGTTGACGATGGCTGCGGCAGGCAGCGTCAGCGAATCGAACAACTCCAGGCAGCGCCAGGCCCCGACCCGGTTGCCGTATTCGCGCCAGCTGTAGTTCAGCACATCGGGTTGCGGCGATGCCGGGCCGATGTTGGCGCCCAGCCCGTCGCCGAAGGCGAAGTGCTCCAGGTTGAATCCCAGGTAGACCGCCAGCCGCGCTCCGCCGGGCCACGACCAGTGCGGCCGGCGCGTGATCGGCTGGTAGTCGAAACGGCCGGAGTGGGGCAGCGGCCCGCTCCAGCGCGGTCCGTCGTTCATGCGCCCGCCAGTCCGGCGCGCACCAGCAGCCACTCGGCGCTGTCGTTCCAGACATCCATTTCGGTGATCAGGCCATGGCTCACGACGTAGCGGTCCACATAGCGGTTGCCTTCGAAGGGCGTGCCGTCCGGCCAGGCGCCGTACAGCGTGCCCAGGCTGTAGACGACCGTCTCCTCGGGCGTGCCTCCGCTCACCACTTCGGTGCGTTCGATGCGCTTCTTCACCCAGGCATAGCGCCCGGCATTGAAGGTCGAGGTGTCGCCCGGCTTGCTCATCCTGCGCCCGCCGGTGAAGCGGATGCGCAGCTTTGGCGAGACGAAATGGGCCACGCCCTGAGGGTCGGGAATCATCAGGATCCGCAGGTATTCATCGATCAGCGGACCGGGAGCGAGGTCGGGTGGCGGCAACGGGGCTTGGGACATGGAAGCTTCTCCTTGGCCCGTGGAACGAGCAAGAGCCATGCCGATTGTTGCAAAGTCACGAGCTGGATCGTCAACAAATGTTGTCACGCTTTGTTGACATGGCACAGGGCTTGCATTCCGGGGGCAGGCCGTGGCCCTGCGCCACATTTCTGTGCAAGCTTTTCCGGAGCCGACCATGACCGTCAAGACCGTCCTCTCTCCCCGCCGTACCTTGCTGCGTGTTGCGCTGGCAAGCGCCGGCCTGCTGGCCGCCGGCTCCGGCTTCGCCGCCGACCCGATCAAGATCGGCCTGGTCACTGCGCTCTCCGGGCAGTCGGCTCTCGCCGGGGAAGCGATCACGCGCGGCCTCACCGTGGCGATCGACGAGATCAATGCCAAGGGCGGCCTGCTGGGCGGCCGCAAGCTGGAACTGGTGCGGCGCGACGACGAAGCCAATCCCGCCAAGGGCGTGGTGGCGGCGCGCGAGCTGATCTTCAAGGAGAAGGTCGCCGTGCTGTTCGGCGGGCTGGACACGCCCGTGTCGCTAGCGATCGTGCCGGTGGCCAACGCGGAGAAAGTGCCTTTCATGGGTCCGTGGGCCGCGGGCACGCCGATCACCAAGAACGGCGCCAGCCCCAACTTCGCCTTCCGCGTGTCGGCGGTCGACGAGATCGTGAACGTCGGCATGCTCGACTACGCACAGAAGACCTTCAAGACCGGCAGGTTCGGGATGATCCTCGTGAACAACCCCTGGGGCGAGTCCAACGAGAAGGGCCTCGTCGCGGCCCTGGCCGCCAAGAACATGAAGGCCGTGGGGATCGAGAAGTTCGAGGGGAATGATGTCGATGTCGTGCCGCAGCTCACGCGCCTGAAGGCGGCCGGCGCCGACACGCTGTTCATGGTCGGCAACGTCGGCCCGTCGGCGCAGGTCGTGAAGTCGCTGGACCGCATGGGCTGGCAGGTGCCGATCGTGTCGCACTGGGGCCCGGCCGGCGGCCGCTTCACCGAACTGGCCGGCCCGAACGGCAAGAACGTGCACTTCGTCCAGACCTACAGCTTCTTCGGCAAGCAGTCGCCGGTGGGCGAGAAAGTGGTGACGGCGCTCAAGGCCAAGTACCCGTCGATCAAGGGACCGGACGACATCACGCCGGCGGTCGGCGTGGCGAACGCCTACGACGGCATGATGCTGGCCGCGCTGGCGATCACCGCGGCCGGCTCCACCGACGGCGATGCCGTGCGCCAGGGCTTCTACAAGATCGACAAGTACGACGGCCTGATCAAGACCTACGTCAAGCCGTTCTCGCCCGCCATGCATGACGCCGTGACGGCCAGCGATTACGTCTGGGCCCAGTTCATCGACAACCGGATCCTGCCGGTGGCGATGGCGAAGTAAGGGATGCTGCTGTCCGCATGGGTCAGTGGTCTGGGCCTGGGGAGCATGTACGGGCTGATGGCCCTGGGCTTCTACGTGACCTATGCGGTGTCAGGCACCGTCAATTTCGCCCAGGGCAGCTCGATGATGCTGGGCGCGGTGCTCACCTTCGCCTTCGCGCGGACGTTGGGCTGGCCGATGGCGCTGGCCATCGTGCTGGCCCTGGTGCTGTGCGCGCTGTACGGCCTGCTGGTGGAACTGATTGCGGTGCGGCCCTTCGCCGCCCGCGGCTCGGACTCCTGGCTGATGGCGACGGTGGCGCTCGGCATCGTGGTCGACAACCTGGCGCTGTTCACTTTCGGCAAGGAGCCGCGCAGCCTGCCGTCGCCGCTGGCGGTCACGCCGCTTCAGCTGGGCGGCATCGGCCTGGGCGTCTACCCGCTGCAGTTGCTGATTCCCGTGGTCGGCCTGTCGCTCGCAGGCGTGTTGCACGCGGTCTCGCGGCACACGCGCTGGGGCGTTGCCCTGCTGGCCGTGGTGCAGAACCGTGAAGCCGCGCGCCTGATGGGCGTGCCGATCCGCCGGGCCGTGGCCCTGGCCTTTGCGCTGTCGGCCGTGTTCGCCGGGATCGCGGGCGTGCTGATCGCGCCGCTGTACAACGTGCACGCCGACATGGGCACGCTGTTCGGCCTGAAGGCCTTTGCCGTCGCCATCCTGGGCGGCATCACCAGCGCCTGGGGCGTGATGTTCGCGGGCCTGCTGTTCGGCGTGGCCGAAGCGCTGGTCACGGCCACGCTCGGATCCGGCTACACGCAGATCCTGACCTTCGGCCTGGTGATCGTCGCGCTCGCGTGGAGGCCCAACGGCCTGTTCGGGCGCGCGAGCTTGCAGAAGGTATGAACCGCATGCTGCGCACGTTCGCGCCCTCATTAGCGCTGGCGGCCCTCACCCTGGTAGCGCTTGTGCTGGCCGGCAAGGTCAATGGCTACTACGTCTTTGTGCTGGCCAATGTGGCCTTGCTGGTGGCCGTCGGCGTGGGCCTGAATGTGCTGATGGGGCTCAGCGGCCAGGTCTCGTTCGGCCATGTCGGCTTCTACGCCGTCGGCGCCTACACGGTCGCCATCCTCACCACCCGTTTCGGCTGGAACTTCTGGGCGGCGTGGCCGCTGGCTGCGTTGCTGGCCGCGGGATTGGGCGCGCTGCTGGCCTTGCCGGCCTTGCGCGCGCGCGGCCCCTACCTCGCGATGATCACGATCGCCTTCGGCTTCGTGGTGGAGCACAGCATCGTCGAGATGCGCTCGCTCACCGGCGGCCAGAACGGCATCATGGGCATCGCAGGCCCTTCGCTCGGCGCGCTGGCCAGCGGCGAGCGCGCCGCCGCCATGCTGGCCGTGCTGCTCGCAGCGGCGCTGTTGGTGGCCTTCCACTTCCTGTCGCGCGGCACCTGGGGCGCTGCCCTGCGCGCCGTGCGCGACAGCGAGACCGCAGCCGAATCGGTGGGGCTGCATCCGCTGGCGATCAAGACCGTGGCCTTCGCGATCTCGGCCTGTTGCGCGGGCGCTGCCGGCGGCCTGTTCGCACCGCTGTCGGGATTCGTCACGCCGCAGACCTTCGGCTTCCTGCAGTCCATCCTCTTCGTGCTCGTCGTGATGATCGGCGGCGCCGGGTCGGTGGGTGGTCCGCTGATCGGTGCGCTGGTCGTGGGCTTGCTGCCGGAGCTGTTGTCCAGCCTGGAGGAATATCGCCTGCTCCTGTTCGGAGCGCTGCTGCTGGTCGTGCTGTGGGTCGCGCCACGCGGTGTCGCAGGACTGTGGCGTGCGCGGGTCGAACCGGAAGCGATGCCCTATACCGCAGAGGAGATTGCGATTGCGGGCGACCTGGTCGCCGGGCGAGGGCTGGCGGCGACAGACCTGGGCATGCAGTTCGGCGGTGTGCGCGCGGTTCACGCCCTCGCGTTCAACGCGCAACCAGCACGCGTCACCAGCCTGATCGGCCCCAATGGCGCAGGCAAGACCACGGCGCTGAACATGCTGAGCGGCTTCTACACGCCCACGGCAGGCAGCTTTTCGCTCGACGGCCGTGCGCTTCAAGGATTGCCGGCCTTTCGTGTCGCGCGGGCCGGCATCGCGCGCACCTACCAGACCTCGCAGCTGTTCGGCGGCCTGAGCGTGCTGGACAACGTGGTGCTGGCAGCGGGACGCGGCAGGCTCGGTCCGCTGCTGGGCGCCAGCCGCATGCGCGCTGGCCCGTCGCGCAGCCGGGCGGCGCAGCTTCTCGCGTTCTGCGGCTACACCGGCCCACTTCACGCGCTGGCCGGCGACCTGCCGCACGTGGACCGGCGGCTGGTGGAGATCGCGCGCGCCATCGCCACACGTCCCCGCATGCTGCTGCTGGACGAACCGGCAGCCGGCCTGTCGCGCGAGGACAAGGAGCGGCTCGCGCTGCTGCTGCGCCGGATCGCGGACCAGGGCGTCGGCGTGCTGCTGGTAGAGCACGACATGGAGCTGGTGATGGGCGTGTCGGATCATGTGGTGGTGATCGACGCGGGCCAGCGCCTGGCGGCCGGCAATGCAGCCGCGATCCAGGCCGACCCTGCCGTGCGCCAGGCCTACCTGGGTGAGGCGCTGGCATTGCCGCAACGTGCCGCGCCCGCCGCCGATGCGGCGATGGCGCCCGAGCTTCTTGGCGTCGGCGCCCTGCGTGCAGGCTACGGCGCCAGTCCCGCCCTGCATGGGATCGACCTGCAGCTTCGGCGCGGCGAGATGGTGGCGCTGCTGGGCGCCAACGGCGCCGGCAAGTCGACGCTGATGCGCGCGCTGGCCGGCCTGCACCGGCCGGTCGAAGGGGGCATCCATTTCGACGGCACGGACATCGCGCGCCTGCCGCCCGAGCGCATCGTCGCGCTCGGCCTGGCGCTGGTGCCCGAGGGCCGGCAGGTGTTTCCGGAATTGAGCGTGCGCGACAACCTCGCGCTGGGCGCCTTCCTCGATGCGCGCGGCGTCGAGGCAAAGATCGAGGAGATGCTGCAACGCTTTCCGCGCCTGCGCGAGCGCCTGCTGCAGCGCGCCGGCCTGCTGTCCGGCGGCGAGCAGCAGATGCTGGCGCTCGCGCGCGGCCTGATGTCGCGGCCGCGCCTGCTGCTGCTGGACGAGCCCTCGCTGGGCCTCGCGCCCAAGGTGATCGCCGACCTGTTCGCCGCGCTGGACCGCCTGCGCCACGAGGGTCTCACCGTCCTGCTGGTGGACCAGATGGCGGCGCTGGCCCTGGCGCTGGCGGACCGCGCCTATGTGATCGAAGGCGGGCGCATCGTCGCCCAGGGCGCGGCGGCCGAGATCGCCGCCGACGGCACCCTGGCCCGTGCCTACCTGGGCGCAGCTTCCTAGGCGCCTGAGTCCTGCCTCGGGCGCCGCCCGGCCTTTTGTGCAACAGTACGGGCGTACTTTCCGCACTGCACTCTCATGAACCTGCTGTTTGTCGCCGACCCGCTCGAAGCCTTCAAGATCTACAAGGACACCACCTTCTCGATGATGCGGGAGGCGCAGCGGCGCGGCCACCGCATCGCTGCCTGCGGCCCCGAGCACCTGCTGTGGCATTCGGGCGACCTGGTGCGAGCGGTGGTGCGCGAGATCCGGCTCACGGGCGAGCAGGACCGCTGGTTCATCGAGACCGGCACGCCATTGAAGGCGCTGAACGAATTCGACGCCGTCGTCATGCGCAAGGACCCGCCGTTCGACAGCGAATACTTCTACGCCACCCACCTGCTGGAACACGCCGAACGCGAAGGCGCGCGCGTCTTCAACAAACCGGCGGCGCTGCGCGACCATCCCGAAAAGCTGGCGATCCTGGAGTTCGCGCAGTTCACCACGCCGACGCTGGTGACGCGCTCCGATGCCGCCGTGCGGGCTTTCCACGAGCTGCACAAGGACGTCATCCTCAAGCCGCTCGACGGCATGGGCGGCATGGGCATCTTCCGCGTCAAGGCCGATGGCCTGAACCTGGGCTCGATCATCGAGACGCTGAACCACGATGGCGCGACCAGCCTGATGGTGCAGAAGTTCGTGCCCGAGATCAAAGCCGGCGACAAGCGCGTGCTGGTGATCGGCGGCAAGGCCGTCCCCCACAGCCTGGCGCGGATCCCGCAGGGCAGCGAGGTGCGCGGCAACCTGGCGGCCGGCGGCCTGGGCGTGGCGCAGCCGCTGAGCGCACGCGACCGCGAGATCGCCGAAGCGATCGGCCCGATCCTCGCCACACGAGGCCTGCTGCTGGTCGGCCTCGACGTGATCGGCGATTGCCTGACCGAGATCAACGTCACCAGTCCGACCTGCTTCCAGGAAATCACGGACCAGACCGGCTTCGACGTCCCGGCCATGTTCATCGACGC
>Ga0075365_10001466_pt1 | contig 10717 bp, 6 predicted proteins | sample EndMetdeltDD1765_FD_71387 | JGI IMG/M metagenome (GOLD analysis project Ga0075365, IMG submission 71387) | Populus endosphere microbial communities from Tennessee, USA - Endosphere MetaG P. deltoides DD176-5 | ecosystem: Host-associated > Plants > Roots > Endosphere | place: USA: Tennessee... | reverse complement strand
CGTACCGCTCTTGCCGGTGACGGTGAGCTGGTAGCCCTGCGCCAGCCGGAGCGTGCCGTCGCTTCCGTCGATCTCGATCAGCGTTTCGGGAAACGGCTCCGCCGCAAGTCGGGTGGCATAGCTGCAATCGACCACTGAAATGGCGCCGCTCTCGTGATCCATCAGCATGGTGGCGACATCCTCGCCGGCGATGGCCGGGTTGATGCGCGCGGTACGGGCAGTGAGGCTCGACACATCGCCGAGGAGAAAACGCGCAATGTCGAGGATGTGGATGCCGAGATCCTCGATGATGAAGCGCTTTCCCGTCGCCAGATAAGGCTGACCGGAAAACACGTCATAGGCGGAGCGGAAGGAGATGCGCCCGAAGAAGGGCGTGCCGATCTCACCGCTGTCGAGCACCGCGCGCACCGCCTGGATCGGTGACTGCCAGCGGAAATTCTCATGCACCATCAGCGGCACACCGGCCTTGGCGCAGGCCGCGACCATCGCCTTGGCGTCGGCGAGCGTCGGCGCGAACGGTTTCTGGCAGATCACCGGGACGCGGTGGGCGGCCGCCATCTCGACCAGCGGCCGATGACTGCCGACGGTGGTGGCGATGTCGACGAAGTCGAGCGTCTCGGCCGAAAACAGCGCGGCTGCATCGGTGTAGCGCTTCGCCACGCCGAACTGGTCGCCGACGATCCTGAGCCGCTCCGGGTCGCGGTCGCAGATGGCGACGATCGAGGCGCCGTCGATGTCGCGCCAGGCATGCATCTGATTGACGGCGAAGAAGCCGCAACCGATCAGCGCTCCACTCAAAGTCGCCATGATCAACCCGCCTTTGCCATCTGCATCAGGGTGACACGCTGCTGAAGCCGGCGCTGCGCCTGGTCGACGACGACGGCGACGATGATGACCAGACCCTTGATCACCATCTGCCAGAAGGAGCTTACGCCCATCATCACCAGCCCGTCCGACAGGATGCCGATGACGAAGGCGCCGACGATGGTGCCGCCGATCGTGCCGCGGCCGCCCGACATCGAGGTGCCGCCAAGCACCGCCGCGGCGATGGCGTTCAACTCGAAGCTTTCGCCGGTCGCCGGATGCGAGGCCATCAGCTCCGACGAGATGATCAGGCCGACGATCGCCGCGCAGAAGCCGGAGAACATGTAGACGAACATCTTGACCATGTTGACGCGTACGCCCGAAATGCGCGCCGCGCGCTCGTTGCCGCCGACGGCGAAGATGTGGCGGCCGAGCGGCGTGTACCGGGCGAGATAGGCCGCGCCCAGCGCTACCACGATCAGGATCCAGATCGACACCGGCAGGCCGATGAGCCGGCCGGCGCCGAGGAAGCCGAAGCCGGTGGTGCCAAGTTCCGGTTTGCCGACCAGATTGGGGAAAGTGCGGCCGTCGGACGACAGCAGCGCCAGGCCGCGCGCTACATAAAGCACGCCGAGCGTGGCGATGAAGGGCGCGACGTTGAGCCTGGTGATCAGCAGTCCGTTGACGGCGCCGATCGCTATGCCGACCGCCAGGGTGATCAAGGCGATCTCGACCACGTTGAAGTAGATGGTGTAGCCGATCTGCAGATCGATGCCGTTGAGCACGAGATAGCCGGCCACCATGCCGCACAGGCCGACGATCGAGCCGACCGAAAGGTCGATGCCGCCGGTGATGATGACAAAGGTCATGCCCATGGCGAGGAAGGCATTGAGCGCCACATGCTTGGCCATCAGGATCAGATTGGCGGCCGATAGGAAATTCGGCGCCGCGATGGAGAAGAACACCAGCACGGCGATCAGCGCAATGAAGGTCCTGAGCTTCATCAGCGTCAGCAGCGCTGAGCCGCTGGAGACCGAAGAGGGGGCTGCCCTGGCCGGAATGTCAGTCATCAGTGTTGCTCTCCAAATTCTGGGGCAAGATGTGCGGGGCGGGGCCATGGCCGAACGCCGATGCGGCGACGATCGCGGCCTCGCTCGCCTCGGCGCGGTCGAACATGCCGGTCAGTCTGCCATTGCTCATCACCGCGATCCGGTCGGACAGCGCCATCACCTCGTCGAGATCGGAAGTGGCGAAGAGGATGCCCAGCCCATCGCGCGACAGCTTGCGCATGGTGCGGAAGACGTCGGCCTTGGCGCCGACATCGATGCCGCGGCTCGGCTCGTCCATCAAAAGCACCTTCGGTCCGGTGAGCAGCGCCTTGCCGATCACCACCTTCTGCTGGTTGCCGCCGGAAAGCGAAGAGACTTCCTGTGCCGGGTCTGCGACCTTGATCGAGAGCTCCCGCACCATCTGCGAGACAGCCTGCCGCTCGGCGCCGCCTCTTATGTGGAACAGGCGCACGAAGCGCGACAGGCTGGCCAGCGTCAGATTGCTGGCGACCGAGAGGATCGACACCAGGCCTTCGCGTTGGCGGTCTTCCGGGATCAGCGCCAGCCCGCGCCGTATGCGCCGCGTCGTGTCGCGTTCCCTGATCTGTTTTCCGTCGATGAAGATCTTGCCGCTGGCATGGCCGTGGCGGCCCATGATGCAGTCGAACAACTCACTGCGTCCGGCGCCCATCAGTCCGTAGATGCCCAGGATCTCGCCGGCGCGCAGCGACAGCGAGACGTGGTCGACCGCCAGTCCGCCGGTGACACGCGGCAGGCAGATGTCTTCGGCGCGGAACACCTCCTCGCCGGGAACATGGCCGTCGGCCTTGGCGAAATCCTTGGCGTCCGAGCCGATCATCTGCCGCACGATCCACTGCGTGTCGACGTCTCTCATCTCCTCCTGGCCGGTGATGCGGCCGTCGCGCAAAACGGTGATGTAGTCGCCGATGCGGATGAGCTCCTCCAACCGGTGCGAGATGTAGACGATCGCCACGCCGTGCGCCTTGAGGTCGGCGATCACCTTGAACAGGATCTCGACTTCCGCCGCGCTCAGCGCCGAGGTCGGCTCGTCCATGATCAGGATGCGCGCGTCGAGCGAGACAGCCTTGGCGATCTCGACCAGCTGCTGCTGGCCGATACGCAGATCCTCGACCAGCATGTCCGGCCGGATACCGGCTTCGAGCCGATCGAGAAATTCGCCAGCCCGCCGCTCCTGCGCCTTGCGGTCAATCTTGCGAAACCGGTTGGTGATCTCGCGCGTGGCGAAAATGTTCTCGGCGACCGTCATGTTGCCGAACAGGTTCAACTCCTGGAACACCATGCCGATGCCGCGGTTCACCGCGTCACCGGAGGATGAGAAGGAGACCTCGTTGCCGTCGAGCAGAATGCGGCCGGCCGTCGGCTGCTCGACCCCGGCGATGATCTTCATCAGCGTCGATTTGCCGGCGCCGTTTTCGCCGACGAGCACATTGACCGCGCCCTTGCGCACCTCGAAATTGGCCTGCTTGACCGCCACGGTGCCGGCATAGACTTTCGAGACGTCTTCCAGCTTGAGGATGACGTCGTAACTGGGCGCCGTGGTCATGGCTTAGGCCCGATCTCAGCCTCCGCCGGGGTCACCAATGGCAGATCCTGGCCGCCTTCGATCGTGTAGGCGCCAAGCACCTTGGCGGTGCGGCCCTCCAGCGCCTCGCGCGGCAGCTTGGACAGCACGGTCTTGTCGGCATAGGCATTGAACGCCTTGCCGAACTGGGCAAAGTCGATCTGGTTGGTGAAATCGTTGAACTGGACGAAATCCAGGCTGTCGCGCAGCGCCGTGCCGCGCACCGCCGGCCCGATCTGCACGCGCGCATCCGCCTTGCCGTCGCCGTCGACGTCGATATCCATCGTGCCCGCGCGCGACTGTGTGTTGGCGGCGATGATCTTGCCTTCGACGCGGACCGCGAAAGTCCATGGCGAATTCGCCTGCTTCTTGGGATTGCCGTATTTGGCGCCGGCCGCCGCCGGATCGGTCTTCGCCAGAGCATGGACCTCGGCAAACGGCCCGGCCTTTTGCTGCAGATACGGGATGACCTTGGAGGCCCAGATCTCCTCGACCATCTTGTCCGGGTTGAAGCCTGACGCGTCGCCTGCACTGCCTTGCGCTGATGGCGTCGGCAGGATCTTGCAGGCGCTGAGGCCGATGCCGGCGGCCAGCGCAAGGATCGGCCAAGTCGACTTAATCGGCCAGATCGGCTTGTTCAACATTGCGGTCAAAGCATCCCGGTGAAATGAAGGCGAGGGACGAACCCTGAGTTCGCCCCCCGCTGTTTGCGTTGCACAGGTTCAGTTCTTCAGCGCGAAGGTTTCCAGTTTGGCGGCGTTGTCACCATTGACAAGCACGCAGTCCATCAACTGCTTTTCCTTCTCGGGCGACTTCTTGTTCTTGATGAAGTCGTTGGCCTGTTCAACTGCCATCTGCGCCTGGGCGAAGGCCGGCTGCAGCACCGTGGCCTTGATGCCGCCTGATGTGATGGAGTCGCGCACGTCGTTGGAGCCGTCGAAGCCGACGACAATGACGTCCTTGCGGTTCGCCGCGGCGAGCGCCGCATAGGCACCCATCGCCATCGTGTCGTTGCCGGAGATCACGCCCTTGATGTCGGGATTGGCCTGCAGGATCGATTCCATCTTGGCATAGGCCTCGGTCTGGCTCCAATTGGCCGATTGCTGCGCAACCATCTTCAGGTCTGGATAGTCGTTGATGACGTCGTGATAGCCCTTGGAGCGGATGCCGGCATTGGTGTCGGATTCCTTGCCGACCAGTTCGACGAAGTTACCCTTCTCGCCCATCAGCTTGACGAACTCCTGCGCGCCGAGCTGGGCGCCCTGGTAATTGTTGGAGACGATTTGCGCCACGGCGACGCCCGTGGCGTTGATCTCGCGGTCGATCAGGAAGGAGGGGATGCCGGCGTCCTTGGCCTTCTGCACCGCGGCGACGGTGGCGTCGGCGCCGGCATTGTCGAGGATGATCGCCTTGGCGCCACGGCCGATCGCCGTGTCGATGAGTTCGGACTGCTTGTTGGCGTCGTCGTCATGCACCAGCACCAGCGCTTCGTAGCCGAGCTCCTTGGCCTTTGCCTCGGCGCCGACGGCCTCCGCCTTGAAGAACGGATTGTCGTGCGAGGGGGTGATGATGGCGATCAGGTCGGCCGCGAAGGCCGGTGCCGCCGTGCCAAGTGCCAGCACGCCGGCGAAAGCCGCAAGCGTCATTCTGCGAGTAAGTTTCATGAAGTCCTCCCTTTGAAAGCTCGTGCCTTGATCGAGCAATGCTGATGATTGAATTGGTCAGGCTGCGGATGGCGCCGGATTCAAGAGCCGCGTGCCTGCTCCTCCTGAACGGATCGTTGCTCCCCGCCGTCCTCCACTCGTCCAGGTTTCCCAGCAAACCTTGTTTGATCCGAGTTCGCGGCCAGCTTAGCCAACTGGTATGATGAGTCAACCACTATTTCAGATGATCTGTATATGAGTGGTCGATGTTTCGTCCGTCTCCCGCAAGGGGAGAAGGGAAGGCGCGTTTCACGTGATCCGCTGGATGCTGGCGGCGATTTCTTCCGGTTCGAAGACGCGCTTCCAGTCGTCGCGCATCAGCACCGGCTTGCCGAACTCGATGGCCTTGTTGCAGGCATCCGAGAACACACCCTTGGTCTCGCCGAAGATGACGGCGCCGAGCACATTCATGTGGCCGAGCAGGAAATCGAGCGCGGCCTGCCGGTCGACGCCGCGCGCCACGACCTCGTCGAGGGCCTCCTTCATGACGACGAGCAGCGAGGCGCACACCGTTTCCGAAAGGCCTGGCTCGAGCAGGGCCATGTGCTCGACCGTGACGCGGTGCGAGCGCATCACCGGTGCCCAGATGATCTGGGCGATCCTCTCGCCCTTGGCGTAGTCTTCCTCCGGCCCTTGCATCAGCGCGCTGACGAAATGCTGCTTGGCCGCGACGCCTCCGAAGAAGTCCTTCTTGGCGGTCATCTCGGTCTCGTCGTTGAAGATCGGCGGATGGCAGGGATGGGTCACAAAATAGGTAAGGTCGGGACGATCGGGCAGATGCCCAGCAAAGGGCGCCGCAGCATCGAGCACGATCACCATCGTGCCAGGGGCCAGCTTGCTTTCGATGCTGGCGGCGACCTTGCCGATATGTGTGTCCGGCACCGCCAGGATCACGACCTCAGCACCATTGAGCGCCTCATCGACGCCGACCGCATCGACGCCCAGACCGGTTTTCAGCCGCTCCTTGCCGGCCTCGCTGATCTCGACATGGCGGATCGTGTAGTCCGATCCGCGAAAATTGGTCGACAGGCGGTAGCCCATTTTCCCGCCCGCACCAAAAAGCGCAATCGTTGTCATCTGGCTTTGCTCCTTGAACCCTGGGCGATCGTCGGCGATCGTCATCTTATATACTGGTATGATCACTCTACCATAATTTGGCAAGTGGAATTGTCTGCCTGGCTGTCACTCCGGCAACGACGCGGCCGCCTTTGCCTTCGGCGTCGCTCCATCTGCGGGCTCGGCAGTGGTGCGCCGCGCCAATACCTGTCGACCGGCAAGCGCCAGGACAAAGATGACGACGATGCCCTGGACGATGTCCTGGGCGCCGGGCGGCAGCCCGATAATCTGCATGGTCGTCACGATCAGGATGAGCAGGATGCTGGCGAACAGGGTGCCGAGCGCGGTCGCCGAGCCGCCGAAGATCAGCGTGCCGCCGAGCACCACGGCGGCGATCGACTGCAACAGATAGGGCTGGCCCATTTCGAGGAAGGCGCCGCCGATATAGGCGCCGAGCAGCAGGCCATCGAGCGAGGCCAGCACCGACGAGATGATGAAGGCCGCCGCGATCACCCGGCCATTCCTGATGGCGGCGAGCCGGGCGGCCGCGCGGTTCTGGCCGACCGCCGACAGGAGCTGCCCGAACACGGTGCAGCGCAGCACAAAGGAAGCCGCCGCTACGCCGAGGATGGCGATGATGGCCATGATCGGAACGCCCGAGATGCGGCCCGTCGCCAGATCCTTGAGCGCCGGGCTGACGGCAAAGCCGGGGATTGCCTTGTTCGACAGCAGCGTCGCGGTCGCCAGCACATAGCCGGTGGCGAGCGTCGCGATAATCGCCGGAATGCCGAGGCCGACGACAAGCAGCGAATTGAGCAGCCCGACCGCGAGACCGAGCAGGACGGCAGCCGTGACGCCAATGGCAAGATTGGCATCCTGGCCCTTGATGGTGAGCAGCGCGACGAAGGCGCTGAGCGTGATCACCGAGGCGACGGAAAGATCGATGTTGCCGCGCCCTGTGGTGACGACGAACATCTGACCGATGCCGACGACGGTCAGGAACGAGGCCGACAGCACGATGCCTGACAGGCTGGACAGGCTGAACCGGTTGGTGACCACAGAGAGCACGAGCCAGAGCAGGAGCACGCCGATCGCTGCCCAGACCCAGCGGTTTTTCTGGGCCCAAAGAGTGAAGGCGGACAACGCGTTCATTGTTCGCTCTCGCGGTCCGCGGTCAGGCCGCGCAACGTCAGGAGCGCGATCAGGATCAGCCCTTGCGTCGCGGCGTTGAAGTCGCTGCTGACATTGAGCGTGCCGAGCAGTGCGCCGATCAGCGACAGCGTCACTGCGCCGGCGATGGCGCCGACCGGCGAGACGATACCGCCAAGCAGCGAGCAGCCGCCCATCACCACGGCGGCGACGCTGAGCAGCGTGAACGAATTGCCCGAGTTGATGTCGCTCGCCGTGTTGATCGCCGTCAGTGACAGGCCGGCGGCCGCGGCGAACAGCCCGGCGATGAGATAGCGCACCAGCGCGTAGCGTGTTGGCGACCAGCCCGAGCGGACCATTGCCGTCGGATTGTTGCCGAAGCCGCGCAGCACCACGCCGAGTGGCAACCGGTCGATCGTCAAGACCACCAGGGCGACCGCCGCGATGAGGATGATAGATGTCGGCAAGAAGTCGAGCGACCAGCCGAATAGCGCCGTAAGCCATTCAGGGCTGGCGCCGCCTGGCGTCGGCTGCAGCGCATAGCCCAGCCCCACCCAGATGAAGGAGGCGCCGAGCGTGACGACGATCGGCGGGATCTTTCGTGCCTGGATTAGCCCGCCGAGACCAGCATAGGCGGCCACTGCCACAAAAAGCGCTAGCGCGCCGAGCCATGGCTGATCGTAGAGCAGCGTGGCGCTGAGCACGCTGATCAGCCCGGCGAACGCGCCGACGCCGAGATCGATTTCGCTGCCGCCGACGATGAACATCTGCGCCGCCGTTACCAGCACCAGTGACAGCGCCGGCATCAAGAGCAGGTCGAGGCCGAAGATCGAGGCGACCGCCGGATTGGCCGAGACCATCACCGCCAGCACGGCGGCGAGGCCGATGAAGGGGGCTGCGTTCACCAGCCCGCGGACAAGCCCGGCCGCGCCGGCCTTGCCGTGCGCGGCGTCGATGCGCTTGTCCGTCGGCTGGACGAAAGACGCCCCGACGATCGCCGCTTCGGTGATCGCCTCGCCGGTCAGTTCCTTGACGATCCGGCCGCCGGCAAAGACCAGCACGCGGTCGCAAGCCAGCAATTCGGCGTCCTCGGTCGTATGCCAGACGAGTGTCCGCCCGCTGCGTGCGATGTCGTTGCAGAGCCGGTAGAAATCCTGCTTGGTGGCGATGTCGACGCCGCGCGTCGGATCGTCGAGCAGGATGATCGGCGTATCGGCGACCAGCGCACGGGCAACCAGCGCCTTTTGCTGGTTGCCGCCGCTCAGCTCCAGAATGTTGGACCCGAAGCGGTTTTCGTCGAGCCGCAGCCGGCCGGCGGCGTCGGCCGCGGCCTCGCGATTGACCCGGTTCGAGACCAGGCCCAGCGACGGGCGGCGCGCAAGGCTGCCGATGGAGATGTTGCCCAGCACGCTCCACAGCGGGAATACGCCTTCCTTTTGGCGGTCGCCTGCAATGAAGCCGGCTTCGCCAGACCGGGTGACGGCGGCATCCTTCGCCGGATTGGGCTTGAAGATGGCGTGCAGCAACTCCTTCTGGCCGCTGCCCTCGAGCCCCGCCAGTCCGACGATCTCACCGCGCGCGATCTCGATGTCGCGGCCGAGTTCGGATGTCAGCGCCCCGGACAGCCCCACCAATGCGCCTCCGGTGCTGGCGACGGTGGCGCCATGCTGGTGGATCGAGTTTGCGTCGCCGCCCATGAGCTGCACCAGCTTGCTTATCGAGGTGTCCGCCACGTCGCCGCGCCAGGCGATGCGTCCGTTGCGCAGCACGACAACCTGCGCGGCGATGTCGATGATTTCCTGCAGCTTGTGGCTGATGAAGATGAAGGCGAGCCCGGCCTCGGCCCGCTCGCGGATGAAGGCCCGCAACTGCTTGGAGCGATCGAGATCGAGCGACGAGGTCGGCTCATCGAGAACGATCAGCCTGACGCCGGGTGTGGCGGCGGCACGCGCGATCTCGACCATCTGCCGCTCGGCGATGGACAGCTGGCCGACTTCCGCATTCACATCGATGCCGTTGCCGGGAAAGACGGCATCAAGCGCCGAGCGCGCGCGGCCTCTGAAAAGCATCCGCCAGCCGGGCCGGCTGGCCGCGTCCTGCGGCGTCTCCAGAAAGAAGTTCTCTGCCACGGACAGATTGGCGCACAGCGACAGTTCCTGATGCACCATGCGGATGCCGCGCCGTTGCGCTTCCATCGTGTTGTAGTCGGCGAAGCTGAGCATCTGGCCCGCGAACGAGATCGAGCCGAGGGTCGGCCACATCGTGCCGCAAAGAATGCGCATCAGCGTCGATTTGCCGGCGCCGTTGCCGCCGACGAGTCCGATGATCTCGCCGGCCGAAACGGCGAGGTCGATCTCGGCGTTCGCCAGCGTCGGCCCGAAGCTCTTGGTGATCTGTGAAAGCGAGACGATTTCCTGCCGGATCGAAAAGGCGGGCGCCATGGCGGCTGCACCCTTCTGATCGGCAACGGCAAGGTGGGACATTCGTCCTCCGTTCTTCACGGTCAGGGATCGGGCGCTTTCGGCGGTCCGATCCCTTGTGCTTGTCGCGTTACTTGCTCAGCAAATTCTGCTTGACCCAGTCGAGCGAATAGCTGGGGCTGATGATCTGGCCGCCTGGCAGCTTGGCGTATTCCTTGAGGTTGCTGGCATCGACTGTTGCGACCGGCATGATCATCATCTTGGGCGCCTTGGCGCCTTTGAGCAGGGACAGGCCGAGCCAGAAAGCAGCGCCGCCAATGCCCGGCGTCGTGTTCATGGAGACGGTCTGGTAGCTGTTCTTGGCGTTCTCGTCGGCCCACCATTTGACGAAGTCGGTACCGCCGCCGCCCTCGATGATCGGCATCTTGTCCTTGTACTCGCCGCCATACTGGACGAAGGCTTGGGCAATGCCGACATCGTCGCTGCCGCCCTGGCCGAGCACCGCATCGACATGCGGCAGCGAGGGCAGGACATTGGCGATGGCCGCCTGCGCCACCGAGGCGGTCGCCTGGCCATAGACGGTGGCGACAACCTTGATGTCGGGATATTTCGCCAGCACCGATTGCTGCGCGTTGAACATGTCGTTGTCCGGGGCCGAGCCCTTGACGCCGCGCACCTGGATGACGTTGCCCTTGCCGCCGAGCATCTTGAACACAGCTTCCGCCTGGGTCGCCTTGTAGCCCTTGAAGTCGAAATTGAGCTGGTAGTTGCAGGGCGCAGACGCGACAGAATCGAAGGAGACGACGATGATGCCGGCCTTGCAGGCTTTCTCGATGATGCCGTTGACCGCGGTTTCCGAGGCGGCGTCGACGGCGAGCACGTCGACCTTCTTGAGGATCAGTTCGGCGATCTGGCTGTTCTGCTGCGCCACCG
>Ga0075365_10001465_pt1 | contig 10718 bp, 11 predicted proteins | sample EndMetdeltDD1765_FD_71387 | JGI IMG/M metagenome (GOLD analysis project Ga0075365, IMG submission 71387) | Populus endosphere microbial communities from Tennessee, USA - Endosphere MetaG P. deltoides DD176-5 | ecosystem: Host-associated > Plants > Roots > Endosphere | place: USA: Tennessee... | reverse complement strand
CCCCGGCAGCTCTGGCGGCACCGCGGCCCGGGCGCTGCGCGACATGGTGGCCGCGGCGGAGCGGCGCGGCCACGGCATGGTCCGTCGGGCCGCCGCCCGCGAGCTGCGGGTCGCCGGCCTGCGGCTGCCACCGCTGGCGGGCAGCGGCTGGGCCGGGCTCTCGGAGCGCGAGGCCGGCGTGGCCCGGCTGGTGGCCGCGGGAGCGAGCAACCGCGAGGTGGCGGCGACCCTGCACATCAGCGACCACACCGTGCGGGCGCACGTGTCCCGGGTGCTGGCGGCGTTCGGTGTCGCCACCAGGTCGGCCCTGCCGGCGACCATGCGCGGGGGGACGGACTCGCCGGCCGAGGCCCTCCCCGCGCTGACACCCCGGCAGCGCGAGGTGGTCGAGCTCGTGGCAGCAGGCCTGCCCAACGACGCGATCGGCGCCCGGCTCGGGCTCAGCGCCCGGACCGTGGAGCGGCACGTCAGCGACGTGCTGCTCCGGTGGTCGCTGCCCAACCGGACCGCCCTGGCGCGCACGTGGCACGACCAGGGCGGCTGACCCGGCTCCCGATCCCGTCCGGGCTCAGGCCGGCAGGCAGCCCAGCACGAGGGCGGTCGTCGGGTCGCCGGCGTCGATGGCACCGAAGAACTGGGCGATGGTGTTGCCGTTGCGCGTGAAGCTGCCCGGCTCGTCGTCGCCGGTCAGCTCGGCCTCGTGCGACTCGGCGGTCGCCGCGTCGGCGTAGACGCTGACGTAGGCCCGGTCGTCGTACCCCCCGAAGCTGCTGGGCGTCTGGAGCGTGACCCGGCCGATCCGGCCCTGCATCTCGTCGACGTAGGTGTGCTCGGCCCGGCTGTGCAGGCCGGCCGCGGCGGCGCAGCCCAGCAGCGACCCCAGGCTCGCGGTGCCCGGCGCCGGCGGCGCCACGACGGTCGCCGGGTCGGCGTCGGGCAGGCAGCCGAGCAGCGCCTGCTCCTGCGCCGACGCGACAGGCGGCCGGTCGACCACCAGGACCGTGGTGCCGTGGACCGCCGCCGTCGCGGTCGGGTCGACCTCCTCGTCCTGCACGGCCAGGGCACGGGCGGCGTCGGCGTACGTCGTCGCTGCCGTCGCGTCGGCGAACAGGTAGAGCGAGCCCTTGTTGGGCTCCGCCTCGGCCCGGTCGGTGACGCTGAGCTCGAGGCTCTCGACGGTCACGCCTTCGGCGACGTCACGCTCATAGGGGCCGAGGACGATCACGTCGGCCTGGACCAGGCAGTCGACCAGGACCGCCGGGGTGGCCGCGGCGGCCCCGGCGGGCGGGTCCGCGGCCATGGCGACCGCCGACGGGGCCGGGCTCGTGGCGCGGTCGTCGGCCTTGGACGGGGTGGGTTCGGACTCGCCGCAGGCGAGCGTGCCGAGGCAGAGCAGGGCCAGGGTGCCGGCGAGGGTGCGGGTGGCGGTCATGGCAGGAGCGTGCGAGACGCGCCGTCCCTCCGGTCAGGGCGCGGAGTCCCGTCCTGGTCGGGACCCGGTCATGGAACGCGTCGATGAACTCGCGCGGCGGCGCCGCCGTCCTCCCTTGCGCACGCATCACTGCGGTGTAATGATGTAATCATGATTACAGCTGAGGCTCGGGAGCACGTCGCTGGCTGGTTCGCGGGACGGCTGCCGGCGCAGTGGCAGGAGGCCCCCGCCGACATCACGATCGACCGCGAGGAGATCACGGTCCGCCTCACCGTCCCTGACGTGGAGCTCGGAGCGGACGCGTCTGACGTGGCGCGGGCCGAGGCACGCGCCCGCCGTGCCAAGGCGTTCCGCGAGGAGACCCGCGAGCAGCGGATGGAGATCGCCCGCGAGGCCGAGCACCGCTACGACGCGAAGGTCTCGTGGGGGCTGGACGTCGGCGGCCACCAGGAGCTGTGGACCCACGTCGCCGCTCCGGTGATGACCCGGCTGCGCCAGCCCCAGCGGCTGGTTCTCGACACCCTCGTCGACGCCGGCGTCGCGCGGTCCCGCGCGGACGCGCTCGCCTGGTGCGTGCGGTTGGTGGGCCAGCACGAGGACGACTGGCTCACCGAGCTCCGCGACGCGATGACCACCGTGGCCGACGTGCGCGCCAAGGGCCCGGCCGCCTGACCTCAGCCTGCGTTGGCGCAGATGATGGTGATCCTCAGCGACGTGGTGACCGGGACGTCCTTGGTGAACACCGACGCCGTGTTGTCGTCGTCGTAGATCACGGTCACGGGATGCACGGTGGCGGTGGTGAACGAGCCGGTCGCGCTCAGCAGCTTGCGACCGCTGGTGCACGTCTTGCTGACGTCCCCGTCGCCTCCGGCTGAGATCGACGCGGAGGTCGACGACGACTGCAGGTAGTTGCTGACGCCGTCGGTGCCGTCGGTGCCATCGGTCCCAGGCGTGCCGGGCGTGCCGTTGTTGCCCTTCGGCCCGGTCGGACCGGCCGGCCCGGTCAGCCCCGGCGGGCCCTGGAGGCCGGCCACCGTGCTGGACGTCAGGTCCTGCTCTGTCAGGGATCGGTTCTTGACGTCCTTGCCGGTGACCGACTCGTTCTTGATCTGCTTGCCGGTGATCTTGGCGCCGGCCACGGCCCCGCCGGTCGAGCCGAGCAGGAGGCAGCCGGCGCACAGCGCCAGGACGACGGGGGAGGAGAGCTTCGTCATGCTCGGACGCTAGTGGCTGTGGATGACGGCGGCGAGGAGTCGACGGCCGCTGGTAGACAGAAGGCATGACCGCTGCCCCCGTCGCCGACGTACGCCGTGAGGCTGAGCGGCACCTGCGCGCGCTGGTGGGTCCGCGGGACGGGCAGGACGAGGCCGAGCTGCGTGAGGACCAGTGGCGAGCGATCGAGGCGCTCGCGGTGCAGCGCACCCGCGCGCTGGTCGTGCAGCGCACCGGCTGGGGCAAGTCGGCGGTCTACTTCGTGGCCACGCTGCTGCTGCGCGCCCAGGGTGCGGGTCCCACCGTGATCGTGAGCCCGCTGCTGGCGCTGATGCGCAACCAGATCGCCGCGGCGGAGCGGGCCGGCATCCGGGCGGTGACGATCAACTCCACCAACACCGAGTCCTGGGAGCCGATCCACGACGCGATCCGAGCCGGCGAGGTCGACGTGCTGCTGGTCAGCCCGGAGCGGCTCAACAACCCCGGGTTCCGCGACGAGGTGCTGCCCCGGCTGGCCGCGACGTGCGGGCTGCTGGTGGTCGACGAGGCGCACTGCATCTCCGACTGGGGCCATGACTTCCGTCCCGACTACCGGCGGATCCGCACCCTGCTGGCCGAGCTCCCCGACGGCATCCCCGTGCTGGCGACGACGGCGACCGCCAACGCCCGGGTGACCGAGGACGTGGCCGACCAGCTCGGCAGTGAGGTGCTCGTGCTGAGGGGGTCCCTCGACCGCGAGTCGCTGAGGCTCGGCGTGGTCCGGCTCAAGACCGCCCAGCAGAGGCTGGCCTGGCTCGCCGACCACCTGGCCGAGCAGCCGGGCGTCGGCATCGTCTACTGCCTGACCGTCGCGGCGACCCAGGAGATCGCCGACTACCTCCGGTCGCGCGGCCACGACGTCGCCGCCTACTCCGGCCAGACCGAGGCCACCGAGCGGACCGCCCTCGAGCAGGATCTCGCCGCCGGCCGGGTCAAGGCGCTGATCGCGACCAGCGCACTCGGCATGGGCTTCGACGCGACCCTCGGCTTCGTCGTCAACATGGGGGCGCCGCAGTCGCCGGTCGCCTACTACCAGCAGGTCGGGCGCGCCGGCCGCGGCACCGATGACGCGACCGTGATGCTGCTGCCCGCGATCGAGGACCGCGACATCTGGGCCTACTTCGCCTCGCTGTCGTTCCCCCGGGAGGAGCAGGTCCGGCAGACCCTCGAGGCGCTCGCCGAGGAGGGCGGGCCGCTGGGCACCCCGGCCCTCGAGACCCGGGTCGAGCTCAACCGGACCCGGCTCGAGACGATGCTCAAGGTGCTCGACGTCGACGGTGCGGTGCAGCGCGTGCGCGGCGGCTGGGTCGCGACCGGCCAGCCGTGGTCCTACGACGCCGAGCGCTACGAACGGGTCCGCGAGGCCCGCGAGCGGGAGCAGCAGGCGATGCTCGACTACCTCGACACCGACGGCTGCCGGATGCGGTTCCTGCGCACCCAGCTGGATGACCCCGACGCCGCCGACTGCGGACGCTGCGACAACTGTGGCGGCCTGACCGTCGACGCGACCGTCTCCGACCAGGCGGTGGCCGAGGCCGGCGAGCGGCTGGCCCGGCCCGGTGTCCCCATCGCCCCCCGCAAAATGTGGCCGGCCGCGCTGGCCACCCTCGGCGTCGACCTCAAAGGCAAGATCGCCGAGTCCGCCGAGGAGGGCCGGGCCGTCGCGCGGCTGACCGACCTGGGTCACGGGCAGGCGCTGCGCGAGCTGTTCCGGCCCGACACTGCCGACGGCCAGGTGCCGGTGCCCCTGGTCCAGGCGGTCCTCACGATGCTCGACGACTGGCAGCCGGCCGTGGACGCGATCGTCGTCGTGGAGTCACTCACCCGGCCCACCCTCACCGACGACCTGGCCAACGGCCTGTCCCGCCGGCTCCAGGTGCCGGTCGTGGGTCGCTGGGCGATCGTCGACCCCGACGTTCCGCCTGGCCGGGGTGCGGTCAACTCCGCCCAGCGGGTCGCCGCCGTGGGCCGGCGGGCGACCCTCCAGGCCGAGGTGCCGCCCGAGGCCCGGGTGCTCCTCGTCGACGACCTGGTCGTCACCGGCTGGACCCTCACCCTCGCCGCCCGGGCGATCCGCGCGGCCGGCGCCACCGCGGTGCTGCCGCTGACCCTCGCGGTGCAGAGCTGATCTTCAGCGGCGGTCGTGCGCGGCGCGGTGCAGCTCCCGGAGCTCCTGCTCCAGCTCGGGCGCCGGGCCGTCCACCGGGACGTGCGGCGCCAAGGCGTTGATCGGCAGCACGTTCACCACCGGGTCGGCCGCACCCCACTCCGCCCGCCAGGCGAGGAGCTGCTCGGACGACACGGCGTACACGATCCGGCCGAGCCCCATCCAGCCGTGCGCGGCCGAGCACATCGGGCAGTGCTCGCCTGAGGTGTAGACCGTGCTGGACGCCCGGGCCCCGGGCGACAGCGAGGCCGACCACTGGGCGACCGCGAGCTCGGGGTGCTGGGTCTCGTCGCCGGCCCCGGCGTGGTTGCGGCCGGTCCACAGCACCGCCCCGTCCGCGTCCACGAGCACCGTCCCGAACGGTTGGTCGCCGGCGTCGAAGGCCTCACGGGCCAGGGCCACACAGCTGCGGAGGTGGACCAGGTCCTGGTCCGAGATCGCCATGCGGCCAGCCTGCCACTGTGTCCTTAGAGCGCAGTCAGAGGATCGTCGGACGTTCGTCGGACGCGGGCTCCTAGCGTCCGTGGCATGCGATGGATCATCAGTGTGTTGACCGGCGGACTCGTGGTCGCCCTCCTGTTCGTCGTCGGGCCGGTCGGTGCCGCGCACGCCGACACCTGCCCCGTGCCGACGTACCCCTCGCCCACCGGTTCCTACGGCGAGCTCAAGGCGACCCACGTCAGCTGCGCGAAGGCCGCCGAGATCGCCCAGGCCTTCTACAGCTGCCGCACCAAGAACGGCCAGACCGGCCGCTGTGTGAAGAAGGTGAAGGGCTACTCCTGCCAGGAGGAGCGCACCACGCTCAGCGACTTCTACGCCGCGGTCGTCACCTGCCAGAAGAACCGCAAGAAGGTGAAACTCTCCTATCGAGAGAACTTCAGGGTCGCGGCCTGACGGTCACGGGCATAGCATTGGTGCTATGGCAACGCACGGCAACGACCTGGTCCGGGAGGCCCGCAAGCGGGCTCGGCTGACCCAGCGCGAACTGGCCGCGCGGGCCGGGACCACGCAGAGCGCGATAGCCCGGCTGGAGTCCGGCCGCACCCGGCCGGCGTTCGACGAGGTGCTGCGGCTGGTGCGGCTGTGCGGCATGGACCTCGACGTCATGCTGGTGCAGCCGGACGAATCGGACCTTGCGCAGGCCCGGGCGCTGCGGGGGCTCACCCCGAGCGAGCGCGTCGATCGCGCGCAGCACGTGGCGCGACAGCTCCAGAGGATCCGCGAGGCGGGGCAGCGGCATGGTGTCGCGTAGTTTCGACTTCGACCGCATCATGGCCGCGCTGGTCGACCACGAGGTGCGCTTCGTTCTGATCGGGGGCCTGGCCGCTGTCGCGCAGGGTTCGCCCTTTCCCACCGAGGACGTAGACATCACGCCGGAGGCTGGCCGGGACAACCTGGAGCGACTCTCAGCAGCCTTGCACGACCTCGGCGCCCGCATCCGCACCGACGCGGTACCGGAAGGTCTGCGGTTCGACCACGATGGCGAGTCCCTTGGTGCGGCGGGCGTGTGGAACTTGGTGACCGAGCATGGCTGGCTCGACATCTCGATGAGGCCCGCCGGCACTGAGGGCTACCCCGATCTGGTCCGCGGTGCCATCGACCTCGACATCATGGGAGTCCAGGTGCGCGTGGCATCGCTCGCCGACGTCGTACGCAGCAAGTCCGCGGCCGATCGCGACAAGGACAAGCGGGTCCTGCCGACGCTCCGCGAGATCCTCGCTACCCGCGACCTCGACACGAAATAGAACACGTTCTAGTCTCCGGACATGGCGCAACCGCTCCGGGTCATCCAGTGGACCACCGGCAACATCGGCCGCCGTTCGCTGCACGCGATCATCGGCCGCGACGACCTAGAGCTGGTCGGGGTCTATGCCCACGGCGCGGACAAGGTCGGCAAGGATGCCGCTGAGCTCTGCGGCTGGCCGGAGCCCACCGGGATCACCGCCACCAACGACGTCGCCGCGCTGCTCGCGCTCGAGCCGGACGCCTGCTGCTACAACCCGCTGTGGCCCAGCGTCGACGAGCTGGTCGGGCTGCTCGAGGCCGGGGTGAATGTCTGCACGAGCGCTGCCTGGATCACCGGCGGCAAGCAGACGGAGGCGGATCGGGCACGGATCGTCGACGCCTGCGAGCGCGGACGGTCGTCGATCTTCGGCTCCGGCGCGCACCCGGGCATGACCAACCTGGTGGGCATGGCGCTCAGCGGCTCGTGCGAGCGGGTCGACTCGGTGGTGATCACCGAGTCGGTGGACTGCTCGACGTACGAGTCGGCCGGCACCCAGATCGCGATGGGCTTCTCCCGGCCGCCCGACACGGCCGGGCTGGCCGAGAGCGTGGGGCGGGAGAGCGAGGTGTTCGCCGAGTCCGCGGCCATGATGGCGGCGGCGATGGGGGTCGAGCTGGACCGGATGACCTTCGACGTGGAGTTCACGACGGCGACGGGCGACAGCGACCTCGGCTTCATGACGATCCCAGCCGGCACCGTGGGCGGCGTGATGGGCTACCACCGCGGCTGGGTGGGCGAGCGCAACGTGGTCAGCGTGGGGTTCAACTGGGTGATGGGCCAGCACACGGTCCCGCCCAAGCCGCTCGCGCACGGACACGTGATCCAGGTCTTCGGCCTGCCCAACATGCGCACCGTGCTGCACTGCCTGCCGCCAGAGGACTGGACCGAGCCGGGCTTCATGGGGCTCGGGATGATCTACACGGCGATGCCGGTCACCAACGCGGTGCCCCACGTCGTGGCGGCGAAGCCGGGCATCGTCACCCTGGCCGACCTCCCGCCGATCACGGGCCGGATCCAGGTCGGGTAGTCAGGCCACCAGGGCCTGGACCGCGGCGACGAGCCGAGGGTCCTCGGGCTCGACCTGCGGGCTGAACCGCGCGACCACGTTGCCGGTCGCGTCGACGAGGAACTTCTCGAAGTTCCAGGTCACGTCCCCGGCCTTGCCCTGCTCGTCGGCTGTGTCGACCAGACCGCCGTAGATCGGGTGCCGGTCGTCGCCGTTGACCTCCACCTTCTCGGTCAACGGGAACGTCACGCCGTAGGTCGCGGAGCAGAACTCGGCGATCTCCTCCGACGTGCCGGGCTCCTGGCCGTAGAACTGGTTGCAGGGCAGGCCCACGACCGTGAACCGCTCGTCGCCGTAGGCCTCGTGCAGCTGCTCGAGTCCGGCGTACTGCGGAGTGAGCCCGCACCGGCTCGCGACGTTGACCAGCAGGGCGGCCCGTCCGGCCACGATGTCTCCGAGGGTGGTCGCGGACCCGTCGAGGCGGGCCACCTTGGCGTCGAGGATGCTCACCCGACGATCGTAGGCACCCTTCCTCAGCGAGCCGGAGTGACCTTGCGCACGACCTTGAAGCGGTACGCCGCGGGTGAGGCGTCGACGTTGCCCGCACCATCGGTGGCCCGCACCTCGAAGGTGTGCTTCCCGAGGGACACCTTGAACCTCTTCCCGGACACGCAGGGCCGGAACTCCTTGTGGTCCACCGAGCAGGCGAAGACGGAGCCGGCCTCGTCCGCGTCGAAGCTGAACCTGACCTTGCGCTTGGTGCCCTTCTTCTTGGGCGGCTTGGTGATCCGAGTGTCGGGGGCGGTCCGGTCGGTCGGGACGGTCGGGACGGTCGCGGCACCCACGGTCAAGGTCTGCGAGCCCGCCGGAGCTGAGAGCGTGGTCGGGCCGAGGCCGGCGCAGCCGTCGAAGCTGTAGTCGACGGTCGGCGCGAGTGCGTAGCCGCCGGCGGACTGTCCCGAGACCTGCACCTGGACCGTCCTGGTGGCGCCCGCGGCCACCGTGCCGAGGTCGAGCCCGGTGGCGAGGCTGGCCGCGGTGGCAGCCACCGGGACTCCGTCGACGGTCACGATCGTGAGCCCCAAGCCGGACGGCAGGGCGAGGCGGAAGGTCGTGTCCTCGGCGGGCAGGTCACCGGTGTTGGCGATCGGTACGGTCAGGGTGCTGACGGCGCCCGACGCTATTGCTGCCGGTGCCAGGGCGGAGGTCGGCTCCAGTGCGGCGGCGGCGACGTCCGCCTGGAGTCCGGCCAGCACCGGGACGAACGAGTCGCCGGTGGTCTTGGCCCTGAGGACGAGCGTCGACTGGCCGCCGTCGAGGTCGGCGCCGACGGTCGTCACGTCCCAGCCCTGGCGTGCCCCTGAGAGGTTGGTGGCCGAGGCCGCGTCGTGGTTGACCGACCCGAAGGTGCCCGTGGTGTCCAGCTGCCCGTCGGCGCCGTTGAGCTGCGAGGCGAAGAAGTTGCTCTCCGGGTTGTTGGGTCCGGACAGCGCGACGAACGGGTCAGCGCCTGTCGGGGCGGCCAGCAGCTGGTCGCCGTTGAGGCTGGCGTCGCCCTCCAGGGTGGCGGCCAGCACCGAGGCCTGGGTGCCGCCGGTGGGGGCACAGAACCCGGCGAAGTCGCGGTCCAGCTGCCCGTTCTCGTCGACCCACGCGGCCCCGACGTCCAGGCCGACCCAGCGCATCGGTGCCGTGTCGGAGGAGTAGACGACGGCGAGGCTCCAGCCGCCGGCGTTCAGGGTCTCGATGGTGGTGGCCTGCGTCGCCGGGATCCCGCCGACCGTGTAGGTGCCGGACCCGTGACCAGCCAGCCACGTGGTGACGTCGGCCGAGCGTGAGTAATAGTGCGCGGGGAACGTGCCGCCGCCGCTGCTTCCGAGCGTGTCGATGTTCACCGCCGTGTCCGGGTCGGGGGCGATCGAGGTGGACTGGCCCGCGGTCGAGAGCGTCACGCTCGTGTCGAGGTCTCCGGAGCTTGAGAGCTCACCGCCGTAGTTGTAGGACCCGCCCCAGACCAGCTCGGCGTACTCGACCTGACTTCCTGCGGGCAGGGTCAGGGTCGCGGCCGAGGCGTTGCTGTGCCAGTCGTTGGTCGTCCCTGCTGGCCACGGGTTGGCGGGGTTGGCAGGCGTGGTGTCGGCCGCACCCGAGCCGGCCGCCATGAAGGTGCCGATCGAGTCCTTGATACCCGGCCCGTTGGCGGCGTTCTCCTTGGAGAGGCCGATCGCGTTGCCGGTGACGACGATTCCACCCTGGAGGGTGGCGTGGTACCTCGCCGGCAGCTGGGGTGCGGCCGCGGTCGCGTCGGGCTGCTCGGCGAGGACCACCGTGAGTCCCCCGGTCATGACCATGGCGGCCACGAGGGCCCGGCGACGCGTCATGCTCGGGGAGCGTAGGACAGGACCGCCGCCGGCGGAATGACACACATCAGCCATGTCCCAGCCGTCATCTAGGTTCGGGTCGTGAGCTTCGTCCCCCTCACCGGCACCGCGACCTTCCGCGCCGCCGACCCGCCGCGCGAGGGCGTGGTGGAGTTCACCGACGACCGCCGGACCGTCGCGCTGCCGATCCGGGCCGCGCTGCCGGTGCTCACCAAGGCGCACAGCCGCGACGATCTGCACCCCAGCATCGGGCTGCTGTCCGGTGCCGCTCTCCTCGGGCTGCGGCTGGTCGCGGCCGGCCGGATCGAGCCCGCCGGCTCGCGTCCGAGCTGGCGGATGGGGCCGCTCGCGGCCGACGACGAGGACCGTGTGCTCCGGCTGGCCCGGGCTCGAACCTACGCCGGGGTGGAGGCCGAGACAGCGGAGGACCTCGTCCGGGCGATGCTCGACGCGGTGGCCGACGCGATGCCACGCGCGGCGCCGGCTGTGGAGCGGCACGCCGTCGCCTCGCCGGGCTTCGAGGGCAGGCTCCGCGAGCGGCTGAAGCGCTACACCGACCCGCGGCCAGAGCTGGCTCAGCTGGTCCGGATCTCGCTGCGGGTGGAGGCCGACGAGGAGGAGCTCGTCGCAGGCTCGGTCCGGTTGGTCCTCCAGGTCCACGACGAGCAGAACCCGCTGCACCTGTGCGACGCCGC
>Ga0075365_10001464_pt1 | contig 10718 bp, 8 predicted proteins | sample EndMetdeltDD1765_FD_71387 | JGI IMG/M metagenome (GOLD analysis project Ga0075365, IMG submission 71387) | Populus endosphere microbial communities from Tennessee, USA - Endosphere MetaG P. deltoides DD176-5 | ecosystem: Host-associated > Plants > Roots > Endosphere | place: USA: Tennessee... | reverse complement strand
TTTGATGCGCGAAATTCATGGGCAGCACAGTGGCCGCCCGAGCGATTTCGGTCAGCAATCGTACTGCTTCCTGCGGGTCCAGAGCCAGACTCCTGCCGCGAATATTTAAGATTTTATCATTACCCAAGCAGATCGCGGACCGCCGGGGGCGTGTCTGGAAGCTCTTCCATGCGCGAGAGTCACCAAATCTTGACTTCCCCTGGCTAACTTTCAGGCGCTGCTTTGCAAGCCTGGCAAATGAGCACCAACCACTTCCGTCTTCCAGGTCCCAGCCAATGCGATGCTTGCACCGAGGAGAGACCGTCGACCTCGCCCATGATTAACCACTCGCCAATGAATACGGTTAACGAATCTCTAATTTAGTTGACTATGTTGTCCACAGGTATATTTTCATATGCGTTGGGTGTGCAATTTGGGCGAGCAATCGGCGATGGTGGCAACCAGACGCGCGGTCGCGATTCAGGGGTATTGAATGCTGAGCGGCAGCCAATAAGCCGTGCGGCACGATCTCCGCTAACTCAGGCTATTTACGCACATCATTGATGGCGATTCCGCGCGAGCGGAGGTTTTCGCCACGTTCTTTGGGACGTGGCCGGGCGAAGCTTTGTCCCGGCCTCGGGGGTAGCGTTTTGCGGCGCTTAAGGGGGATGCCATGAGTAAAGTGATCAAGGTTCTGAAGCCCGGTGCGGGAACCGGCCGGCGGGGCGGCAGTTTCAATCGCGGCCGCGCTCTGGTCGCCGGAGGCGCAGGATTTCTAGGCTCGCATCTGTGCGAGCGGCTGCTGCGCGATGGCTACGAAGTCATCGCGGTGGACAATTTCCACACCGGCAAGCGATACAATCTCAACGTCCTGCAGCGCGATCCGGGCTTCCTGTGCATCGAGCACGACATCATCGATCCGTTGCCCCGCGACCTCCCGGTCGACGAAATCTACAACCTCGCCTGCCCGGCTTCGCCGCCGCATTACCAGACCGACCCGATCCACACGTTCAAGACGAGCGTACTCGGCTCGCTGAACCTCCTGGAACTTGCCCGGCGGCACAACGCCAAGATATTCCAGGCGTCCACCTCCGAGGTCTATGGCGACCCGCTGGTGCATCCGCAGCCCGAAGGTTATTTCGGCAACGTCAACACGCACGGCCCGCGATCCTGCTACGACGAAGGCAAGCGCTCGGCCGAAACCCTGTTCTTCGACTATTCGCGAACCTACGGCATCGATGTGCGCGTCGCGCGCATCTTCAACACCTATGGCCGCCGCATGCAGCCCGATGACGGCCGCGTGGTGTCGAATTTCATCGTCCAGGCCTTGCGCGGCGAGGACCTGACCGTCTACGGCAGCGGCCTGCAGACGCGCTCGTTCTGCTATGCGGACGATCTGATCGAAGGCTTCATCCGGCTGATGAATGCCCCCAATGCGCCAGCGCATCCGGTCAATCTCGGCAATCCGGTCGAATTCACCGTCATGGAGTTGGCCAGGTTGGTCATCGACTACACGAATTCCCGCTCGAGGATCGTGCACCGGCCGCTGCCGGTCGACGATCCCAGGCAGCGCAAGCCCGACATTTCGTTCGCCAGGCAGAACCTCGGCTGGGAGCCGCAGGTCAGCCTGAGCCAGGGCCTGGCGCACACGGTGGAGTATTTCGACACCCTGCTCTACGGCAGCCGGCCAGTCAAAGAGGCCGCCATGTCATGACACGCCGCCCCATATTGGTGACCGGTGGGGCCGGCTTCATCGGCAGCCACACCTGCAAGCTGCTATCGGCCGCCGGCTACCTGCCCGTGGTCTACGACGATCTCAGCCGCGGCAATGAGAAATCCGTCGCCTGGGGCCCGCTCGTCGTCGGTGACATCCGCGACGGCGAGGCGCTGCGGCAGGCGATCGCGACCTACCGGCCGAAAGCGATCATCCACTTCGCGGCGCTCGCCTATGTCGGCGAGTCGGTCCGCGAGCCGGCCGAATACTATTCGACCAATGTGGCCGGCACCATCGCCGTGCTCGACGCGGCGCGCGCAGGCTCCATCCAGAACATCATCTTCTCGAGCAGCTGCGCAACCTATGGCGTGCCCGAAGCATTGCCGGTGCGCGAAACATCGTCGCAAAATCCGATCAGCCCCTATGGCCGGACCAAGCTGATGGGCGAGCAGATCATCGGCGATTACGCGGTGGCCTACGGGATGAAATACGCGATCCTGCGCTACTTCAACGCCTGCGGCGCCGATCCCGACGGCGAGCTCGGCGAATGGCACACGCCCGAAACCCACCTCGTTCCCAGGGTGCTGATGGCCGCGTCCGGGATGATCGACGAGATCGAGGTTTTCGGCACCGACTACGACACGTCGGACGGCACCTGCGTGCGCGACTACATCCATGTCAGCGACCTCGCCCGCGCGCATCTCAAGGCGCTCATGCATCTCGAGGCCGGCGGCGAAAACCTGTCGGTCAATCTCGGCACCGGCCGGGGCGTGTCGATCAAGGAGATCCTGCAGGCGGTCAGCCGCATGACCTCGAAATCGGTTCCGGCCGTCTACAGGACCAGGCGACCGGGGGACCCGGCCGAGCTCTACGCCGACCCGGTCAACGCACGCGAACATCTGGGCTTCGTGCCGGAGCTTTCCGACATCGATACGATCGTCAGGACGGCCGCGCCCTTCTTCGGGCTGGAGGCAGTCCGATGATGTCACTGCAATGGTTTTTCCCGGTACTTGCCACGGCCTTATGGGCCGCATGGCACGTGAAATGCGCCGGTCAGAAATACCAGCCCGCAAGGCTGGTTGTCGTCCCTGTATGTAGCTTGTCGGGGCGCGGGCTCGCTGAGCTGGAGTGAGGGCTTTAGTCTCAGCGAGCCTGATTTATGCTTGATCCAATGCCTTGCTCCTGCCGGGCTAGCTCTTGGAATCGACCAGTTTGCGGATGTCTTCGAATTGCGCGCCCTTGGTGTCGCCTTGCTCGAATTTCTTGTACTCGTCGCTGGGTTCTTCGGCAGAGTGTTTGAAGTTGTACCACTGCCCATCCGGATCCTTGCGCTGCTCGATGTTGCCGCCGTTGATACGGTGGCTAAAACACGTGCGCCCAAGCTTGCCGGGGTAGTCTTTGGACCGCCAGGCGGCTTCCATGCACATCTTGCCGTCCTTTGTGACCAACCACCTGCCTTCCGCGACCCACGCCGTGTCCTGGCTGGTCCAGGCCCGCAGGCGCCTGTTGTCCTTGGCAAAGTAGGCCGCGCCATCCTTCCAGACCCAGGTGCGGTTCTGGTAAAGAACCTGCAGCTCATAGGGGGACGGCACAGTGGCCGAGGCATCTGCCTCCGCAGGCGCTTTGTCCTTGGCGGCCGCATTCGCGGTTCCGAGAAGCGCAATCTGACAGCAGATGGCCAGGAGGGGCGCAAGGGATGCGGCACGGCGATGGGGTTGCGCCCCAGATCCCCTTTTGGTTGTCATGGCGAGCGATCGCATTTCGGTATTCGCTTCTCAATGGTGTGGGGTTGGCCGAATACTTCCTGGAAGAGCCCGGGGATTGCAAGGCTCTGCCGCTACTACCTGCACACTATTAATCGCCGCGCGAAGAACGATGTCAACCTTTCCGGGACGGCCGGTCGCGATCGTGGCGAACTCTCGTGACAGACTGCAAAATCAAGGATTTGCGGTGCATGCCGATGCTGTCGACGTCCCATCGGCATGCCCCATATCCGTCGACGACCAAGTTGGTGGATTCGCGTAGTCTGGTGATCTATAAGACCGCCACACTTCAACGCGGCCGAAAACGTCGAGGCTCATGCTTGCTTTCGCGGATCTGCCCGTGCACTCAACAAACGAGCGGTGCGGGGTACGGGTGCAGCAGAACAATGGGTCCGGCGCCGCCGAGCACTATAGGCCCGCGCAAGCGGCGGAGAATTGGTTGAAAAGAATAGTCTCGATTGTCGTGACGCTGGCGCTGCTGGCCTGGCTCGCCAGCGACTCGCGCTGGAAGATGGTCGGCGATGCCTTCGCCAGTATCACACCCGGCGCATTCGCGGCTGTCGCACTGGCGCTGTTCGCCACCTATGTGCTGCGGGCGCTGCGCGTCTGCGACGAGTTCCGCGACGAGGTGAACGGTCGTTTCGGCGCCTGCCTGCGCGTCATTCTGATCCACAATGCCATGATCAACGTGGTGCCCTTCCGCGGCGGCGAGACCGCCTTTCCACTGCTGTTGCGGCAGGTCTTCGGCATACCGCTCATGCGCGCCAGCGCCTCGCTGCTGTGGTTCAGGCTGCAGGACGCCTTCGTCGTTGGCGTGCTCGCCTGCCTGGTGTGGCCGGGCCTCAATCCCGCGCTGAGGGCGGCGGGGATCGCGGCGCTGATCGCGACCGCCTGGTATCTGCCGCGATGGGCGCGCGCGCCGCATGACTGGGCGGCACGCGGCAGGATCGTTGCGAAGCTCGGCATGCTGCGCGACATTTTCACCGAGGCGACTGGGCGGTCGCGCTACGGCTGGTGGTGGACGGTTGCCAACTGGGCGCTGAAGCTTGCCGTGCAGGGTTGGCTGCTGGCCATGCTGCTGGGCACGTCTTTCCAGACCGCCTTTCCCGGGGCCGTCGGCGCCGAGGCCGCAGCCATTCTTCCAGTGCAAGGCGTCGCCGGCTTCGGCACGTATGAGGCGGGAGCAGCGGCTGCGCTGCTCTATTCCGGCATTGCCATCAGGAGCGGCCTGCAGGCGGCGCTGGCACTACATCTGTTTATCTTCTGCTCGGCCATCGCGACGGGCGCGATCGCATGGCTGTTTCCCTCGAAATCGACCGTGCCGGGAAACCCGACCGTCGGCTCTGCAAGGAAGTCATCGCCATGAACGTATTGCCCATCCCCGCTTCGGGACTGTCCGAGGACGCGGTCATGCCGGAGCACACGCTGTCGATCGTCGTTCCCATGTACAACGAGGCCGAAAACGTCGAGCCGCTGCTGGCGCGCATTCACCAGGCGATGGCGCATTACAGCCAACCGTGGGAGGTGGTGCTGGTGGACGACGGCAGCACCGACGCGACGCCAGGTGAGATCAAGCGCCTGGCGGCGCATTACGGCCCGCATGTGCATGCGGTCGAGCTGGTGCGCAACTACAAGCAGACGGCGGCGATGCAGGCAGGCATGGACGCGGCGCGCGGCGAGGTCATCGCCACGATCGACGGCGACCTGCAGAACGACCCCTTCGACATCCCGCGCATGGTCTACCGGCTGCTGACCGAGGATCTCGACCTGGTGGTCGGCTGGCGCAAGGACCGCCAGGAAGGGCTTTTGATGCGCAGGCTGCCTTCGCGCATCGCCAACTCGCTGATCGCGCGCGTCACCGGCGTGCGCCTCAAGGACTATGGCTGCAGCCTCAAGGTCTATCGCGGCAACGTCATCCGCAGCGTCAGGCTCTATGGCGAGATGCACCGCTTCATCCCGGCCTGGCTCGCCACGGTGACGACACCACGGCGCATCGCGCAGGAAGTGGTGACGCACCATGCGCGGATCCACGGCCAGTCCAAGTACGGCATTTCGCGCACCTTCAGGGTCGTGCTCGATCTGGTCTTCATGTACTTCTTCATGCGCTATCGCACGCGGCCCGGGCATTTCTTCGGCGGCATCGGCATCGTGCTGGGCGCGCTGGGCGCGCTGATCCTTACCTATCTGTTCGGCCTGAAGCTGTTTTTCGGCCAGGACATCGGAACGCGCCCGATGCTGTTCACCGGCTTCTTCCTGCTCATCGCCGGGGTGCAGATGGTGACGTCGGGCGTGCTGGCGGAAATGCTGGCGCGCGTCTATCACGAGGCGAACGGGTCGTCGGCCTATGTCGCGCGTCCGCAATCGGCGCCCGGTGAAAATGAAGGCGACGGCTGGTATCGCCCCAGCCGGTGACCTGATCGCAAAGCTCTTGGGGGGTTCTATGTCCATAATCGTGACCGGTGCCGCGGGCTTCATCGGCAGTCATGTCTGCCAGCGGCTTCTGGACCGCGGCGACGAGGTCGTCGGCGTCGACAACATGAACGCCTATTACGATCCGGCGCTGAAGGTAGCGAGGCTCGCCCGGCTTTCCGGCAGGACGGGATTTTCGTTCCACGAGCTGGACGTTGCCGAACCGGGCGTCCTGGCCGCGGTGCTTGGCAAGCGGCCGGTCCGCAAGATCGTGCATCTGGCAGCCCAGGCGGGCGTGCGCTATTCGCTGGAAAATCCGCGCGCCTATATTCACGCCAACATTGCCGGCCATCTGGAAATTCTCGAACTCTGCCGGGCCGCGCCCGACATCGAGCACCTCGTCTACGCCTCGTCGAGCTCGGTCTATGGCGGCAACACCAAGGTGCCGTTTTCGGAGAGCGACCGCGTCGACGACCCGGTGTCGATCTACGCCGCGACCAAGAAGGCGGACGAGCTGATGAGCTCGACCTATTCGCATCTGTTCGGCCTGCCGCAGACCGGCCTGCGCTTCTTCACCGTCTACGGCCCGTGGGGCCGGCCCGACATGGCGAGCTGGATCTTCACCGAGGCGATGCTTGCGGGCACGCCGATCCGGGTCTTCAACCATGGCGAGATGTGGCGCGACTTCACCTATGTCGACGACATCGTCGATGGCGTCGTCGCCGTCCTCGACAAGCCACCAATCGGCGGGCACGCCCTCTACAATATCGGCAACAGCCAGCCGGTCCATCTCGGCCGTTTCATCGACACGCTGGAAAGCTTGCTCGGGGTCAAGGCGATACGCCACAACGAGCCCATGCAGGCCGGCGAGGTCGAGAAGACCTATGCCGACACCAGTGCGCTGGAGCGGGATTTCGGCTTCAAGCCGAAGGTGCCGATCGAGGAAGGTTTGCGGAATTTCGTCGACTGGTATCGCCAGGAATGGCGGCCGGAGGGCAAGAGGTAGCGGGCAGAGCCTGCGCCAACCCTCTTGCCCCCGGCTCGCGCCCCCCGGCTCGCGCCCCGGCTGAAAATCAGTAACGTGAACGGTAGCTCGAGCGCTGGCCGAAGCCGCTCGGGCCACAGATCCAGGGCGAGCGGCGACAGATTCACGCTGATCGCCTTTTGCGCCGTGTGAACAGCCCTTTCCTTCCGCGAGATATTAGACGACGCTTGTTAAGATTCAGGCAAGCGGCGTGGTGAGCACCGCCCTTCGCCGCTGCGCCGGATATTACTAAAATGCGATCGATTGGTTTGCTGCGCGCCTCAAAACGCGGTCTGTTCGACGCGCTTCAGGTATGCCCAGTTCTACACGCATCCCTCGACGAAGGGGCCGTTGATCCATAGCGAGCCACTGTTGTACATGCTGGTCCCGCTGCCGTCGGTGCGACCTGTCGTTTCCTTGTCGACGTGCAGCCTGCTGTTTGGCACCAACTGACCGTTCACCTTGATACTCTTGATGAACAGGTTGCGATCGCCCGCGTTGCCCTGCCCCGCCCACAGATCATTGGCAAAACGAAGCTCGATGAAATGCGGGCTCGGCACCGCGCTGAGGTCGACAAAGAATGGCCGCGCATCGGCCGACGCCGCCTGCAGCTCCGCACCGATCTCGTCGGGCGTCACGGCCTTGCTCTGCCTGCCCGAAACGGCAATCTGGGCCACGGGCTTGCCGTCGACCAGAACGTCCAGGCGCGGCGGCCCCTGGAATTCGGTGCCGGCAGCGTCGATCTCCAGGCTGGTGACGGTACAACGCCCAGCGTCTTTCGCCGCGTCCGCGACCAGGTTGGCCACGCGCTGCCGCTGCGACTGCACCCATCCGGCGATGGGCTGCAGCAGTGCGCTGCGGTCGCCCGCATCGACCTTGAAGAGGTTTGTTCGTTCGTCGGGATCGGCCTTGAGGTCATATTCCTCGACCTTGCCGGTGGTGGCGTTGAAGATGACCTTTCGATCATTCTCGCGATAACCGAACAGGAAACCAGCCCAGGGATTGAAGAAGAAGGTTTTGTTCGGCCGTTGCTGGCTGAACAGGCTGCGCCCCTGCCACTGCTTCGGCAGCGGAAGTCCGAGTATGTCGAAGATGGTCGGGGCGACATCGACGATGCCGCCGACCGGATGCGCGACCTCGTCATGGAAAAGATGCTTGTTGATCATGATGAGCGGAATGTGGACGTTCTCATCGTAGATCGCGCTGGCATGAACATAGTCGCCGTGTTCCCCGAACGCCTCGCCGTGGTCGCCCAGTATGACGACAAGTGTCGAATCGAGCTTGCCGGACTGCTTCAACGATTCAAGGATCTCGCCAAGCGCCGCGTCACCGACCTTCAGCGCGTTGAGGTAGGCATTGAATTTTTCATCATCCGAGTAGTGGACCAGCCCGTTGTCGTGGCTGGAAGGCGCCATCTTCGAAAACATCGGGCTGTCGGTGATGTAAGGATAGTGGGTCATCGCCGTGAACATGATGCCGAAGAAAGGATTTCCCGAATCCTCGTTCATCCAGTCAATGATCGACCGCGCCGTGCAGAGATCACTGTTGTAGTCCATGTTCTTCCACTGCTCGGAGCTGAGCTTGAAGGTCGGCGTGGTGCATTTCTGCCCCCGGTAATCCTGAATCGTGTCCAGCCCCTTGTTCAGCAGAAACTCATCGACCCGCTGGAAGCGGGAATCCGCGCTCCAGAAAAACCCGGTGCGAAAGCTGTGTGCGGAGAGCGTATTGGAGATCGAATCCAGCGGCAGGTAGGGATACCTGGTGGTCATGCCATAGTATGAAATGTCGTTGTACATCGAGGTGAGCAGAGAAAATATCGAGTAATGCGTGGAAGGCGCATGCGCGTATATATTGTCAAATCGGATGGAGTCCCCTGCGTAGCTCTTTATGTTTGGAGTGACCGGATATTTGCCGCCAAACGTCTCGATATATTTGGACGGAACCGACTCCATCATGAAAATCAGCACGTTCTTGATCGGGTTTGGCGTCGGCGCCTTGAAGCTCGACGTTTCCGGCGGACGCTCACCGACGCTGGCGACATCCGGGTCGTTGGTGGAAGCGTTCATGGTCAGCACGACTGGCGTCGGACTGAGCAGGGCCGATTCAACGAAATACAGGATCGGATTGTCGATCTTGGCCGCCGGCAGCGCCTCCGCGCGCACGTGGTATCCAGTACCGACCAACGCCGCGCCGACACCCAGGACGAGCGCACCCAGAAAGACCCTGTGGCCGGTGGCGCTTAGACGCAGACACATTCGAGCCGCGGCGTAGCCAAGAACGAGGACCAGAATGATGGACCCGGAAACGGTCGCGAAGTCTCGCATGTTGAGCGCGTCGCCCATGGCGTTCCTGGCGTCGGCATTCTGGAGGAAGTCGCCATAGACCAGCCACTGGAACGTGAATGGCTCGCCCAGCATCTTGACGAGATTGATGTTGGCAAATCCCCAGCCGAGGGACACCAGAATGACAAGGTAGAACAGGAAGGCGACGACGGTGGAAGCGAGGCGGCTGGCCTTTGCCAGGAAAAGCAGGAACACGGCCACAGCGGTCAGCGAGGCTATGACGATCAGATCGTAGTAGCTTGCTGCCAGCCCCTTCGGAATGGACGCCAGAAGGCCCTGGATCGTTGTCTGCGGATCGACGATGGCGCTTCGGTAGGCACCCAGAAGCAACCACGACAACAGGGCCGTGCAGATAATTTGCAGGCGCATGCGCTGGAAGCGCATGTCTCGCGACAAAGACCTGTCCGCCTTCGATTCCGTCAAGCCGCTCTCAGGTCGGCTCGCCGACCCCATGCTGCCGCCGATGTTCATACAAATACCCGCCGCCAGTTTGCGCTCCGGCCCAGTCACGACCGATACGCTCAAACCCCCGCTGCCAGAATCCGCCCGAGCCTAAAAAAAGTCAACAAAATCAAGTATTCGTTAACCACGTCTCTTGAGAACTGGTTAACCGAATGCGTTGAATGCCGATGTGTTTTTGCGACCGTCGGCAGGTTCAAGCCTCTGAAAGAATTGGAAAGCCGGCGAATTTCCGACGCCGCAAGACATGCGCGACGATCGTGCCCTCGCCGATGGACGTCGCCGCCCGGACTTCACCCGAACGCGTACAGTGCTTCCGAAGAAATGGCTCTGAAATAGGCGGTGAATTCCCAGTAATTCTCGATGCGCTCGACAAACGGGCGCGGTGGTGGCTTCACGATATCGATCTCGAAATGGTCCAGGCGCTGGTCGCCGCCGAGATAGGCAATGATCGCGTTGCCAACCAGAGGGTCGGCGATATCACTATAGTGGATCGGGAAATACGGCTGCCCGGTTTCGAACAGGACGGATTTGATCTTGGTCCGGAACAGGTTCAGGTCGCGGAGATACTCATTGAACCGGTCGATGTCGAAATGCACTTTTTGCCGGTAGGCGCCGGCTGGCAACGGTTCCGAGGCATGAAGAATCCAGACTCCGGAAGCCTCGGCCTCAAGCAATGAAACAAAGGATGCCACCGGGTTCCTGAAGAGCCAGAGCTTCTTGATGCTCTCATCTTCGAGCACGGGAAGAATGGCGGGGCGCGTCTGCTCGGGAAAAATGTGAAAGCCGACAAAGCGGGCAGCCGGATCGTCGAAAATCCGCGCAATGAACTGCTCGGGTTCGGTATCCCGCACGTCGACGCTTTCCCGCGGCAGGTTCATCTTCTCGTGGTAGTCGTGGCGCAGACCGACGAAACCAGAATTGAAGACCTCGCCGTGCATCACCATCCCGTCATACTGGTTGAGATGGCGGTTGAGTGCCTGGGAACCGGTTCTTGGCGATGCGATCAGCACGAACTTTTGACGAGA
>Ga0075365_10001461_pt1 | contig 10732 bp, 12 predicted proteins | sample EndMetdeltDD1765_FD_71387 | JGI IMG/M metagenome (GOLD analysis project Ga0075365, IMG submission 71387) | Populus endosphere microbial communities from Tennessee, USA - Endosphere MetaG P. deltoides DD176-5 | ecosystem: Host-associated > Plants > Roots > Endosphere | place: USA: Tennessee... | reverse complement strand
TACGGGATGGAGGACACCGTCCTGGCATCGGTCAAGGCGATGGTGGTGAGAGTCCTCGCGTCGATGAAGTTCTCGGGGTGGGTGAGCTTCTCCGTGTAGGCAAAGGCCCGCGAGCTCTTCGGGTCAAAGTAGATGGTCCTCGTCGATTCCTTTCCGGTGTATGCCGAAGTGATCGAGGCTGAGGTCATTGGACGGCCCAGCGGATCCGAGGCGGAGCGATGAATCGTGACCTTGGGCAGCCGGCGGATCATCTCGAGCGTCGCCGTCCTCACCGACCCATCCGTCTCGGGATTCATCAGGACGGTCCCGGCGCGTTCGAACGCTCGGATATCCGTCGGCGGGGCACCGGAGTCCCACGACTCGAGCTGACTCCGCAACTCGGACGGGTGAGAGGAAAGGCTTTGAGCGGGAGGCGTCGACCCTCCACCCCAGCTCTCGTCGATCTGATCCGCAGAGAGCTCTCCATCCTGAAGGACCTTTGGAGCGTCCTTCGTGCGATCGAGGGCGAACTGATCGTCCGCCTTGATCGCCCTCGCCCTGTCCCGCGGCCCCGGCCACTCGGCGGGACGTTCGATCGTTCGCAGGTAACCGGAGCCGTCGGGCCGCACCCAGGCCTCGTAGACGTGCGGTTGGTAGAAGGAGTAGTTGCCCGAGATCGCGAGCGACAGCTGCGTGATCCGCGTGTACCGGATCCCCGTGGGCTCTGACCCTGGCGCGTTTGATGCGAGGCCCTCAGGCTGCCCCCCGCGGCCGCCCAATATGAGAAAGACGACACCAGCCACCGTCGCGGCGGCGACCGCCAGTGAGAGGTAGCCGAGTCGCCGTCTTCGGGCTCGGCGTCGCGCCTCCTCGATCAGCGCCTGGAGCTCATCGTCGCTCTCCGGCTTGCGGACCGGCACGTCGAGTCGCTGTGTCATCAGCCGATCCTTTCGATCAGTCGAACCAGGTCCTCACGGCGATAGCCCTGCTTGCGGGCGAACTGAACCAGCTCTCGTGCGCGAGCGACCACGGCGCCGCGCTCCGGGCTGCCGGCGACGCTGATTCCGCGGCCACGGCGAAACTCGAGCAGGCCCTCGTCTCGGAGGGTGCGAAGCGCGCGAAGGACGGTGTTCGTATTGACGCCGATCACCGCCGCGAGGTCCTTCGCCGGCGGTAGGCGCTCGCCGGGCTTGGCCTCGCCGTCGGCGATCGCACGCCGGATCTCGGCCGCGACCTGCTCGTGCAGATCGGTCGAGTCGTCGCGGTCGACCTTGACTCCCAGCATGGTGCTAGCAATACTAGCTCTATCGTGTCCGTCGAGGCCCCTATCCGTCCAACTGAACAGGACGAGCTCGAGGCGCTGATCGAGGAGGCCCGCCGCAGGGCGCGCCGTCGCCGTCTCACCTACGCCTCGCTGCTCGCCGCGGCGGGTGTGATCGCGGCCGGCGCCTACCTATTGATCGGCGGTGGCGGCGGTGAGGGTGCCCCCGGAGGCGCGTCGTCGAACGAGCCTGGAGCGGGTGCGGCGCAGGGATCGAAGCCGAGTCTTTCGGCGACGGCCTACCGGTGTCCAACCTCCATCAAGGCGCTCAAGAAACGCACCCCGGGCAATGGCATCCCGGGGTGCAGCTTCCACTTCTTCGCGACGCTTCCGGCCGGTTGGCACCATCGCACGAGCCACGTCACCGTCTTGCCGCCCCGACTTGCCAACGGGATTCCGCTCGGCGGCCCCGTTGTGAGCGTGGTGAGCTACGCCAACTTCCGACTGCCGACGAGTCCGGCGCCTTCGCCGATATGGCCGATCCCGACGCCACCGCACGGGATCGCGATCGGCATCTTCCCCGAGGTACCCGCCTCAGGTGCCGAGTCGGCCCACGGGGGTGCGGTAGACCTTCAGCAGAGCGATTTCCGCCGCGTGCCCGTGCAGCACGACGAGCCGCTGGCCCACACTCGCCTCTATACGGGCGGGTGGCGCTTCGAGGTGCAGGTTCGCGCCGGTTCGAACGGACCTCGGAAGGAATCGATCGATCAGGCGAAGGCCCTGCTCAACTCGATCGAGACGACTCAGCATCTGTGTCCCTGCGGCGTTCGAAGAGGCAGGTGATCGTTTCAACGCAATCCGCGTCCGCTTTCCGGACGTGGATTGCGTTGACCCGCGGCTCGTGGGCCGGCTGGTGGCCCAGTGCGACCGGGCGGTTATCCGGCGCTCGGATTCGGGGATCCGTCTCGGATCTCGAAATCCGGGCCGTCGAGGAGGCCCGTGATCTCGAATACCCGGCGCGGGCTGCCGTTGAGCCCGCACAGCACGAGGCTTTGGCCGCGCGCCTCGAGCTCTCGCGCGAGCATGATCACGGCCCTGATGCCGGTCGAGTCGATGAACGAACAGTCCTGAAGGTTCAAGACGATCTCGCCATTCTCGCCCGCCGTCAGCTCGCGCACGTCATCGCTGAACTTCTCCGCGCTGGCGAGGTCGATTTCGCCGGCGACCGCCAGGATCACGCGATCGTCGGAGGCGACACGCGACAGCAAGCTTCCATTTGAGTGGCCGTTTACGCGCTCGGCCGGGGTACGCACCCGCTCATCTCGCTCCGTGGGAATCACAGTCGCTCCTCCTCCTTGGGTAGGGGACTTGCCGCGCGCAGAGCATAGCGCAATAGCCCTTGCGGTAATAGCTATTGCTGTAATAGCAGTTTCGGTCATGGCCATTGCCGCAACGGCCCTTGCTAGCCTGTGCTCGGGAATGGCCGGTAGCGACCCGTTCGACAAAGCCCTGCGAGATTTGGAGCGCGAGTTGGATGCCAACGCTCGGCGCATGGCCCAGATCAAGAAGCGAATCGCCGAGATCCGGCGCCAGCGGTCAGCCGGACGGTCGTACAAGGAGATCGTCGAAGGGGCGAAGGGGGATCTCAGCGTCCAGCTGATCACCGAAGCAACGCAGTCGCTGGATGAGGTCGGCGCCCGGGTCCGCAGGACAGAGGCGCTTGCGCTCTACAGCGAGGGAATGACCATGGAGGAAATCGCCACCCAGTTCGGCGTCACGCGTCAGCGCGTCTCGGCGCTCCTGCGAGATGCCAGCGGAGAAGTCTCCGCGGGCCGCTAACCCCCCAGTCCGGTCCGCAGCCTCAGCACCCGGTTGACGGACCGCTCGGCCTTCGCGCGCTTCAGCTTCCCGGACTTGATCTGCTTTTGCAGCGCCTGTCCGGCCTTGGCGGCGTTGCGGTCGTGCGTGTAGAGCAGCAGGTCCATCCCCGCCCTCGCCGCCTCCATACCGACCGGCACCGGACCGCCGAAGTGCTCGACCGCCGGGGTCTCGAGGGCGTCCGTCACGGACACCCCCGTGAAGCCGATGCGGCGGCGGAGCTCCCCGGTGGCAATCTTCCTGGTCGCGATCGCGGGCCGCTTCGAGAAGTGCGTGTAGACCGCGGTGCTCAGCATCACCACGTCTCCCCCCTTCTCGGTGAAGGGGCCGTAGGGAGCCTCGTCGACCTTCCGCAGCTTCGACCTCGAGATCCGGATCTTCTGAACCGCGACGTCCGTGTTCGTCTTTGCGGCGCCGAACCCCGGGAAGTGCTTGCCGGTCGCGGCCACACCGTGGTCCTGCAGCGCCTTGGCGAACGGGACCGCGGTGTCGATCACGCGGCCGGGTTTGGACCCGAAGCTTCTGTGCTCGGCGCGGATCGCGCTCCCGCGGCGGCCGACGTCGAGCACCGGCGCGAGATCGACGTTCACCCCTACCGCCTCGAGGCTCTCACCTGTCTTCGCACCCTGACGGCGGCTGTAGCGCTTGCCCCGCTTGCCCATCTTCTCCGCCGAGACATCGGGCGGCCCAGGCAGCCGCTTCACGAGCCCGCCCTCCTGGTCGATCATGATCAGCAGCGGGCTGCGGAGGTGGCGCGGCCGCTTGATCGCCTGGAGCTCTCGGATCAGATGCCGCGCGTGGCGGATCGTGCCCAGGTTGTCGTCGAAGAGGACCACCCCGGCGAGCTTTCCCTGGCCGATCATGCGCTTGACCCGGCGCGGCGGGCTCCCTCCGGAGAAGCTCGTGATCAGGCGCTGCCCGGCCAGCTCTGCGACCGAGAGCTTGTCCGCGCGTGACTCGCTCTTGGGCGTGCCGTCAGCCAGCGCGGCCCAGATCACAGCCCCGAGTCCCGCCACCACCAGGATGGCGGTGATCCGGCGTCTCCAGAAGGTGAGCTTCCCCGGCGGCAAGCCGGGCAATCGTATGCACTGAGAGCGTCCGAGGCGATTCCTAGCCTTCGCGCGTGCCTGCCACCCGGGCCGCCAACCCGACCTCCCGACCCTCCGTGCTCTCATGCCTCCGCTGATCAGCTTCGAAGAGGCCATCGAGCTGGCCGAGATCTCCACGCACGAGGAGATCACGCGGCTGGTCGAGCGCGCCTGGGAGGTGCGCACGGAGCGCTTCGGCGACTCCACCGACATGTGCTCGCTGGTCAACGCGAAGTCGGGCGGATGCGCGGAGGACTGCGGGTTCTGCGCCCAGTCGCGCTACGCCGAGGCCGACACGCCCATGCACGCGATGATGGAGCCGGATCAGATCCTCGAGCACGCCAGGGCGGCCGAGGCGGCCGGCGCGCACCGCTTCTGCATGGTCACCCAGGGCCAGGGGCTGTCCAAGCGGGACTTCGAGAAGATCCTCGAGGGCGCGCGGCTGGTCTCCGAGAACACCAACCTGAAGCGCTGCGTCTCGATCGGCCACATGTCCCCCGAGCGCGCGAAGCGGCTCAAGGACGCCGGGGTCCAGCGCGTTCACCACAACGTCGAGACGTCCAGCTCGTACTACCCGGAGGTGTCCACCACGGTCCGCTACGAGGGCCGCATCCGCACGATCGACGCGGTCAAGGAGGCGGGCCTGGAGAGCTGCGTGGGCGGGATCCTCAACCTGGGCGAAACTCCGAGGCAGCGCGTCGAGATGGCCTTCGAGCTGGCCGAGATCAACCCCACCTCGGTGCCGATCAACCTGCTGAACCCCAGGACCGGCACCAAGTTCGGCGACCGCCAGCTGATGGACCCGTGGGACGTCGTGAAATGGGTCGCGATCTTCCGCCTGATCCTGCCCGACGCCCTGTTTCGCCTCTGCGGCGGGCGGGTCGAGAACCTGGATGAGCTCCAGCCGCTCGCGGTCAAGGCGGGGCTGAACGGAGTGATGATGGGCAACTTCCTCACCACGCTCGGCGCCGAGCCGGCCGACGACCGGGAGATGTTCGAGGACCTCGGGCTGAACGTCGCGCGCCAGCCCGACAACGGAGCCAACCCGCGGCCCGACAACCGCTCCGGCCACCTCGAGGGCGAGACGCCCCGAACGCCGATGCAGGAGCTCGTCGACAGCCAGGCCGAGGCGCCCTTCTGGGATCCCTCGACCCAGCTCCGCGTCATCAAGAAGAAGCAGAAGCCCCCGCCCTACCCCGAACCAGATCGCGCGACCGAACCCGCCGGCTGGGGAGACTAGGCGTGAGCGACGTCGGCGCCCGTCTCGACGAACTTCGCTCCGCGGGCCTCTATCGCCGGCTCAGATTGATCGAGAGTCCCCAGGGTCCGCGGGTGACGCTCGACGGCACCGAGGTCCTGTTGCTGTGTTCCAACAACTACCTCGGCCTCGCCGACCATCCGCGCGTTCGCCAGGCCGCCGCCGACGCCGCCGAGCGCTTCGGCGCCGGCGCCGGCGCCTCGCGGCTGATCTCCGGAAACATGTCCCTCCACGAGCGCCTGGAGAAGCGGCTGGCGACCTTCGCCGGCTACGACGCCGCCCTCCTGTTCGGCTCGGGCTACCTGGCGAACATGGGGACCGTCTCCGCGCTCGCGGCCCGGGGGCAGGTCGTCTTCTCGGATGAGCTGAACCACGCCAGCCTGATCGACGGCTGCCGGATCTCCCGCGCCGAGCGGTTCGTCTACCGCCATCTCGATCTCGACCATCTCTCCTGGGGCCTACGCAAGGCCGGCGACCGCGCGGGGCTGATCGTCACCGACTCGATCTTCTCGATGGACGGCGACGTCGCGCCGATCGCCGACCTGCTCGAGCTCGCACGCCGCCATGGATGCCGGCTGCTCGTCGACGAGGCGCATGCCATCGGCATGCTCGGCCCTGGAGGCCGCGGCGCGGTCGCCGAGGCAGGCCTGTCGGGCGAGGTGGACGTGGTCGTCGGCACGCTGGGCAAGACGCTCGGCAGCTACGGCGCCTTCGTCTGCGCGAATCAGGAGGTCGTCGACCTCCTCGTCAACGTGGCCCGCCCCTTCATCTTCTCCACGGCGCTCCCGCCCCCGGCCGTCGGGGCCGCGATCGCCGCCCTGGCCATGCTCGACGGCCAGTCGGGCATGGTGGAGCACCTGCGGCGCAACTCCGCGACGATGCGCGACGCGCTGATCGAGCAGGGTCTCGATCCCGGCCCCTCGCGAACTCAGATCATCCCCGTGGTCGTCGGAGACGCCGAGAGCGCGCTCAAACTCTGCGAGCGCGCCCTTGAGGGCCGCGTGTTCGCCCAGGCCATCCGCCCGCCCACCGTGCCTTCCGGCACCTCGCGCCTCCGCCTCTCCGTGATGGCGAACCACCGTCAGAACGACCTCTGTGCGGCGGCCAGGGTGATCGCCGCCGCGGCCGACGAGCTTGGGATCGCCCCGGCCGGCCCCCGCGAGCAGACCAGCCGCCCCGCGCCCGCGCAGCTTCGCCGGGCCGCATAGTTGCGCGGCGTCTTCGTAACCGGCACTGGCACCGAGGTCGGGAAGACGGTCGTCGCCGCCGTGATCGCGCGCACGCACGCGTCGGCCGGCGAGCGGGTCGCCGTCTTCAAGCCGGCCGTCAGCGGGCTCGCCGAGGGCGGCGAGTCCGACCACGCGCTGCTTCGCCGCGCGGCCGGCTCGGCGCAGACAGACGACGGGATCGCCCCCTATCGCTACGACCCGCCGGTCTCGCCCCACCTCGGGGCCGAGCTGGCCGGCGAGGTGATCGAGCGCCGGCTTCTCCTCGAGCGCGCACAGGCGGCGGCCGACGACTCGGATTTCCTGGTGGCCGAGGGAGTCGGCGGCCTCCTCGTCCCGCTGACGCTCGGCTACCTCGTCCGCGACCTTGCGAGGGACCTGGCCCTGCCGCTCGTGATCGCCGCCTCGCCGGGCCTCGGGACCATCAACCACACCCTGCTCACCGTCGAGGCCGCTCGAGCGGTCGGGCTCGAGGTTGCCGCGATCGTGTTGACGCCGTGGCCGGACGAGCCGGACACGGTCGAGGCCTCGAACCGCGAGGCGATCGAGCGGCTCGGCGATGTGCGCGTCGAGGTGCTCGGCACGATCGACCTCGCGAGCCCGGAGAGCTGGGCGGCTCTGAGCCTGCCCTAGGAGCTGGCGATGCTGTGCTCGCCGGTGGCGAGCTCGGCTGCGGGAGTGACGCCGCCCGCGGGAGCCTCGGTCTCGTGCCTGCGGCTCGGGCGGATCAGGACGATCGCGGCGATCACGCCGGCGACGACCACGGCCGTGGCGACCTTCATCGAAGTCGCGAAGGCGTTGATGAAGGCGTCATGGGAGGCCGACGCGATCTGCGCGGCCTGGTCCTGGTTCACGCCCTTCGGCACGGTCGAGACGCCCCCGCCGAGCCCGTGCGCGATGTCGCTGCGCTGGCTCGCGCTGAGGCCCGTGCCGGCCAGCGATGAGTCGATGTTCGAGCGTGCAGCCGCCTGGAACACGGCGCCGATCACAGCGACTCCGAGCGTGCCGCCGATCATCCGGTTCATGGACAGGATGCCCGAGGCGATTCCCGCCTTGGCGTCCGCGACGGCGTTCATGGCCGCGGTCGACATAGGCGACATGACTAGGGCCATGCCGATGCCCATCAGGATGAACGACGGGAAAAGGTCGCTGTAGGTCGTCGACGGATCGATCTGAGTGAGCCAGACCAGTGCCCCGGCAGTGAGCGTCAGGCCGACGGAGATCGGCAGGCGCGCGCCGATCCTGTCGGTCAGCCGGCCGGCGAGCGGCGCGATCAGGACGATCATCAGCGTTGCCGGGAGGAACCTGACGCCCGCCTGCAGCGGCGAGTAGCCCAGGATGTTCTGCATGTAGAGGGCGACGAAGAAGAACTGCGACATCATCGCGAAGGTCACGATCAGCGCGATCAAGTTCGAGCCGACGAAGTTGCGGCTGCCGAACAGCGGGAACTCCACCATCGGCGCCTTGACCCGCTTCTCGACCACGACGAAGGAGGCGAGCATCACGACGGACGCGGCGAAGAGCGCCAGGATCGAAGTGGAGCCCCAGCCCCAGGAGTTGCCCTCGATCAGGGCCAGCACGAGCGCCGTGAGCGCGCCGGTCAGCAGCGCGACCCCGGCGTAGTCGACCTCGCGGCCGACCGTGTGGTCGCGGGACTCGCGGACCGCGAAGAGCGTCGCCAGGACGGCCCCGATGCCCACGGGCAGGTTGATGAAGAAGATCGCGCGCCAGGAGACGGCCTCGGTCAGGAAGCCGCCGAGGACGGGCCCGATTGCCAGCGCGAGCGCAGAAACTCCAGCCCAGGTGCCGATCGCCTTGCCGCGCTCGGACGGCGGGAAGGCGTTGGTGACGATCGACAGCGTGGCGGGCATCATCAGCGCGCCGCCGATGCCCTGGACCACGCGGCTGCCGACGAGCCAGGCGGTGTCGGGCGCGAAGCCCGCCGTGGCGGAGGAGACTGAGAACAGCGTGACGCCGATCAGGAAGGTGAGGCGGCGTCCGAAGATGTCGCCGAGGCGCCCACCCGTCGCCAGGAAGACGGCGAAGGCGAGCGTGTAGCCGTTGACGATCCACTCGAGGCTGGAGAGGCTGGAGTGGAGGTCGCGCTCGATCGACGGCAGCGCCACGTTGACGACCGTGTTGTCGAGCATGAGCATGAACAGCGCGAAGCACATGGCTCCGAGCGTCCACCACTTGCGGTTCGCGTCGGTGATCAGGCGGGCCTGGTGCCTGGTCATGAGCTCAGCTCCTCCAGCTGCCTGGCGGCGGCCTCGAGCTCGTCGCGCCCCAGGACCTCCTCGAGCGCTGAATTCAGCTTGCGGCGCTGGGCGGGAGTCATGCTCGCCGCCAGCGCCTCCATGTCGGCCATGCGAGCGGCGACGATCTCGCCCGCCAGGCGGCGGCCCTTGTCGGTGATCGACAGTCGCCGCACTCGGCGGTCCTCCGCGTCCTCGACACGCGAGACCAGGCGGGCACGGACGAGACCGTCCACGGCGCGGCTGACGGAGGCCAGGGAGACCTCCAGCCGCTCGGCGATGTCACGCCCCGCGTAGGGCTCGTCGCCCTCGGGGCCGGCAAGCATCAAGAGCGCCTTGACCTGGGTCAGGGTGAGTCCGCTCTCCTCCATCTTCCGGAGGTGCTCCCCGCCGGAGAAGATGAACACGTGGCGCAGGAAGGCGCCGATGCGCGCCGCGGTCTCGCGGAGCTCGGTCCCTGCGTCCCTTGCGGTCGTGGCTGGCACGACTCATATAGTTGCATACGTGCAACCATTTCACTACCGCAATAGTTGCTCGTGTGACGCACATCACACGGTCGCTTAGGGTTCCAGGGATGTTGGTCGAGGAGCGTTTAGCGACGAGTCAGGCAGGTAAGGCGGCGCAGCCGCCGCAAGAGCTGTGAACCTGCGCCGCCTCTTCGGGCCCTTCTTCATCTTTGCCGGGATCATGCACTTCGTCATCCCCCGCTCCTATGCCGCGATCGTGCCGCCGCAGCTCCCGAACAAGCGGGCGATGGTCTACGTGAGCGGGGTCGCGGAGATCGCCGGGGGCGCGGGAATACTCCACCCGCGGACGCGTAAGGCCGCGTCCGCTTGGAGCGTGGCGACGCTCCTCGCCGTATTTCCCGCCAACGTCCACATGGCGCTTCACCCGGAGCGCTACAAGGTCCCAGGCGGGCGCATCGGGCTCTACCTCCGGCTGCCGGTGCAGGCGCTCTTCATCGCCTGGGCGATCGCCGCCGGGCGCGACTAGCGAATCCGGAACTGCCGCTTCAGTTTCTTGCCGGTGTTGTTGCTCTTGTCGGTGGCACGGATCAGCGCGATGTAGCGCCCGGGCTTCGCGTCGAAGTGCTTGCTCTTCCCGCCGAACTTCGAGTCGTTGAAGCCGACGTGCCCCTTCCACTTGTTCCAGCCCGCGAACTTGCCGCGTTTCCCGTGGCGAACCTCGTAGTACTCGGCGTCGAGCTTCGCCTTCTCGTTGACACCCCAGTTCAGCCTCGTGCCCTTGCGCCCGAACTTGCGTGAGGCGAGCTTCACGTCGTTCAGGTGCGGCGGCTTGATGTCGATGTTGAGCTTCGGGACCGGGTCGACCTCCTTGTTGGGGTCGCCCGGTACATCGGAGACGACCACGGAGCCGCGCACGCCGGCGTGGAGCTTGCACTGGAAGGTGTAGGTCCCCGGCTGGTTGAAGGTGAGCTGGTAGGTGTCGCCGAGGTCGTGGCGCGGCGTGCTCTGGCCCGGGTTGGAGTCCCAGCCCTTATCGTTCGGCGAGGTACCGGTGACGGAGTGCAACAGGTCCGGGCCCACCCAGTACCAGGTGACGTGCTCGCCCAGGTCGAGGTGGATCTGGGGCAGCGACCACTGGTAATGGCCGATGGCGACGCGCCGGTTGGCGGCGCCGGCGCTCGCGGCTCCGAGCAGCGCGACGACGGCGACGAGCGCGCCGACCGCGACCGCGAGGCCCCGCCGTCGGCTCAGCTCACGAGATACCACCCGTTCATCCCCATGTGTAGGTGGCTGAACACGTGGCAGTGGTAGAACCATCGC
>Ga0075365_10001460_pt1 | contig 10733 bp, 9 predicted proteins | sample EndMetdeltDD1765_FD_71387 | JGI IMG/M metagenome (GOLD analysis project Ga0075365, IMG submission 71387) | Populus endosphere microbial communities from Tennessee, USA - Endosphere MetaG P. deltoides DD176-5 | ecosystem: Host-associated > Plants > Roots > Endosphere | place: USA: Tennessee... | reverse complement strand
TCGTGCTCCTTCAGAATGCCGATGATCTGTTCGTCTGTAAAACGATTGCGCTTCATTCCCTGGTCCTCTCAATGGGCCAGAGCTTACTTCAAAATGGATTATTTCAACGGGGCAAGGTCAGATATTAAGTGATTGATTTTTATGGTGAGAGCGCAGGGATTCGAACCCTGGACCTACTGATTAAAAGTCAGGATGGTCTGTCAGTAAAATGCTGTATTTTAATCATTATTTTGAGGAAATTTTTTAGTGTGCGTAAAAATGTGCGTGCGTGTGGCGGCAAATTGAAGACTTCATCAGTTGATGTTCACGGAGATGTTACTCAGCCAATTCGGGCTTCAATTCGGTACAGGTTCGTTGATGTGGCGCCTTGCGTGGCCAATCGTATAGTCGTCGTAATAGCTCTCGCTTGCGTTCGTGATTTTTAGAACGAGGCGATTCAAAATTATCTTGAGCAATTTGTTTTCCCGGATAGTAGGGATGGCCGAGTCTTCGTCCACAGGCTTGCCGTGTGCAGCCAGATTCCTGCGTTTTCGAGCGGCCCTTTCAGGTTGACCCAGCGATATCCCAATAACACTGAATATCTTGTCTGAAAGAACGTCAGCAGGAGCCTGGTTGAGATTGGACTGGATTTTGTTGGCAAATATCGTATGCGTCGATTGCTCTAGCTTCGCCTTAGACAAGGCTTTCAGCAGGGTTTTCTTCAGAGGTTCCCACTCCTCATTAGATAGAAGCTTCTTCTCAAATTTCTCCGGATGTGCATCCACGTATGCATTCATTAGCAGCTCGGTTGCGGCTCCAAAGTGAACTGCAGCCATATGAATCGGCGCACATAGCGCATGCCAGTAAGCCCAACTGAGAGAGCGGAATTTTAACTCGTCGTAATGTCCGTAGATCGCGTTGGCCATGCGTTCGAGTGTTTGCTGATTGACTTCGCCAACATACGTTTCACCCAATGGGGCGGGGGGATGAGAAAAAATGTCCTGTATCCTGCCTATAGAAGGAGGTGACTCAGCCGTGATCGAAACCAATTCATTGTTTTGGCCTAGCTTGGTGCTGCCGAGATAGATGAGGTAATTGCCCAGACAGAATGAAAGAACTTCTCTTATTTTCTCTCTGGTTTCGTCGTCTGGATCCCCAAAGTACAGTATGTAGCCTGGCTTTTTGAATCCTTGGGCAAACTCTTTATTCGCCACGCAGAGATACAAGCGGACATCCGCGATAATCATCTCTAGGACCGTATGACTTATTGTCTGACGGGTGTTTCCCTGCCATGAGAATTCAACACCGCCTGAATCTCGACCAAAAACGCGCCGGTCAGTTGTGTCTTGGAAATCGCTGACCAGCGAACCCATCCAGATCCCTGAATCTTTATCGAGGTTTTCTAGCCAATCAATCGTGTAAGCGACTGGAACTTTTGCGTTCAACTCAGCTTGCAACGAGCGGATCTTTGCATGTTCTGTTGTTTGTCGGCGATGATCTGCATTCCATCTATCATTTTGATTAAACGGTGAAACACCATAGGCTGTGCAGTGCGCACCCGCATGACCGGAAAACTTAACCTGTTCAGTTGTGGCTCGGACAGTTCCCGGAGGATAAGGGGTCGTGTGATTGGGGTTTGCGTCTATTGAGATGGTCTCTAAGATAAGGCCGAGCTTATCATTACGAGTGATTTTGAAATCACGAACGGGCGAATGCAGGGGCCCGGCATCTACCACATTCATTTGGAGAGCATTGACTACGCTTTCGAAGCATTCCCACTGCCAAAAATAAGCGCCCACGATTCCTAATGCTCTCCAAATTCAACCTGCTGCCCACCATAGGTGATACGAAGAACAATAACGCTGTCATCTTCAACAAGGAACGCCACGCTGACGCGATTTTCAAACCCAATAATGCGGAGCCCTTCACGAATATCGCTTCGAACCGTGCCACGCTCTGGGAATGTCTCAAAAGACGCTAGAAATCCGGTGATGCGGTCAACATAGCGGCGGCCTACCTCTTGCGAGGCGGATTTTTCACTAATGTATGTATAAATTCGCAGTAGGTCGCTTTCCGCCTCCGGCATAAGGCGAACAATATAATGCTTCACTCTCATTTACTCTCGGGGGCGGCCATTTTTGCGTTCAGCCGTTTCATAACGTCGTCTAATGGTGACGCAGTAGATGGATCAGCTTTATAAGAGTCGTATGCTTTCGCCACGTCTTCATTTAGCCAGCGTTCAACCGCAGCATCTCGCGCGGCGAGGGTACGAAGGCCATCGCGAATGACTTCGCTTTCGGTGGCGTATTCACCGGATGCAACCTTTGCCTTGACCATCTCGGCCATATCGATCGGCAGCGTAATGCTCAGAGATTGAGTGGTTCGCATGTTCGTCACTTTCGTTTCTACTCACTTATATCACGCGACACGATTTAATCCTACACATTCCTGACGGAGTGGTTGGGGCTTTTAGCCATCTATTGACTCGGATTCACCACACGGGCAGGATGTACCTGGCCTAACGCACAGGCCGGTGTGCTCACCACGCGAAGCTTTGCAGTGCGTTTTACAGATGAAGACTGACACCGTTCCTTCGGACGGGTCCGGTCGGCAGTGGGCACCCGGTTGGATTCCGTTACAACAAGGAATGGATAATCATGGCCATCGACGCCCTCAATACGCTTAAAATTGCCGCCAAGAGGCTGGCACGGGAGCGTTCTATCAAACACATCAATGCGTTGGAACTAGTAGCTGTCGCCTTAGGGCAGCCTCATTGGCGCGGACTTGCCGAAGCCTATAAGCTGGGATGGCGGCCCACGTCTGCGCAAATGGATAATCTGCCGAATCTCGTTTCTGAAACCGCTGACCTAATTAACCTCAGCGAGTACGGCGACGCTCTTACCTTCACCCACTGGGTTCCTGAGAATGCAAAACCTATGGAAGCTGATGAGCTTTATGGCGAACTTGACGGCCAGAAATTCTATCTGGCTGGTGACGAATTCGAAGTTGCTTTCGGTTCACAAGGCTGGGAGATCACTCTCGAGCAGGCACCTTCAGCTAAACCGCAACTCAAACGGCTGGGCGGTAGGGTGAAATCCGTTGAGGCTCTCGATCCTGCTTTTATCGAGCGAGCCACCCGACTGTTGAGGATGCGTGCCAAGCGCATGTATGCGGCCGTCGCAGCAGATTGGCCTCGCCGCTCGACTATGCCTGATCGGGAGGGCCGGGCGGCCCATCCCCTGGGTCGTGGGTTGTCGGCCGAGTGGCATTGCCTCCATTGTGACGGAGTGCACGATGGTCGCGCTATGGCTGAAAATCTGTGGCACTGCACGGATTGCGGGGCGACGCCTCTGGATATTTTCCCGACACCGTTCTGGAACGAAGCTGCGCGGTCTGCCTAACAGGCTGATGAGAGGAAGGCGCAGACATCTGCGCCTTCCATCCTTTTAGGTTTAATATTCCTCTGCCAGCATGATCGTAAGTACCCGCTTGGTGACAGCGGGATTAGCCGGGTCTTCCGAACCGTATTGCAGGGTCCGGTCGTAGTAATCGATTTTCCAGAAAACCTTATGACCCTCGATGTTCACCGCCCCAAAATCATGCTCCCCGTGAGGATCATTATCAGGTGTGAAGGCGTCAAATCTCTGCACGGACTCAGCGATGCCTGATTGGATCGCGTCAGGCAGGTTTTTGATACCCGAGGTCATCAGCACCGTACCCGTGAGCCAGGTTGAACGAAATATGTCATTCAGTTCGCGGATGCGGTCGGTCTGCGTGGTTGTCATTTTTTTGTCCCTTGTCTTTGTTTCCTTAGTCGGACAGGGAAACAGGCCCCGTCCTGCTTCCCGGGGCCGCGTGAGCGGTGGGGTTGGAAGGGGACAACAGGGATTCGCGGGGAACCGGCTGCACGTAACGCAGCGCATCGGAATGGAGGAAGCTGGGCGGAAAACCTGTTTGGGGGAGATGAAGGGGCGAAGCACCTCGGCCCCAATCGATATGAGTTTTCACTGAACCGTAGAGCATCCCAATAAATCAACTTCAAGCGCCAATAAGCGGATGAAATATATCTGGAGTTGTATTTGAATGAGGATTATTAGCTTGATGAAGCTACAGCAGTTATGATTCTCGAAAAAAATCTGGGAGATTGAAGGTGCCTACGCCCGATCATTTAAGTTGGTTGGTAGATTCTGGAGAACGCCAGACGACGACTTGCGGCCGTACGATTGAAATCTGGAATTTAAATGTTCAGAATGATGATGCTGTTATGTCTGCTTGGGCGGCCCATTTTCGACATCACTATATCTCTAACGAAGACCTTCCAATTATGGTGGATGGTACAATTCATACAAATTCAGAGTATCTACGTCAGGTTCTATTTCCAGATAGAACGTTACCTCCTGGTCCAAGTCTACGTTCAGGAGACTTTGGCGAGATACTCGTTGCCGATTACATAGAGTACGTTCTTGATTACTGGTGTCCCCGTGAGTTGCGTTATCAGGAACGCTGGAACCGTAACGACTCGACTAAGGGATGTGATGTTATAGGTTTCAAATTTGCCAGCAACGGGCAGGCGAATCAGAACGACGAGTTGTTCATTTTCGAGACTAAGTCTGGAATGTCTATTTCAGCCAATAATAGATTGCAGGATGCAATAACGGATAGCGACAAAGATAAACTGCGTGAGGCGATGAGTCTCAATGCCATGAAGCAGAAGTTTGTCACGCGAGGTGCGATGGATGACGCTAATCGAGTGAAACGGTTTCAAAACATGGCTGATCGACCGTTTCGGCGAGTAAATGGTGCAGCAGCCATATTGGATGATGATGTCTTCGCTGCGACGGACCTGACGACGGCAGATGCGTCAGCGCATCACAATGCGGCGAACATCAGGCTCTTCGTTATTAGGGGACCGTCACTTATGACACTGATCCACTCCCTTTATGAAAGGGCGGCAGATGAAGCCTGAAGATAGCGCCAAGAACGTACTATCTACAACGCGCGCTCGTGCCAAAATGCGAGAGTTCCGTGTCCCTGAGGACGACTTCAATCAACTTCCACGCGATCCTGCGATCCTTTTTGGATTGGCAATTGGAATCCTAGGAGATGTGTCATCCACTCTAGCAGATCAGATTGGCGTTGATTTAGGCGCCCCTCTCCACGATCTACCAATGGCACCGGGTTGGGAAGACGAAGGTTCTGATGCTCAGGTTTCGTTGCGTTTTGCATCCATTTTCTTTGACGCCTACATAAACGCGGAACTTGATATAGAGCTTACGCCGGAGGTGTCTCTGCTATGTGCCGCGACTTACTATATAGGCGGAAGCGTTGGCAGCTCGGCTGTAATCGTTCGTCACATGAATCCACCCGCACGTGAAATGGCGGGCGGTCTCGGCTTACTCCTTTATACGATCCTTCAAAATCGGTTCGTTGCTATCGGCGTTCAGCATGCTCATCACGAGCGAACTACTGGGCTTCTGAACGCGTTGTCTACATTTTTTCGCCTTGAAGGAGATGCGGAGCGGGTCGTTGCCGCCATTAGTGAATTACGTGGTTACTTCCGCGCGAATGGCTCCCCTCGTGAATTACTTTATGCGGATATCGTCGGCGCAGTGTGTGTCCTCAAGTTGCGGAATGCGGCTCGAACCATTCTTCCGTCTGCGTCCGCATTAGAAGGAGAAATATGGCGACCCGCGCTTACAAGGCCGCGGTTTCCCGTAGAGCTTTGGCCTGCTCAGCAGCGGATTGCAAATGCTGGGCTTCTTGGAGGCAGGTCTGCTGTCATCCAGATGCCGACCAGCGCTGGTAAAACGCGTGCGACCGAGTTGATCATCCGCTCAGCCTTTCTGTCTCGGCGGGCACACCTTGCGGTGATAGTCGCTCCTTATCGTTCTCTCTGCCACGATATTCGAGGCGATCTCGTTACCGCTTTCCAAAACGAAAATATTCGTCTCGATGAGGTGTCAGACTCTTATCAATTCGATTTTACTCTCGATGCTTTATTTGCAACCGATTCCGTGTTGATCGTTACGCCGGAGAAGCTGCTTTACATGCTCCGGCGCGCGCCAGATCTCGCGGAGCGAATAGGCCTGATGATCTATGACGAAGGCCACCAATTCGATGGAATGGCTCGCGGTCCTACCTACGAACTACTACTCACGTCGCTACGCATGGCGCTACGGCCTGAGACGCAAATCATCCTGATTTCTGCCGTCATCGGCAATGCAGGCGATGTCGCTGAATGGCTGATTGGTGATCGCGAGGCGGTTCTCGACGGCGTTGGTCTGTTACCAACGACTAAGAGCATTGCATTCTCGAGCTGGCAGGATCAACGTGGGCGTCTTGAATATGTGGACCCTCAAGACCCAGGGGATCGCGAATTTTTCGTGCCGCGCATCATAGCGGACGCCCTTCTTCAACCACGCCCACGTGAGCGCACGGAGAAGCGTTTTCCTGAGAAATCAGGCGGTGACGTGGGCTTATTCCTAGGGCTTCATGTTGTTAGAAATGGCAGCGTTGCTGTATTCTGTGGGCGTAAGGATAGTGTAACTACGATATGTAAGCGTGTGGTCGATTTAGTCGGGCGCAACTATGTGGCCGAATGGCCGATCGAATTCTCCGACGCCAAAGAGGTGGAAGCCATTCACTTTCTCTCGGCACTTCAGCTAGGCGCTCACGCGCCCGCGACGCAGGCTTCGCGTCTCGGCATCTTCGCGCACAGCGCCGATACACCCCATGGCATTCGCCTTGCTATTGAGCATGCCATGAAATTCGATCGAGCGAAATTCGTGGTCTGTACGTCCACCCTAGCCCAAGGCGTCAACTTCCCGCTGAAATATCTAATTGTCACAACGACACAGCAGGGAGGGGAAGGCATTCTCGTTCGGGACTTCCATAACTTAATGGGTCGCGCTGGACGTGCAGGTATGCACACTGAAGGTAGCGTGATTTTTTCGACACCCACTATTTACGATCAAAGACAGCAATTCGGACGAGGTCGGCGCAACTGGCAAGACACTGTGAGATTGCTTGATGCCAAAAATTCAGAGCCATCGGGTAGCTCCATTCTGGCGTTATTTGAGTCCTATACTCAGCGCGGAACAGCAATTATCCTGGAAATTCGTCCGGAATGGCTGGATCTTGCGTTCGCGGATGCTGAGAAGATCGAGGAGGTAGTGGATGCCGCTCTCACGGTCGAACCAAATATAAGCCGCACAGATTTCCGGAAGTTCGTCGAAGGACGGGCTCGGGCTGTTCAGAATATAGCGGCTTTCCTCGTTGCCAATATGACTTTTGCCGATGGGGAGAATGCTGACGAACGGATAGCAGAGCTAGCAGCTAATACGCTCGCCTATCATCTCGCCGGAGAAGATACGAAGCCCCGTCTCATTGAGGTGTTCCGTGCGATTGGCGCGTCCATCCGCGCGAATACAGATGGCGATCAACGGGCAGTCATACGGCGCTCACCGCTTCCGCCCGCCTCCGTTGCCGAGCTTAGGGTATGGCTCAACGAGAACTTGCCAGCTCTCCAGATAGCCGTTGCTGAAAACCGGCTTCTTGATGAAGTCGCTCCGATTGCGCTTCGTTTCGCCTCCTCGCGTAAGATATCGACCATCACCAATCAGGACGTGATTCCTCGTATCCTCCGGGAATGGGTGGCCGGTAACAGCTACTCGCGAATCTTAGATACTTTGGTGGAGGTAGATGCGCGGGTCAGTGGGCGACGGCGGAGACCCACAGTTAACGACGCCGTAGCACTCTGCGAAAGCGGATTCGGGTATGACGTAGCGATGATTATCGCCTCGATTGCCGACCTTGCTGAGGAGAAAGATGAAGCCCTTTATAGTTCCGCCTCTCTACTCCAACGCCAGATCAAGACGGGGCTGACGGAGCTGGCCGCACTCGCATTCCATGAGGCGGGTTTTGCAGATCGTCATGTAGCCGGATTTCTCGGATTGCTCTGGCCGCTGGTGACCGATCGGGGTGGTGTGCGCGCCACCTGCCAAGAGGAGGCCACAATCCGAGAGGTTCTACTACAATTTCCTAGCTATTTCACCGCCGTTGCGGCTGAGCTTGGCGGATGGGTGAATTAGGGGTGCACGATGGTCGCGCTATGGCTGAAGCTGTATGCTTAACAGAGGCGAAGCACCTCGGCCCCCATGAGGCGCCCCCGTTTTTATGGCTCAACAAATAAGTGTATGGAAGTAGAGGAGGTACGTACGCTCTTCGTATTGACAATTAAGGAATATGAGGTCCGTATAATGCACGTTATAGTGGATTAAGGAACAGAGTAGCGCAGTATGGCTAAGACGAGGTCATTTTCAATTTATCTCCTTAAAGAGGGGTATGATGCGAGTAACTCTTTACGAGAAGATCATTCCCTCGATGATGGCGTCAGTGCGGATGGCTTGCCTCCAAATGCAACTCTGTTCGTCTTAGACAACGAACCTCATCCTCCATGGTGGAAGTCATATTTCGGCGTTCAGAAAAACCTCACGCAAGTGACGAAGGGAGCTTTGGTATTTCTGCCGGTTGGTGATCGCTGTTTTGCGCTGTCTTTCGGGCACGTCTCTCACAACTTGATAGATGCTAGTTATGAGTATGATTTTGGCCTTCGAGTTACGCTAAACTGTCTCGACCCTCACAAGCTTAAGAGCACGGATACTCTTGAACCAGGCGCAGCGAAACGCCAGCGGACACAGCTGCCCATTGAATCGGAGTTGACCCTTTTTGATTTTGATCGGGATAGCTCAATTCTTCGTAGCTTGACCGGCAAGGTTCGTGACGAACAGCAGGAGTTGTTCCGGCATGCCACTGGCGGCAGTAATCTCCGAATTAGTACCGATATTGGGGCCGAGGACTTGGCTACTCTGTGCGAGACGCTTTTGAGCCTGTACCAGAGCGACGATTACAAATCCTCATTTCCTGAAATCCAGAACATTGTACCGGTGCGTGATCCAGCCCAGATTGCGGCCTTAAACGAACAATTGCTAGATGCAGTCCAGACCCAGAACGCGGACCTAAACATCACGGTGCCGGAAATCATCAATTACAGCGATAATCTGTATGCGACTTTTGCCGGAGCAGGGCGGAGTTTAATCTATGACGACGTGTATATCGGGCGATACTATGAATATCTCGATGAGCACGAGATAGATTTGACCAACATGACGGTTGATGATCTGCGCCGACACGCATTGGTACTGACCGATGAAGATGGCAACGGGCGAGATCGATACAGCATTTTCAAAAGTCTCGTGTTCGACACGACATTGGAAAGCGCTCAAGGAGAAACATTCCATCTTTGTGAGGGCAACTGGTATCGCATCGATGATGCCTACATCACGCGCCTAAGTGCCTATCTTGATCCGCTTTGCAAAGACAGTGATCTTCCAGTTTACGTGCATTCCAGCGAAGGCGCTTATAACGAAACAGTTGCCGAAGAAGACACTACGGTCGCCTGTTTGGATAAAAAGAACATAAGCCCTGACGGGCAAACTGCGATTGAGCCGTGCGATCTCCTTGCAGTCCGTGACGGTATTGCGAGCTTTTACCACATCAAGGTTTCGACCCTTTCAGCCCAGTTGAGCCATTTATTTAATCAAGGAGTCAACGCAATTGAGCTAATGCGCTTGGAAGCGGATGCTGTGGATAACTTGGAAACGCTCATACGGGACATCTTGGAAGACAGCGCCGCTAATGAGCTTGTGGAGCTTGTCCGTGACCGGAAGTACTGCGTTATTTTCGGTATCGTGACTCGGAAAGATCCAGGCGGACGATCCCTTAACCTTCCGTTGTTCTCCCGAATTAGCTTGATGCGTGGAATGAAAGCCCTGCAATTGATGGATGTGCCGGGTCACGTAATGTTCATTAAGGATGAAGTCGAGGCAACCGAAGGCCGCAAGAAGAAGAGGAAGAAAGCGGAAGATATCGACGCTGCCTTAACTGTAGAGGCTGCCTGATGATCTTTTTTAGGTCGCAGCTTTCTCCCCTATGAGCAGAAAAATAACAAATGGCTCTCACAGCCATTTTAATTTCTGTAGCGTATGAAGCGTGCCGTTACATCAAAGTTACATGAATGCGGAGAGGGGGCTTTTCAATCTGATAAGCCTTTGAAAGAATTGGTGGGCCGAGAGGGATTCGAACCCACGACCAATTGATTAAGAGCGCCAAAAGTTCATATAAATCAGTTGATGATAAAGCTGTAAATGAATGTTATTACATCATTTTTTAAGTATTGGTTTTCGTCATTACTTCACTTCTCATGTAACATTTGCTATGAATTGGTTACATGGAAGTTACATGAAATGCCCAAAATTCACCTCACCGACACCTTTGTTTCGACTGCTGTTTGCCCGACCGGAAAAGGCCAGGAAATTTACTGGGACTACCCCGTAGATGCGGCGGGACAAATTCGGAATGGGTCGGTATCGGGACTAGGTTTGAGGGTTACGGCACTCGGTGCAAAATCTTTCGTGCATGCCTACCGGTTCAACCGTAAGCGCTATCGCAAAGCATTGGGCTCGATTATCGTCATGAGCGTCGCGTCTGCACGGATGGCTGTCACCAATCGCGAACGACTCATCGAGGCGGGCGAAAACCCGGACATGGACGAGACTAACCCACGACGTATCCACTGACCTTGCCCCCAAGTTTTATCCAGTTTTGAGTTCGCTCCAGCGGTTTTGGGTTGCTGTATTCGGGGCGGTAGCGGCGGGGTGCGGTGCGGAGCCATTTCGGCTGCGCAGCACCGCATC
>Ga0075365_10001458_pt1 | contig 10738 bp, 11 predicted proteins | sample EndMetdeltDD1765_FD_71387 | JGI IMG/M metagenome (GOLD analysis project Ga0075365, IMG submission 71387) | Populus endosphere microbial communities from Tennessee, USA - Endosphere MetaG P. deltoides DD176-5 | ecosystem: Host-associated > Plants > Roots > Endosphere | place: USA: Tennessee... | reverse complement strand
GTTCTCGTGGACTCCCATGGACTTTCGGTCACCGAAGGTGTGCATCCGATGGGAGATCTGGCGCCGCGCGACATCGTCGCCGCGGCGATCGACGCCCGGATGACCGAGACCGGCGATCCCTGTGTCTACCTCGATGCACGCGGCATCAAGGGCTTCAAGAAGCGCTTTCCAACCGTCACGGCGGCGTGCCGCGACGCGGGCATCGATCCGACGCGGCAAGCCATCCCCGTGGTTCCCGGTGCGCACTACAGCTGTGGCGGTGTGGTCACCGATGTCCACGGGCGTACCGAACTGACGGGGCTTTTCGCGGCGGGGGAGGTGGCGCGCACCGGAATGCACGGAGCGAACCGATTGGCCTCCAACAGCCTGCTCGAGGGTCTCGTGGTCGGCGGTCGTGCCGGAAGGGCCGCGGCCGCACACGCTTCGGACGCCGGAACCTGCACCGCGGTGCTGCCGGAGCCCGCCGCGAGGCGCGCACTGCCGAGAGCTGATCTGCAGCGGGCGATGACACGCTACGCGGCGGTGGTCAGGGACGATGCCGGCCTGCGCACACTGGGCCAGGCGTTGGAGACTGCGACACCACGGAAGTTGCACTCGCGCAAGGATTTCGAAGATGTGGCGCTCACGTGCGCGGCAGGTGCGGTGATGGCGGCCGCGTTGGAGCGCACCGAGTCACGGGGCTGCCATCATCGCGCCGACCATCCGGACACCGACCCGACGATGGCCCGCAGCTTGGTGCCCGCGGTGGTGTGCGCCTGATGGGACTGACCGCTGATGAGCTGACCGAGGCCCGCCGGGTGATCGCGCTCGGCCTCGAAGAGGACCTGCGGTACGGCCCCGATGCCACGACATTGGCGACCGTCAGCGCGGATGCGACGACTACGGCGTCGATGGTCGCCAGACAGCCTGGGGTCATCGCTGGTGTGGACATCGCGCTGCTGGTCCTCGACGAGGTGCTCGGTGTCGGCGGGTACATCGTCAAACACCGTGTCGAGGATGGTGAGCGGCTCGACGCGGGTGGGGTGGTGCTGGCCGTCGAAGCGCCGACACAGGGCCTGCTGACCGCCGAGCGGACGACGCTGAACCTCGTGTGTCACCTGTCGGGTATCGCCACCACGACCGCGGAGTGGGTGACCGCTGTTGAGGGCACGGGGACCAAGATCCGCGACACCCGCAAGACCCTGCCCGGACTTCGGGCCCTGCAGAAGTACGCGGTCCGGGTCGGCGGCGGTGTGAACCACCGGATGGGGCTGGGCGACGCGACGCTGATCAAGGACAACCACGTGGCGGCCGCGGGCTCGGTGGTTGCCGCGCTGCGTGCCGTCCGTGCGGCGGCGCCGGACCTGCCGTGCGAGGTAGAGGTCGACTCTCTGGAGCAACTGGACGAGGTGCTCGCCGAGAACCTGGGGGATGAGGCACTGGTTCTGCTCGACAACTTCCCTGTCTGGCAGACACAGATCGCCGTGCAGCGCCGCGATTCACGCTCACCGGCGACCAAACTCGAGTCCTCGGGCGGACTATCGCTCGAGACGGCGGCCGAGTACGCCGGTACGGGCGTGGATTACCTGGCTGTCGGCGCGCTCACCCACTCGGTGACCGTGCTGGACATCGGGCTGGATCTCTAGCCAGCACAGGCCATTACGATGGCGCATCGTGAACGTCGTTTCGCGCCGCCTCGTGGTGCTGACCATCATCAGTCTCGTCGTGGCGGTCGCCGCGCTTGGGGTCGCCGCGTGGTCGCTGTACAGGTCGGATCCGGCAAATGCGGAGTACAGCGCCGAGCAGACCGCGGATGCCAAAGCCAAGGCCTGCGCGGCCGTCGAGGTCGTACGCCGCGGTGTCTCGCTTAACACCAACCTGATGCCGGCAGGTGGGGCGGCGGACATCACCGGCGCCCAGGCGGTAGCCGCGAACGCGAGGGTTTCGCTGAACGACGGCGGGCAGTACCTGATCGCGCGATTGGACCCGGCGACACCGGAGGACCTGGCGAGCAAGGTCCGCACCTTCGCCGACGACCTGATGGATATCGGCGCGAACGCGACGGCTGGCGTGACGAACGACGATCCAGCGCAGGCTCAACGACTGAAAAGCGCCGACGACGTGAACGCCAGCCTCGAGGAGTTGTGCAAGTAGTTACTTGGCGAGCAGCGTTCGCGCGCCCGCCTTCGCGGCGTCGAGAGCGGCACTGTCACCCGCGATGCGCGAGAGGATCAGCGCGCCTTCCAGGAGTGCGATGACCGCGAGCGCAGTCTGCTCGGCGTCGGTTTCGGCCCAGCCGTCCTCGCGCAGTCGGTCCGCGATGGCCAGGTGCCAGGTGCGAAAAGCCCGGGACGACGCTTCGCGGACGAGCGGGCTCGCGTTCACCGATTCGGTCGCGATCGGTTCGATAGGGCAGCCGTCGCGCCGATCCATCGCCAACCCCGAGGACATCAGATCGATCCAGCCGTCGACGATGTCTGCCACCGGCAATCCGCTGCCCAGGAACTGTCGCAGGCGCGTTTCGATGTCGGCTCCGGCGCTGTCCACCACGGCCGCGGCCAGCTGTTGCTTACCGTCCGGGAAGTGGTGATAGAGCGAGCCGGCCTTGACGTCAGCGGTCTCCAGAATCTGGTTCACGCCGGTGGCCGCATAGCCCTGCCTACGAAAGAGCAGGGCGGCGGCGTCGACGAGCGCGGTGCGGCTCCGATCCGGACGGGGCATGTCTTGACTTTACTTGAAAGGTCACTCAAGAATAGTTGAACAATCGCTAAAGAAGGGGTCGACGATGCAGCAGCTGGTGTTCGAGGACGCGGGTTCGTATGCCTGGCGCGAGGCGCCGGAACCCGAAATCCAATTCCCTGAGCAGGCGATCGTTCGACCGACCTTGGTGGCGTGCTGCGACTTGGATGTCGCCGTCGCCCAAGGACGACTGCCGATGTCGCCCGGACACGCCGTCGGGCACGAGGGCATCGGCGAGGTCGTTGCCGTCGGGGATGCCGTCCGCGGCGTCGCGCCAGGCGACCGGGTGGTCATCCCGTTCCAGATCAGCTGCGGCCAGTGTCGCGAGTGTCGCCGGGGAGTGACGGGGTCGTGCGGGGCGCTCCCGCTCATGGCCATGTACGGCATGGCGCCGCTCGCGGGTCTGGACGGCGGCGGGTTCATGGCGGATCTGGTGCACGTGCCGTATGCGGACGCGATGCTCGTGCCGTTGCCGCGCGGCGTCGACCCTGTCGGTATCGCGTCGCTGTCGGACAACATCGTCGACGGGTGGCGAGCCGTCGGGCCGTACTGGGCTGAACTGGACACACTCGACGTCGCGGACCGCCGCGTTCTTGTCGCCGGACGGCAGTCGATCGGCTTGTATGCGGCGGGGTTGGCCGCGGCACTCGGCTATCAGGTCGACTACGTCGACACCGATCCGCAACGCCTCGCGGCAGCCGAAAAGCTCGGCGCCACAGTGCATGACAGGTGCAAACCGGACAAGTCGATGGGCCTTTACCCGGTCACGGTCCACACGACCGCCGAGCCCGATGCGCTCGCGGCGACGCTACGCGTGACGTGGCCGGATGGTGTGTGCACCGACACGGGCGTCTATTACCAAGGCGCGGTCGAGATGCCGCTGCTGCCGATGTACACCCGAGGAGTCAGGTTCGTGACCGGACGGGTCAACGCACGCGCAGTCATCCCCGACGTGGTCGAACTTCTCGAGTTTGGCTGCGATCTCACGCCAGCGGTCGATCGGACGGTGCCATGGGATTCGGCCCCAGCGGTCTGGCCGACGATGACGGGCAAGACGGTGTTCGCCCGGTAGCGCTCAGGCGATATCGGCGACGAAGATGGCCATCTTCTTGGCCTGCGTGCGCGCCATGAAGGGCAGGTTCTCGGCGCCACCGCTGCCTGCGGGCAGGATCCGCGGGTTGACGATGTGGACGGTGCGCGAACCGAACAGCACGTCGGCTTCGTTGGCGGCGACCACGTTCTTCACCCAGTCGGTCTTGCCGTGGCCCAACGCGATCGCGAGGGTATTGCCCTTGCGGAACGGGGTGACGACGGTTTCATAGGTCTTCCCGGACTTGCGGCCGCGGTGCTGGATCTTGGCGACGCCGGGCATGAACCGCGCGATTCGCTTGACCATGGGATTCATGTACTTGATCTGCAGGCGCTCGAACGTGGGCGGGTAGATCATCGGGACGCCCGGCGCGTTGTTGGGGTGATCCTTGGCGGACATGAGTCTGGACACTACGTGACGATGCCCGCCCCCCGAAGGGAACGGGCATCGCCAGTTGTCGTGCTGCGTCAGCGGTTTCGACTAGGGGGTGTTCCCGTCGTTGCCATCGCTGCCGTTGCTGCCGCCGAATCCGCCGGATCCGCCGTTGCCGCCGGGGCCGCCGGCCGTGGTGCCGGTGCTGTTGGCGTTGCCGCCGTTGGCACCGTTGCCGCCGTTGGACAGCACGCCACCGTTGCCACCGTTTCCACCGCTGCCACCGCTGGCCTCGCCGCCACCGCTGGACGATGCCGAGCCGCCGGTGTCGCCGTTGCCGCCGCCGCCGAAGAAGCCGCCGTTGCCGCCGCTGCCGCCGTTGCCGCCGGTGGACGATCCGGTGGTGGAGTTGGAGGTGCCGCCGGCACCGCCGCCGCCGCCCTCGCCGAGGATCTGGTCGTCGCCGCCATCGCCGGCGTCGCCACCGTTGGCCGCACCGCCGGCGTTGTTCGCGGTGGCGTTGCCGCCGTCGCCGCCCTCGCCGCCGCCCAGAACACCGTCGGCGCCGTCGGCGCCGTCACCGCCGGTGGCATTACCACCGGTCAGGTTGAGTGGTGACGTCGAGGCGTCGCCGCCGGAGCCGCCATTGCCGCCTTGGCCGATGATGCCGCCCTGTCCGGCCGCGCCACCGTTGCCGCCCTGCGCATCGCCGACAATGACGCCGAGGTCGTCGCCGCCGTCGCCGCCGTTACCACCGTTGCCGAAGAAGCCGCCGTTGCCGCCCTTGCCACCATTCTGCGCGGGGGTCAGGCCGAGCAGCGAGTCGGCGCCACGGCCGCCGTTGCCGCCGTTGCCGCCGAAGAAGCCGGCATTGCCGCCGTTACCGGCCTGGATCAGCCCACCGTCGAGAGCGGTGGGGCTGTAGCCGTCGCCGCCGCTGCCGAACAGGAAGCCGCCGTTGAAGCCGTTCGGGTGAAGCGGATTGCCGTCGGCGCCGTTGCCGATCATCCCGAAGGTGAACGCCAGGGTGAGCGGGTTGTCCAGAATCGGATCGAAGATCGCGACCGCGGAACCCGGGTCGAGCGACAGCGCCTGCGGCGAAAGGCCGTCGCCAATCAGGCCACCCGGCAGATCGCAAATGATGGGGCACGGGATGGCAGGCTGCGCCTGCGCCGTGCCGACGGTGCCGAACCCGACGAAGGCCGCGGTCATGGCCCCCCCGAGCATTGCGCCACCGACTGCGCGCCGGGCGACGGTACCTCGCGCCGAGGCTGCGCGGTGTTTACCGGCGGAAGTTGTAGCGGACATATTTCTCCCCTTCTTTAAGGATGGACCTGGCGATCCGGTTACCCCGACCCCTGCGACGTCCGTTCGCGACGCTGGCGGCCAGATGGCTGGGCCGCAAACCTTCGCTCTCTTAGTCAGCTAACCGACTGATGTCGGTGAAGTCATATTGACACCTCGGTATGCGTTTGCATAGCAACTTCCTGAAAATAGCCAAAGAAAATTTCTGAACCCCTTGCGCAATCCTGACGAACGGGTGATTCGCGGCCAGGGTGCTTGCCAAACAGCGATCGATCGCTATGATGCCGCGCGCACCCTTTGGCAACGCCGAACGCATGGTCAACAGGCCTCTCAAGAGGACTGACGCATGCGTCAGTTACCGCATGGCACGCTCTGCCACCCCGTGGACCAGCATGGGAACGCACCCGTAAATTTTTCGTATTGTGGATACCTGGGCCCTACACTCAGCTACCACCGGAAGTGTGCGGATTTTGGGATCTGTTCGTTTTATGGCTACATATCAAGATCATTTTCTGACCGACCTGACCACCCGCTTAGCAAAACCTGTGAAACTGATCTTGATATCCGGGTGAAGTCAGGCGTGTTGTATGCAAAGTTTGCTGGATCAGGTTCAGATCCCTATCGGACGTAGAAAAGGGTCGATGGGCGGTTCCGGGCCCCATTGCGAGTGCCTAGTTAGCTGCGGAAGTCGCCGGAACAGGCGCTACTATCGGCCGCATGTCTGAGACAGCGGGGTCTTCCAAGAGTTCAATCGTTTCCGTTTTGGCACTGGTCGTGGCGCTGGTCGCGGTCGGTCTGGCGGCCTGGGCACTGATGAAGGAGCCGAAGTCATCCGAGCCTTCGCAGGCCTCGCAGTCGTCTGACTCAACGAATTCGGTCTTCACCGGCGACGTCACCGATGACCCCAAGCGCAGCATCTGCGAGGACTTCAACCTCGTGCGCGTGGGTGTTCAGGCCAACACCAACCTCAAGCCGCCCGGCGGGCCAGAGGACGTGACCGGTGCTCTTGCGGTGGCAGCCAACGCGCGGCTCTCGCTTTCCGAAGGCGGCGCCTTCCTGTTGTCCCGTCTGGAGCCGGATACTCCGCAGGATCTGACTGACGCGGTCCGCAAGTTCGCCAACCAGCTCATGGACATCGGAGCGCGTTCGATCGCGGGTATTCCGAACACCGATCCGGATCAGTCCGCACGACTCAAGGACGCCGACGTTTCCAGCGCCGCCATCGCCAATCTGTGCAAGTGAGCGCCCGGCTCACCTGACCCGGAGGCGCCACCACCGGCGCGGCGATAACGATTTGGCCTGTTCTGGGACAATGGCTGCGTGAGTGATTCGTCCGTCCTGCTCGCCCGCATTGATCTGCGGGGCACCGCGCTTTCGGCTGCGCGTCTGCGGTCGGCCCTGCCGCGCGGTGGCGTGGACGTCGACGCGGTGGTGCCGAAGGTCCGCCCCATCGTCGATGCGGTGGCCGAGCGTGGGGCTGAGGCCGCGCTGGAGTTCGGTGAATCGTTCGACGGTGTACGGCCCGCGCAGGTACGGGTGCCTGCGTCTCGCCTGCAGGGCGCGCTCGACGACCTGCCGGCTGATGTCCGCGCCGCGCTCGAGGTAGCGATCGAACGCGCCCGCGCGGTGCACGCCGACCAACGCCGTACCGACACCACGACGACACTCGGCCCCGGCGCCACCGTGACCGAACGGTGGGTTCCGGTCGAGCGTGTCGGCCTCTACGTCCCTGGCGGCAACGCCGTCTACCCGTCGAGTGTGGTCATGAACGTCGTGCCGGCCCAGACCGCCGGCGTCGACTCGCTGGTGATCACCAGCCCGCCGCAGGCACAGTTCGATGGCCTACCGCATCCCACCATCCTGGCCGCAGCGCGGCTCCTGGGTGTCGACGAGGTGTGGGCCGTCGGAGGCGCGCAGGCCGTCGCGCTGCTCGCGTTCGGCGGCACCGACACCGACGGGACCGAGCTGGCCCCGGTCGACATGATCACCGGCCCGGGCAACATCTGGGTCACCGCGGCCAAGCGGATCTGCCGTTCGCAGGTCGGAATCGACGCAGAGGCAGGTCCGACCGAGATCGCGATCCTCGCCGATCACACGGCGGACCCAGTGCACGTGGCCGCCGACCTGATCAGCCAGGCCGAGCACGACGAGATGGCATCCAGCGTGCTGGTCACCACGAGCACCGAGCTGGCCGACGCCACCGACAAAGAACTGGCGAATCAGCTGGAGACCACGGTCCACCGCGAACGGGTGGCGGCGGCTCTGAGCGGTAAGCAGTCCGCGACCGTCCTGGTCGATGACCTCGACGCTGGCATACGCACCGTCAACGCCTATGCGGCCGAGCACCTGGAGATCCAGACCGTCGACGCTCGCAACGTAGCCGGCCGAATTCGTTCCGCCGGTGCGATATTCGTCGGCGCCTACTCTCCGGTGAGCCTGGGCGACTACTGCGCCGGCTCCAACCACGTGCTGCCCACCGCCGGCTGCGCCAGACACTCCAGCGGGCTGTCCGTGCAGACGTTCCTGCGCGGCATCCACGTCGTCGACTACGACGAGGCGGCGCTCAAAGACGTGTCAGGACATGTGATCACCCTCGCCAAGGCCGAGAATCTGCCGGCGCACGGCGAAGCGGTCAGGCGGAGGTTCGAACGGTGACGCTGGGTAAGACCGTGACGCTGGACGACCTGCCGCTGCGCGAAGACCTGCGCGGTAAGTCGCCGTACGGTGCGCCACAGCTGCAAGTGCCGGTGCGACTGAACACCAACGAGAACCCGCACCCCCCGACGAAGGCTCTGATCGACGACGTGACCGAATCGGTCCGGGCGGCCGCGGGGCAGCTGCATCGTTATCCCGATCGCGATGCGGTCGCGCTGCGCACCGACCTCGCCGCGTATCTGAGCGCGCAGACCGGTGTCTCTCTCGATGTCGAGAACCTCTGGGCGGCAAACGGTTCCAACGAGATCCTGCAGCAGCTGCTGCAGGCCTTCGGCGGCCCTGGACGCAGCGCCATCGGATTCGTCCCGTCGTACTCGATGCACCCGATCATCTCCGACGGGACGCAGACCCAATGGCTCGTCGCGAACCGCGCCGACGACTTCAGCCTCGACGTCGACGTCGCCGTGCAGGCGATCAAGGAGCACACGCCTGACGTCGTGTTCCTTGCCAGCCCGAACAACCCGTCGGGACAGAGCATTTCACTTGACGACCTGCGACGCGTGCTGGAGGCGATGTCCACCGGCGTACTCATCGTCGACGAGGCCTACGGCGAGTTCTCGAGTCAGCTCAGCGCGGTCAACCTCATCGACGATTATCCGAGCAGGCTCGTCGTCACCCGCACCATGAGCAAGGCGTTCGCGTTCGCCGGTGGACGGCTGGGCTATCTCATCGCCGCTCCCGCGGTGATCGACGCGATGCTGCTGGTACGGCTGCCGTATCACCTTTCGGTGGTCACCCAGGCGGCCGCCCGCGCCGCGCTCCGCCACGCCGACGACACCCTGGGCAGCGTCGCCAAACTCATCGCGGAGCGCGAACGGGTCTCAGAAGGGCTGACCCGCATGGGCTTTCGCGTCATCGACAGCGATGCCAACTTCGTGCTGTTCGGCGAGTTCGCCGACGCACCCGCGACGTGGCAGCGCTATCTCGACGCCGGGGTCCTCATCCGCGACGTCGGCATCCCCGGCTTCCTGCGCGCCACCACCGGACTCGCCGAAGAGAACGATGCGCTGCTCGAGGTCAGCGCACGGCTGGCGGCTACCGAACTCGTATCCATAGGAGCACAGTGACCACGTCCCGCATCGCGAAGATCGAACGCAAGACCAAGGAGTCGGACATCGTGGTCGAACTCGACCTCGATGGCACCGGCAACGTCAGCGTCGAAACCGGTGTGCCGTTCTTCGATCACATGCTGACGGCCCTGGGCAGCCACGCGAGTTTCGATCTGACCGTGCGCGCCAAGGGTGACGTCGAGATCGAGGGCCACCACACGATCGAGGACACCGCGATCGTGCTCGGGCAGGCACTGGGTCAGGCGTTGGGCGACAAGAGGGGCATCCGTCGCTTCGGTGACGCCTGGATCCCCATGGACGAATCGCTCGCGCACGCCGCGGTCGATGTGTCGGGACGGCCGTACTGCGTGCACACGGGCGAACCGGATCACATGTTGCACTTCACCATCGCGGGATCCGAGGCGCCGTACCACACCGTGGTCAACCGCCACGTGTTCGAAACCATCGCGATGAACGCGCGGATCGCGCTGCACGTGCGGGTGCTGTACGGCCGCGACCCGCACCACATCACCGAGGCGGAATACAAGGCCGTCGCGCGTGCGCTGCGCCAGGCCGTCGAGTTCGATCCACGTGTCACGGGAGTGCCGTCGACGAAAGGCGCACTGTGACAGCCAAAGTCGTCATCCTCGACTATGGCTCCGGCAATTTGCGATCGGCTCAGCGCGCGCTGGAGCGTACGGGTGCGGACGTCGAGGTGACTGCCGACGCCGATGCGGCGGCGAATGCCGACGGTCTGGTCGTGCCGGGCGTCGGCGCCTTTGAGGCGTGCATGACCGGGCTGCGCCAGATCGGCGGGGAGAAGATCATCGCCGAACGGGTGACCCAGGGCCGCCCGGTGCTCGGAGTGTGCGTCGGAATGCAGATCCTGTTCGCGCGCGGCGTCGAGTTCGGTGTGGAGAGCACCGGCTGCGGTCAATGGCCCGGCTCGGTGATCCGGCTGGACGCCCCGGTGATCCCGCACATGGGCTGGAACGTCGTGGACGCACCCGAAGAGACCCGCCTGTTCAAGGGGCTGGACCCCGACACGCGGTTCTACTTCGTGCACTCCTATGCCGCTCAGCAGTGGGAAGGCAGCCCGGATGCGAAGTTGACGTGGGCCACCCACACGGTCCCGTTCCTCGCCGCGGTGGAGGACGGACCGCTGTCGGCGACCCAGTTCCACCCGGAGAAGAGCGGCGACGCCGGGGCATCGCTTTTGGGCAATTGGGTTGAGGGGCTCTAGGTTGACGGCCGTGAGATTGATACTGCTTCCCGCCGTTGACGTGGTCGAGGGCCGCGCCGTTCGCCTCATGCAGGGAAAGGCCGGCAGCGAAACCGAGTACGGTTCCGCGCTCGATGCCGCGATGACCTGGCAGCGTGATGGCGCGGAGTGGATCCACCTGGTCGACCTCGACGCCGCGTTCGGCAGGGGCAACAACCGTGAACTGCTCGCCGAGGTCGTCGGCAGGCTCGACGTCGCGGTGGAACT
>Ga0075365_10001457_pt1 | contig 10740 bp, 10 predicted proteins | sample EndMetdeltDD1765_FD_71387 | JGI IMG/M metagenome (GOLD analysis project Ga0075365, IMG submission 71387) | Populus endosphere microbial communities from Tennessee, USA - Endosphere MetaG P. deltoides DD176-5 | ecosystem: Host-associated > Plants > Roots > Endosphere | place: USA: Tennessee... | reverse complement strand
GCGCAGAACCTATCGATTGTCAGAGGCGCGGTCGCCGCATCGGGATGATCGGCGCGCAGCGCGCAGATATAGCGCTCGTCGAACAAGCACCGGTCGTGTAGATCAGGCGGCGCCTCTCCGGCGTAATCATCAAGATCCCCGTTTTCAAATTGAGCTTGGACGCGACCGTTGTCGGCGGGACGCACGGCAACGCGAATGCGAGGTGCTCTCCGCCGCAACTCCGCCAGAAACGGGACCACGACCGCTTGAAGCGCGTAGTCGGTGGCAGCCACCGTCACAGTGAAATCCGCACGGCAAACTGGCAGAAGATCTCGCGAAGACGAAACCGAATCCGATGATCAACGGTCATCAGGATTGGCTGGACGGCCCGGCAGGTGCCGCCCGCCGGAAGGCTAAAAAATAGGACGCGCGGACTGCGCCCGTTAGAGCGCTGTTGCGTCCAAGAGGACCGGATTCTCCCAACGGCGCCAGAAAACATGCGCGGCAGCGACCAGATAGAGGCAATCCACGCGACCGAGGCCGCGCTACCGTCTTCCGCGCTGCCGCCCTAATCCGTGCGGTGCTTGGCGCGGAAGAACCACCCGAAATACAGACAGACGAAAGAGCACAAAGTGGATCGTGCCGCGTAGGGCGCTAAGCTGAGGCGACTGGACGGCATTGGTCCACATCAGCGGGATCGGGATCTTCGCCAGGTAGAAGTAGATTTGCGTGCCGCTGCTGACAAAGAACGCGCCGGCGAGGAATTTGCGGTACTCGCGGTATCGCACCGCAACGTAGAGCATCGGCAGCCCGATAACCATGATTGCGGCGACATGATAGGGAAGCATGGCTCCTCCTCGGACGGCCACTTGCCGCCAGCCTCTTCGCTTGTATATGCTGAATTTGTCAAACAAGTCACGCAAGGACGGGCAGCGGTTCGTAGAGGATGTGGCTTGGCTGCACGCACCTTGGGACGTTCCGCCCATCGCCGCCCGGCTTTACGGGCATCTGCGTCTTTGCCCCAGCCCGTCAGCCTCGACCAGATCACCGAGGTCCTCGGGATCAGCAAGAGCAGCGCAAGGTTCGCAGCGCGATTGTTGGAGGGCTACGCGCTTGCGCGTCGCCACAGCGCGCGTGGAACAAAGCGCGCTTTACGCCCGTGGCCGACGATTACGAAGCTATGATCGGGCAACAGAACCGGCTACTCGACGCAATGGCCGAGCGGCTGGCGGCCGGAGCCGGAATCGTTCCGCCCAGGAAGTAAAAACGCACGTCTCGAGGAGATGGCTGAATCCTATCGGGTGATGTGCGGCGCGCCATGGAAGGCGCGATGCGCCGCCGGAAGCTGAGTCGCCGACCGCGATGAGAGGCGAAATCTCGCAGCGACGTCCCATGCGGACGAGTCAATAGCATGGACCGGGAGAGGGAAAGAAATGAGCCTCGTTCTGAATCTTCTTGCCCAGACAATCGTCTGGTTCGGCCTCATGGGCGCGATCATCTTCGGTGCTGCAGGAACGATAGACTACACCGGCGGGTGGCTCTATCTGGGCGTGATGATCACCATCTCAGTCGTATTTGGGCTGCACATGGCGCGCGTCGATCCCGGCTTGCTTCAAGAGCGCCTGAAGCCGCCCGTGCAAAGGGACCAACCGCTCGCGGACAAGCTGGTCCTCATCCCAATCCTGCTTCTCATGTTTGGAGGGATGGGACTCATGGCAGCGGATGCTGCGCGCTGGCACTGGTCGATAATGCCACCTTCCGTGCAGTGGGCAGGATGCGGCTTACTCCTGGCGGCGATTTTGTTCATATACTGGACCATGCGCACGAACAGCTTCGCGGCGCCGGTCGTGAAAATACAAAGGGACCGCGGGCAGGCGGTCATCACAACAGGCCCTTATGCCATCGTCCGCCACCCGATGTATTTCGGCGCGCTTTTCTACATCGCTGGGACGTCGCTCGTGCTCGGCTCCTGGTGGGGACTTGCTACGGCGCCTTTGCTAGCCCTCTTGCTCGGCATCCGGATCGGCGTCGAAGAGAAGGCGCTCCGCATGGGTCTCGAGGGCTATGACGACTATGCGCGCCGCGTGCGCTACCGCCTGATTCCGCTCATCTGGTGAGACGGCACATCCTGCATGGCAACGCGCGAGCAATCGACGGGCGGCGGGAAACAAGATCGGCGGCTTTTCGGCGCCGGGGAGGCCTGCGATCGAGCCAACCCGCTCGTTCCTGGTTACAGCCAGCGACGAACACGAACCTTATAATCGCGGTAGGCACCCCCGAAGCGCCGTTCGAGATAGGCCTCCTCGCGTGCGACTACGGCGTATCGCATGATGACGGCAATAGATAGCACGAGGATAAGAATCCACGAACTGCGTGCAGCCAAGCCGATCCCGGTATAGAGGAGGAACATGCCGACGTAGATGGGATTGCGGCTCAGGCCGTGAATACCGGTCGTCACCAGCGCGCGTGCAGGCCGATTGCCGGGCACCGGTGTCCCGGCCCGGGAGAAGTTCCAAAGACCAGCGGCGAATACAGCAATACCGAGGAAGATCAAACCGCCGCCTGCTACCCAGCGCACCCAAGCAGTCTCAGGCAACGCGAACGGCGGAAGCAGCACGCGATCGAGCACGAGCCCCAGGATCAGGCAGCCGAGAAAGAGCAACGGCGGCCGTATTCTGGGGCTCGCGGTATCACGGTCCTGTTCGCTGGTAGTGTTCATCGGGACGTCCAGTTCTGCCAAGCAATCGATCGATTGCCCACGATCCGGCTAGAATGGCAACTAGGGTGCCATTCTAGCATTGACAATCGAGGCCGGCCACCGCGCGGCATTGCAGCCGTAGGCTCGCTTTCGCTGACCTACGTCTGCTTTCCCTGTTGCGGGGGTTGCGAGCCGGTCGCCGCTTCCGCCCTCCAGCGTGCATCCGTCAGGCCGGCGATCAGGAAATCCGCCAAGGCAGAGACCTTCGCGGGACGTGCGCGAGCGGTCGGCGTCACGAAATACAATCCACCTTCCGGCAACCGCCAATCGGTGAGAACAGGTTCACGCTGCTCATTCGGAAAATACTCAGCCGCGATAAACTCTGGGAGTTCGGTGATCGCCAGGCCCTCAAGCACTGTCGGTAACAATGCCTCGGCACTCGTTCCCCGTAGCGGCCATCTTGGCGTAATCGCAGACTCTTCACCTGTTTCCCAGTGCGTGAAGCGCCAGACGTCGTCCTTCGCGCTTTTGTTGTAGGTGAGGCATTGATGGGTGACGAGATCATGCGGATGCTGCGGACGGCCATGCCTTGCAATGTAGGCCGGCGATGCGACAACGAACCGTCGCACAGGTGCGATCAGTCGCGCTACGAGCGATGAGTCTTCCAGAACGGCGATGCGTAGCGCGGCATCGAAGCCGTCGCCGATCAGGTCTGTCTGCGCATCGGTCAGATGAAGGTCGATTGCGATGTCGGGGTAGCGTCGAAAGAACTCCGGCAGCATGGGTGCGACCCAGCGCGCGCCGAAGGACAGCGGGGCGGCGAGTTTCACGAGGCCTCGCGGGCGGCTGGAGGCTTCACGGGCGAAGTCCTCGGCCTCTCCTGCGTCCCGCGAAGATCTTGGAGGCCCGTTCGGCGAGCGTGTGACCGTAGTCAGTCAACGCAAGCCGCCGGGACGTTCTGTTGAACAGGAGACCCCCAAGCCGGTCTTCAAGACGCGTGACGGCTCGCGAGACGGTGGCCACCGATACACCCATGGTTCGGGCCGCCGCAGCGAACGAGCGCTCCTCGGCCACTTTGGCGAACATGGCGAGCCCGTGCGCTCAGCATCGATAATCGGCACAAGATCGTCGAGGTCGGTGCAAACGCCGTAGCCACCGCCTGATCAGCCACGGCGCTTCTATGAGCCGAGAGCGACACCAATCTGAGAAAAGCCATGCCCAACTCTATTTCGACCCTGTTGCTTTGCAATCTGCGCGACGAGTTCGGCGAGATTGACCCCGCGCGTCGACATGCAGCGATCGACGACATCTTCGACGACGACGCCGTATTCTACGACCCTAACGGTGGCATTTATCGTGGCCGCGACGAAATCGACCGCATCGCCGGCGCGATCAAGGCAACCCATCCTGACTTCCGGTATCAGCCCGTCGCCCCTCCTGGGGGAGGCGGGCGATGGCGGTCGGGTCCGGTGGCGGGCAATCCCGGAGAGCCGCCGGCTTACGCCGGAACCGATTTCGTAATCGCGCGGGACGGCAAGCTTGCCGCCGTCTATCTGTTTTTCGACGAGCTGCCGTGAATCACGGCGGCTTCAATGATGCCGGCGCAGCCCGCCAAACGGTGCAGGCGGATGTGCAACATCCAGACATAGCGACAGGCGGTATGCCGACGGCGGTCGCCACCCGCCGACGGTTTCCCCCGGCAAAAAATCTGCTGTCCCTGACGTCGAGAATGCTGACGTACGACTGGATACCGCCGGCAGCCGACAGATTACTCCCACTCGATTGTTCAAAAATCTATACCTCGTTGAAATAACTGCAGAATTCTTGTATGGCACGCCGAAATGCACAGAGGCTGTCAAAAATCTACCATATTGATTTTAAACGTTAAATTGCAACGAAAATTTTCTCGAGGCTTCGCCAACTATCGGGGACAATCGGATGATTCTCGCACCTCCTAGCGACTAGCGGCATTCACGTCTCCGTGTCGAAAAGTACCGTCACCGATCCATACCACGCTTCGGCGCGATCCCGGTCACGCTTGCGCATTTTGGCGGTGTCGTCGGGCGCGGCCTTTCTGGACCGCCAGCACATGCGCAGCGCTTCCAGCGCCACGTCCGGGAAGCGGAAGCAGTCGGCGATCGATATGGCCAGATCGAAGATCCGGGGGCACCGAATCGAGAGTGTAGGTTTTGACGCCAAGGGTGGCCGTCAAAGCCTGGCACTTAGACTAGTTCACCAGATGCGGGCTTGGAGCCTGCAAGAATCGGTCAGGATACGGACACGAGCCGGGCGGCCAGTCGCACACCTGAATGGGCGTCGAACAGAAAGCCTCGATCGAGCGGAAAGTGCACGGCAACGGCCTTGTCGAAGTCGATGTCGTAATCCCTCGGCATCTTGATCGACAGGCTCTCCTCGCCCACCGCGAGCGTGACCAACGTCACGTCGCCGGTAGGCTCAGCGGCGTAGACCGTAGCATCGAACAGACCAGCGCCGGGCTTGACGATGTTGGCGTCTTCCGCGCGGAAGCCCATGACCACATCCTTGGCCATGGTTCCCTTATCTGCTGCCACCGGCAGGCTCACACCGTGGCTCTCGAAGCGATTGTCCTCGATCCGCCCGCGCAGGAAATTCATCGGCGGCGAGCCCATGAAGCCGGCGACGAACAGGTTAGCCGGGCGATCATAGACCTCGCGGGGGGGGCCGATCTGCTGCAGCACACCGCGGTCCATGATCGCAACGCGATGCGCAAGGGTCATGGCCTCGACCTGATCGTGGGTGACGTAGACGGTGGTCACCCCGAGCTGATGCTGCATGCGCTTGAGTTCGGCGCGCATGAAGCCGCGGAGCTTCGCATCGAGGTTGGAAAGCGGCTCGTCCATGAGGAAGACCGAGGGCCGCCGCACGATGGCCCTTGCCAGGGCCACGCGCTGACGCTGGCCGCCGGACAGCTGACGCGGGTACCGGTCGAGGAGATCCTCCATATGGACCTGCGCAGCAGCGTCGCGGACAGCGAGCTCCCGCTCCTGCTTCGACACACCACGGACCTTCAGCGGAAAATCGATGTTCTCGGCGGCGGTCTTGTGCGGATAGAGGGCATAGGACTGGAACACCATCGCCACGTCGCGGTACTTCGGCAGTATGTTGGTGACGTCGTTATCGCCGAGCACCACCTGCCCCGAATCGGCGGTTTCCAGGCCGGCTATGATCCGAAGCCCGGTGGTCTTGCCGCAACCGGAGGGCCCGAGCAGCACCAGAAACTCACCCGGCGCAACATCGATACTGAGATCCTTGACGACGTGAACCACACCGAACGATTTGTTCAGGCTGCGCAGCGACAGCCGTTGCGCTCGATGACCGGTGTCGATGCCCCTCGCTTCCACGTTCATCCCTTCACCGCCCCCAACAGTATCCCCTTGGAAATGAAGCGCTGAAGCACGAGCGCCATCAGTACGACCGGAATGATCATGACGATGATGACCACCGCCATGCTCCACCACAGGATGCCGCGCTCGCCCGCATTCATGGCGGCGACCAGGATAGGCATGGTCTGCGCATTGGACGTCGAAAGGAACAGCGACAGCAAATACTCGTTCCAGCACAGGATCAGCACCAGCAGCGTCGTCGCCGCGAGACCGGGCTTCGCCAGGGGCAGGATGATCTCGACGAAGGTGGCAAATCGGGTGGCGCCGTCGAGCTGCGCGCTCTCGTCGAGGTCGGTCGGAATGGTGACGAAGAAGTCGTACATCAACCAAACGACGATCGGCAGGTTGACTACCGAGTAGGCGAGGATCTGCGCGATGTGGGTGTCGAGCAGCCGAACGCTCTGAAACATCATGTAGATCGGAATGACGGCGACGATCGGCGGCAGAATGCGCTGCGAGATCATCCAGAACAGGATATCTCCATTTCCCAGCGTGGCCTTGAAATGGCGACCAACAGCGCGCGCGAGAACGAAGAAGACCGCGAGCGCGACGGCAAGCGACAGACGCCAATCGACCCCCCAACGGCCGACCACCACCGCCATCGCGACCAAACACAGAACGAAGAGAACAATCGTCGCGAATTTGGGCTTGTACTGAATGCGCGCCAAGGCATAGGCGGCCATCGAGCCGATGGTGACGCAAAGGGCTGTGGCGAGAAGCGCGATGATGATCGAGTTGATGTAGGCCCTCAGCGTGTCCTCGTAGTCGAAGACGAACAACTCGCGCCATGCATGCAGGCTCGGCGTGAAGTCGATCCAAGGCAGGTAGACCGGGCCGGCGTTGACGTCGGCCGGCAACTTGAACGACGTGATCAGGAGCCAATAGAGCGGAAACAGGACGAACACCGCCCAAAGCATGAGGAGGCCGTAGACGATGACGGCCGTGGCCGGCGCCATCTGCTTGATCGACTTCGGCTCGAACCACCGCCTAAGCAAGGATCTCTGGGGTGACATCCGGATGTCTTGCGTGATCATGTCGGCCTCAATCGCTTGAGGACGATGAGATTGAAGAAGGAGACGCACAAGACCACCGTCACGAACAGGAGTAGGTAGGCGATCGCCGCAGAATCCCCAAGGTTCAGCGCCCGCCATGCAAAGAATGAATGAAGCGTCATTGACTCGGTCGCGATGCCGGGGCCTCCGGACGTCATGATGTTGGGAAGGTCGACCAGCTTGAAGGCCTCGATGATCCTGATCAGCATCACCGTGGCGGCAACCGGCGCAATTTGCGGCCAGGTTATTTCCTTGAACACCTGCCAACCGCTGGCACCGTCGACCTGGCCGGCCTCCACCTGATCACGGGAAACATTCTCAAGCGCTGCAAGCAGGATGACGAAGATGAACGGGATCCACTGCCAGGAATCGCCGATCACGATGAACAAGCGGGCGGTCCAGGCATGGTTAGCCCAGCCGAAGTCACCGAGGCCAATCCACTGCCAAACCGGCGAGAACGGACCCTTGGTCGTGTCCGCCAGCATGCGGAAGCTGTAGCCGATGCCGATCGGCGTTATCATCAAGGGGATGAAGAAGACGACGCGGAAGAAGGTCCGGCCCTTAATCGGCTGGGCGCAAAGAACGGCGAGGCCAAGGCCGATCAGGAACTGGATGGTGCACCCGACGAGCACGTAGAGGATGGTCACGCCGAGCGTGCCGAACGGATTGCCGCTGAACAGCGTCGCGGAAAAGAGAAGCGCCAGACCGAATCCCACGCTGGCGGTGATCAGCCGGCCAATAAAGCCGAGGATCGCGAAGCCTTGCTTGGCGTAGCGGTAGAGCCACCAGATGAGGCCGGCCGCGCTCGCGATCGTGACGATCCAGCCAAGCAGGCTGATGCTGGTGAAGGTCCCGAGGAAATGGAACTGCTCGGTGCCGAAGAACTGCTTCCGGAAGTTCCTCAGGCCGACGAACTGGACCTGATAGGAACCGGCCCTGAGGCGGATGTTGGAGAAGGCGAGCACCAGCGATGCTATCGTCGGGAATACCGAGAAGATGAGAATCATGATCACGGCGGGGGCGATGAAAATCTGGCGCGACTGGCGGTCGAGCCACTCGTTCAGCCTCGCCCTCGTCGTGACGGAAGCATTGAGGCCCGCCGGGGCGACATGCCCCAGCTGACTAGTTGTCGTTGGTCCAGTACCGGAGGTCACTGACTCTCAACCCTCAGTTGGTGATGCCGAGCGACGACTTGTACAGGTTCTTCTGCATGTCCCGGCCCAAACGCTCGGTGATCTCTTCCCAGCCGGTCTCGACGTTCGCCACCGCCTCTTCAGCAGTGATCTCGCCGGCAAGGAAGCGAGCGAGCTCGCGGTCAAGCACGACACCCTGATACTCGGCGGTCCCCGGGATCTTGAGGTCCGAGGCCATGTTCGGGTTGTTCAGGCTGTCCTTGATGGCGCCAAGATAGTTCTTGGCTGACTCCTCTGTGAACCCGGCCTTGATCCACGGCTCGAGATTGTCGAGCTGCGAGTTGCGATACGGGTTGTAACCAGTCCAGCCGATCGTCACGTCGACATTCGATTGGGCCGCCTGGTTCATGTAGGACAGGAAGTCATAGCCGGCCTGTTTCACCTTGTCGTCAGCCTTGGCGTTGATGCCGCCGGTCCAGCCACCGAACGCCGCGAACGGAGAGTAGTTGATGCCGTCGATCGCATGCGGGCAACGGGTGGCATCGCAGTCGACGAGCTTGCCGGTGGCCCTGTCGAGCACCTTCTTGGTACCCATCATGATGGTAGCGCCCATCTTGTTCTTGATCGCCGCGCCGCCCGGGTCGAGAGACAGGGGGCCGATGTCGCCCCAGTCGATGGCCAATGCACAGCGACCAGTCGTGACGAGCGCCCGGGTGTCGCCGATGTCGTGGTTGAGCTCATCGGGTGGTCCGTATTCGCCGTTCCCCTTGTAGACCTTGAAGGCCTCAGCCCAGGCTTCGTTATTGACCAAGGGTTTCATGGTCGCGGGATCGAAGAACAGGCCCTCACCGGTGCCCTGAGTCTGAACGTAGGCGGCAGCGATCGACATGAGGGCGAAGTATGACTGCGCGTTCCGCTTCTTGAACATGCAGGAGCCGAAATCCGGCGTGCCGTCGCCGTTCAGGTCCTTGCCGTTGGTCGCTGCAGCAACCGCATGATACTCGTCCCAGGTGCGCGGCGGCTTCAATCCCATCTCGTCCAGAATGTCCTTGCGGTAATAGACCATCTGGAAGTCGCCATCGACGGTGATCAGGTAGGTCTTGCCGCCGACCTTCTGGTTATACTCGCGGAAGAACGGAGCAATGTCGTTGATGTCGATCTTGGTGTCCTTCGCGACATAGTCGGTCAGGTCCTGGAGTAGACCGGCGTCGACATATTCGGGCGCCCAGCTCGAAGCAAAGACACCGACGTCGATGGAGTTGGTGGCGGTCGCCCAGTCGGTGAGAAGTTTCTGGAACAGCTCCGCGAACGGGACCTCGGCGACCTCGATCTTCGCCCCGGTCATCTCGGTGAATTCTTTGCCGCGCTCGACAAGACGCTGGGCAATAACCGGTCCGGGCCGGGTCATGATCCTGACCGTGACGCCGTCATACATTTTCTGCGCTGCCGCAGGCCCGCTCGCCGCGACGCCGGCCATGGCCATTGCGCAGAGAAGGAGTGGGCTCAAAAGTTTTCCAACGTGGTACATTCGTTACCTCCCTTTGTTGGTTCGCTCGCTCGGCTGCACCTGGTTGACCGTGGTGTAGGCAAGCGTCGCAAACTTGATCGCCTCCCTGGACTGCACCGGAATGGCAAACTCGTGAGATGTCGTCAGGCGCAGACCCTTCGGCATGTATTCCCGCAGCCTACTCATCAGGTAATGATTCCGGGTGCCTCTGCCGCTGGCTATTTCGCTCAGAATTTTGACGTTGTCGGTGATCGAACGCGTAATCGCGTACGCGGCAAACTCGGTCAAAGTCGCCAGCAAATCCTCTGTCGAAAGATGACTGAACTCCTCCATCTGGCGGTCGAGATAGGAGGAGCCGAAGTCGAGATGCCAGGCGCTCCGTGGGATCGGTCGCTTGAAGAAGTCGTGCTCTTTCAATCTCGCCATCAGCATGTCGGCGACCTTGCCCTTGGAGGCGACTTCGCCGTCCTTGTTCATAGGGCCTGCCCAAAGATTGTAGAACAACTTCGCAGGTAGCGTGAGCAAATTTGTGAACATCTGTTGGGTCACGCAGGTTGCGTCGGTGCGACTCTCGATGAATTGCTGGAAACGAGGCGGCCAGCCGTCGTGGCGCTCGCACCGTGGGCATTCATACGGCCGCCTTTATGAAGGTCGCGCGGCATCTGTATGAGAGAAGCGGCTTTGTCCGCTGCCCCAGATACGACCTGCTCGTATCTGATATCTTCACCGTCGACAGGGCGTCGGGTGACGAGCAGCTTGTCGCCTGTCGGCTGGACCTCTAACCGCGCCCTCGTTCGGCGACATCTGAAGGGCTCTGAGAGCCTCCCAATTGCACTCCGTAGTACGTCAGAGTACCCCGCAGACTCGAGCTCTGTTTACTTCCCAAGCGACCGCATCCAAATTGAAGCGAAGAGAGCGAATGCGCCACCCTGACGTTGATCAACCATAG
>Ga0075365_10001456_pt1 | contig 10747 bp, 11 predicted proteins | sample EndMetdeltDD1765_FD_71387 | JGI IMG/M metagenome (GOLD analysis project Ga0075365, IMG submission 71387) | Populus endosphere microbial communities from Tennessee, USA - Endosphere MetaG P. deltoides DD176-5 | ecosystem: Host-associated > Plants > Roots > Endosphere | place: USA: Tennessee... | reverse complement strand
GGATCGGCGACCGGACCGGCGATCATCATCCTGCCCTCCCGAAGCTGGCCGCGCAGATAGTCGGCATGGCGGCCCATCAGCGCCCTCTCCTCCTCGGTCAGGGTGAAGGCGAAATCCGGGCGCGGCGGGATCAGCCGGCAATGGTACACGCCGGGCGGCTTGATGCCGGCCTCGCCGGCGAGGAAGGCGCCCAGCCAGCCGAGCACGCGCTCCCAACCCTGACCATGATCGCGGCAGGAGTCGTGGCGCGAGCCAAAACCGTCATGGCGCAGCGTCAGCCGGGTCCCGGTCCCGACCGCCTCCAGCGTATAGGTGACGGTCGTCACCTGATCTTCGTCCCATGGCGCCTTCCAGGTCATCACCAGGCGGTGCGGCGGCTCGACCTCGAGATATTCGCCCTGGACGTGGAAATCACGGCCATCGGCGCCCTTGCCCTCGGAGCGCCAGGCGCCGCCCGGCCTGACGTCGGCGGTGTGCTTCGTGGTGCGGTACATGTCGTCGGCACCCCACCAGAGCGGGATCTGGTCCTCAGCGGTGATCGCGCGGAAGACGCGTTCGGGCGGCACGGCGATCGTCACCGTCGCCAGGATGCTGCCCACCGAAACGTCGGCGATCGCGCGTGGTCTGTCATTGCCCGCCATCACTCGTCCTCCAGATAGGATTTCAGATTGCCGAGGCTCGTCTGCCAGAAGTCGCGGAAGGGCAGGATCCAGTCGGCGACGTCCTTCAACTCCGCCGGCTCCAGCCGGTAGAGCCGTTCGCGGCCGTGCTTCTGCTCGGAGACGACGTTGAGCTCGCGCAGGATGCGCAGATGCTTGGAGATCGCCGGCCGGCTCTGCGAGAACGCAGAGGCCAGTTCGTTGACCGGCGCCGGCCCCTGCCGCAAGCGGTCGAGGATGGCGCGGCGCGTCGGATCGGCAATGGCGCGGAAAACGGAGCGTTCGGGATCAGCCTGCGGCATGACACGTATCCATTTGGTTACGTATTATGCTGAACCGGCGCCGCGGTCAATTCGTTTGAAGAGGTATGGGATGCCGCAGCCGAGGGCGGACGGCCTGATCCATGCCGAAGCCGCCCTGGCAGTCGAAGCGATCGAGGATCGCCTTGAGCCCTTCTGGAGGCCCCTCCTTGTGGTCAGTCCTGTTCGTGAGGGCCAGGCTCCGGCCACGTCTCCTTCGCCGCCTCCGCGTACCAATGCCGCATCGCCGGCGTCGAAAGCACGGCGTCGACATAGGCACGGGTATCCGGCGCCAGCTCGCCGCCATAGGTGTCGAAGCGGGTGACGATCGGCGCGTACATGGCGTCCGCCGCGGTGAAATGGCCGAACAGGAACGGGCCGGCTTTGCCGTATGCGGCCCGGCATTGCCGCCAGATCGCCTCGATGCGCGCCCGCTGCGCCTCGCCCTCGGCGTCGAGCGGCTTGTGGCTCTTCGGCCGGCGCAGGTTCATCGGCCAGCCGTAGCGCACCTCGCGGAAGCCGGAATGCATCTCGGTCGCCACCGAGCGCGCCAGTGCGCGGGCGCCGATATCGTCCGGCCAGAGCCTTTTTTGCGGAAACAGGTCGGCAAGATATTCAAGGATGGCAAGGGTTTCCCAGACGATCCTGCCATTGTGATTCAAGACCGGCACCAGTCCGGTCGGCGACACCTTGGCGAGATTGGCAAAGGTCTCGGGCGTGCGCAGGCGCACGAAACTCTCCTCGAACGGGATCTCCAGATGCCGCATCGCCACCCAAGGCCTCAGCGACCAGGAGGAAAAGCACTTGTTGCCGATGAAGAGCGTGAATTCAGCCATGGTTCCTCCCGTGCGCTCGCCTGCGCAGGCGCACCCTACCCCGCCTGCCTACCGGGCCGATCCCGAAAAAACGACCAGGGCCGCCGTCCGGCCCGTCTCAGAAGCTCAGGCTCTTGGAAAAAGCGTTGGTGAAGACCACTTCGCCGTGGTCGCCTGCCGCCTCGCCCAGCACCACATCCAGGCTGTCGCCGGTCACCCGCGCCAGCGCGAAGCCGCCCCTATAGGCGGCCTTCGGCTTGAACAGGTCGAGCCCATCGCGGCGGTAGATCATCGGCACCTCATGCTGGTGGCCGTGGAAGACCGCAATGACGTTGTAGCCCTTGAGAGCGGCGAGCAGAGCCTGGCGATCCGCCTCGCCCCACCAATGCGGCGCGCCGGTGCCGGCGTCGTCATAGGTCCGTTTGGCCGGATCCCAGCGCTCGATCGAGAACGTGTCCCAGCCATAGTGCTGGAACAGGATGACCGGGCGGCCGTCTCCGGCATAGGTCGCCAGGTCCTGCTTCAGCCATGGCAGGCTGCTCAGCGCACCATGGCCGGTGTCGCCGGCGAAACGATGCGTCTGGATCAGATGCAGGCCGCCCCAGTCCCAGGAATAGCAATCGGTGTCGACGTCGTATTCGGTGGCCGGCACAGGCGGCTTGAAGAACACGCCGGCGCGATGGTTGACCTCGACATAGTCGCGCAGCTCGCGGCGATACCAGTCGACATGCGGCGGCGAGCCGTTCTGGTCGAGGTCGTGGTTGCCTAGCCCGACATAGACGGGCATGTGCACGCGGTCCGGGCCGATGCCCTGCTGGTAGCGCTGGCTGAACTGCAGGAGTTGCGTGCCCTCGCTGGGCTCTGTGACCTGGCCGCCGCCATCGTCGGTGATGTCGCCGCCGGTGACGAGACCGAGCGGCGTGCCGATGCGGCTGCCGGCCGAACGCAGGCCTGTCGCCACGCCGCCGATCTCGGCCGGCCACTCCTTGCCAGCGATACCGTTGAGCACTGCCACGTTGCGCAGAAGCGCCGCGTCGGTCTTGCCCTCCTGCAGGCAATTCGGGCTCAGCCCGCTCGCCATGCGGCAGGCATGGATATCGGCGATGAACAGGAAGGTGGCGTCGATCGGCTGGATGCGCTGCCCGGTCTGGCCGAATGCCGGACGGGCAAAGACGCCGGCGACCGCAAAGCTCGCCATCTGCGCCAGCAAAGCGCGACGCGAGATCGAACGAGTTCGCCTGCGATTCATCATGGCCGAGATTGAGCACGGGCGGCGCCCGGCCGTCCAGTTCCCCTCCCGGCCCGCCCAGCATCGACATGGCAACGCCGCTCTGGCAGTCTTGGCCCTTCAACTTGAGCGGGAAGAGGAGAATGCGATGAGAGCCGCAACGGTCGGCATGGCCCTGCTCGCCATGGCGGGCGCCGCGCATGGCGCCGAATGCGTCGATGCCAAAGCTGCCGCCAAGACCGGCTTCGTGCTGGAGATGCCGGGCATCCGCAGCGAGTTCCGGCCGGCCGCCGGCGGCATGGTTTCGGTCGCCAACACATACCAGTCCGAGTCGCCGCAGACGCAGTTCCTCTACGCCGGGCTGATCGAGGTGTTTCGCGACAGCACGACCGGCCACCTTGCCATGATCCCGCTCGGCGACCTGAAAAAGCTGTTTCCGCTGAAAGCGGGCGCGAAGAGCACGACGCAGTTTGTCGAGCTGTCGCCAAACAAGCAGCCGAAAGGCACCAAGACGCTTGAGCTGGCGGTGAAGGGCAAGGAGACGTTCAGCCTCGGCGGCTGCAAATACAATGTGCTGGCGGTCAAGGAGACATTCAAGAACCAGGCCGGCGAGACGCTGGACACGTTCACCGCGCTCTACGCGCCGGATCTCGGAGCATCGCTGGCCCGGCGCTATGACGAGGGCACGAGTTCGGAAAGCGTGGTCGGCTACGAGACGATCAAGCCGCTGGCGCAGTGAAATTCGAAAGATCTCCGGGTTCAAAGAGCTTGGGCGCTCAGCGCGGCATAATGGGACTCGCCTATGCCATATCGGATCAAGAGAATTCTCCTAAAAACTGGCGAGATCGTTACTGAGCGCACTTTGCCCAATGGAGGCATTTTGGTCGATGGCGAGGCCCCGGTTGTAGGCGATGTGGTCGAGACCATTGTTCGCGGCCAGCCAATGAAGGTCGAAATAATATGGGGCCATTGGGCTGACCGCAGATCACGAAACCCCTACGTGGTCGTTCCTTTGCGAGCTAAAGAACTCTAGCTGTTCCTCCGGGTAGTATTGAGCGAGCTATCATTCGGAGACTGTTACCTTGGCGAAGAGAAGAGGCCCTTCAAGCACTCCCGCAACACACCGGCATCCTGTGCCGTCTTAGCCATCGACATGGCGCCGGAATAGGCGGCCACGATGAGTGCGGCGAAGCGCTCGGGATCCGTGCCCTCGTCCCCTCCCGCTTGCTGGTCGGCCCGCACCTTGTCGGCGATCGCACTCCGCCATCCGGCAAAAATGGCGGCAAGCGCAGAGCGGAACTCCAGGTCGGCGAGCGACAGTTCATGCGCGAGGTTGTTGAGCGGGCAGCCGCGCACGAAGCCTTGCCGCTCCAGTTCCGCCGCCACCGCTTCGAACACGGCGCGCACGCCCTCGCGCGCCGAAGGCGCCGCGCGCACCGGCGTGATCCAGGTCTCGTCCACGGCGGCCGCGACCCGCTCCTCGATCACCGCCAGCGCCAGCGCCTTCTTGGCCGGGAAATGGTGATGCAGCGCGCCGCCGGTGACGCCCGCCGCCGCCATCAGGTCGCCGAGGCTGGAGGCGTGATAGCCGCGCGCCTGGAAAGATTCTTCCGCCACGTCGAGCACACGGCGGCGCATGCCCTCCGGGTCATTGGTGCGTTTTTGGCGCTGCGATCGCGGCCGGGCTGCAATCTCTCCTGACATTCGGGCACGATAGCAGATTGACAAAACAGGACAACCGGTCTGTTTTAAAACAGGACGATTGCCCTGTTTTGGAGACCGACTATGGACCTTACTCGAAACGTAACGGCCTCACCCGTCGTGGAACTCCGGCAGTACACGCTGAAGCCCGGCCGGCGCGAAACGCTGATTGATCTCTTCGACAGGGAGTTCATCGAAAGCCAGGAGGCGACGGGGATGACCATCATCGGCCAGTTCCGCGACCTCGACCGGCCCGACATGTTCGTCTGGATGCGCGGCTTCGAGGACATGCGGGCGCGACAGGGAGCGCTGACCGCCTTCTATGACGGGCCGATCTGGGCGGCGCACAAGGATGCCGCCAATGCGACGATGATCGATTCCGACGACGTGCTGTTGTTGAGGCCGGCATGGCCGGGTGCCGGCTTCGACCTCAAAGGGCTGTGCCGGCCAGCGCCGGCCGAAGTCGAAAACCAAAGCGAGAATAATCGCTTGCCCGGTATTGTTGAGATCGGGATTCATCATTTGCGATCCGGCACTGAAGCCGGTTTCGCAAACCGTTTCGAGACCGATGCCGTTCCGCTGCTTGCGGCGAATGGTGCCCGGCTGCTCGGAGCCTTTCTCAGCGAACGTGCGGAAAACACCTTCCCGCGCCTGCCGGTACGGTCGGGCGAAAACGTCCTTCTCGTCGTCACTGGTTTCGACGACGAAGATGCGCGAGCGGGGCATCTGACCGCCCTCGCCGCCTCGCCGGCATGGAGAGCGTTTCTCGGCAAGGCCGAGCCGGATCTGGCCAGGCCGACGGAAACCCTGCGGCTCTCGCCGACATCGCGGTCGCTGCTCGGGCTAGCCTTGCAATGATCGCCGCGGCGCGCGCATGCTGCCGGTGGAGCCCGCGCCGATGGCGGGGGCATGCGCGGCATGGACGGGCGGACAACGCTTGCTCCAGCCGGTTATCTGCTCCAGGGCATGGGAAATTCTAAGCAGCCTGTGGTCCTCGCTGGGGCAACCGACAAGCTGAATGCCGATTGGCAGGCCGCCTTTGGACAGGAAAAGCGGAAGGCTGGCCGCTGGTTGTCCGGTGACGTTGAAGATTTCCGTGAACGGCGCAAAGCCGTAGGCTCGGCCCACCCATGCTGCGTAGTCGAACGCCACGTCATTGCCACGAACAGCGCCAATCCGTGGCGGCAAGTCGGCCGTCGCCGGCGTCATGATCAGGTCGAACCCCTCGAACGTCCTCGCCATCGCCAGCGATGCCCGATGCTGTCGGGCCTGCGCCCTCAGATAGTCGGCGGCCGACGACCGGCGGAAACGGTCCAGCGCATGCCAGCTCAGCGCTTCGATCTCGCCAGGCAGAGGCATGCGGCCGATCTCGTTCGCACGCTCGTCGACAAGCAATGCGACCTCCGACATCCAGAAAATGCTCCATTCGGCGCCGCCATCGGCCTCGGGCGGAAAGCGCGCCTCGATCACCTCGTGCCCCATCTCCTCCAGAAGCACCATGGCTTGCTGGAACTTCTCGTCGATCTCCGCGGCCACGGGCGTGCCGTCCGGCCGCTGCGCCAGGCAGGCAACGCGCATGCGTTCATCGGGCGACGACAGCCAGTCCAGATAGGACGGCACCGATCTCGACACGAAACAGGGCGAGCCCGGTTCGGGGCCGGCGGTGATGTCGAGCATTGCGGCAGTGTCACGCACGGTTCGGGAAAGAACGTTCTCCACAAAAAGTCCGGCGCCGACCTGATCGCGATAGGGGCCGACGGGATTGAGCCCCCGGGATGGCTTCATGCCGAAAACGCCGCAACACGCCGCCGGGACCCGGATCGAACCACCGATGTCGGAGCCGTGGGCGACCGGCACCATGCCGCTTGCCACCGCGGCCGCGGCGCCGCCGCTCGAACCGCCCGCTGTCACCGACAGGTCCCAAGGGTTCAAGGTCGGGCCGTGAACAAGGGGCTCGGTGACGAAGTCGTTGGCGAATTCCGGCGTGTTCGTCTTGCCGAGCAAGGTCAGGCCGGCGGTCCGCCAGCGCCTGACGATTTCACTGTCGGGCTTCGGTGCAGCATCCCTGAAATACAGCGACGCGTGGGTGGTCGGCCACTCCCGCACATAGACGCCGGTGTCCTTGACCAGGAACGGGACGCCGGCCAGCGCAGCCTTTGCGTCGCAGCGCGCGGCGGCGGCAAGCGCGCGCTCCGCGTCGATCAGCGTCACCGCGTTGATTGCCGGGTTGAGCAGTTCGATCGCTTCGATCGCAGCTTCGGCAATTTCGACGGCGGACAGTTCGCCGGAGCGGACGTGGCCGGCCAGGGCTACGGCGTCCAACGCCATGTATTGCGCAAGGTTCATGAGCGCCCTCGCCTCGAACCGGCTCCATCCATCCGGCGAGGCCCGTCGTCCATCCGCGTCTGGACGTAGTCCGAGATGGCGGCCGCGACCAGCGCCGGATTTTCCCAGTGCGGATTGTGCCCGCAATGCGCCGCGGCCACAAGGATCGCGACGGGAATCTCCTGGACGAGCCGTTGCTGATGGGTTGCGTCGAAGATCGGATCGCGCCCGCCCGCGATGACAAGTGTCGCGACACGCAAGGCGCGGGCGGCGGCGGTGAGGTCCGTTCCGCGTATTTCGTCCAGAATCGCGCGCCAGCATGCCGCTGGCATCGCCGATGCCTCGCTGGCGGCGGCCGTGAGAAAAGCCTGCGGCACGCCGGGCTGGCAGGCATGCCACCAGGCATAAAACGGGTCCGCCGGCGAGATCGGATCGCGCAATTCCCGCACGCCTGCGACCATTGGATGGTCCGCTGCGAGATCGGGCTTCAATGTGCCGGCCAGAAGCACCAGCCCACCGATGAGTTCCGGCTGCCGTGCAGCCATCTCGACCGCAATCATGGCGCCCAGCGAATGGCCGACCACAATCGGTCGCTCCAGCCGCAAGCATTGCACCAACCTGGCGATATCCGCCGCGAAGTCGCCAATGCTGCAGCCCCGGCCCGTCCGCGTTGCTCCATGGCCGCGCAGGTCTGGAATGACCAGACGGCGACCGGCAAGGTACGGCGCAAGAAGCGAAAAGCTGCGGCTGGTGTCGGTGAAGCCGTGCACCAGCAGCAGCGCCGGCTCCGACCCGGCGATCTCGACATAGGCCATTTCGAGGCCATCGAGGTCGATGACCCGCTTGCGGCTGGCCCAGACTTCCTGTTCCGGCCGAGGGGCGAGTGCGGCAGAGCTCACAGGCCGAGCTTCTCCTTGACGGCGGCAAGGCCTGGCTTGCCGTCGAAGGTGGCGACGCCGGCGAGCCAGGCGTCGAGGCGGTCCTTGTTCAGCGTGATCGCCTTAAGACCAGCCTCCTCCGGCTTCATGCCGTCATTGATCAGATAGCCCATGCCGACATTCTCGAAATCGACATCGAAGACGAGATTCTTCAAGAGCTGCGCGACGTTCGGGCATTGCTGGAGGTAGCCCTTGCGGACCTGGGTCGTCACCGTCGCGGCGCCGAAATTGGGTCCATAGAACTTGTCGCCGCCGGTCAGATACTTGAAGTCGTACATGGTGTTCATCGGATGCGGCGCCCAGCCCTGGAAGACGATAAACTGCTTCTCCTTGATCTCGTAGCCGACCTCCGAAAGCATGCCGGCTTCGCTCGACTCGACGACCTGCCAGCCGCCGAGGTCCAGCGACGGGTCGGCGATGGCGTCCATCATCAGCTGGTTGGATCCGGGCTCGATGCCGTACATCTTCTTGCCGAACTTGTCGGCGAACTTGTGCAGGTCCGAGAAGTCCTTGACGCCGGCCTCCCAGACATAGGTAGGCACGGCGAAGGTGTATTTGGCGCCCTCGAGATTGACGCGCACATTCTCGACCGAACCGTCCGTCTTGTAGGGCTCGTAATAGGTGACCATCGCCGGGTTCCAGTAGCCGAGGAACAGGTCGAGATCGTTGTTCTTCATGCCCTCGTAGATGACGTTGATGCCGAGCACCTGGCTCTGCGGCTGATAGCCGAGCGCCTGCAGCAGGACGCTGGCTATTCCCGTGGTGAAGGCGAGATCGTTCCAGCCGGGTTCGGCCATGCGAACAGCGCTGCATTCCTTGGACTCCGCCGCCAGCCCCGGTTGCGTCGAGAGCGCCAGCACGCAGAGCGCGGCGCCTGCCCCTAGTAAGCGATGCATTTCGGTTCTCCTCATTTGCGGGTCGTTGACCATTTGGTCGTTATATTGTCCCACTGGTCAATTCTTGATCTCAACGGACGAAAATGTCAACGTGGATTCTCGATGCATGGAATTCGTCTGTGAAACTCAAGCGTCTCAGTGACATACGCCGCACGGAGCTGCGGCAGGCGGCCTTTGCCGTGCTTCAACGCGAAGGCATTGCCGGCGCAACCATCGAGAAGGTCGCCGCACAGGCGGGCGCCTCGAAGGGCATCGTGCTGCACTATTTCAGCAGCAAGCAGGAACTCTTCGAACATGCGATGCGCGAATCGAACCTCGTCTTGCGCAAGGCCGTGGTGGCGCGGCTGCGGCACGCCCATACGCCGATGCAGCGGGTGGATGCCATCATCGACGGTAATTTCGAACCGCACCTGTTCCAGCCATCGCTCTGCCACGCCTGGCTTTCGCTCTGTGCCGAGGTGCCACGCGACGAGAAGCTGGCGCGCATCCAGAAGGTGCTGCATGCGCGCATGCGCTCCAATCTTTTGTCCGGCCTCAGCGCCCTTGCCCCGTCCGAGGACGCCGACGAGATCGCGCTCGGCGTCACGGCGCTGATCGACGGGTTGTGGCTGCGGCTCGGCCTACAGCCGGGAAGTGTGTCGCGCGAACAGGCGATCCGCCAGGTGAAGGACTATGTCGCGGCAAGGTTGGCCATGCGCGAGCCTGTACTGGCCGGCGCTCGGGCACAGCCGGCCCGCTGAACTTCATACTGTGGGATAGGCCTTCGGCTTGACCGCCCTTGCCCGCCAGCGTTGCACTCCTGGTGCGGCAATGACGGGAGCATCCCATGAGACTTCACGGCAAGCGGGCGCTGGTGACGGGCGGGTCGGATGGGATCGGCCTGGCGATAGCGGAAGCGTTTTTGCGCGAAGGCGCCGATGTGCTGATCGTCGGCCGCGACGCCGGCAAGCTGGAGGCGGCGCGCGGCGCTCTGGCCAAGGCGGCGAAGGGCGGCGCGGCGGTAGAAGCACTGTCGGCCGATCTTGCCACCAGCGCCGGCATCGATACGGTGGTTGCCTGGGCCAACGGATCCAGCTGGCCGCTCGATATCCTCGTCAACAATGCCGGCGTCGCGTATCTGGTGCCGTTCGAGACGGTCAGCGAGGACCAGTTCCAGCACTCCTTCGCGCTCAATGTGACGGCGGCCTTCTTCCTGACGCAGCGGCTCCTGCCGCGGCTCGGCGCCAGCGCCTCGATCATCAACATCTCCTCCTATTTCGCCAACAAGATGATCCCGAAGCGGCCGTCGAGCCTCTATTCGCTCTCCAAAGGCGCGCTGAACTCGCTGACCAAGTCGCTTGCCTTCGAGCTTGGTCCGCGCGGCATCCGGGTCAACGCGATTGCCCCCGGCACCATCGACACCGCCATGCGGCGCAAATCGCGCAAAACGATCTCAAGGCCTATGTCGAGCGCTCCTATCCGCTCGGCCGCATCGGCCGCACCAGCGACCTCGCCGGCATTGCGGTGTATCTCGCCAGCGACGAGGCGGCATGGACCAGCGGCGGCATCTTTTCGGTCGACGGCGGCTACACGGCGGGTTGAGGCGACCGACTAGTCGCCCGTCCCACCGGCCTCAGCCGCATCGCGGAATCCAAGCGCCGCGACGGCTTCGAGGATCTGGTTGCGAAGCCAGCGGTGTGGCGGCTCGTCATCATGGCGGCCGTGCCAGTACATCCGGATCTCGGGCACGGCAATCGGGAGTGGCGGCTCGTAGGTGGCAACCGGCAGGCTCTTTGCCGCCCACACCGCGAATTGGCGCGGGACCGCGGCAAGGTAGTTTCCGTTGGCGACCGCCAGCACGACCGCCTGAAAGTGCGGCAATGCCAGGCTCACCCGGCGCTTTCGCC
>Ga0075365_10001453_pt1 | contig 10749 bp, 10 predicted proteins | sample EndMetdeltDD1765_FD_71387 | JGI IMG/M metagenome (GOLD analysis project Ga0075365, IMG submission 71387) | Populus endosphere microbial communities from Tennessee, USA - Endosphere MetaG P. deltoides DD176-5 | ecosystem: Host-associated > Plants > Roots > Endosphere | place: USA: Tennessee... | reverse complement strand
ATCCTGGCGTCGTTCATTTGGCCGTATGCCTTCTGCTGGGCGGACGTGACCAGGATATTATACAACAAGATTTGTAAAACGCTATATCCACCAGAGGAGTTTTTGGGTATAATAGGAGCAATATGTTTGTAGACAAAGTAGATGTTCAAGTAAAAGCAGGTGACGGCGGCAATGGTGCTGTCAGCTTTCGGCATGAGAAATATGTCGATAAAGGTGGTCCAGATGGTGGTGACGGCGGTCGTGGTGGCAACGTTATTTTTGTGGCTGACCAAAATATGAACACGCTGGTTAACTTTCGGTACAAACAAGAGCTCGAAGCGGAAAGCGGCCACGCTGGCTCAAAGCGCAATCGTCGCGGTCGCAGTGGGGAAGACTTGCTCGTAAAAGTCCCAGCTGGTACACAGGTTTTCCGTGATGGTAAGCTGGTGTGCGACCTAACGACCCCTGGTCAGCAAGCAATTGTGGCTCATGGCGGTGACGGTGGTTTTGGCAACGCCCACTTCAAATCGTCGGTTCGTCAGGCGCCAAAAGTGGCCGAGCTTGGCGAAAAAGGTGATGCCTATGATCTTACATTGGAGCTTAAACTCCTGGCCGATGTTGGCTTGGTAGGGCTGCCAAATGCAGGCAAATCAACATTCTTATCTGTTGTGACGAATGCTCGTCCTGAAATTGCCGATTATCCTTTTACGACGCTTACGCCAAATCTGGGCGTCGCCGATATTGACCAAACATCTCTTCTTATTGCTGATATCCCTGGGCTTATTGAAGGCGCCAGCGCTGGTAAGGGTTTGGGCGACGCGTTCCTGCGTCATGTGGAGCGAACCGCAGTGCTGCTACACCTTATTGACGTATATGACGATGATGTGGCAGGGGCCTTTACGACAATCCACGGCGAGCTCAAGGCTTATAGCGCCGAGCTAGCTACTCGTCCGCTTGTAGTGGCGCTTACAAAAACAGAGGGCCTACCTGCAGACGGTGTAGAGCAGAAAATGGCTCAACTCCGTCCTGTTTTGCCAGAGGGCACTCAATTGTTTGCGATTTCCTCGCAAGCGCATGCCGGGCTTGAATCGCTTTTGCGCGAGCTTGCAGGCAAAGTGGCTGATATCCGGTTGCAGGAAGTTGAAGATATCGAAACGGACACATCGGGCGTGCCGATTATTGGTTTGTCTGAGGAACAAAAGCGCGACGCCTGGAAGGCTACGCATGACGGTGGCCGCTTTGTGGTGACCGGTAGTAAAATTGAAAAATTTGCCGCACGCACCAACTTTGATACCGAGCCTGGCCGCCGCCGCTTGTGGGATATTATGGCCAAGATGGGCATTATGCATGAGCTCGATCGCCAGGGGTTGAAGCAAGGCGACGTGGTGTCGATTGGCCAGAGTGGCGACTACGTTATGACGTATGGAGACGAAAGTTAAAAATATTGTTGACCATATTGGATAATCCTGTTAAAATACCAAAGTTATCAGTTGAACGCTGTAAAAGCAGTTCCTGAGCTATTTAACAAGTTAGGTAGAAGCCCACGCCAACGAACAGTAGGACTGATGAGAGCGGCAGAATTATCTGCAATTCTCACCAGTCCTGCCACCCGTTGGCCGGATCCCACACGATACGATCTGGAGGGTTTATGAGACGATTATGCTAGAGATTCACGCGAGAACCAGACTCCACAGTCTACCCTCTGTTCCAGATGCCCATTAGGGTGTCACGATCTAGAAGGAGCTCCGTCGTGAGCCTCAAGTGTACTGGGCCGCGCTTCGCCGCGGCCATCGTCCACACCTCTGTTTCCAGCTCCAACACCGTCCTGACCGCGGCCGGCGCCGGCGCCTGAGCGCGCTGCCCCCGTGAACATCGCAGGTACAAGGAGTACCATGAACATCGTGAACCAACCCAGGCGGCCGATGGCGGCCGCTCACCTCACGATCTCGATGATCAACGCCATCACCCTCGACGGCCTCGCGACACCCTCGGCCGGCGCTCACTCCTGAGCCGCCGCTCGTAAGTAGGAGATGATCAGCATGCAGTCCAGAACCGCGCGGACCTGAGGTCCGCCATGCGCCCCCGCTGACGCGGTCGCTCCCTGTGGGGCGTCCCCGCGGCCACCGCCTCGGTCTTCCTGACGGGAACCGAGTGCGGTCCAGGCCGCGGGTCGCCCAAGACGACTACGTCACCGGGCGCCGCCTCTACGAACCCCGCCCCGAGATCTGCTCGCGGCGCTCGCTTCGTGGAGGCGGCAACTCTGCACCACCTCGCCCCCGGGCGGCTTCGGCCGTCTGGGGGCGGGCGCATCAGGAGAAGGGCGGCATCCTCCCGAGGATCGCATCCGCACCGTCCGTTCGTACGGCTCCAATGTCAGGGTTCAGAAGGCGGCTTCGGCCGCACGCTGCCCCGCCTGCGCCCATCGGGACAACATAGAGTACCCACAAGACTACCCACAGGGTGGCGGCTTCGGCCGCCCCCTGTGGGGCAACAGTTCTACCTAGCTTGTATTCAATGAAATTATTTGGCGCCTCCGGGCGTTTTTTGTTTTGCCAAGCAACCTGCGCTACACTGGGGTGGTGAATAGCAGTATGCAACCGACATTTTTCTTTTACGACCTCGAAACATCGGGCTTTGACCCTAAGCGCCAGCGGATTATGCAGTTCGCAGGACAGCGCACTGACCTCGATATGAATCCTATTGGGGACCCCCTCAACATTCTTGTAGTACTCAGCGATGATGTCTTGCCAGACCCTGGCGCCATACTTTTAACAGGCATTACACCGCAAAAAACAGCCGAAGAAGGCTATAGCGAAGCAGATTTTTTGCGCCTTTTGCACGAGCAAGTGCTCACGCCAAACACTACCATTCTTGGATTTAATAGTGTGCGTTTTGACGATGAATTTATGCGCTACACGCTCTATCGCAATTTTTATGATCCGTATGAATGGGCCTGGAAGGATGGTCGGTCGCGCTGGGATATGTTGGACGTTGTGCGTATGACACGCGCGCTCCGACCAGACGGCATTGAGTGGCCGTTCGACGAAAATGGCGAGCCAATGAACCGTCTAGAGAAGCTTTCGGCGGTTAACGGTCTTGACCACGAGCAGGCGCACGATGCCCTCAGTGACGTCGTGGCCTTAATTGCTGTAGCCAAACTTATTAAGACAAAGCAGCGGCAATTATTTGAGTACTTGTTTAAAATGCGCGACAAAAAAGAAGTTATGAAACTTGTGGACATGGATAATCCAAAGCCATTTGTCTATGCGTCTGGCCGGTATCCAAAAGGCGTGCTGCACACTACAGTAGCGGTTCCAATGGGTCCTGGCAGTAAACCAGGTAGTGCGTTGGTATATGATCTGCGTCAAGATCCCACCGAGTGGATTGATATGAGCGTCGACCAAATGAAATCGCGCCGTTTTGCCACAAAAGAGCAGCGCCAACTTGATGGATTTGTGCCGATTCCGGTAAAAGAGCTGAGCTTTAATAAATGCCCAGCGGTGGCCCCGCTTGGCGTGCTTGATGCTGCTGCGCAGGAGCGGGTAAAGCTCGATATTACAGTCGTTGAAAAACACTTTAATATGCTCCGCAAAAATCCAGGTTTAGCCGATAAATTCCGCGAGGTCTTTGCTCGTGACGGCACATTCCCGGCCTCAAAAGATGTTGACGGCGCGCTATATGATGGCTTTGTTGGCGACCGCGACAAAGGCGCAATGAGCGCGGTGCGTGCGGCTGACCGCGCATCATTGGTTGATTTCCATCCGAATTTTGTGGATGAGCGTTTGACGGGATTATTTTTGCGCTATAAAGGCCGCAATTACCCGCAGAGCCTCAGTAGCGATGAGCGCGAGGCATGGGAGACTTACCGGGCCGGGCGAATCAAGAGTGACTTAACGCGCTTTAGCGCTGAATTGCAGCGTTTGAGCGCCCATGCGCCAGAGGCCAAAGCTTTTCTTTTGAGCGAGCTCCACTTGTGGGCTGAAAGCATTGTACCTTTTACTGAGTAGCTGATTTGCTTTTTTGTCCAGGCGACTGCCATGACGACTGTAGGTTTGGCACGGCGGATAATTCCCTTAGTCATTGCGATAAACAGATGGGCGATAGCCACTGCAAGCTTTGCAAATCCATGGGCGGTCCGGGCAAAAAAGACCGCGCATGCTCGCACCGCACTGCGGAGCGGACGGCTAAAAATAGCAAGCCTTAGGGCAATGGCAATAATAAAGACCTGTGCAGGGTGTGGCTGTTTTTGTGATTTTGAGCGCCTACGGGCTTTTTGCGGACTAGCTTGCGCGATGACTTCGGTGTGATACGCTTCGCGTAGCTCTTTAACCTGGGCTGGGAGATTCAGGCGGTTGAGCCAGTAGAACATAGCAATCATAGCAAGGCCAAGAATACCAAACATAGCCGATGGAGGTACCGAAAGTTGTGTGCCCGGAACGGCGCCAACCATCAAGAAAACAAGCACAGCCATAATTGCGCCAGTAGCCCACAGCACCCACAATGCGAGCGCAGCAAAACTAAACCCAATTACGTATCTCATCATCTTTTGCCGTCCCTGTAATAATTTCAGTAGTAAACTTATTAGCATCGTACCATTTAGTTGCCCGTTATACAAGTATAGGAAGACGCTAGCGCTTACTTTTTTGAGCGAACCGCATTGAGTGCGCTTTTGAAGCGTGTAACGAGTGCAATTTTAAGTTTATTTGCTTGTTCGAACTCACTTGCTAAAATGGCAAGCCCCAAAAAGATAGTGGCCCAGCCCGGCCCCGGAAGTACTAGCAAAAAACAGCCAGCAATAACAACTAAAACCCCAATAATCCCCACAATAACCTGTCGGACTTTTTTGGGAGTGGCGCGCCAGCCGTGTTTAATAGTGTCCATATAAAAACAGTATAACAGGAGTTGCTTTAAAAGAGCTGTGTCACTTCAGGAGTATTGGCTAGGATTTGCAAGCGTGTTAGCCGATTGACGTCCCGGATATCTTGGCTGCTTCGTAACTGCCGAGTACGGTTACATCGCATTCGAGTGCGCGAAGCTCTTGGGTAATGTGGCTGGCGGCGAGTGAGTCGATGCCAGCGGTAAAGTCTACATAAAACATGTAGCGTTGGTGCTGGCCCGCGATTGGGCGTGACGTTAGCATGGTGAGGTTAATGCCGTGCTGTTCAAAAACACCAAGCGCTCGGTACAGCGCGCCAGTTTGGTGGTTAGTGCGGAGCACGATAGAGGTTTTTGTGGCGTCGCTTGTTGGTTGTTTTTTGCGACTGAGTGCTACAAAGCGGGTGTAATTATGGGGGTTTGTTTCGATGTTGGCTTGGATCACCTCAAGTCCGTAGTGCGCGGCTGCTGCGGCAGAGGCAATAGCGGCCTTTGTTTCGTCTTTCCATTTTGCTACGTCGGCGGCCGCGCCGGCCGTGTCGGCGTGCTCGAGGTGTTTGGCGTTATGAAGTTGGTGTGTCAAAAAATCCTCGCACTGTGACAGCGCTGCAACATGCGAGTAGACCTCTTTGATATCTGCGATGCGTGTGCCGGGTAGCCCCACAAGGCATTGGTGAATTTGAAGGTAGGTTTCTTTAAATATCCATGGGGTGTCGCGCAAAAGCAAATCATACACTTGCGTAATGGGGCCATGCAAAGAATTTTCGACTGCGGTCACGGCGTAGTCTGCTTGGTGTGATTTGAGCGCCGCAAAAACATCCGCAAATGTTTCGCAGCAGATAAGTTCAATGTCGTCACCAAATAATTGGCGTGCGGCAACATCATGGAATGAGGCGATTTGGCCCTGGATTGCAATTTTCATACGGTGAACAGCATATATGGTTATGGCTTTGTTGACAAGCCGCGGCTCGTACGCAGGCCACGGGGCAGCGTACGAGCCGGGCGCTCAGTGCGACCGCAATACAACCTTCCACTCGGCGATGGGCAGAATCAGATGGAATCCGAGCTTGTCCACGCAGTGCTTGAGCAGCTCCACGGACTGCTCGGGCGAGAGGACGCGGTCGAGCTGAATGTACGCAGCGTGAACTCGGTCCTGGACGTCGATCACCGCCTGCAGGGTGCCGTCGTCGGGTTGGGTCAGCCTCTCGCGGATGCCTGCTGGCATATGGCCGTCTCCGGCGTGGATTTCGGCGCTGATGCTCAGGCACATTCCCTGGTAGTTCTCGGTGCGCGCGAGCGATGCAGTAACACGGGGACGCGCTTCGGTCTGCATGGGTTCACCTCTTAGTGACGATGGGTTGCGGGTGAGCGTATTTATTTTTAAATAATTTCAGTAGTAAGTCAAGGTGGGCGAGCGCCCGAGCCGTAGTGGTGGGTCAACTATGTAGGTCGACGCCACCGCTACGGTCGGGCGTTAATCAGTGCGAAGCGCCAGCCAAGGCGGCGCGTCGCTGTTGGTAGAGCGCCACACGTCGTCGCTGACGTGTGCGGGGCAGCGGTACGGCCAGAGGCGGCAGGCCAGCTGGAGGCGGGCTCCCCAGCCAAGGGGCCGGCAAGCCGGGCGACGCGACGAGGCTACGCTGTCGTGGCGCCTCCTCGGTGATGATTTTGAGGACATGGGCGCCTGCCCGTGCCGCGACGCCTGCCGCCACCAGCTGAACGCCGTGCGGCGTAGCATAGTGGGCGTTGAGCTCGAGAGTGATCTCGTTCTCGTCGGTCGGCTCAGTCGTGAGCACGCCATTCATCCGGGCAGCGGCATCGGCCATGTCCAGTAGCTGGCCGGCGGTGCGCTGCTTACGGAACAACAACGTGACGGTTGCTCGGCTACTTTCTTCGTCCAATTGCTGCGTCACGATGACGTGATCGCGTCGGGCGATATGTAGCAGCCTGCCGATGCTGTTGAGCGCCTTTTCGGGATCGTATTTGCCGCTGCAGTCCAGGCTGAAGCGCAGGGCGTGGCGACGTTCGGCGATTTGGACGCCGGGGATGGCCTCGAGGCCCTCCGACATCCGCACGAAGTCGGCTTCTTGCGGCACGAAGCCAGGGCTGAACGTAACCGTCCAGATACCCTCGTCGTCAGGCACCATGAACTGTGCCTTCAGAACACGCGCGTGTCCGGCGAAGCTTTCGGAAGTTCGCAGAGGCGCGTCGGTCTCTTCTGTCACAAATGCCTCCTTGAGGGGCTATGGGTGTGAACTTGATGTATTTTGAACGACTCCCCCTAAATCGTCAAATACTCCGTCGGTCTCCGCACTCGAAAAATATCGCAGTAGCGTGTATAATAGACCCCATTATGAGCGGACAACTAGAGGTACGTGGCGCTCGGGAGCACAATCTTAAAGATATCAGCGTGAGTATTCCACGCGATAAATTGGTTGTGATCACCGGACTCAGCGGCTCTGGCAAGTCGAGCTTGGCTTTCGATACGATTTACGCCGAAGGTCAGCGCCGATATGTCGAGAGCTTGAGTAGCTATGCCCGCCAATTCTTGGGTTTAATGGAAAAACCTGATGTTGATCAGATTGATGGCCTAAGCCCGGCCATTAGTATCGACCAAAAATCGACCAGTCGTAATCCACGTAGTACAGTAGCGACCGTTACCGAAATTTATGATTACATGCGCCTACTTTTTGCGCGTATTGGCATACCGCACTGTCCGATTGATGGCAAAGAAGTAGAACGTCGCACCTCGCAGCAGATTGTCGACGAGATTCTAAAAATGCCTGCCGGCGCACGCCTGATGATTTTGGCGCCGATTGTCAACGACAAAAAAGGCGAGTTTGCACATATCCCAGAGCAGTATCAGCGCGCTGGTTTTGCTCGCGTTAGGGTAGACGGCGTGGTGTATGCGCTCGGTGAATTCCCTGAGCTTGACCGCAAAAAGAAACACCATATTGATGTGGTTGTTGACCGTATTGTGAACGACGCAGAAAACCGCACGCGTTTAGCTCAATCTGTCGAACAGGCGCTTGAAGTTGCCGAGGGCGTTGTGGCGATTGTGAATGTCGACGACGAAACCGAGCGCACGCTGAGCGAGCGCTATGCCTGTGTTGACCACCCAGAGGTAGAAATCCCCGAGCTGGCTCCGCGGCTGTTTAGCTTCAACAGCCCGCATGGCGCCTGCCCGGTTTGTACTGGCTTGGGAACTCGGCTTGAAGTTGATCCCGAGCTGGTGATTCCAAATGGCAATCTTACTATTAGCGAAGGGGCTATTCGTCCCTGGAATCGCGTTCGTATTGACACCTGGTACATGAAAAAGGTTGCGGCTGTTGCTGACGCCTACGGTTTTTCTCTGAACGAGCCGACCAGTAAACTCACCCCAGAGCAGACACAGATTTTGCTGTATGGTACAGGCGACCAAAAGTATAGCGTCGAGCTAGGGAGCGGCCGTCAGTTCCAGACTGATTTTGAAGGTGTTATTCCAAATCTCGAGCGCCGTCACCAAGAAACCGACAGTGATTTTGTGCGTCGTGACATCGAACGCTTTATGCGCGAACGCAAATGTCACGCCTGTAAAGGCCAGCGCCTTAAGCCCGAGGCTTTGGCGGTCACGGTTCACGATTTTAATATTATGGATGTCTGCGGTTTGAGTGTTGCAGATAGCTTGGAGCTATTTGCTAACACGCTCAAATTAACCGAGCATGAAATGTTTATTGCCAAGCAAATTTTGCGCGAGATTACGGCGCGTTTGAGTTTTTTGAACGATGTTGGATTGAGCTACCTTGAGCTTGCCCGTAGCGCAAACACGTTGAGTGGTGGTGAGGCGCAGCGTATTCGTTTGGCAACGCAAATTGGTTCTGGCCTCCAGGGTGTGCTATACGTTTTGGACGAGCCGAGCATTGGGTTGCATCAGCGCGACAACGACCGTTTGATTGCAACGCTCAAGCACCTGCGTGACCTAGGCAACTCGGTGATCGTGGTAGAGCACGACGAAGACACGATTCGTGCTGCTGACCACTTGCTCGACATTGGCCCCGGCGCCGGTGTACACGGCGGCCACGTGGTGGCAGAAGGCACGCCCAGCGAGGTTGCTGATAATCCAAAAAGCATTACGGGCCGATTCCTCAAGGGTACTGATAAAATCGAATCACCTAAGAAACGCCGTCAGGGCAATGGCAAAGAGCTTATTATTCGAAATGCCCGTGAGCACAACCTGAAGGGCATCGACGTAACAATCCCTCTCGGGAAGATGGTGGTTGTTTCGGGCGTGTCTGGTTCTGGCAAGTCAACGGTTGTGAACGACATCTTGGCTAAAGAATTAAGCCACCGATTGCACCGCGCGAGCGAAGTGGCGGGTAAGCACGACGACATCGAAGGTGTAAGCGCGCTTGATAAAGTGATTGTGATTGATCAATCGCCAATTGGCCGTACCCCGCGCAGCAACCCGGCAACATATACCGGCGTCTTTACGCCGATTCGAGAGTTGTTTGCGGGTACGCCAGAGGCAAATATCCGCGGCTACAAAGCCGGACGCTTTAGCTTTAACGTTAAGGGCGGCCGCTGCGAAAACTGTCAGGGTGATGGTGTTATTAAAATCGAAATGCATTTTTTGCCAGATGTGTACGTGACCTGCGAGGTCTGTAAGGGCAAACGCTACAACCGCGAAGCGCTCGAGATTCACTACAAGGGCAAGACAATTAGCGACATCTTGGAAATGACAACCGAGCAGGCTGCTGAATTTTTTGAAAATATTCCATCGATTGCCACCAAGATGAAGACGCTTGTTGAGGTTGGGCTGGGCTACATCAAGCTTGGCCAACCTGCAACAACTCTGAGCGGCGGTGAAGCGCAGCGCGTGAAGCTCGCCACAGAGCTGTCTCGTCGCTCGACGGGTCGCACGTTGTATATTTTGGATGAGCCTACTACTGGGCTCCACAGTGCTGACGTCAAAAAGCTTTTGCACGTCTTGCAGGCACTTGTCGATACCGGTAATAGCATGGTGATTATCGAGCATAACTTGGACGTGGTGAAGTCTGCTGACTACGTGATTGATATGGGCCCTGAAGGCGGCGAAGGCGGCGGTACGATTTTGGTGACAGGCACGCCTGAGGTTATTGCGAAGCACAAAACAAGCTACACTGGTGCGTACTTGCGCAAAATGCTGTAGTGCTTTAGAGTACATGTGTCTATTTTGCTAGAGAGGCAGGGCGCTTATGCGTGACTGCTTTTTCTGTGTCCACTGACGAAAGAGGTATTTGTGAAGACGTGCGTCCTTGCCAGGATGAACGTTGGCCGAGAGCAAGTCATGCTGCAGCTGATCGTAAAAGATCACAGGCAGCTTTTGGCGCTTGGGCTACGTCTGCGCTGCTGCAAGGAATACGGATTATTGCCCGACGAATTGCTGGCCTACGTGGTGTGCCCCGAGCCGGGGCATGGGGTTTTTATGTTCCCCCGTGACGACGCGCTCGCCACCGTAGAGGTTATTGAGGCGGAGTGCCAGCGCCTTGGCATGCTGTGGCAGCAGGAGGCAATGACCTCGGAATGCTTCGACGCGCTTCGGTTTGTCGGTTTGACGAGCGATGTGCGCTGTATGTGGACGCTGCTTGAGCAGTTTTGCCCGCAGTAGCAACCGCTTTGATGGCGCCAGTAAAAAAGACGCCGTTCACCCCCGCATGCAAGCGTGTGGGGGTGAACGATCTAAACCTACTACTTTTATTGATCAACCTGCGCTACTATAAAATATGGTCTGACATACAAACCAGTAATGCAGGAGAAAACCTTTTATGGACATCAAGACTATCCGCGCTCGCCAAATTATCGACTCGCGCGGCAACCCAACGGTAGAAGCTGATATTATTTTGAACGATGGCACGCTTGGCCGTGCTGCGGTTCCAT
>Ga0075365_10001452_pt1 | contig 10749 bp, 9 predicted proteins | sample EndMetdeltDD1765_FD_71387 | JGI IMG/M metagenome (GOLD analysis project Ga0075365, IMG submission 71387) | Populus endosphere microbial communities from Tennessee, USA - Endosphere MetaG P. deltoides DD176-5 | ecosystem: Host-associated > Plants > Roots > Endosphere | place: USA: Tennessee... | reverse complement strand
CCGAGACCCACATCGACGTGCAGCGCACGCTCACGCACGTCCTGGGCGCCGCCGGCCGGATCCGGCCGGCGGCGCCCAGGACGTGCGTGAGCGTGCGCTGCACGTCGATGTGGGTCTCGGTGCCGAACACCTTGGCGGCGGCAGCGGCGGCCCCGGTCAGCGCGGCGGCGTCGGCGACGCTGGCCAGTCGCCAGTTCACCAGCCGCATGGCCTCGAGCTGGGCATGAGTGCGGGCGAGGTCGCGTCGGACCCACGCATGCCTCATGACGTCGTTCTCACGGGCCCAGGTCGCGACGTCGTCCCAGAGCTGGATCATCCGTCCACCCAGGGCCGCGAGGGCCACCCGCTCGTGGTTGAGCTGGCTGGTGATCAGCGCCCAACCGCCGTTCTCCTCGCCGACCAGCGCGGAGGTCGGCACCCGGATGTCGGTGTAGTACGTCGCCGTGACGGTCATGCCGCCCACCGCCCGGATCGGGCTCCAGCTGTAGCCCGGGTCGACACACGGCACGATCAAGATCGAGATGCCCTCGTGCCTGGGCGCCTGCGGGTCGGTGCGGCACGCCAACCAGACGTAGTCGGCGGTGTTGCCACCGGTGGTGAAGACCTTCTGCCCGTTCACCACGAACTCGTCGCCGTCGCGCACCGCCTTGGTCTGGAGGGAGGCCAGGTCGGTGCCGGCCTCGGCCTCGGTGTACCCGATGGCGAAGACGATCTCGCCGGTGAGCATCCCGGGCAGATAGGTGCGCTTCTGCTCCTCCGTGCCGAACGCCATCAGCGCCGGGCCGACCGTGTTCACGGTGACCAGGGGGAACGGCACGCCGGCCCGCTGCACCTCGTCGAAGAAGACGAACTGCTCCTCGGCACCGAGGCCACGGCCGCCGTACTCGCGTGGCCAGCCGATGCCCAGCCATCCGTCCCGGCCGAGCTGCCGGACGATCTCGCGGAACCGTGGCCCGCCGGCCCCCTGCTCTCCCGCGGTTCGCCGCTCGTCCTCGGGCAGCAGCCGGGCGAAGTAGTCGCGGAGCTCGCTGCGCAGCGCCTGCTGCTCGACGGTCTCACGCAGATCCACCGTGCTAGCCTACCTACCAAGCGCTTGCTTGAACAGGATGGATCACGATGCACCCCACCGCGATCATCACCGGAGGGACCGGTGGCATCGGGCGCGCGGTCGTCGCCGAGCTCGCCCGCACCCACACGGTGGCGTTCACCTTCCGCGGCGACCAGGCGGGCGCCGAGGCCCTCAGCGAGCGGCTGCGCGCCGACGGAGCCGACGCCCGACCCGTCCGGCTCGACCTCAGCGACGCGATCGGGGTCGAGCGGGAGCTCGGCGCGGTCGTCCAGCAGCTCGGCCGGCTGGACTGCGTGGTGCACGCTGCCGGACCCCACGTGCCGATGGCCCACGTGTCCACCATCGAGCCCGACGCCCTGCACGAGCAGGTGCAGGCGGACCTGAGGGGATTTCACCACCTCGTCCGGGCCACCCTGCCCCACCTGCGCGCTGCCAGCGGCGCCCTGGTCGCGGTCACCACGGCGGCGACGACCCGCTTCCCGAAACGCGATGCGCTGTCATCGATACCGAAGGCCGCGATCGAGGCCATGGTCCGAGCCCTGGCGAGCGAGGAAGGTCGCTACGGCGTCCGGGCCAACTGTGTCGGGCCGGGCATGCTGAGCGACGGCATGGCCGAGCGACTCATCGCCTCCGGGGAGCTGGACGACGCGGCGCTGGCGGTGACTCGGGCGAACATCCCCTTGGGCAGGTTCGGCACCGCGGAGGACGTGGCGGCCGCGGTCGCGTTCCTGGTGTCCTCTCGGGCCGGCTTCATCACTGGTCAGAAGCTGGACGTGGACGGCGGGTACACCGTCTGAGGGTCAGGTGCTTGCGCCTGGATCAGGGCGCCACAGCGATGCCGTCGAAGACCATCGTGAGGTACTCGTCCATGACCTCCTCGATGCGGAGGTCACCGCCCGGTCGGAACCACGCCACCACCGGCCAGACGCTGTCGCGGATGAACCGGAAGGCCAGCTCCACGTTGAGATCGGCTCGGAACTCGCCCTGCTCGACGCCGGCGCGCAGCTGGCTGGTCAGCATCGAGCGGAACCGCTTGCTCTTGTCGGACATGTAGGCGAATCGCTCCTGGTTGGCCAGGAGCGCACCCTCGTTCTGGAAGATCTTCACCTCGGCGTTGTACTGGTCGATGGCCTCGAGCGAGGCACGCACCACGCCTTCCACCTTCTGCCGGGGGCTGCCCTCTGATGACATGACCGCGTCGTAGCGGGACCAGATGTGGTCCTGGAACCTCGACATCAGGGCGTCGACCATCGCCTCCTTGGACTCGAAGTGGTAGTAGAGGCTGCCGGACAGCATGCCCGCCGCGTCCGCGATGTCCCGCACCGTCGTCTTGGCGATGCCCTGGGTCGCGAACAGGTGGGCCGCCACCTGCAGGACCTCCAGGCCGCGCGCCTCCTTGTAGGCGGTCGACGGCTTTCCCTTGGGCTTGGACTGGGCTCCGGTGGTCACCCACTCACCTCCCCGTTCTCGGTGTGACGGTCGGCTCGCGACCGCTGCGCATCCTGCGCCATCGTCTCGGTAGTGACCGGCTCTCGGTGGCTCGTCGGCGCGTGTCGCGGGTTCTGTCCGCGCAGGACGGCGTACAGCGGGTCGTCGGTGGAGGGTCGCTGGGTCAGCCCGTCGCGCGGCGCCGGAGGCAGGGCGAGCGGCTCGACGACCAGGTCGCCGAGGACCAGATGCCCACTTACGATCTGCCATCCCATGGGTCCCCGGACGACGCGGTCGATGTTGCGGTACGTCGAGGTGTAGCGCACGCCAGCTGCCCCTTCCGGCACCAGGGAGGAGGGCTCCCGAAAGGTCTGCACTGCCCAGCCGTACGCCTCGACGACGGCCTCACCGTCGCCGACTGCGTCGACCAGGACGTTGCTCAGGTAGTGCGCGGAGTGGACGATGCCGACCCGCCGTGACGCGACGAAGTCGACGAAGCCGTCCACACCACCCTGGTAAGTGCCATGGTCGAGCCGTGCGTCGGGGTGGAAGACCCCGCGCAGCAGCTCCCAGTCGCACCGGTCGACGGCCCGGCAGTAGCGCTTGACGACGTCCTCGATCGCGATGCGGTCGGCCACGTGCAGGTCACTCGTCACGGTCGACCACCACCTCCTGCGTGCCGGACGTCACGGCCTCGACGGGTACCCACAGGTCGGGGTCGTGCAGGTGACACGCTGCCGTACCTCCGTGGGGCACGTCGAGGAGCTGCGGCCGGCGCTCTGCGCAGGGACCGAAGATGTGCGCGCACCGGCTGTGGAAGTAGCACCCCGACGGCGGATCGCTCGGGTCCGGTGGCTCTCCGGAGAGCTGCACCCGGGTGTCGGCGTCCGCACGGTTCCGCTCGGTGGAGGGAGCGCTCGCGAGCAGGGCCGAGGTGTAGGGGTGGGCCGGTTGCTCGAAGACCTGGCTGGTCTCCCCCAGCTCGACGATCGTGCCGAGGTACATCACGGCCACCCGGTGGGCGAGATGGCCGACGACGCCGAGGTCGTGGGAGATGAAGAGGTAGGCGAGACCCAGCTCGTCCTGCAGGTCCTTGAGCAGGTTCAGGATCTGGTTGCGGGTGCTGACGTCCAGCGCACTGACGGCCTCGTCGGCGATGACCAGCTCCGGGCGGGTGGCCAGGGCTCGGGCGATCGCGATGCGCTGACGCTGACCGCCGCTGAACTCGTGGGGATAGCGACCCAGGTAGCGCCGGGACAGTCCAGCGAGCTCCAGCGCCTCCACCACTCGAGCGCGCCGGTCGGTCCGCGACAGCCGGGTGTGCACCCGCAACGGCTCGGCGATGATCTCGTCGACCGACATCGAGGGGTCGAGGGACGAGTAGGGGTCCTGGAAGATCATCTGGGCGTGCCGCCGCATGCCGCGCAGGTCCCGGCCCGAGAGTCCGGCGAGGTCCTGGCCGAGCAACCGCACCCGCCCCGACGTCGTGGGGACGAGGTTGAGCACCGCCCGAGCCGTCGTCGACTTGCCCGATCCCGACTCCCCCACCAACGCGAGCGTCTCGCCCCGGCCGATGCGGAAGCTGACCCCGTTGACCGCGTGGATCACCGGTCGTCGGCCGAGTCGGGTCCGACGGCCGAAGCGCACGACCAGGTCGTCGACCTCGAGCACGGCGTCAGCCGCGGTGGGTGTCTCGGTCACTGCCATCCCCTCAGCGAGAGCTCGTCCGCGCGGACGCACCGGTGCTCGCGCGCGTCCGTGCGCACGAGCGGAACCGGGCGCTCGCACTGCGGTTGCGCGTAGCCGCAGCGGGGCGCGAAGCGGCACCCCGCGGGCGCCTCGCCCGCGAGGATGGCTGTCCCCGGGATCACGCGCAGCCGGCCGTCGGCCTCCGCGAACCGCGGCATCGCCCCCAGCAGTCCCTCGGTGTAGGGGTGCAGTGGCGCGCCCAGCACGTCGTCGCGCTCGCCGGACTCGACGACCTGGGCGGCGTACATGACGTGGATGCGGTCGGCGAGCTCGCCTACGACCGCGAGGTCGTGACTGACGAAGATCATCGCCATCCCGAGCTCGCGCTGCAGCCGTCGGAACAGATCGATGATCTGCGCCTGGATGGTCAGGTCGAGCGCTGTGGTGGGCTCATCTGCGAGCAGCAGCGACGGCGAGCAGGCGAGCGCCATCGCGATCATGGCCCGCTGGGCCATCCCGCCGGAGAACTCGTGCGGGTAGGCACGGGCCCGCAGGTCGGGACGCGGGATGCCGACCATCCCGAGCAGATCCACGGCCCTGCGGTGCGCGACCGCCCGACCGACGTCCTCGTGCCGCCTGATCACCGACTCGATCTGGTGGGAGATCGTGAACGCCGGGTTGAGGCTCGCGGACGGCTCCTGGAAGACCACGCCGATCCGCCGCCCCCGCAGGTCCCGCATGGCCGACTCGGACAGCGTGGTGAGCTCGCGGCCCTCGAGCCGGACCGACCCCTCCAGGCGCGCGTGACTCGGAAGCAGTCGCGGGATCGACATGCAGGTGACGGTCTTGCCCGAACCGGACTCCCCGACCAGGCCGACGGTCTCGCCTGCGGCGACGTGGAAGCTGACGTCCTCGACCACCCGGACCCGGCCGTGCGCGGTTGCGAACTCGACCGACAACCCCTCCACCGCGAGGGTGGGGGCCGCCGGGCCCGTCGCCGGCCCCACGCCACCTTCCTGCGTCACCGTCCCGCTCATCGGCGCTGCTCCTTGCCGAACGAGTCCCGCAGCCCGTCGCCCAGGACGTTGAACGCCAGCACGGTCAGCGCGATGGCGAGACCGGGCCAGACCATCAGTAGGGGCTGGCGGCTGAGATCGCGAGCGGCCGAGCCGAGCATCGAGCCCCAGCTGGCCTGGGGTGGCTGGGCACCGAGGCCCAGGAACGACAGGCTCGCCTCCGCCAACATCGCGAAGCCGACCATGAGGGAGGCCTGCACGATCACCGGAGGGAGGATGTTCGGGAGCACGTGGGTGCGCAGGATCCTGGACGTCGGCGTCCCGATGCTGCGGGAGGCCTCCAGGAAGGTCTCGTTGCGGATGGCGAGCACCGCGCCGCGAGCCACCCGCACGGTGCGGGGCACGAAGACCACTCCGACGGCGATCATCGCGTTGACCAGGCCGGGCCCCAGAGCGCCGACCACGCCGATGGCCAGCAGGATCGGCGGGAACCCCATCAGGGCGTCGGTCACCAGGGTGACGACCCGGTCGACGATGCCGCCGAGATATCCGGCGACGAGCCCGAACGGCAGCCCGATCACGACCCCGAGGCCGGTGGCGATGCCGGCCGCCATCAGCGACAGCCGGGCCGCGTGGATGATGCGTGAGAGGACGTCCCGGCCGAGCTGGTCGGTGCCGAGGAGGTGCTGCCAGGTCGGGTCGGCCATGGCGTTCTTGAGGTCCTGGGCGTTGGGGTCGGCCGGGGAGACGAGCGGTGCGAGCAGGCTCACGACCGTGATGAGCACGATGTAGCCCAGCGCCACCATCGCGAGGCGTTCGCGCCGGAAGCGCGCCACGAAGCCCCTGGTGGTGGGTGCCGCCGGAGCGTCGTCGGGCCGGGTCTCGGTCAGCGCCACTGGCTTCTCACCTTCGGGTTGATGGCCGCGTAGGAGAGGTCGACGAGCAGGTTCACCAGCACGGTCACGCAGACGGCGCCGAAGATGACTCCCTGCACGACCGGGATGTCCTGGGACAGCACCGCGGTGACCATCAGGGTGCCGATCCCCGGCAGGCTGAAGATCTGCTCGATCAGCACCGCGCCGCCCAGGATCCGGGTGAACTGCAGCCCGATCACGGTGATCACCGGGACCGCGGCGTTCTTGGCGATGTACTTGCCGACCAGGGCCGAGGGCCGGATGCCCTGAGACCGCGCCGTGGTGACGTACGGCAGGTCCTTGACCTCCAGGATCGCGCTGCGCACCTGACGTGTGGTCTCGGCCGCGAACGCCGCCCCCAGCGCCAGACCTGGCAGCACGAGGTGCTCGGCCCACCCGGAGGGGCTCTCCCCGAACGGGACGTACTGCGAGGTCGGGAACCACCCCGTCTTCAACGAGCAGAACAGGATGAGCAGCAGGGCGAGCCAGTAGTTCGGGGTGGCGATGCCCAGGGACGAGAACAGCATCACGGCCCGGTCGGCGGCCTTGCCGTGGTTGAGCGCGGCGATGGCTCCGAGGACGATGCCGAGCACCGTCCCGAAGAGCAGGGCCGTGACGCTCAGCGAGATCGTGACGGGCAGACGCTCGAGCACCATGTCGGAGACCGGTCGCAGCGAGAGCAGTGAGTTCCCCAGGTCGCCCGTGAGGAGACCGCCGAGCCAGTCGAGGTACTGCAGCGGGAGCGCCTGGTCGAGACCCAGCTGCTCGCGGATCCGATCGACCTGGTCGGGTGTGGCGTTGGGCCCGGCGATCCGCGAGGCCGGGTCACCCGGCACCGCGAGGATCATCGCGAACGTCGCCATGGAGACGACCAGCAGGACGGGCACGAGCAGGGCCACCCGCTTGGCGGCGTACCAGATCACGTCGGGGCACCCACGGGTGCGGGAGCGGGCGCCACGGCGGCCCGGCCGTCGCGGATCGCGGTGGCGAGCCGGCGAGGTGCCCACGCGTCACCGACCGTCCGGACGTCGAGAGGGTGGGAGGGCGTCCAACCGCTGGTCGGGTCGGGAGCGGCCCTGCGGTGGGTGACCGTCACGCAGGCGGCCCCGTCCAGGCGCTCCTCGAGCCCGGTGGGGGCGTGCCGGACCACGGTGGTCCCCGCACCGACGGTGACCACCGAGCTCATCGTGTCGATGCGGGCACCGGCTGCGTGCAGCCGCCGGAGCAGCGGCGGCAGGCTGGCTGCCTCCACGGACGTGCCAGGCGCGTTGCCGGGTAGCACGACCCGGACCCGGTGCCCTCGGTCGGCGAGCACCTCCGCCGCGGAGAAGAGGGGCCACCCGTTGCCCAGGCCCTCGTCGAAGACGACCACGTCCTCGGTCGCCAGCGCCGCGCCGCGGAGCACCTCCCAGCTCGACACCACGTCGTCACCGAGTCGGCTCCGAGCCTCGTGAGCTCCGCTGGCGAGCACCAGGAGCTCGGGGTCAAGGGCGGTCAGGAGCTCTCCGGTAGCGGGGGTGTCGAGCCTCAGGTCGATCGGCAGCCCGGCGACCAGGGACTCGTAGTGGCGGAGCAGCCGGCCGAGCTCGGCCCTGCTCGCGGGCGTCGCTGCCAGCGCCAGCTGGCCGCCTATCCGGTCGGTGGACTCCAGGAGGACGACCTCGTCACCCAGCTGCGCTGCGGCGACGGCGGCCTCGACCCCAGCCGGCCCGGCCCCGACGACGACGACGCGCCGGCTCCCCGACGGCCCCGACCCGGGCGGCTCCACGCCCTCGTGCCCGGTGCCTGGGTTCACCATGCACTCCAGGCTGCGGCGGCCGCCGATGGAGTCGCGACAGTCGTTGGCGTACACACAGGGCCGCACCGAGGCGACGTGGCCGCTCCGGCTCTTCTCGGCCCAGAGCGGGTCGGCGATCAGCGCCCGGGCCAGTCCGATCACATCGGCCTTCCCCGAGCTCAACACCGCCTCGGCGGTCTCGGCGTCCGGGATCCGGCCGGTCACCAGGATCGGGAGTGGGCTCACCGCCTCGCGCAGACCCGCCGCCAGCTCCACGTTCAGGCCGCGCTCGAAGGACATGTCCGGCACGATCTGGTCGTAGGAGCCGAGGCTCCCCGACACGACCGAGAGGTAGTCGATGGGCTCGGCGGCCAGGGCGAGCGCGACCTGGCGGCAGCCGTCGGCGTCCAGACCTCCGGGCTGCACCTCGTCCGCGCTCAGCCGGACGCCGACGGCCAGGCCGACGCCCACGGCCGCCCGCACCGCGCGCACCACCTCCGTGACGATCCGGACCCTGTTGTCGAGCGATCCGCCGTACTCGTCGTCACGCTGGTTGGTGGCCGGGGACAGGAACGCCTGCAGCAGGTACCCGTGGGCGGCGTGCACCTCGACCCCGTCGAACCCTCCGGCCGCGCAGATCCGCGCGGCGTCGGCGAACCCCAGCACGACCTCGGCGATCTCAGCCCTGGTCATCGCGTGCGTGGACTCCGACGTGCCCGGCCGACTGACCTCGGAGGGGTACCACGCCGGCATCCCGGAGGCGAACCCGTCGACCTGCCGTCCGTTGTGGATCAGCTGGCAGAAGATGCGAGTGCCGTGCTCGTGCACCGCGTCCGTCGTGCGGCGGTACGCCGAGACGTTGGCCTCGTCGTACCCCCAGACCTTGCCGGCCCGCGACAGGCTGCTCGGGTGCACGATCACCGGCTCGTGGATGATCAGCCCGACGCCTCCGCGGGCCCGCTCGGCGTAGTAGCGGCTCAGGCGCTCGGACTCGACGCGGTCGGCGTAGTGGGTGCTGTGCGGGGCCATCGCGATGCGGTTCGGCACCTGCACCTGGCCGATCCGGACCGGCGAGAAGAGGGTCGGGTACGCGAGTTCGGTCATGCCTGCTCCCGCGGGGTGAGGACGACGAGCGGAATCTCGCGGCCGAAGGTGGCCGCGCGCTCCTGGTAGCGCGCGACGTTCGGCTTGCGCTCCACGACGTACGGGTAGAGCTCGGCACGCTCTGCGCCCTCCGCCACGTGCGCCACTGCGGGGACGGGCTTGCGACGCACGTGCAGCAGCACCTCCGGGTGGGTGCGTACGTTGGCGACCCACGCCGGGTTCACCGGCCCGCCTGCCTTGGAGGCCACCACGACGTAGTCGTCGCCACGACGCACGTAGGGCAGTGCGACGGGCCGCGGCGCGCCCGACTTCGCTCCCCGAGCCGTGAGCAGCAACGTGGGCTGGTACTTGAACCGTCCCGCCAGCGCGTACTGGAAGGAGACCACCGACCAGCCGGTGCGCCGGACCAGCCACCGGTCGAAGGCCATCCCGCGTGGTCCCTTGACCACGATCAGCCACGAGCGACCGAACGACGAGAAGGCGATCGACTCCTTCGAGGGCGCCACGCCTCAGCCCTCCACCAAGAGCGCCGGCACCAGCTCGGCCGCGACGTCCTCGACCTCGTCGAGATGCCGGAAGATCTCGAGCAGCTCCTTGCGCCGGTCGGCATCGAGCAGGTCTGCGCAGAACGTCTCGACCTTCGCCTCCAGAAGCTCCCACGTCACCCGCGTCTCGGCGAGCCACGGGTCCCCGGCCGCCAGCTCGGACTCGACGGTGAGGTCGCCGGCGTCGGTCGTCACGACGATCGAGCCGCGAGTGCGCTTGACGCGCTCGCCGGAGCCGGCGGTGATCAGCGCCCGCCACTCCTCGGCCAGCACCGGATCCTCCTCGATGGTCACCTTGGCGGCCAGCTCCTGCACGCGCGGGTCCCGGATGGTCTCCGGCGAGTACCAGTCGGGGCCGGCGGGGATGCCGAGCAGGGCCACCGCCACGAGGTGGGGTGCATGGAACTGGCCGTGGAACGGTGCGAGGTGGTCATCGGCGATCTCCGGCAGCGGTTCCCGGAACTGGCTGATGCTGAAGCCCGCCGGGGGCAGCTTCACCCGGACCGCGCGGATCGCGTCGACCTGCACGTCGTGGTCGCGCCGTGCGGCGACGACGGTGTCGAGCATGGCGTGGCTGTAGCGGCACGACGGGTACGGCTTGACCGAGGTCTCGGTGATCCACCACGTCGAGCCCAGGTCCCGAAGGATCGCGTCGCGGTCACCGGACCGGTACCCCTGCGCCTCCAGGAAGCCCGGCTGGATGTCGAGTCCGTCAAGGTCTCCCTCGAACCCCTCCTCGGCCATCATCGCCGCGGTCACGCCGGCGTGCGCGATCTGCCCGTTCGCTGCGTACTTGAGCGAGTTGAAGCGCCGCCGTCGGGACATGTAGCCGTTCTTCGCGGTCGGGGTCAGCCAGGTCGCCAGGCCGAACGCGTGCGCGAGCCGGGTCGCGTCGAGCCCGCTGAGCACGCCGTACGCCGTGGCCGCGCCGAAGGCGGCGTACCCGTGCGAGGACAGCTGGGAGAACCGGAACTGCTCGCCGTCGTACTCCATCAGCGACGTGCCGAGGTTGAGCCGTGCGCTGACGTCGAAGCTGAGCACGGTCGCCCGGACCAGGTCGCGTCCGCTGCTGTGCTGCCGCTCGGCCTGGGCGAGTGCGGGGGCGAGCCCCATCGCCGCGAAGTGCGCGGAGTTGTAGAACGTCTCGTCCGCATCCAGAAGGTTCATGAGATCGGCGTTGGCGTACGACGCGCCGAGGACCGAGGAC
>Ga0075365_10001450_pt1 | contig 10755 bp, 11 predicted proteins | sample EndMetdeltDD1765_FD_71387 | JGI IMG/M metagenome (GOLD analysis project Ga0075365, IMG submission 71387) | Populus endosphere microbial communities from Tennessee, USA - Endosphere MetaG P. deltoides DD176-5 | ecosystem: Host-associated > Plants > Roots > Endosphere | place: USA: Tennessee... | reverse complement strand
GGTCGTCGTCGCCGACGACGACGTGTTGCTGCGCGAGGGACTCGCCAGCCTGCTCGAACGCTCCGGTTTCGAGGTGGTTGGACAGGCCGCCGATGCAACGGAGCTACTCGCCGTCGTGCGCGACCGCAAGCCGCAACTTGTCGTCGTCGACATTCGCATGCCGCCGACACACACCACCGAAGGTCTTGACGCCGCGCGCGTGATCCGCGCGGAATTGCCCGACACCGGAATTCTGGTGCTGTCCGCGCACGTCGAGGTCGAGCACGCGACCGAACTGCTGGCCAGCGGGCACGGCATCGGCTATCTGCTCAAGACCCGCGTCACCGATGTCGCCGACTTCGTCGACACCCTCGAACGCGTCTCCAAGGGTGCGTCAGTGGTCGATCCCGCGCTCGTGCAGGAGCTGGTCTCCGCGCGCCGCCGCGATGACCCGCTGGCGGCACTCAGCGCGCGCGAGCAAGAAGTGCTGATGCAGATGGCCGAAGGGCGCTCGAACGCGGGCATCGCCCGGCGGCTTTGGGTCACCGAAGGCACCGTCGAAAAGCACGTCCGCAGCATCTTGACCAAGCTCAACCTGCCTGAAACCGGCGACGACCACCGTCGCGTCCGAGCGGTGATCACGTACCTTGAGGCCCGCTGACGTTGACCAAGTTCCGGATGGCGTCGGGCGACAGCGAGAGCTTCTGCAGGAATCCCACCGCCGGGCTCGCGTTGATCATCTCTTCGAGATCCGACTCGGCGTAAGTGGATACCAGGATCACCGCCAACTGGCTTGCGGCGCCCGCGCGATCGAGTTTTTCGGCGAGCTCGAATCCGTCCTCGCCGCCGAGGTCGATGTCGACCAATGCGACATCTGGATGAAAATCCTCGTAAAACCTAAGCGCCTCAGCGCTATTGCATGCCTTACCGACGACGCTTATGCCGGCCCGCTCGAGCATCGCGCTTGCGGCATCGCGAAATTCCGCGCTGTCGTCAACGATCAGGCAGCGCACGTCGGATCCCGTGGCAAACACACTCCTGAGCTTCGCAGATGTTCACGATCGTTGCATTCCCGCTAGCCGGAACTCCTAACATCCTCACAGGCAATAATCGAAGGGCCGTTCCTTGTTTGAAGACGCAGATGAATCAGCACTCCACGTCGCCATCGCCATCGCCTGAGCCTGAGCCCAGGCCGCTGGCCGCGCGGCTGCTGGCACTTGTGGTGCGGCCGACCTCGCCCCCGGTGTGGCTCGGAATCGTTGTCGCCGCCGCTTTCATCTGCGCCGAAACGCTCTTGGTGCACCAACTGCAGCGCATCGCACCCGAGAACGCGTTCGGCGTGCTTTTTCTCGTCGGCGTCTTGGTCGTCTCAGCGGGGTGGGGATTCCGGCTGGCGGTTGCCACGACGCTGGCCAGTGCCGCCGTCTACGTCCAATTTCATATGGATACCGGCACGGGATTCTTACCGACGCATCCGCAGGATGCATTGGCCATCCTGATCTTCCTGCCCGTTGCGTTCTTGGCCAACGTGCTCGCCGGCCAGGCCCGGTTGCGCGCCGCCGAGTCCGAACTGCGTCGGCGCGAGGCAGAAGCGAGCCATGCCAAGGCGAGCGCGCTCGCCGAACAACAGGCCGCGCTGCGGCGCGTCGCAACCTTGGTGGCGCGCGGCGTCGCCCCTGCACAGGTGTATCCCGCGGCGGTCGCCGAGCTGTCCAACGGACTCGGCGTCGACAATGTGGCATTGATTCGCTACGCGCCGGGCGAGGCGCTGGTGTTGCTGGCCGCCCGCGACGACAGTGGGAGCTCGAAAATGGCGATCGGAGAGCGGATTCCGCTCGACGGTGACAACATCGCCGCATTGATCCTGCAGACTGCGGCGCCGGCGCGGATGGACTCTTATGACGGCGCCACCGGCCCCACGGCCGAGCGCATCCGCGGCCTCGGGCTGCGCTCGGCGGTCGGTGCGCCGATCATCGTCGACGGCGCCGTCTGGGGTGCACTGGTGATCGGCTCGGCGCAGACCGAACCGCTGCCACCGGAAACAGAAACCCGCATATGCGATTTCGCTGATCTGGTCGCGACGGCGATTTCCAACGCCGAGACTCGCGCAGAGCTCACCGCGTCACGTGCGCGCATCGTCGCCGCGAGCGACCAGGCCCGGCGCCGCTTCGAACGCGATCTTCACGACGGTGCTCAGCAGCGCATCGTCTCACTCGGTCTACAACTGCGTGCGGCCGAGGCGTCGGTCCCGGAGGAAAACCAAGAGTTACGGGAGCATCTTTCGAATGTCGTCGACGGTCTGGTCGGCGTGTCGACGGAATTGCAGGAAATCTCCCGCGGAATGCATCCCGCGATTCTGTCGAAGGGCGGGCTCGGCCCGGCCATCAAGACGCTTGCACGGCGCTCCGCGGTGCCCGTGGAGCTCGATCTGAACGTCGATCGCCGGCTGTCGGAATCGGTTGAAGTCGCCGCCTATTACGTGGTCGCCGAGGCGTTGACCAACGCGGCCAAACACGCGCAGGCATCGGTCGTAACGGTGAGCGCGGTCGCCGATGACGACGAGCTACACCTGAAAATCTGTGACGACGGGGTCGGCGGCGCCGCCGCCGGCGGCGGGTCAGGGTTGATCGGACTCAAGGACCGGGTCGAGGCCCTGTCCGGGCGCCTTGGCATCGCCAGCCCGGCCGGGAGTGGGACGACCTTGACTGTGGTCATCCCACTCCAGAGCGAATAGCCGGTCCCCACTGAGAGTTTCAGTTACCGCCCGCCGTGGTGGAAGATCAGCACGTCCCCGAAGAACGGGTACTGCGCCTGGTAGTCGATCGGCGGTGGGGTGGCAGTGATCTGCGCGTTGCCCGCCGTCTGGCACAAGCTCGCGGCACCGGTCGAGGTGCAGGTGGGGGCGGCCTCCGCCAGCGGTGCGAGAGCGATCGCAGCTGCGCTTGCCCCGGCCACCAACAGCGGGGGAATCAAACTCCGGATTTTCATCTTGGCGCTACTCCTTTGTTGGCCTGTTTTGTAGGCACTTTCAGGATCGCGCGGATGCCGACCGAAGTCGTCGATGCTGCCACCACTCTGCGGCTAGCAGTTATCCCCCACCAGATAGGCGCCCGGCTCCAACTGTCGGGTTCGACGGGTGTACGTCGCCCATCGCCAGGGCCATTGATTCGGGCTGTGCCCGTTTTCGTCGAGGTACCAGTTGCCGCATCCGGTCCAGACCGTGTCGGGAAGGGCCTGCTTGACCTCACGGTGGAAATCGTCGGCAACCTCGCGGCGCACTTCGATCTGGCGCGTACCCGTTCGCTTCAGCTCGGCGAGCGCTGCGAGCACGTGTGTCATTCCCGCCTCGACGATGAAGACCACCGACCCTGTTCCGCCGTTGGTATTCGGCCCGTAGAGCAGGAACATATTCGGGAATGCCGGAACACTCAGCCCTAGATAGGCTTTCGGCGTCTCGGCCCACTCGTCGGCAAGTCTGCGTCCGCCCACACCTCGGATCTCCATCGGCGCGACGAAGTCGTGGGACTTGAATCCGGTCGCGAGGACGAGCACATCGGCGGGGCGTTCGACGCCGTCTGCGCCGACCACGCCCTGCGGCGTGATCCGCTCGACACCACCGGTGATGACGTGCACATTGGGTTTGGCGAGCGCCGGGTACCAGTCGTCGCTCACCATCACGCGCTTGCAACCGAACTCGTCTTTGGGGGTGAGCGCTTGCTGCAGCGCAGGATCCGCAATCGCGTCACGGATCCGCTTGCGGCCGAGCGCTTTGAGCGGAGCCAGCATCCACTTGCGCCGCGTCATCCCGATGGCGCCGAACTCCATGATCGCCTGCACCGACAGGCGGTCGAGCCGCTGCAGCACCGGAAATCGCCGGAACAGCCGCTTGGCCCGTTCGGAGTACTCGTAGTCCATCCGCGGCATCGTCCACCCCGGCGATCGCTGGTAGACATCGACCGTCGCCACCTGCGGCTGGATGGCCGGCACGACCTGTGCTGCGCTGCAGCCGGTACCGATGACAGCGACCCGTTTGCGGGCCAGCTCGACGTCGTGGCGCCACTTCGCGGTGTGAAAAGCCGGACCCTCGAACTGATCCAGGCCGTCGATGTCGGGATACTTCGGCGTCGACAGCTGGCCGCACGCAGTGATCAGAACATCCGCGACGTGCTCGCCGGTGGCGGTGTCGAGTACCCAGTGTCCGCGGTCGTCCCAAGCAGCCGAACGTACTTCGGAGTTGAACCGAAACATCGGCTCGACTCCCTGTTCGCGGACCACCCGTTCTAGGTAGGCCTTGATCTCCGGCTGCGGAGCGTACCGCCGCGACCAGTCGGGGTTCAGCGCGAACGAAAACTCGTAAAAGTGCGACGGAACATCGCACGCCGCACCGGGATACGTGTTGGCGTGCCAGACGCCGCCGAGGCCGGCGCTTCGTTCGAACACGGTGACGTTGTGGTAGCCCGCGCGCTTGAGCATCGTCGCGGCGGCGATTCCGCCGATGCCTCCGCCCACCACCGCTACGGAAATCGTGGAGGTCATGGCACTTCCCTTCCCACGGTGAGTCTAGGCCGCTATTTGCTGACCGGATAGGGCGCGATCAACGCAGCGCGTCGAGAAGGCGGTCCAGATCGTCCTCGGTGTTGTACAGATGGAAGCCGACGCGCACCGCCCCTGCCCGCACAGACGCGCGAATACCGGCAGCGCGCAGCTTCTCGGCCGCATCGGCGATCGGGATCGACACAATGGCCGAATCCTGCTGGGGCAGATCGAGTTCCACGCGCGCCCGGTTGGCCAGTCCGACGGTGTGCGCCTCGATCGCAGCGCTGTCCAGGGATGCGAGCCACGGCAATGTCAGGCCCGCACCCAGCGCGCTGAACCACGCGGGTGAGGCGTCGAAGCGGCGCGCACTGCCGGCCAGTCGCAGCGGCAACCCGTAGATCGACTGCCATGGATCCTCGCCCGCATACCAGTTCGCTGCATGCGGCGTCATGATCCGGGCAACCCTGTCGCTCAGCGACATCCACGCGGTGCCCCGCGGCGCCAGCAGCCACTTGTACACCCCGGCTGCCGTCACGTCGGCCCAGCCCACGTCGACCTGTTTCCAGCCCAGCGCCTGCGTGATGTCGATGACGGTCAGCGTGTCGGTGCCCGCCACCGCCCGCCGCAGCGCGTCGGCGTCGAGCACCGCACCGTCGGCCGACTGCACCAGGCTGGCCGCCACGACGTCGAAGCCGGCCGCGTCCGACACCAACTGGTCGGGCGTCAACTCGGTGACAGTCACGCCCCTGTCGGACTGTGCGGCGAACGGAAATGTGGCGCTGGTGAACTCGCCGACCAGCGTGGCCACGCGGCTGCCGTCGGGAATCGCAGCCGCGACAAGCCCGAGCGCCGCGGAAACGTTGCCGCCCATGGCAACGGAGTCGACTGGAACACCGGCCAGAGCGGCGTACGCGGCGCGGCCCACGCGCACCGGTTCATCGAACGACGACGCCTCCATCGTCCCGGCCTGCCATCCGGCGATGCAGTCCTGCAGTGCCTCGATCAGGAAACGCGGTGGCAAGCCATAGGTCGGCGAGTTGAGAAATCCCTCGGCACCGGCGAATTCGGTGCCGAACGCTTCGCGCGCCGTCATTCTGCGGGCGGCTGGTCGTCGCTTGCGGTCTCTTCGCCGCGCAGCCTGGCCTGCAGCTGCTCTCGATCCTTGCGGCGCCGTTCGTCGAAAACGGCGATGCTCGCGGTGGCACGACGCCGCAGCGGGGCGAAAATCCAGATGCCGAGCGGCAATGCGATGACCAATGCGAACAACAGCGCCACGACAAGCGGAAAATCGCGCACGCCGAGCAAATGTCCGGCACCGAAGATCACCGCGGTCAACACGACGACGAGCAGCAGCCGGGCCAGGACATAGAGCAGCACGTCCACCACGAGGCCGGATCGGGACGGTCGGTCAGACACGGCCCGAGCCTACAGACGGCGCGTATATTCAGACCAAGGAGGTTTTTGTGGCGTATTTGCTCCTGACACTCGTCTTGGCCGGATTGATCTACGCCGGCTGGCGGCTGACCCGGATGACCGCGGCGGCTCGCCCGAAGACGCGCGTGATCGGCCCGGACGACGATCCGGATTTCCTGCGGCGACTCGGCCACGGGGACAACAATCCCCGCTAATCCCCGGTCGTTAGCTCGGCACTGACCTAGCCTGACTGGGCTTCCGGACGCTTCGCGCCCGAAAAACCGTTGGCGACGACGGCCGCCAATTCGATCAACGCCTCCCGCGTCTGCGGCTTCAGCCGGTCCAGGCTGATCTCCGCGCCCTCCTCCAGATGCGGGTCGAACGGCACCTGAAGCACGGCGCGGCATCGCCGCGAGAAATGATCGACCACCTTTTTCATGTCGACCTTGCCTGACCTTGGCCGTACGGCGTTGATGACGGCGATCGAGTTGCGCACCATGTCCTGGTGGCCGTGCGCGTCCAGCCAGTCCAATGTGGCCGACGCGCTGCGGGCGCCGTCGACCGATCCTGAGCTGATGACCACGAGCACGTCAGCCTTGTCCAGCACCGCCGACATCGCCGAGTGCAGCATTCCGGTGCCGCAGTCGGTGAGTACCAGGCTGTAAAACCGCTCCAGCACCTCGAGCGTGCGGGTGTAGTCGTCGGAGCTGAATGCCTCGGACACGGCGGGGTCTTGTTCGGACGCGAGGACCTCCAGCCGGCTGGGGCCCTGCGAGGTGTAGGCGCGGACGTCGCTGTAGGCCTCGATGCCCTCGGCGTCGCGCAGCAGGTGCCGCACGGTGGCCGGCGTTTCCAGCGGGACCTTCTGGCTGAGCGTCCCCCGGTCGGGATTGGCGTCGACGGCGACGACGCGGTCACCGCGGATCGACGCGAACGTCGCGCCCAGCGTCGCGGTGATCGTGGTCTTGCCGACCCCGCCCTTCAACGACAGCAGCGCTATCCGGTAGCAGCCACGCAGCGGCCGCTGGACCTGAGCGACCAGGCCGTTGCGCCGGTTGACCTTGGGGCTTTCCCCGACATTGACCAGCTTGAAGGTGCCGAAGTACAGCCACTTGCGCCAGCCCTCCGAGGGCGCCCGCTTGGGCTGGCCCAGCAGGGCGACGGTCGACAGGTCGAAGTAGGGCGTCGGCTCGTCGGGCTGTGACACCAGCGGGCGCGATGCGTATCCCAGTGGCAACCCGTTCGGTGGCGTCGGCGCGGTCCATTCGGCAGGCACCGCCTCCGCCGGATCGCTGAACCGCTGCTGTGCGCGAAAATCCGACTGCTGGTCAGACAACAGCTCCCCCTCTCGCGATCAGCCGACCCCAGCGTACGAATGCAACCCGACGGTGACCAGGTTGATGAAGAAGAGGTTGAACACCATCGCGACGAAGCCGACGACATTGATCCACGCCGCCTTCTTGTCGCGCCAGCCCGCCGTCGAGCGGGCGTGCAGGTAGGCGGCGTAGACCACCCACGCGATGAACGACACCGTCTCCTTGGGATCCCAACCCCAGTAGCGGCCCCACGCCTCTTCGGCCCAGATCGCGCCGAAGATGACGCCGAACCCGAACACCGGGAACGCGAAAATCGTTGTGCGGTAAGCGATGCGGTCCAATGTCTGCGCGTCGGGCAGCCGCTGGACGAATGCGTTGTCGGGGAAGTACATCTTGACCAGGAACAGGATGCTGGCCACCCCGGCGACAAGGAACACACCGGAGCCGAGGCTGACCACCGACACGTGGATCGGCAGCCAGTAGGACTGCAGCGCGGGCATCACGGGTGCGGCGTTGGTGTAAAGCCAGCGACCGGACACGGTCAGCAGGATCAGTACCGGCACGAGCACGAACACCCACAGCGCACGGTACTGCGGCTTGCGCAGCACGATCGCGGCGGCGATCAGGCCCGAGAAGCACGTCAGGTTGATGAACTCGTACATGTTGCCCCACGGCACCCGCGCCGTGGCGAGGCCGCGCAGCACGATGCACACGAACAGCAGCCCGATGCCGACGTAGACCAGGGCCAGCCCGGCCTTGCCGACACGTTCGTCGAGCGGGGGCTTGGGTGCCTCGGCGACGACGCCGGGGGTGGCGCTGTCCGCGCCGACCGTGGCGCCGACGAGCTCGCGAGCCTCGACCTTGCGGCCGCGGCTATACGCCAGCTCTACGGCAAGCAGCAGTAGAGCGGCCACCAGCACCACCACGGACGAGGTGAAGGCCCAGTCGGAGTAGCGGGCCAACCCGATGTCGACGTGTTCGGTGTTCATACGCGTTGTGCCTTCTCTTCTCGCTGGGCGTCGGTGTCCAATAGACGCTGCGTCAACCGCTCGAACTCGTCGCCCCAGCCGGAATTGTCGGTGCGCGCCAAGCCGCCCAGCTCGACGCTTACCGTACCCGGGCCTGCTGGTGTGAGCCGAACCCAGACCCGACGGCGCCGCACGACGAGCGACACCAGCAGACCGGCCATCATCGTCAGCGCGAACACCAACACCCAGATCTGGGCGGGGTCGTGGGAGACCTGCACGTTGATGAACGGCACCGCGCCGTCGAACCGGACGATGGTGCCGTCATCGAGCCGGGTCTCCTGGCCGGCTTTGAGGTTGACCCGCGCCTTCTTGGTCAGCCGCTGCTGCTCGATGAGCTTCGGGTCGAGCGAGAACAACGATTGCGGTTTCCCGGTGTCCAGTCCGGTGTCGCCCTTGTAGATGTCGACGGCGACGGCCGGGTCGTTCATCGCCGGAAAGCTCGACGACAGCAGCGCGCCGTCGAGCTGTTCGGTCGGCGCGAACAGGCCTTGGATCGCGATCTGATTTTTGCGCCGCTCGTCGGCATTGGGATAGCTGCCGCCGGGCGGATCAAAGCGCATGGCCCCTGACGACAGCATGGTGATCTGGCTTTCCGGCCGGAACTGCAGCGTCTGCGTGCGGGTCTGCCCGTCGGGGAAGGTGACGGTGAACGTCGGCGCGTAGCCGTGCCCCTGCAGGTACACCCGGTCTCCGCCGACGCGCAGCGGCTCGTTGACCTTCAGGTGGTAGGGCTGCCAGGTGTCGGAGTTGAGGTCGGCACCGGCCTGGTAGTCGATGTTGGCGGCGAAGCTTACAGCCTGACCGCTCGGCAGGTAGTGCGCCTGGAAGTCGTTGACCCGCAAGCAGATCGGGTACAGCGAGGTGCCGTCCACCGTGTTGCCCGCGCGGAACGAGTCGAATGCTGCGGGCGAGGCCGAGCAGAACCCCGGGCCCTTGTCGGCGATGACGATGACGTTGCCCTCGTAGCCGAACAGCTTTCCGGCCGCCACGGCGACGAGCAGGCCGAGCAGTGAGAAGTGGAAGACGATGTTGCCGAACTCGCGCAGATAGCCCTTTTCAGCAGAGATTTCGATGGCGTCGCCGTCCTTGCGGACGGTGCGACGCCAGCCCTTGAGGTGGGCCGAGATCGTGTCCGTCAGTTGTTGCGGATCTCCATCGACATCGGCGGTGTGGTGTTTGGGCAGCCGGCTCAGGTTGCGGGGCGCGGGGACGGGGGTGGCGCGCAGGCTTCGGGCGTGTTCGATGAGTCGCGGCGTCAGGCAGCCCACCAGCGAAATGAACAGCAGCACATAGATCGCGGTGAACCAGAAGCTGGAGAACACTCCGAAGGCCTGGAGCCGATCCAGCCACGGTCCGATGGTCGGATGCTCGGCGATGTACTGCTCGACCTTGAACTCGTTGAGGCTGCGCTGCGGCAGCAGGGCACCGGGAATGGCACCCAGCGCCAGCAGGAACAGCAGCACCAGCGCGGTGCCCATCGACGTCAGGGTCCGCCAGGTGTTGCGCATCAGCGCGAGCAGACGCAAAAGGCCCCCGACACGCCGTGTTTCGGGGCCCTTTGCGTCTGCTCGCGGGGAAACGTTCGTCATATCGGCAATGTCACGTCGCTGACGAACGCGTCGCGCACCCAGGACACGAAGTCGTTCCACAGTCCGGTCACCAGCGCAGTGCCGACGAGGATCAGCAAGATCCCACCGAATATCTGGATGGCGCGGGTGTGTCGCCGCAGCCAGCTCAGACCCTGCACGGCGCGGGCGGAGCCAAAGGCCAACAACACGAACGGGATTCCGAGTCCCAGGCAATACGCGATGACCAGTGCGACGCCGCGGGCCACGCTCGCGCCGTCGGTCGCCGACGCCACCGCGATCACTCCGGTCAGCGTCGGACCGAGACACGGCGTCCAGCCAAGCCCGAACACCGCGCCGAGCAGCGGCGCTCCCCCTAGCGTTGAGACCTGGCGGGGTGCGAACCGGGCGTCTCGCTGCAGCAGCGGGATGAAGCCGACGAACACCAAGCCCATGATGATGGTGAGCACTCCGCCGATGCGTTGCAGCAGAAGCTGATTGGTGATCAGCGTGGTCGTCATCCCCAGCACGGCGATCGTGCCGAGCAGGAACACGGCGGTGAAGCCCGCGACGAACAGCAGCGCCGCACCCGCCACCCGCAGTCGTGCAGTGCGGACCGCGGTGTCACCGGGTTGTTCTTCCACGCCGACGACGGCCGCCAGGTAGGACAGATAGCCGGGCACCAGCGGCACCACACACGGTGAGGCGAAGGAGACGAGTCCGGCCAGCACGCTGACGCCGACCGCGAGCAGCACCGGTCCGGCGGCGGCGATCTCGGTAAACCCGGTCATGTCTTCGGCTCCGGTTCACTGGCAAGCCTTTCCACGACCGGCTGCAGGTCCTCGGCGAGCAGTTCGCGTAGGAACACCGCGGCGACCCGGTGTTGACGGTCGAGCACGACGGTGGATGGGATGACGG
>Ga0075365_10001449_pt1 | contig 10760 bp, 8 predicted proteins | sample EndMetdeltDD1765_FD_71387 | JGI IMG/M metagenome (GOLD analysis project Ga0075365, IMG submission 71387) | Populus endosphere microbial communities from Tennessee, USA - Endosphere MetaG P. deltoides DD176-5 | ecosystem: Host-associated > Plants > Roots > Endosphere | place: USA: Tennessee... | reverse complement strand
CTCCCGTGCTCGCCACTTTCCTCATCGGCCTCCGCGAAGGTCTCGAAGCCGCGCTCGTCATCGGCATCCTCGTGGCGTACATCACGCGCATCGGCCGCCGCGACATCCTCCCGCGCATGTGGGCGGGCGTGGGTCTGGCCGTCGCGCTGGCTCTCGTGATCGGCGCGGTGCTCACGTTCGGTGCCTATTCCCTCACTTTCGAGGCGCAGGAGATCATCGGCGGAGTTCTGTCCCTGATCGCGGTCGCGATGGTCACCTGGATGATCTTCTGGATGCAGAAGGCCGCCCGCACCCTGAAGTCCAGTCTCGAAGGCGGCATCGATCGTGCCCTCGCCCAGGGGACCCTATGGGCGCTCGTGGCGATCGGCTTCGTGTCGGTCTCCCGTGAAGGCATCGAGACGACCCTGCTGCTCTGGTCGATGGTTCAGTCCTTCGGCGACGCCCCCGCTGCACTGTTCGGCGCGCTTCTCGGCCTCGCCGTGGCTGCCCTCCTGGGCTGGCTGCTGGCGCGCGGCATGCTGCGACTCGACCTGCGCCGGTTCTTCCTGTGGACCGGCGCGTTCCTGATCATCGTCGCCGCGGGTGTCCTGGCCTACGCCGTGCATGACCTGCAGGAGGGCGGCGCGCTTCCCGGTCCGTTCGGTGCGCTCGCACCGACCGATCCCGCGACCGGAGCGGTCGCGGTCGGCCTCGCCGGCTTCCCCTTCGGATGGGCCTTCGATGTCACCGCGCAGATTCCGCCCGGTTCCCCCCTGGCAGCCGTGCTGCAGGCCGCCGTGGGGTTCATGCCCCAGATGACGTGGCTCCAGGTGATCACGTGGCTGCTCTACGTCGTGATCGTGGGTGCGTTCTTCATCCGCGGTGCCCGGCGCGGTCGCCCGGCATCCGTCTCCCGGACTGCGACCGCCGGCACCGCCGCCCCCGCCGCCCAGGATGCGCCGCAGCGCGTGCGCGCCGCGACCGCCGACATCTCCTCCCTACCCCAAGGAGCTGCATGACCCCCTCCCGCATCCTCGGCACCGTCGGCGTCGTGGGGCTGTCCATCGTCGTGCTCGCCGGGTGCGTCGCCAAGAGCGACCTCGCCGCGGCGGACGCGCTCACCGTGAATGCGACCGACAGCGCGTGCGAGGTCTCGGCCACGACCGCCAAGAGCGGCACGCTGGCGTTCGATGTCACGAACGCGGGCACCGACGTCACCGAGTTCTATCTGCTCGCCGATGACGGCCTGCGCATCGTGGGCGAGGCCGAGAACATCGCGCCCGGAGCGTCGCGGACCCTCACCGTGGTGGCCCAGCCGGGCGAGTACTTCACCGTCTGCAAGCCGGGTCTGACCGGCGATGGCGTCGGGCGTTCCGCGTTCACCGTCTCGGGCGAGAAGGTCGCGATCAGCGGAGCGGATGCCGAGCAGAAGCAGCAGGCCGTCGATCTGTACGCGGCCTTCGTCGAGGACCAGGTCTCGCAGCTCGTGCCCGCGGTCGAGGGCTTCGTCGCCGATTATCAGGCGGGCTCTGATGACGCCGCCCGGGCGGCGTTCCCGCAGGTGCGCGCGTATTACGAGCGCATCGAACCCATCGCCGAGGCACTCGGCGACCTCGACCCGCGCATCGACTACCGCGAGGTGGACGCCGTCGCCGAGGGGCTGGAGTGGACCGGTTTCCACCGCATCGAGAAGGACCTCTGGGTGCCGGCCCAGGACGCTCTCAACGCGGACGGGGAGACGCCGGCGTGGCAGGACTGGGCGCCGTCCACTCCTGAAGAGCGCACGGCCTTCGGCGACCAGCTGCTGGCCGACGTCTCCGAGCTCGATGACTACGTTCACTCCGACGACTTCGAGGAGGCGCTCGAGGCCCAGGGCATCGTCGGACTCAGCAACGGCGCGATCGCACTTCTCGACGAGGTCGCGATGGGCAAGATCACCGGTGAAGAGGACTGGTGGTCGGGTACCGACCTGTGGGACTTCGCGGCGAACGTCGAGGGATCCAAGATGGCGTTCTCCCTTGCCCGTGACTTCGCCGAATCCAAGGGCGAGGACGGCGCTGCGCTGGTTGCGGACATCGATGCGGGCTACGCGGCCCTCGAGGCCTCTCTCGCAGCCCACGGGTCGCTCGTCGACGGCTTCGCGCCCTACTCGTCGCTGACCGACGACGACAAGCGCGAGTTCACCGACCTCATCAACGCGCTCGCCGAGCCGCTGTCGCAGCTCACCGTCACCATCCTGGAGTGACGTGAGCGGATCTGCGACGCCCTCGGGCGAACCGCCCGTGGGCTCGGTCCCTGTGAGCGAAACGGAGACGACGATTCCGGACGCGGCGCCGGGCGTCAGCCGTCGAGGGCTCCTGGGTATGGTCGGAGCCGGTGCCGCCGGCCTCGCGATCGGGGCGAGCGCGGGAGTGGCCGGGGGGATCGCGATCGCCCGAGCCGACGACAGCAGCGCCGCGGCGTCCGCGTATGACTTCTTCGGTGCGCACCAGGCCGGGATCACGACCCCCGTGCAGGATCACATGCACTTCGCTGCGTTCGACATGATGGCCCGCACCGACCGCGCCGACCTCATCTCGCTGCTCCAGGACTGGTCGTATGCCGCCGCGCGCATGACCCGCGGCCTCGAGGTGAGCGCGACCGGTGCGATCGGCGGGTCTCCCGAGGCGCCGCCGGACGATACCGGAGAGGCGCTCGGGCTCGGCGCGAGCGGACTCACGATCACCTTCGGCTTCGGGCCCACCCTGTTCGACAGCGACGGTGTGGACCGATACGGCATCGGCGACCGCCGGCCGACGGTTCTCGAACGGCTTCCGGCATTCCTGGGGGACGACCTCGATCCGGATGCGTCCGGTGGCGACCTGTGCATCCAGGCGTGCGCCGACGACCCGCAGGTCGCCGTGCACGCCATCCGCAACCTGAGCCGGATCGCGTTCGGGCGGGCGAAGATCCGCTGGTCTCAGATGGGGTTCGGGCGCACGTCGCGGACGACCTCCGCACAGCAGACGCCCCGCAACCTCTTCGGCTTCAAGGACGGCACGGCGAACATCCTCGCCGATGACCGTGATGCGCTCGCCGAGCACGTGTGGGTGGCGGCATCCGATTCTCCCGCCTGGATGGCCGGGGGCTCATACCTCGTGGCCCGCAAGATCGCGATGCTGATCGAGACGTGGGACCGCGTGCGGCTGTCGGAGCAGAACGCGATCGTCGGGCGGGACAAGGGCGAGGGCGCACCGCTCTCGGGCGGCGATGAGTTCACCGAGCCCGACCTGACGGCGACGGATGCCGGGGGCTCCGCGCTCATCCCCGAGCGCAGCCACGTGCGCCTCGCACACCCCGACGTGAACGGCGGCGCGCGGATCCTGCGACGCGGCTACAACTTCGTCGACGGCAACACGGATCTCGGACGGCTCGATGCTGGCCTGTTCTTCCTGTCGTACCAGCGCGTGCCCGAGCAGTTCGTGCGGATCCAGCGGTCGCTGTCGACCGACATCATGGGGGAATACCTGCGCCACGTCGGGTCTGGCCTGTGGGCCGTGCCGCCGGGTGCCACCCCTGGGTCGTACGTCGGCGCCGGCCTTTTCTCCTGACGCCAGCCTCAGCCGTTCTGGCGCGGGTCGGCGTGCGCGCGGGGCGGTCTGGGCGCGTCGCGGGGGCGGCGCGAACCCGTCGGGTCCGACCGGCGACCCTCGCGACCGGCGAGGGTCGGGTCGGCGAACAGCCAGCCCGGTCGCGGTTCCACGAGCGGCCGGAAGAGCGTGCGCACCGGCTTGGTGGCAAGGCCCAGCGCGATCAGCACCGACGCGACGATCACGATCGGCAGCCAGATCCACGTCGGCTCCAGATCGCGCAGAATCCCGGACTCCCGGAACGGGTACAGCACGAACGAGTGCAGGAGGTATACGTACATCGTGTACTGACCGAAGTGCGTCCACCAATGCGTGCCGCGCGGCAGCAGCGCGAAGAACGCCGCGGACAGCACGAGGGCGATCGCCATCAGGGTCAGCCGAACCCCTCCGGCCCACCACTCGGTGCCGCCGATCGACGAGTAGTTCTCGTCGTAGAACAGCCACTCGCGCAGATTCATCGCGCGCCATTCGTCGGCGAACATCCATGCCGCCCAGCCCGCGATCGCCAGCAGCGCGCCCGCCACGACGAAGACCCACCACGACCTGTCGCGCAGCAGTCGCAGCCGATCCACGATGTCGCGATCGCGTAACCACCACCCGAGGGCGAAGAAGGGCAGCAGGCCGAGCGTGCGCGACAGCGACAGCGTCGAGTCGATGTTGGGGAGGTAGCCCGCGCCGATCGAGATCAGCACGGTCCACAGCAGCGGCCAGCGCAGGAGCGCGAGGTACGGCAGGACGAGCCGGAAGATGCCGAGCGCGAGCAGGAACCACAGCGTCCAGGACGGCTCGGTGAGATTGGGGTTCGCCTGCCCTTCGACGATCCACTTCGTCAGCGTCCACAGCGCCTCGAAGATGACGTACGGAAGGAGGATGTCAGTGATCACGCGTGCCATCTGCCGCGAGCCGGGCGCGTCGGACTTCGAGAAATACCCCGAGATGATCGCGAACGCCGGCATGTGGAACGCGTAGATCAGCAGATAGAGCCCGAGGGCTGCATCCGAGTCGTGCGTGAGGCGCTGCGTGGCGTGCCCGAGCACGACCAGGACGATGCAGGCGAACCGCGCGTTGTCCCAGAAGGGCACCCGGCGCTTGGCGCGGTGCACGCCGATCCTCCCGGTCGGTGGTGCGCCGGGGGAAGAGGATGCCGCGGCCGCGCTGCGGGGCGCTGCCGCGTGGGATGAATCGGTCATGACGGCGAACGCCACCCTATCCTGAGGAGCGAGTCCAGAAGGAGTCCCGCCATGGTCGACGCGCCCGTCCTGTCGGTCTCGAGCGGCGCGGTGCGCGGTATGCGCGTCGACGGCATCGACCGGTATCTCGGCATCCCCTACGCCGCTCCTCCGTTCGGGGCGCGGCGCTTCCGGCCGCCCGAGCGGGCGCAGCCGTGGGAGGGCGCCCGGGACGCGACCTCTTTCGGGCCGACCGCCCCGCAGTCCGCATACGTGGGTGGCCTCGAGAAGTACCTGCCGAGCGTGGAGATCGCCGGCGACGACATCTTGACGCTCAACATCTGGACACCCGCCGACCGGCCGGCCGATGCGCTGCTGCCCGTGCTCGTGTTCGTGCACGGCGGTGCACTCACCCGCGGCTCGGCTGCGTTGCCCGGCTATGACGGCAGCACGTTCGCGCGTGCCGGCATCGTGTACGTGTCGATCCAGTACCGGGTCGGCCAGGAGGGGTTCGCGGTCCTCGACGACGTGCCGTACAACCTCGGCGTGCTCGATCAGGAGGCGGCGCTGCGCTGGGTGCGTCGCGAGATCGTACGCTTCGGCGGCGACCCCACCCGCATCACGGCGATGGGGCACTCCGCGGGAGCGTCGACGCTCGCCGCCCTGCTCGCGCGGCCCGACGCGGCCGAGCTGTTCGACCGCGTGATCCTGCAGAGCGGTCCGCTGAGCGCACAGCCACCCGAGAAGGCCGCGCGGATGACGAAGACGATCGCGAAGCGTCTCGGCGTGTCCGCGACGCGGGAGGGCTTCGCCGCGATCGATCCCGCACTGCTGGTGCGCGAGCAGACCGCCGTCGCCGCGAGCGGATCGCCCCTCGGCGGCGCCCCGAGCGTGACTCTCGCGATCGGCGGGAACGCCGTGCCCCGCGACCCGATGCAAGCGCTCCTGGATGGCGCGGGGCGCGGCATCCCGGTGATGATCGGCTCGACGAGCGAGGAGTACCGCTTGTGGTTCGTACCCTCGGGCGCACTCGCCACGATCCGTCCCTCGACCCTGACGATCGCCCGGTTCGCTGCGCGCGTTCCCGCCCGCACCGTGCGTGCCCACCGGACCCGGCGACCTCACGCGCTGCCGGGCGAACTGCTCGGCGAGGTCATGTCGGATCTGCTCCTGCGCGGCCCGCTCACCCGCTTCGCCGACAGCCGCACGGATGCCGCCGCGCCCACGTACGTGTACGAGTTCCGCTGGCGCAGTCCGCGGGACGGGATGGGAGCCGCGCATGCGATGGAGCTCGGATTCGTCTTCGACAGCCTGGCTGCGCCCGACTCGATCGCGCTCGGGGGACCCGACGCACCGCAGTCGCTCGCGGATGCGATGCATGCCGCCTGGGTGGCGTTCGTCGTCGACGGCGACCCCGGCTGGGAGGCGTGGACCGCGCGGCGGCCGGTGCAGGCATTCGACGCGGACGGCGGGCACATCGACTACGCGCCCCGCGCCGATGAGCTCGCGGGTCTCCGCGCGCGATAGTGTCGGCGTCGCCATGACCACGATCGACGAAGCACTCGAGCGCGACCGGGCCATCCCGGACCTCGACTGGCGCGTGTTCCCGGAGGCGACCGAGCGCGACGTGTTCCCCGCGCCCAGTGGCGGGCTCGCGCGGCTGTCGCTCGGTTCGGCCCGACGGGGGCGGATCGTGCTGCTGCCGGGTGTCACCGGGTCCAAAGAGGACTTCACCCTGATGTTCCCCCTGCTGGCGGATGCCGGATATCGCGTCGAGTCCTTCGACCTGGCCGGTCAATTCGAGTCGCATGCCGCCGGACCGGAGAACATCGTCCCGCCGCGCGCGAAGTACGACTACCGGCTCTTTCTCGACGACCTGTTCGCGGTGCTCGAGTCGGGAACGACCCCGGCACACGTGCTCGGATACTCGTTCGCCGGTCTCGTGGCACAGCTCGCGCTCGCTGAGCGCCCCGAGCTGTTCGCCAGTCTGACCCTCCTGTCGACCCCGCCCGCGGCGGGACAGGTGTTCCGCGGGGTGAAGCGCATCGGGTGGCTGAGCAACCACCTCACACCCCGTCAGGCCGCCGGTCTGCTGATCTGGGGGGTCAGCAACAACCTGAACAAGGTGCCCCCGCAGCGCTTCGCGTTCGTCAAGTCCCGATTCGAGCTGACCCGCCGCGCGAGCGTGGATGACATCGCCGGCGCCGCGATGCACACGCCGGATGTCGCCGCAGCCGTCCGCGCGGCATCCATTCCCAAGCTCGTCGCCGTCGGCGCCCATGATCTCTGGCCGACCGCGCAGCACGCGGCCTGGGCCGAGCTCATCGGCGCGCGCCTGGCGGTCTACGAGACCGGTCACTCGCCGTGCGAGACGGCCCCGCACCAGCTCGTGCGCGACATGCTCGCCCACTTCGCATCCGCCTAGGGCGGGCCGCTCAGCTTCCTATGAGAGCGCGGGAATAGATTCGTCATGACAGTGTTCTACCGAATACATTCATCTGAATAGAAGAGGATGCCACGAGCATCCCGAATCGGAGAGCGATCGTGAACGACACCACACCCCAGATGCAATTCGGCATCTTCACCGTGAGCGACATCACGGAAGACCCGACGACCGGCCGCACGCCCAGTGAGGCGGAGAAGATCCGCAACACGATCACGGTCGCCAAGCACGCGGAGGAGGTCGGACTCGACGTCTTCGCCCTGGGTGAGCACCACAACCCGCCGTTCTGGTCGTCCTCGCCCACGACGACTCTCGCGTACATCGCCGCCCAGACCGAGCGCCTCGTCCTCTCGACGGCCACGACCCTCATCACGACGAACGACCCGGTGAAGATCGCCGAGGACTACGCGATGCTCCAGCACGTCTCGGGCGGTCGCACCGACCTGATGCTCGGCCGCGGCAACACCGGCCCGGTGTACCCGTGGTTCGGTCAGGACATCCGCCAGGGCCTGCCCCTCGCGATCGAGAACTACGCGCTGCTGCACAAGCTGTGGCGCGAGGACGTCGTGGACTGGGAGGGCAAGTTCCGCACCCCGCTGCAGGGCTTCACCTCCACGCCGCGCCCGCTCGACGACGTGCCCCCGTTCGTCTGGCACGGATCGATCCGCACCCCCGAGATCGCCGAGCAGGCCGCGTACTACGGCGACGGCTTCTTCGCCAACAACATCTTCTGGCCCTCCGAGCACTACCAGCGGCTGATCACGTTGTACCGCCAGCGGTTCGCCCACTACGGGCACGGCACGCCCGAGCAGGCGATCGTCGGCCTCGGCGGCCAGGTGTTCATGCGGTCCAACTCCCAGGACGCCGTGCGCGAATTCCGGCCCTACTTCGACAACGCCCCGGTCTACGGTCACGGCCCGTCGATGGAGGACTTCACCGAGATGACGCCGCTCACCGTCGGATCGCCCCAGCAGGTCATCGACCGCTACGCCGCCATGCGCGACATCTTCGGCGACTACCAGCGCCAGCTCTTCCTGATGGACCACGCCGGGCTTCCCGTCAAGACCGTGCTCGAGCAGCTCGACATCCTGGGCGGCGAGGTCGTCCCGGTGCTGCGCAAGGAGCTCGCGAAGAACCGCCCGGCGGAGGTGCCCGACGCGCCGACGCACGCGGCGCTCGTGGCCGCGAAGTACGGTGATCAGGGTCCGCAGGAGAAGATCCCCAACGCGAACCGGGGCGACAACCTCACCGGCGGAACGCCGTATCGCGAGACGGCAGTCGCAGCCGGATCCGCGTTCGGCGCCGCAGCCACCCGGAAGAGCGCCTGAGATGACCGCGCGTCGCATCGCCGTCATCTCGGCGGGACTGTCCAACCCTTCGTCGACGCGCCTTCTGGCCGATCGCCTGGCGAGCGCCACCGTGCGCGCCCTCGGCGAGACCGCCGAGGGCATCGAGACCGAGGTCGACGTGTTCGAGCTGCGCGACTACGCGCACGACATCACGAACAACCTGCTGACCGGCTTCGCTCCGCCGGCGCTCGAGACGATGATCAACACTGTCGTCTCGGCGGATGCCGTCATCGCGGTCACGCCGATCTTCTCGACCAGCTACTCGGGCCTGTTCAAGTCGTTCATCGACGTGCTGGACCCGGATGCGCTGACGGGCAAGCCCGTGCTGATCGGCGCGAATGCCGGCACAGCCAGGCATTCGCTTGCGATCGACTACGCGATCCGGCCGCTGTTCACCTACCTGCACGCCGAGCCGGTATCCACCGGCGTCTTCGCGGCATCCAGCGACTGGGGAGCGTCGGGCGACCAGGTGGCGCCGCTCGGTGAGCGCATCGATCGCGGTGCGCGCGAGCTCGCGGACGCGATCTCGCGGCGCTCGCCGATCGTCGAGGCCGACCCGTTCGACCCCGCCAGCTACCTCGGCGAGGGGCGCTCGTTCGGGCACCTGCTGGGCGGACTCGCGGGGGAGTAGCCGCGGCTCACCGAGCCGCGAGGCGGTCGGCGACGAGATTCGCGTCGTCGCCGACGCCGAGCAGGAGCGGCGAGCCCCTGGTCCGCATCCACGGCACGCCCACGAACCACAGTCCCGGCGTACTGAGGCTCGATCCGTCGTGCTGACGGGGGAACCCCATGTCGTCCACGATGTCGGGGAGGTCGATCCATTCGTATGCCGGACGGTAGCCGGTCGCGTTGATCACAACGCCGAGGTCGGCCAGGAGCGGCGGTTCTGCGGCACCCGGCACGGCCGTCGGGGCAGGGGGCAGGTCGGGGACGGGTTCGCCACGCTCGGCGGCCAGCCGAGCGATGGCCGCGCAGACCTGGCGGAACGCGTCAGCACCCACCTGCACGGACTCGGCGAGGTCGTCGTCGGCCACGATGCGGGTGCCGTCGCTGCCTCTGACGTGGCCGATCAGCTGCACGCCCATCGCCGAGAGGGTCTGCAGATTCAGGTCATGGCCGTCGTCGCTCCCGATGGCGAGCGGGTTCGATGCGAGTCGCACGGCGGAGGACGGCATGTCGCTCAGCGTGTGGCCGAAGAATCCCACGTCGACCAGCCACGCGACGGTGTCGCGTCCCGCGACGCGCCGGGGGATCGCGGGCGCCCGACTCGCGGCGACCACGACATCGCGTCCCGCGCGGGAGAGCTCCTCGGCGATCTGGCAGCCCGACTGGCCGCCGCCGACCACGAGCACCCGGCCGTCGGGGAGCAGGCCCGGAGATCGGTACTCGGTAGTTCCGACGACCGGAACCGCGCGCTCGAGCTCGGCCAGGAACGGCGGCCGGTGCTCGCGCTGGTACGCGCCGGTGCAGACGACCACGTCACGCGCCCGGATGCCGCCGTCCGACGTCTCTGCGATGAAACCGTCGCGGCCGCGTCTCAGGGCCTCCACGCCGGTCTCCTCGATCACCGGCGCTCCGAACGAGGTCGCATACGTCCGCAGGTGGTCGGCGATCTCTGCTCGGGTGAGGTAGCCGTCGGGGTCGTCGCCGTGGTACCCGCCCCCGGGCAGGGTGATCGTCCGATTGGGCGTGACCAGGCGGAAGCTGTCCCACCGGCCGTCCCACGACTGCGCTACGCGGCCCTGTTCGAGCACGACATGCTCGATGCCCGCCTGAGTCAGACCGTGGCTGACCGCGAGACCGGCCTGACCGCCCCCGATCACGAGGACATCGATGTCCGTGCGCATGGCCACAGGCTACGCCTGAGCTCGACTGCCCGACACGGCGGTCGTCCATCACCTCCTGGTACCGTCGAGAGCACGGAGTCGGTTCGGCGCCTACTGGGGCTCCGCCCCAGACCCCCGGCTTGCTGACGCGCGCCCCACTGAGGGAAGAAACCGATCATGACCGCTCCTGCACCGCTCGTCCTGGGAGTCGTCGGCGTCTCGCGCAAGCCGGACGAGCGCCGGGTTCCGCTCCACCCCGGCCACCTCGACCGCATCCCCGAAGACCTGAGATCCAGCGTGCTGCTGGAGACCGGGTACGGCGAGCGGTTCGGCGTGACCGATGACGAGCTGCGACCCCTGGTCGG
>Ga0075365_10001447_pt1 | contig 10770 bp, 8 predicted proteins | sample EndMetdeltDD1765_FD_71387 | JGI IMG/M metagenome (GOLD analysis project Ga0075365, IMG submission 71387) | Populus endosphere microbial communities from Tennessee, USA - Endosphere MetaG P. deltoides DD176-5 | ecosystem: Host-associated > Plants > Roots > Endosphere | place: USA: Tennessee... | reverse complement strand
CGACGTGCTGGCGGTGGCCCGGCTGGCGCGCGAGCGGGGCCTGCGGCCGCTGCCGGTCCCGGCGAGCTACTACGACGACCTGCAGGCCCGCTTCGACCTCCCCGCGGCGCGGGTGGAGGAGCTGGCCGCGCTCGGCGTCCTGCTGGACCGCGACGGCCCGGCGGAGTTCACGCACTTCTACACCGAGACGCTCGGCGGGGTGTTCTTCGAGGTGGTCCAGCGCCGCGGCGGCTACGAGGGGTACGGCGCCGGCAACGCGCCCGTCCGGCTCGCCGCGCAGCACGAGCGGTCTCACCGATCTGCTCGCGAATGGGTCGGACGTGCCGATCATGGGTAGCGTGCAGGAGTACCCGACCGGTCCGTAGGGCCAGGCAGGACCACATGAGCTCTCTCGCAACCACCGTCCCCGTCCCGATCGTCGAGCCCGAAGGTCCTGAGCGTCCCGGCCTCCTCACCATCGTGAAGCGGGTCGCGCTGAGCCTGCTGATCGCCTGCCTCGTGCCGGCCGCGCTGTTCTGCTCGGTCACGGTCGTGGCGGGCGTGTGGCCGGCGATCCTCGCCGCGCTCGCCTGGTCGTACGGCGCGATCGCGTGGCGGGCGGCGACCGGTCGCCGTACCTCCGGGCTGCTGATCCTGACCGCGATCGTGATGACCGGCCGGACCGTGGTGGCCCTGCTCGCCGACAGCACGTTCCTCTACTTCCTGCAGCCGATCATCAGCGACGGCGTGGTCGCGACCGCGTTCCTGCTGTCGCTGGCGACCGCCCGCCCGCTGGTCGCCCGGCTGGCCGGGGACTTCTACCCGATGGACCACGAGCTGCACCTGCGCCCGGGGATCAAGCGGCTGTTCTGGCGGCTCACCCTGCTGTGGGCGCTGCTGTGCCTCGGCAAGGCCGCCGCCACCTTGTGGATGCTCCTCGCGCTCGACGTCGAGACCTTCGTGCTGGTCCGCGACGCCTCGCTGCAGACGATCAACGTGGTGGCCGTGGCCGGCACCATCGCCCTCGCCGTGCGGGTCGCCCGCAAGGAGGGCCTGCTGGCCTGCCCGACGACCGCGGCGGCCGTCGCCTAGGCTCGAGCGGGCTAGTCCATCGTCGAGCTGCGCGCGATCAGCTCGGGCGTGAACAGCACCTGCCGGTGCCGGTGCTCGTCGTTGGTGGCCTCGTCGAGGACCAGCTCCGCCGCGGTGCGGCCGAGCTCCTGGCGGGGCTGGCGCACCGAGGTGAGGGGCACGGCGGCGGCGGAGGCGAACACGATGTCGTCGTAGCCGACGATCGCCAGCTGCTCGGGCACCCGCAGGCCGGCGCCGATGGCCTGCTGGAGCAGGCCCAGGGCGAGCAGGTCGTTGGCGCAGAAGGCGGCGGTGGGCCGCCGGCTCTTGGGGAGCCCGGCGAGCCGCTGGCCGGCGTTGCGGCCCTCGCGGACGTCGAGCGCCTCGGTGCCGAGCACCACGAAGTCGTCGGCGGGCAGACCGGCGTCGGCCCACGCCCGGCGGCCGCCCTCCAGGCGGTCGCGGACCTGGCCGAGGTGGGGCGGGCCGCCGATGAAGGCGATCCGGGTGTGGCCGCGGTCGAGGAGGTGCTCGACGGCCAGCCGGCCGCCGAGCAGGTCGTCGACGGCGACGGAGCAGAAGCTCTGGTCGTCGCGGGTGCGGTCGACGATGACCAGCGGGGTGCCGCGCTGGCGGACCTCCTCGAGGACCGGCGACTCCGGGTCGACAGGGGTGACCAGCACGCCCTGGACCCGCTGCTGCTGGAGCAGCGCGAGGTGGGCCTCCTCGCGGGCCGCGCCGTTGCCGCTGTTGCACAGCACCAGGGACAGGTCGACGGCCTCGGCGGCGGCCTCGATGCCCTGGGCGACGTCGGTGAAGAAGGGGTTGCTGGCGTCGAGCATGACGTAGGCGAGGGTGCGGCTGGTGCCGGCCCGCAGCTGGCGGGCGGACTCGTTGCGCACGAACCCGAGCTCGGCCATCGCCTCCTGCACGCGGGTGCGGGTGGCGACGCTGACCCGGTCGGGCCGGTTGAGCACGTTGGAGACGGTGCCGAGGGAGACCCCGGCCGCGGCGGCGACGTCCTTGACGGACGCGGCGCGTCCCACGCGGGTGGGCATACCGGCTCCCTTCGGGCGACGTCGGACATCGTTGTTGAAACGTTGCGCGCAGCCTAGACCGGTCCGGACCGGACTGCGTGCAATCCTGATTTCTCGAATATTTCCGCGAGATTGCTTGACGCCTGTGATGGCCCTCACCTACGGTCTGCGAGTCGAAGTGAAACCTTTCAATCAGACAGGGGAGTCAGGAATGGCTCAGGCGCTCCAGGCCGGCACGGTCCTCGAGCTGGCGGACGTCTCCAAGTCCTTCGGCGCGGTCGTCGCGCTGAGGTCCAGCAGTCTCACGGTCGAGGCGGGCTCGATCCACGCGCTCATCGGCGAGAACGGTGCGGGCAAGTCCACGCTCATCAAGATCGTCGCCGGGGTGCACCGCCGCGACGCCGGGACCTTCCGGTTCCAGGGCCAGGACGTCGACTTCACCTCGACGTCCGAGTCCAAGGCCGCCGGCATCGCGGTGATCTACCAGGAGCCGACGCTCTTCCCCGACCTCTCGGTCACCGAGAACATCTTCATGGGCCGCCAGCCGGTCGGCCGCGGCCGCCGCATCGACTACACCGCGATGTACGCCGAGGCCGAGGCGCTCTTCACCCGCCTGGGCGTCTACATCGACCCGCGCCGACCCGCGCGCGGCCTGTCGATCGCCGACCAGCAGATCATCGAGATCGCCAAGGCCATCTCGCTCGACGCGGCGCTGCTGATCATGGACGAGCCGACCGCCGCCCTGTCCGGCGTCGAGGTCGAGCGGCTCTTCGCCGTCGCCCGCAGCCTGCGCGACGAGGGCCGCGGCCTGGTCTTCATCTCGCACCGCTTCGAGGAGGTCTTCGACCTCTGCGACACCGTCACCGTGATGCGCGACGGCTCCTACGTCTCGACCAAGAAGATCGCCGACACCGACGTCGACTCGCTGGTCGCCGAGATGGTCGGCCGCGAGGTCAGCGAGCTGTTCCCGAAGACCCCCGCCGAGATCGGCGAGGTGGTGCTGGACGTCCAGGGCCTCACCACCGCGGGCGTCTTCCACGACGTCTCCTTCCAGGTCCGTGCCGGCGAGATCGTCGGCCTGGCGGGCCTGGTCGGTGCCGGCCGCTCCGAGATCGCCCGCGCGGTCTTCGGGGTCGACCGCTACGACGCGGGCAGCGTCCAGCTGCTCGGCGAGTCGGTCCCCGCGCGCAACCCGCGCGCCGCCATCAAGGCCGGGATGGCCTTCGTGCCGGAGGACCGACGCAAGCAGGGCCTCGTCACCGAGGAGTCCGTCGCTCGCAACGTCGCCGGCGTGATCCGCCACGGGCTGACGACCGCGGGCCTGCTCACGGGTCGCGCGGAGAACCGCGCCGCCGGCCCGTGGGCCGGACGCCTGGAGGTGAAGACGAACGCGCTGGACATGCACGCCACCACGATGAGCGGCGGCAACCAGCAGAAGGTCGTCATCGCCAAGTGGCTGGCCACCGAGCCGAAGCTGCTGATCATCGACGAGCCCACCCGCGGCATCGACGTCGGCACCAAGTCCGAGGTGCACCGGCTGCTCTCCGACCTCGCCGGTCAGGGCCTGGCGATCCTGATGATCTCCTCCGAGCTCCCCGAGGTGCTCGGGATGGCCGACCGCGTGCTGGTCGTCTGCGAGGGCCGGATCACCGCCGACATCGACCGCGCCGACGCCACCCCGGAGAACGTGATGCGTGCCGCCACCAACGCCGCGAACCCCGCGGCGAGCAAGGAGGTCGTGGCATGAGTGCCGACGTCCAGCCCAGCGCCGTCTCGCCCGCGAGCCGGGTCCTGAGGAACCTGCTGCGCTCCCGCGAGCTCGCGGTCCTCATCGTCATCGTCGTGCTGGTCGCGGTCACCACGATCAAGAACGACGCCTTCCTCTTCGGCTCGACCGGCTGGCGCGACCTGCTGCTGACCCCGTCGATGCTGGTCCTGCTGGCCGTCGGCCAGACCTGCGTCCTCGTGACCCGCAACGTCGACCTGTCGGTCGGCTCGACGCTGGGCCTCACGGCCTACCTCACCGGCCGGCTGTTCATCGACACCAACCTGCCGATCGTGCTGGTCGTCCTGGCCGGGGTCCTGATGGGCGCCGCCCTCGGTCTGGTCAACGGGGTCCTGGTGGCCTGGGGCCGGGTGCCCGCGCTGGTGATCACCCTCGGCACCATGTACATCTACCGCGGCGCCTTCCTGACCTGGGCCGGCAGCGACCGGATCAACTCCAGCGACATGCCGGGCGCGTTCAAGGACCTGGGCACCGAGTCGATCCTCGGCATCCCGGTCCTGACCATCGTCGCGGTCCTGGTCCTGGCCCTCGTCGGCTACTACCTGCGTACGGCGCGGGGCGGCCGCGAGCTCTACGCCATCGGCTCCGACCCGGACGCGGCCGAGCTCTACGGCCTGAAGGTCAGCCGGCGGATCCTGGCCGCCTTCGTGCTCAGCGGCGCGCTGGCCGGCCTGGCCGGCGTCGTCTCGGCCGCCCGCTTCGGCACCGTCTCCTCCAGCGTCGGCACCGGCGTGGAGTTCGAGGCCGTGGGCGCCGCGGTCATCGGCGGAGTGGCGATCTTCGGCGGCAGCGGCACCGTCTGGGGCGCCGCCCTGGGCGCCTTCCTGCTGGTCACCATCAACCGCGCCCTGCCGGTCCTCGGCATCTCCGACTTCTGGCAGCAGGCCGTGGTCGGCGCCCTGATCGTCGGCGCGATCATCCTCGACCGCTTCCTGGTGAGCAGGCAGGAGAAGGCCCTGGTCGCGGCCCGGGACACCGGGCCCGGCTCGACCAGCCCGGGAGCACCGGCGCTGGCCCCGGTGGTCCCGAGCACCAGCGGCTCCAGCCCCGAGTCCAGCCCCGAGTCCAGTCCCGAGTCCCGCCCCGAGTCCAGCACCGAGTCCGAGGAGGTCACCCGATGAGCACCCTCACCCAGGCGCCCGTCTCCGGGGTGCGGAGCTACCCGGCGTACTCGCGGCCGTTCTGGCAGCGCGTCGTGATGAGCCGCGAGTTCGCGGTCATCGTGCTGCTGATCGCGGCGGTGGTGTACTCCCGCTCGCAGGTCGACTACTTCGACGGCCCGCAGACCATGTACTACCTGTTCCGCGACTCGGCCTCGATCCTGCTGCTGGCCCTGCCGATGACCGCCATCATCATCACCGGCGAGATCGACCTGTCGGTGGCCAGCACGGTCGGCCTGACCAGCGTGCTGTTCGGCATGATGCACGTCGACGGCGGGCTCTCGGTGCCGGTGGCGGCGATCCTGGCGATCCTGGTCGGGGCGGTGTGCGGGGCCTTCAACGGCTTCCTGATCGCCTACGTCGGGCTGCCGTCCATCGCGGTCACCATCGGCACCATCGCGCTCTTCCGCGGCATCGCCGCGGGCCTGCTCGGCACCGAGTCGCGCACCGACTTCCCGGACTCGTGGACCGACCTGGCCAAGCAGCGGATCATCGAGGACCAGCCGTACCCGATGATCCTGATCCCGTTCGTCGTCCTGGCGATCGTGTTCGCGCTGATGCTGCACTTCTCGCCGTTCGGCCGGGGCATCTTCGAGATCGGGCTCAACGACGAGGCGGCGCACTTCACCGGCGTCGACGTGGCCCGCACCAAGGCGATCCTGTTCGTCCTCTCCGGCACCATGGCCGGCTTCGTGGGGATCTACACGACGCTGGTCACCGGCGTGGCCCGGGCCGAGAACTCCCAGGGCCTGGAGCTGCAGGTGATCGCGGCGGTGCTGCTCGGCGGCGTCTCGATCTTCGGTGGCCGCGGCGCGCTGCACGGCGTGATCGCCGGCGTGCTGCTCATCGGCGTCATCCAGCGGGCCATGCTGCTCAACGGCCAGACCATCAACATCATCAACATCACGATCGGCGTGCTCCTCGTCCTCTCCGTGATGTCCACCAGTCTTCTCGCCCTGGCCCGTCGTGCGGCCGCAGCGAGCAAGGGGGCGCGCTCCTCGGGTCGCTCCTCAGACAGCGCCGGCAAGCGGTCGCTGAGCTGATTCCGGCAACGATGCCGGATGGAAACCGAAAGGTAAGTACATGAAGTTCCAGAACCGACGTTTCGCCAGCCTCGCGGCTGCGGCGCTGGTCACCAGCCTGGCCCTGACCGCTTGCGGTGGCGACGACGACTCGTCGTCGGGTGGCTCCGGTGGCGGCGACGGCACCACGGTCACCTTCATCCCGAAGAACCTGGGCAACCCCTACTTCGACACCTCCAACGCGGGTGGCGAGAAGGCGGTCGAGGAGTTCGGCGGCTCCTACGAGGAGGTCGGCCCGGCCGAGGGCTCGCCCGACGGCCAGGTCCAGTACATCAACACCGCGACCCAGCAGGGCCGCAACGCCCTGGTGATCTCGGCGAACGACCCCGACGCGCTGTGCGACGCCATCAACGAGGCCCGCGACGCCGACATCAAGGTCGTCACCTACGACGCCGACACCAACCCGGACTGCCGCGACATCTTCATCAACCAGGCCGACTCGGCCGGCATCGCCAAGGTCCAGGTCGACATGATCGCCGAGCAGATCGGCGACGAGGGCGAGGTGGCCTTCCTCTCGGCCGCGGCCAACGCGACCAACCAGAACGAGTGGATCGGCCTCATGGAGGACGAGATCGCGGCCAACCACCCGAACATCACCGTGGTCGACACCGTCTACGGTGACGACGACGACCAGACCTCGTTCGACCGGACCGCGGCGCTGCTGCAGTCGCACCCGAACCTGAAGGGCATCATCTCGCCCACCACGGTCGGCATCGCCGCCGCGGCGCGCTACCTGTCGACCTCGGACGCCAAGGGCCAGGTCGCGCTGACCGGTCTCGGCACCCCGAACCAGATGCGTGAGTACGTCGAGGACGGCACCGTCACCGAGTTCGCGCTGTGGAACCCGGCCGACCTGGGCTACCTGGCCGCCTACGCCGCCGAGGCCCTGGTCGCCGGCGACATCGAGGGCGAGGGCGACACCTTCGAGGCCGGTGACCTCGGCGAGTTCACCGTGGGCGAGGACAACTCCGTCCTCCTCGGCGACCCGTTCCGCTTCAACGCCGACAACATCGGCGACTTCGACTTCTGATCGCCCGAGCCTTCGCGAAGCGAAGGCTCGACGAGGCGATCAGGTCGAGGAGGGTCGCGCAGACCCGAGCGTGCTCGGGGCTGCGGGACCCGTCTCGAAACCTCGACCAGGAGTCCGCGAACCCGGCACCACCGCAGTACCGCCAGCACCACTGGCACCGCAATGACCAGCCCGGCCGGCCGCGGCTCTCCCGCGGCCGGCCGGGCGCTCCACCCCGCCGTACCTCCTGCGAAAGAAGGCCAGCACCGTGCAGCGCGTCTGCTTCCAGCTCCAGGTCAAGCCCGACCGGATCGCTGAGTACACCGAGCGGCACGCCGCCGTGTGGCCCGACATGCTCGCGGCCCTGCACGAGACCGGCTGGCACAACTACTCGCTCTTCCTGCGCGAGGACGGGCTCCTCATCGGCTACGTGGAGACGCCCGACCTCGCCGCCGCCCAGGCCGGCATGGCCGCCACCGAGGTGAACGCCCGGTGGCAGGCCGAGATGGCCGAGTTCTTCGTCGACCTCGACGGCGCTGCCCCCGACACGGGCTTCGTGCAGCTCCGCGAGGTCTTCCACCTGGAGGACCAGCTGGCCCTCCACCAGGACCCCACGGCGGCCACACCCCCGGCCGCCCCGACCACCGAGAAGTGATGTCACGATGACGACGTTCAGCCAGATCGCCCCGCAGCTCGAGGGCCAGGCCATCGAGCTGCCCTCGTGGGCGTTCGGCAACTCCGGCACCCGCTTCAAGGTGTTCGGCACGCCGGGCACCCCGCGGTCGATCGAGGAGAAGATCGCCGACGCGGCGACCGTGCACCGGTTCACCGGCCTGGCGCCGAAGGTCGCGCTGCACATCCCGTGGGACAAGGTCGACGACTACGCCGCGCTGCGGGCCTACGCCGAGGAGCAGGGCGTCGCGCTCGGCACCGTCAACTCCAACACCTTCCAGGACGACGACTACAAGTTCGGCGCCCTGACGCACGTGGACAAGAAGGTCCGCCAGAAGGCCATCGACCACCACTTCGAGTGCATCGACGTGATGAACGCGACCGGCTCCCGCGACCTGAAGATCTGGCTGGCCGAGGGGTCCAACTACCCGGGCCAGGCCGACCTGCGCGGGCGCCAGGACCGGCTGCACGAGTCGCTGTCCGCGATCTACGACCGGATCGGCGAGGAGCAGCGCCTGGTCCTGGAGTACAAGTTCTTCGAGCCGGCCTTCTACCACACCGACGTCCCGGACTGGGGCACGTCGTACGCCCAGGTGAGCGCGCTGGGCGAGCGGGCCACGGTCTGCCTCGACACCGGCCACCACGCGCCCGGCACCAACATCGAGTTCATCGTCATGCAGCTGCTGCGGCTCGGGAAGCTCGGCTCGTTCGACTTCAACAGCCGCTTCTACGCCGACGACGACCTGATCGTCGGCTCGGCCGACCCGTTCCAGCTCTTCCGGATCATGTTCGAGGTCATCCGCGGCGGCGGCTACGGCCCCGACTCGGACGTCGCGTTCATGCTCGACCAGTGCCACAACGTCGAGGACAAGATCCCCGGCCAGATCCGCTCGGTGCTCAACGTCCAGGAGATGACGGCGCGTGCGCTGCTCGTCGACCGCGACGCCCTGAGCGCGGCGCAGGAGGCCGGCGACGTCCTCGGCGCCCACGAGGTGTTCAACGACGCCTTCTACACCGACGTCCGCGCCGACCTCGCCGCCTGGCGCGAGGAGCGTGGCCTGCCCGCCAGCCCGATGAAGGCCTACGCCGCGTCCGGCTACCAGCAGGAGATCGAGGAGTCCCGCGTCGGCGGGACCCAGCTGTCCTGGAACTGACCGGTCTCGAGACGCGCTCCGCTCGCACCGCAACCACCGAATTGAAACGAAAGGCATCATGACGAACCCCGCTGCGGCCGAGCTGATCGCCCGGTCCAACCGCCTCGGCGCCGACCCCAAGAACACCAACTACGCGGGCGGCAACACCTCGGCGAAGGGCACCGAGACCGACCCGGTCACCGGTGAGCCCGTCGAGCTCCTCTGGGTCAAGGGCTCGGGCGGTGACCTCGGCACCCTGAAGGAGTCGGGGCTCGCCGTCCTGCGCCTGGACCGGATGCGCGCGCTGGTCGGCGTCTACCCCGGCCTCGACCGCGAGGACGAGATGGTCGCGGCGTTCGACTACTGCCTGCACGGCAAGGGCGGCGCCGCGCCGTCGATCGACACGGCCATGCACGGCCTCGTCGACGCCGCGCACGTCGACCACCTGCACCCCGACTCCGGCATCGCGATCGCGACCGCCGCGGACGGCGAGGAGCTGACCGGCACGATCTTCGGCGACAAGGTCGTCTGGGTCCCGTGGCGCCGCCCGGGCTTCCAGCTCGGTCTCGACATCGCCGAGATCAAGGAGAGGAACCCGCAGGCGATCGGGTGCATCCTCGGTGGCCACGGCATCACCGCGTGGGGCGAGACCAGCGACGAGGCCGAGGCCAACTCGCTGTGGATCATCGACACCGCGGCGTCGTACATCGCCGAGCACTCGAAGGCCGAGCCCTTCGGTCCCGCCCTCGAGGGGTACGCCGCCCTGCCGGAGGCCGAGCGTCGCGCCAAGGCCGCCGCCCTGGCCCCGACGATCCGCGGCATCGCGTCGGTCGACCGCCCGATGGTCGGCCACTTCGCCGACCACGACGTGGTCCTGGACTTCCTGGCCAGCAGCGAGCACCCGCGCCTGGGCGACCTGGGCACCTCGTGCCCGGACCACTTCCTGCGCACCAAGGTCAAGCCGCTCATCCTCGACCTGCCCGCGAGCGCGTCGGTCGAGGACTCGATCGCCCGCCTCAAGGAGCTCGCGGTGTCCTACCGCGAGGACTACCAGGGCTACTACGACCGCAACGCCACCCCCGAGTCGCCCGCCATCCGGGGCGCGGACCCGCTCATCGTGCTGGTGCCCGGCGTCGGCATGTTCAGCTTCGGCAAGGACAAGCAGACCGCCCGCGTGGCCGGCGAGTTCTACACCAACGCCATCAACGTGATGCGCGGCGCCGAGGGGCTCTCGACGTACGCCCCGATCGACGAGGCGGAGAAGTTCCGCATCGAGTACTGGGCGCTCGAGGAGGCCAAGCTCCAGCGGATGCCGAAGCCCAAGCCGCTGGCCACCCGGATCGCGCTGATCACCGGTGCCGCCGGCGGCATCGGCAAGGCCACCGCCAAGAAGCTCGCGGCCGAGGGCGCCTGCGTCGTCATCGCCGACCTGAACCTCGAGAAGGCCCAGGCCGCCGCCGCCGAGATCGGTGGCCCCGACGTCGCCGTCGGCGTGGCCGCCGACGTGTCGAACCAGGACGCCGTCCAGGCCATGGTCGACGCCGCCGTGCTCGCCTTCGGCGGGCTCGACCTGGTCGTCAACAACGCCGGCCTGTCGCTGTCCAAGTCGCTCCTCGAGACCACCGAGGCCGACTGGGACCTGCAGCACAACGTGATGGCCAAGGGCTCGTTCCTGGTCTCCAAGGCCGCGGCCAAGGTGCTCATCGAGCAGGAGATGGGCGGCGACATCGTCTACATCTCCTCGAAGAACTCCGTCTTCGCGGGCCCGAACAACATCGCCTACTCCGCGACCAAGGCCGACCAGGCCCACCAGGTCCGGCTGCTCGCCGCCGAGCTCGGCG
>Ga0075365_10001446_pt1 | contig 10771 bp, 14 predicted proteins | sample EndMetdeltDD1765_FD_71387 | JGI IMG/M metagenome (GOLD analysis project Ga0075365, IMG submission 71387) | Populus endosphere microbial communities from Tennessee, USA - Endosphere MetaG P. deltoides DD176-5 | ecosystem: Host-associated > Plants > Roots > Endosphere | place: USA: Tennessee... | reverse complement strand
CTGTGGCAGCGCGACGACGACCCGGGCGGCTTCCAGTGGATCGACGCCAACGACGCCGGCCGCAACGTGTTCAGCTTCATCCGGCGCGGTGCCTCCGGCCCCGACCTGGTCTGCGTCTCGAACTTCTCGGCGGTGCCCCACGAGGGCTACCGGCTCGGCCTGCCCTCGGCGGGCCAGTGGGACGAGCTGCTCAACACCGACGCCGAGGGCTACACGGGGTCCGGGGTCGGCAACCTGGGTGGCGTCACCGCTGTCGAGGGCGACCACCTGGGCCAGCCGGCGTATGCCGACATCGTGGTGCCGCCCCTGGCCACGGTGTGGTTGAGGAAGCGCGGCTAGCCTGACCCGCGTGACCGACCCTGCCGCCGTGCGCGTGACCACGGTGTCGGACAGCGTGGCGCGGCTGGAGTGGCCCGACGGCCAGCCGATCGAGGACGTGCAGGCCGCGGTGGTGACCGCGCTCGCGGGGCACGCCCGGGTCGAGGCGTGGGTCGACCCCGACGACAAGACGGCCCAGCGGGTGGCCACCTGGTCGGGGCTGCGCCGCGAGGGCGTGATGCGCGGCGGGGCGACCGTCGAGGGCGAGTCCGTGGACCGGATCGTCTATGCCCGGCTCGCCGACGACCTGCCGGCGCACGAGCCCGAGGGGTTCCGGGCGCTGCTCAACTCGTTCCTGCCGCGCAAGCGGGCGATCAGCCAGCTGCTGGTGCGCGACCACGACGACCGGGTGTTGCTGTGCCGGCTCACCTACAAGCAGGACTGGGACCTGCCCGGCGGGGTGGTCGAGGTCGGCGAGTCGCCGCAGCTCGCGGTCACCCGCGAGGTCGAGGAGGAGCTAGCGCTCCAGCTCCCGGCGGGCCCGCTGCTGCTCACCGACTGGCTGCCGCCGTGGAGCGGCTGGGACGACGCGCTGTGCCTGGTCTTCGACGGCGGTGCCCACGACCCCGCGCTCCTCGACGACATGGTCCGCCAGGAGCGCGAGATCCGCGACGCGGCGTTCTGCACCCTCGACGAGGTCCGCGAGCGCTGCGCGGACTTCACCGCCCGCCGGGTCGAGGCCGCGCTGGCCAACGTGGCCGGCGGCGGTCCGGCGTACACCGAGTCGGGTGTCGGCTGAGTCAGGCGGTCCACTGGTGGTCGGTGGGCTGCGTGCCTTGCGGCGGACTTCCGAAGCGCCAGCAGACCGCCCCCACGGCAGGCTCACGAAGTGGTGGGTGGGCGATGCGCGCGTGCTCCGCGACCGCGCCCGCAGTCAGATTGAGCTCGCCGGTCGCGGCGTCGAAGACTTGGCTGTTCTCGATGAAGTGGCCCCCGAGGTAGGCCGCGGAGCCCCAGAAACCCGGCGCGTCGACGTCGTACATGTCGGCCCGGTTGTCGAAGCCGGCCCAATAGAACTCCCCCGCAAAGTCCCCGCTTGTGTGCAGGTCGAACCGGACCCTCCACTTGCCTGGCTCGGGCTGGTCGCGTCCGGCATAGGTGACGTACGGCTCCATGGCTCCCCCAGAGAGTTGCGTGGTTCACCAGTCTTCGCGTGGTCGCTGGCGACCCGCTATAGCCCGACGGGGTCATGTTTGGGGAAAGCCGACCCGGCGCTGACCGCGGACCGTCAGAACAGCGCGCTGGCGGGGGCCAGGCGGCCCTTGAGGACCCGTGGATCGTCGTTACCGACCGCGGCGAAGATCCCGAGCAGGTGCTCGCGCGCCTGGTTGCGCTCGTCCCCCGCCGTACGACGGACCAGCTCGACCTGACGGTCGAACGCGTCCTCGACCTGCCCGCCGAGCATGTCGAGGTCGGTGTCCTTGGTGCGCTGGAGCAGCTTGGCCATCGCCAGCCCGGCCGCGGCCTCGCTGTCGGCCGGGTTTGCGTCGACCAGCTCCTGGTACTCCGCGACCGCGCCGGCGTAATCGTCACGCTCCACCGCGAACACGAACGGCATCGACTGAGACTGCAATGCCGGCGCGCTTGCGCGGACTTCACCGCCCGCCGGGTCGAGGCCGCGCTGGCCAACGTGGCCGGCGGCGGTCCGGCGTACACCGAGTCCGGGCTCACCTGATCCGCCAATGGCCCGATGGGGTCATGTCGCGGAGCCGCTGACTGGCCGCAGGCTGGCGTCATGGATGACCGACAGCTCTTCGCCATCGTGGCCCGCAAGGTGCCGACCATCTGGAACGCCGTCGGGCCGGCGTCCCTCAACCCGCAGCCGCTGCCGCCCCTGCCGGTCTTCGTCGACCCGCTGAACCCGCAGCCGCTGCCGCCCGGCCCGCCGCCGGAGCTGTACGGCGTCGAGGTGGGCCGCGAGCTGCTCAAGCTCTCGTGGCAGGCGGACAAGCTCGGGACACCCCTGTCCACGGCCTCGACCTGGGCGGACAACCCCGCACCGGGCACCTACGGCGCTCCGAGCATGCCTCCGTGGCTGCCTCGGGTGGTGGAGCCCAACGCCGCGTGGTTGGAGGGCTACTACCTCGGGCTAGCGTGCGTGCTCGCCGTGGCCCCCGAGCCGGAGACCGAGGCGGAGTTCACGGCCCAGCTGTTCACCCAGGCCGTGGCCGCCTTGGCCGCGATCCCGGCACCGGGCTCGCCGACAGGGGGCTCCCCCACACCTGGCACGCCAGCAGCCGGCTGAACCTCAGAACAGCGCGTTGGCGAGGGCCTGCCGGCCCTTGAGGACGCGCGGGTCGTCGTTGCCGACCGCGGCGAAGATCCCGAGCAGGTGCTCGCGCGCCTGGTTGCGCTCGTCCCCCGCCGTACGACGGACCAGCTCGACCAGCCGGTCGAACGCGTCCTCGACCTGCCCGCCGAGCATGTCGAGGTCGGCGACCAGCGTCTGTGCGGCGACGTCGTCGGGAGCCGCGTCCGCAGCAGCGCGGGCGGTGTCGAGGTCGGCGTCCTTGGTGCGCTGGAGCAGCTTGGCCATCGCCAGCCCGGCGGCCGCCTCGGTGTCGGCCGGGTTGGCGTCGACCAGCTTCTGGTACTCCGCGACCGCGCCGTCGTAGTCGTCGCGCTCCAGGGCCGCCTGGGCCCCGGCGTAGCGCGGGTCGAGCGGCGGCTCGCCGTCCGCGTCCTCGGCGTCCGGCGCCGGCCCGACCTGCCGGGGCTGGTGGCGGCCGGTGATCCCCTGCGCTGTGAGCTGCTGCATCACCGTGTTGATGGCCGGGCGGAGCTGGTCGAGCGAGGCGAGGTCCTGCATCAGCGGCTGGGGGCGGCCGTCGAGCACCGCGAACACGAACGGCACCGCCTGGAGCTGCACGGCCTGCGCGATCGCCGGCTGGGCGTCGACGTCGACCAGGCCGGCGAGGAACCGGCCTTCGTACTCCTCCGCGACCGTCGCCAGGTCGCGAGCCATCTGGGCGCTCTCCGGCATCCGGGTCGGGGAGTAGAAGACGAGGAGCACGGGGGCGGTGAGGGACGCCTCGATCGTGGTCTGGAAGTTGTCCTGGGTGACGTCCAGCCAGTACGACGACCCGCCCGCCGGTGCCCCGGCGCCGCCGCCTGCGGGCGCCTGCCCGCCGCCGGCACCGGCTCGCGCGAGCCCCGAGAGGTCGATCGCGCCTGGGCGCGTGAACGGCTGCTGGGTCATGGCGCAATCCTAGGAACAGCACCGGTCACGGCTCCAACCGGTGGCCCACCCTGGGTCAGCGACGCCAGCGGTAGACCTGCCCGTCCCGCACCTCCACCGAGGTCGGTGGGCGCGGGGTCGGCGCCTGCTGGAGGTGGCCGAGCACCTGCGACCGGCCGCGCAGCGAGACCTCGCCGTCGTGCCAGTGCAGGTAGGGGTGGAGCAGCGGGCGCAGCTCGCCCCACTCCCCCGCGTCCATCGCCGCCCAGGCGGCCGCGGCCGGCGCCGGCAGCTCGGGCAGGTCGTGCAGCATCTTGGGGGTGCACATCCGCCACGCGTCGGTGACCAGCTCGCGCATCTCCTCGTGGCCGAGCCGGTCGAGGTGGGCGCAGACCCACTGGTAGCGCAGGTCGCTGGTGGGCGGCAGGAAGAACGTCTCCGGGTCGGACTCGATCAGCCCGTCCCGCTCGGCCTTGGGGAAGCCGAACCCCATATCGGTCTCGTCCCGGCTGAAGGCGGCGTAGACGATCTGGCCGACCTTGAGCTTCCAGCGGTTGCGGACCATCCGCTCGTAGGTGCGCGGCAGCGCCAGCCCCACTGCCCGCACGTCGTCAGCCGTGACCACGTCCCGGACGCTAGTGGGCTCCGGGGACAGTTCTCCCGTCGAGTGACGCGCAGGGGTTGTGGACAAACGTTGACGCGCGACCCTCCTGCGTCACTCGACGGCGAAACGGGGGGGTCAACGGTGGTTGCGAGGACCTCGGAGGCCGACGACCTGGACCACGCGCTGGATCTTGAGGTCGCGCTCGTCGGGGTGGCCGACGAACCTGATCTCACGGAGCCCCTGGTCCTGGGCGGCCGACTCGAAGGTGAGGTGTCCGAACCCGAGGACCCGGCCGACGATCGGCTTGTCGACGGTGATGTCGAGGATCCTGCTCAGCGGCATCGTGGCGCGGTGGGTGGAGAGCACGCCGTGCAGGCGGAAGACCCGCATGTTGGTGACCACGAAGCACTCGCGGCGCTCGCGGACGGTCACCCAGCTCGCATGGAGGGTCAGCGCCAGCCCGATCAGCACCAGCCAGCCGCCCGGGTCGGCCGGCTCGATCACGAACGTGCCGACGGCCATCAGCACCACCGCCAGCCACAGCTCGGCGACCGGCAGCACGTAGACGACCCAGTGCCGTCGTACCTCGTCGACGACGACCTCGTCCTCGTCTCGGAGCAGGTAGCGGCCGACGTCGGGCTCGGTGATCCGAGCGAGCATGCTCACGCCGTGTCCAAGGGGGCGCGGCCGCTCAGAGCTCGCCGAGGAACTCGATGAGCGAGTTGAACAGCTGTTCGCCCCAGCCCCACACGGCGTCGCCGGTGGACTGGGTGAAGCCGGCCAGGCCGTGTGGGTCGGTGAACATCCAGAAGCCGAAGAAGACCACGAGCACGGCGAGCACGCCCTTGTTCATGGTGGGTCCGTCCTGTCGTGCTGGGGAAGTGGGCACAGGTACGTGTCTCTTGGTACCAGAGTTGCCCGTGGGTCTCAGGGCGGCGCGCCGACGACCGTCAGGAGCCGTGCTCGACCCAGCGCGTCGTGTTCTCCCAGAGGATCCGGCCTGCCTCGTCGTCCAGCGCGTCGTCCGACGGCGTGCTCGGCGCCGACGAGCGGTGGTAGCCGCCGGGATCCGCGAGCGGTGAGGTGGCGCAGAAGACCGTCGTCCGCGCGCCCTCGTCGGGCGCCTTGAGCGCCCGCCGCTCCAGCGGTGCCGCCAGCTTGCGCAGCCGGCCCAGGATCGGCGCCGTCTCGAGACCACGGTCCGCGATCTTCGTGGCGACCGAGCCGGGGTGGACGGAGTAGGCGTGCACCCCGCGGTCGCCGTAGCGGCGCTCGATCTCGCGGGCCTCGTGCACCAGCGCCAGCTTGGAGGTGCCGTACGCCGTCCACGAGTCGTAGGGCGTCAGGTGGCCGTCGAGCCCGTCGTTGCGGCCCCGGCTGTGCAGCTTGGAGACCACGTTGACGACCCTGGCCTCGCCCTGGTCTGCAGCGGTCGCCAGCAGTAGCGGGAGCAGCAGCCGGGTCAGCTGGGCGGTGCCGAGGTAGTTGGTCCGCCAGTGCACCTCGGCGTCGTCCACCAGGTGCGGCTCGTGCCAGGCCGAACGCAGGTCGAGGTGGACCCCGGCGTTGTTGACCAGCACGTCGAGCCGCTCGGTGCCGGCTCGGACCCAGGCGGCGAACGCCTCGACCGAGCTCCGGCTGGTCAGCTCCATGGCGTGGGCGTCGGCCGTGGTGGGGCAGGTGCGGGTCGACGTCAGCACCCGGAAGCCCTGGTCGCGCAGGGCACGTGCGGTCGCCTCGCCCAGCGATCCTTCGCCGACGCCGGTGACGACGGCCACCTTCTCCTCGCTCACCGTGCTCCTTGTCGGGACTGCTCCTTGACCGCCGCGTAGAACTCACGCATCTGCGGCCCGACCCGCGCCAGCTCGACGTACGGCGCGCCCGCCGCCGAGCCGTCGACGTAGGCGAACTCGATCTCGCCGTCCATCATCGAGCCGCGCATCAGCACCGGCACGCCGGCCTCCTCGGCCGAGGCGCACGCCGCGTCGAGGTCGTCGACGTCGAAGCAGACGTGGTGCAGCCCCGGGCCGTGCGCCTCGAGGAACTCCGAGTGGATCGTGGGTCCGCTCGCCGGCTGGATCAGCTCGAGCTGCAGGTCGCCGGCGTAGCCCAGCGAGATGTGCGCGGTGAACTCCACCGGCACGCCGCGCAGGCTGGTGCTGTCGGCACCGAAGGTGACATCCGGGATCCGGGTCCAGGCCCCGGTCCCGAACTGCTCGGTGAGCAGCCGCTCCGTCGCCTCGAGGTCGTCGGTCACCCAGCAGATCTGGGTGATCGGTCCGCTCGCGATCACGCCCCGGAGGCTAGCGGGTGACCCGGTCGGGCCACGTGACCCCAGTGCTGTCTAGACGCCGGAGGCGGCCGCATCACGCCCGCGCCGCCGTGTCGTTGAGGTTGGCGACAGCTCCCCCGATGTCACTTGGCCAGAAGCGAGTCCCTCATGGCGATCCCGAACTCAGCGTTCGTCCTGCTCTACGCGAGTCTCGCCCGCGCTCCCGAGTTCGCGATGACGCTGGCCTCCAAGATGGCCGCCACGGCCTTCGAGCACAGCGACCTCGACGGCGTACAGCGCTGGAGCAGCTGCTACCACGAGCTGAGCACCCTCTACGCCGACGACTCCGCGCCGCCGACCGAACGGCTCGGCGACACCGCCTAGCTCTGTGCTGCGGGCTGGCCCTCCTGGCCGACCAGCTCGTCGGCCGCGGCGTAGGGGTCCTTGTCCCCCGCCACGACGGCCTCGGCCAGCGCCTCGAGGTCGCCCCCCATTCGCTGGGCCCCGCTGACGCCTTCCCAGCGCTCGCGCAGTGCCGCGACCGCAATCGCCTCGATCTCCTCGCGGGCCCGGCGGGTACGACGCCTGTGCAGCTCGCCGGTCTCCTCCAGCCAGGTGCGGTGCCGGTCCAGCTCGGCCACCGCCTCGTCGATGCCGCGCCCGGACTGGGCAACGGTGAGCACGATGGGCGGCTTCCAGCCACCCTCGGGACGGTCGCCCATGCCCACCATGGTGCGGAGCTCGCGGCGTACCTGCTCGGCACCGTCCCGGTCGGCCTTGTTGACCAGGTAGAGGTCCCCGATCTCGAGGATCCCGGCCTTGGCGGCCTGGATGCCGTCGCCCTGCCCGGGAGCCATCAGCACGACCGTCGTGTCGGCCAGCCCGGCGATCTCGACCTCGCTCTGGCCGACGCCGACCGTCTCGACGATCACGACGTCGCAGCCGGCGGCGTCGAGCACCCGGAGCGCCTGCGGCGTGGTCCAGGACAGCCCGCCGAGGTGCCCGCGGGAAGCCATCGACCGGATGTAGACGCCGGGGTCGGTCGCGTGGTCCTGCATCCGCACCCGGTCACCGAGCAGCGCGCCGCCGGAGAACGGTGAGGAGGGGTCCACCGCGAGAACGCCGACCCGCTGGCCCGCCTTGCGCAGCAAGGTGACCAGCGCGTTGGTGGTCGTGGACTTGCCCACCCCCGGCGAGCCGGTGATGCCGACGACCTGCGCGTGGCCGGCGTAGGGCGTCAGCGCGGCCATCACCTCGCGGAGCTGAGGCGAGCCGTTCTCGACCATCGAGACCAGCCGCGCCACCGCCCGGGACTCACCGTCCCGGGCGCGGGCGACGAGGTCGTCGACCTGCTCCTGGTTACGGGACACGCACGATGAGGGCGTCGCCCTGGCCACCGCCGCCGCACAGCGCGGCCGCGCCGACGCCCCCGCCGCGGCGCTTCAGCTCGAGCGCGAGGTGCAGGACCACGCGGGTGCCGGACATGCCGACCGGGTGACCCAGCGCGATCGCGCCGCCGTTGACGTTGACCTTGTCGTCGTCGAGGCCGAGCTCGCGGGCCGAGGCGATGCCGACGGCCGCGAACGCCTCGTTGAACTCGACCAGGTCGAGGTCGGCGGGCGTGATGCCGTCCTTCTGGCAGGCCAGCGCGGTGGCGTTCGCGGGCTGGAGCTGGAGGCCCGAGTCGGGACCGGCGACCATGCCGTGCGCGCCGATCTCGGCCAGCCACTCGAGGCCGAGCTCCTCGGCCTTGGCCTTGCTCATCACGACGACGGCGGCCGCGCCGTCGGAGATCTGGGAGGAGGTGCCGGCGGTGATCGTGCCGTCCTTGCTGAACGCCGGGCGCAGCTTGGACAGCGACTCCGCGGTCGTGTCACCGCGGACGCCCTCGTCGGTGGTCACCATCACCGGGTCACCCTTGCGCTGCGGCACGGGCACGGGGACGACCTCGTCGTCGAAGACGCCGTTCTTCCACGCCTCGGCGGCCTTCTGGTGCGACCGCGCGGCGAACACGTCCTGCTCCTCGCGGGTGAGGTTCTGGGCGGCCCCGTTGACCTCCTCGGTCAGCAGCCCCATCGCCTGCTGGGTCACCTGGTCGAACAGCGCGTCGTAGGCCATCGAGTCGACCAGGGTGGTGTCGCCGTACTTGAACCCCTCGCGGGACTTCGGCAGCAGGTGCGGGGCGTTGGTCATCGACTCCATGCCGCCCGCCACCACGATCTCGACCTCACCGGCGCGGATCATCTGGTCGGCCATCGCGATCGAGTTGAGGCCGGAGAGGCAGACCTTGTTGATCGTGATCGACGGGACGCTCATCGGGATGCCCGCGGCGACCGCGGCGCCGCGCGCGGGGTTCTGGCCGGCACCGGCCAGGATCACCTGACCCATGATCACGTAGTCGACCTGGTCGGCGTCGACCCCGGCCTTCTCCAGGGCGCCCTTGATCGCGACCCCGCCCAGGTCGGCGGCCGAGAGGTCCTTCAGGCCGCCGAGCAGGCGTCCGATCGGGGTGCGGGCCCCGGCGACGATGACGGAAGGGTTCTCGGACATGACCATGACCTCCAGCGGTGCGAGCGGCTCGACGTGACGAAGACCTCGCCACGGATGCTGGCTCCGACCTTACTTCTCAGGTTAGCGATCTGTAACCATGCCCGGCATGACCTCGGACACGTCAGCGCTCCCCTCCGGCCTGTTCACCGCCATCGACCACGTCGGTGTGGCGGTGCGCGACCTCGACGAGGCGATCAAGTTCTACACGTCGACCTACGGCATGCGGCTGGCCCACCAGGAGGTCAACGAGGAGCAGGGCGTCCGCGAGGCGATGATGGCGGTGGGTGACTCGGGGTCCTGCATCCAGCTGCTCGCGCCCCTCGACGACGAGTCCACGATCGCGAAGTTCCTCGACCGCTCCGGCCCCGGCATCCAGCAGATGGCCTACCGCGTCACCGACCTCGACGCCGTCAGCACCACCCTGCGCGAGCGCGGCCTGCGGCTGCTGTACGACGAGCCGCGCCGCGGCACCGCGGACTCCCGCATCAACTTCATCCACCCCAAGGACGCCGGCGGCATCCTGGTCGAGCTCGTCCAACCCGCTCAGGACGTCCATTGACGCCGAGTCGGGGTTACTCGTGATGAGTAACCCCGACTCGGCGGGCGCGAACTAGGTCACAACCGGTCGAAACCGACTACTACTGACAGGTAACTTGAGCTCATGCAGCAGATCCTCGACGCCATCCTCGCGGGCGACACCGACCCCGAGGAGTTCGCCCACCTCGACGTGCCCGAGTCCTACCGCGCCGCGCTGGTCCGCAAGGACGAGGCCGGGATGTTCGAGGGCATGGAGTCGAAGGAGAAGGACCCGCGCAAGTCGCTGCACGTCGAGGAGGTGGCGCTGCCCGAGCTCGGCCCGGGCGAGGCGCTGGTCGCGGTGATGGCGTCCGCGATCAACTACAACACCGTCTGGACCTCGATCTTCGAGCCGGTGTCGACGTTCGGGTTCCTGGAGCGCTACGGGCGGCTCTCGCCGTTGACCGCGCGGCACGACCTGCCCTACCACGTGGTCGGCTCCGACCTGGCCGGGGTGGTGCTGCGGACCGGGCCCGGCGTGACCAAGTGGAAGCCCGGCCAGGAGGTCGTGGCGCACTGCCTGTCCGTCGAGCTCGAGGACGCCGACGGGCACGGCGACACGATGCTCGACCCGCAGCAGCGGATCTGGGGCTTCGAGACCAACTTCGGCGGGCTCGCCGACGTGGCCCTGGTCAAGGCCAACCAGCTGATGCCCAAGCCCGCGCACCTCACCTGGGAGGAGGCCGCCTCCCCCGGCCTGGTCAACTGCACGGCGTACCGCCAGCTGGTCAGCAAGAACGGCGGCGACCTGAAGCAGGGCGACAACGTCCTGATCTGGGGCGCCTCCGGCGGCCTGGGTGGCTTCGCGACGCAGTACGCCCTCAACGGCGGCGCCACGCCGGTGTGCGTGGTCTCCAGCGAGGACAAGGCCGAGATCGTGCGGTCGATGGGCGCCGAGCTGGTCATCAACCGCAACGAGGAGGGCTACCAGTTCTGGAAGGACGAGCAGACCCAGGACCCCAAGGAGTGGAAGCGGTTCGGCGCGCGCATCCGCGAGCTGACCGGCGGTGAGGACATCGACATCGTCTTCGAGCACCCGGGCCGCGAGACCTTCGGCGCCAGCGTCTACGTGACCCGCAAGGGCGGCACGATCACCACCTGCGCGTCGACCTCGGGCTACATGCACGAGTACGACAACCGCTACCTGTGGATGAACCTCAAGCGGATCATCTCCAGCCACTTCGCCAACTACCGCGAGTCGTGGGAGGCCAAC
>Ga0075365_10001445_pt1 | contig 10771 bp, 7 predicted proteins | sample EndMetdeltDD1765_FD_71387 | JGI IMG/M metagenome (GOLD analysis project Ga0075365, IMG submission 71387) | Populus endosphere microbial communities from Tennessee, USA - Endosphere MetaG P. deltoides DD176-5 | ecosystem: Host-associated > Plants > Roots > Endosphere | place: USA: Tennessee... | reverse complement strand
ATCACTGTAACTGACGTTTGCAATCGGGTGGTTTGAAGAATCGGGTAAACGCGTAATCGGGTAAACGGGTAATCACGATCGATTACCCGGCGACACGATTGCCAGATTCCCGATTCCACAATTACCCGATTGAGCAAGGCTCCCCATGTCTTTCCTCGACCGTTTCAAGATCCAACCCAAACACAAGTCGCCCGATCCTGAAGTCCGCATCGCCGCCGTGCAGGAACTGCCCGGCGGTCCGCTGAGCGACGAAGACGCCGCGGTCCTCGTCTCGCTGGCGCGGGAGGACGTCGACGCGCGCGTGCGGCGCGCCGCCGCGGCGCGGGTGACCGACGTCGGCGTGCTGACGGCGATCGTCCGCGGCGATCAGGACGAGGGGATTCGCGACGAGGTCGCCGGCCGCCTGGCCGACATCGCCGTCTCGGACGCCGCCGAGGCCGGACCGGCGCTGGCCGCGCTCACCGACCCGAAGCAGATCGCGGCCGTCGCGAAGAACTCGCCGCTCGACAACGTTCGCGCCGACGCCGTGCGCCGGCTGACCGACGTCAAGTCGCTGAGCTCGGTCGCCCGGAACGCCGCCGACCCGCGCACCGCCGCGCTCGCGGCCGAGCGGGTCCAGGACCAGGCGGAGCTCCTCAACATCGCGGCGCGGACCGAGCACAAGGACGCCGGCGTCGGCGCCCTGGAGCGCGCCGCGGCCGGCGGCGAGGTGGATCGCGCCACCCTCGAAGGGCTCGCCGAGCGGGCCAAGAGCAAGGCGGTCGCCAAGCGCGCCCGCGCCATGGTGCAGGCGATCGACGACGCGGAAGCGGCGCGGAAGGCGGTGCTCGAGCAGCATCAGCAGCGCGTGGCGGGGGCGATCGCCCGCGCCGAAGCGCTGTCGGCGTCGGCCGCGGCGCCGGGGGCCGAACAGCAGATTGACGAGACCGAAGCCGCGTGGCGCGAGATGTCGGCCGCGGCGACACACGAGATCGCGGCCGCCGATCGTGCGCGCTTCGACGACGCCGTCGCGGCGGCGCGCGCGATCGTCGAGCGCGAGGCCCGCGCGCGCGCCGAACAGGAACAGCGGCAGGCCGAGATCGCCGCGGCCCGCGCGGCGCGCACCGCGTTGTGCGAGCGGGCCGCGGAGATTCACGGCGAAGACGCGCTGGACCGTCTCGAGGCGGCGCGCGCCGAATGGGAAGGTCTGGCCGCGGACCCGGAGGGCGAGGTCCACGAGCAGTTCAGGAAGCGGTTCGAAGAGGCGTGCGCCCGCGCCCGGACGCGGCACGAACACCGCCAGGAAAGTGCCAGGATGATCGTCAGGCTCGAAGAACTCTCGCGCGAGGCCGAACAGCTCGCGGCGCAGGAAGACAGTCCCGCCTACGCGTGGGACGCCGTGTCGCGCGAATGGCGCGGGCTGGCCGAAAAGACCGAGGGGCTCGACGAGGCGATCCAGCAGCGCTACACCGCCGCCGAAACGGTGATCCGCGAGCGCGCGGAGGCGAAGAAGGCGGCCGCCGAGAAAGCGGTCCGCCAGCAGGTCCAGCGCATCGATCAGTTGATCGAGCGCGCGCACAAGCGCGCCGAAGCCGACGACCTGACGCTCAAGGAGGCGGACAAGGCCGCACGCGATCTCCGCACCGCGATCGAAACGCCGCTGACCCTGCCGCACCACGAGCGCGAGTACCTGGTCGAGCGGCTCAAGGCGGCGCTCGCCGTCCTCGGCCCGAAGCTGCACGAGCTGCGCGAGATGGACGAGTGGAAGCGGTTCGCCAACGCCGCCGTCCAGGAAGAGATGATCGCGCAGGCCGAAGCGCTGTCGAAGAAGTACGACCTCGACAAGCCCGAGGACATGGAGAAGGCGGCGCGCGAGCTGCACGACATCCAGGAGCGCTGGAAGCAGGCGGCGGAAGCGCCGCGGGCGCAGGCGCAAACGCTGTGGCACCGCTACCGCCAGGCGGCGGACCCGATCCAGGCGAAAGCCCGCGAGTTCTTCGCGGCGCGCGCCGTCGAGCGCGAAGCGAACCTCAAGGTCAAGCTCGATCTCTGTACGCGCGCCGAAGCGCTCGCCGAATCGACCGACTGGATCAAGACCGCCGAAGAGATGAAGAAGCTCCAGGCGGAGTGGCAGGCGTCCGGTCCCGTCCCCCGCCCCGACACGCGCGTGGTGTGGAAGCGGTTCCGCGACGCGTGCGACAAGTTCTTCACGCGCCGGAACGAAGACCTGGCGCAGCGCAAGGAGGTCTGGGCCACCAACCAGGCGCGGAAGGAAGCGCTGTGCGCGCGCGCGGAAGAGCTCTCGACGTCGCGCGACTGGGACAAGGCGGCGTCCGAGCTGCGCCGGCTGCAGGCCGACTGGAAGACCGTCGGCCCGGTACGCCGGACCAAGTCCGAAGCGCTCTGGCAGCGGTTCCGGACCGCGGCCGATACCTTCTTCGACCGCTACAAGCGCCGCGACGAAATCGAGGTCGAATCGCGCCAGGCCGACCGCGAAGCGCTCGCCGTGGAGCTGGAATCGTTCCTTCCGGCCGAGGGAACCGAGGGCACGGCACCGGCCGATCTGCTGGAGAAGGTCCGGTCCCTGCGCACGCGCTGGAACCAGTCGACGACAGCCGTCCGCCAGGGCGCCGATCCGCTCAGCGGCCGCTTCATGAGCGCGATGGAGCGCGTGCTGACGGCCTATCCGGACGCGTTCAAGAACAGCGAGCTCGACGTCGACGCGAGCCGCCGGCGGATGGAAAAGCTGGTCGCCCGGCTCGAAAGCTTCGTGTCGGAGAACGACACGAAGCCGGAGTCGGGACAGGACCTCGCCGCGCGCCTGCGCGAGGCGCTTGCCTCGAACACGATCGGCGGCAGCGCGGCAGCCGAATCCAAGTGGCGCGGCATGGCGGAGGAGGTGCGGGAGGCGCAGTCGTCCTTCTCACGCCTCGTGCCCGTGCCGGGCGAGACCGGCAAGCAGCTCTCGGAGCGCTTCCACAAAGCGTGCAACCGGTTCTTCGATCAGTACCGCCGCAAGGTGCCGCAGCAGTCGGCCCCGCCGCCACACCGCGGCCGCCCGGTCGGGACGCGGTAGCCCGCAGGACTCTTGCAGGGGCGGCTCACGAGCCGCCCCTGCCGAAGCCGTCCTACTTCTTGTAGAGGATCTTTCCCCCGACGATCGTGTAGACCACCTTCGCGCCGGGGATTTCATCCTCGGGGACGTTGAGGATGTCCTTCGACAGCACGGTGATGTCGGCGTACTTGCCGACCTTCAGCGAGCCGCGGTTGTCTTCCTCGAACGCCGCGTAGGCGCCGTTGATCGTGTACGACTTGAGCGCCTCCATCCTCGACATCCGCTGATCGGGAAAAAAGACCTTGCCGTCGGCCAGCTTGCGGCTGACGCTCGCGTAATAGCTCGGGATGGGATCGACGTCCTCGACCGGGGCGTCGGTGCCGTTGGCGATAATCGCGCCCGTCTTCATCAGCTTCTGCCAGACGTAGGCGCCCTCCTGCGCGCGCTCGCGGCCGAGCCGCTCGAGGACGTAGGGCGCGTCCGAGGTGCAGTGGATGCCTTCCATCGAGGCAATCACGCCCATCCTGCCAAAGCGGGGAATGTCCGGCGCGCTGATGTGCTGCGCGTGCTCGACGCGCCACCGCAGATCCTTCTTCGCCGGATTGGCCTTGAAGGCGCGCTCGAAGATGTCGAGCGTCTCACGGTTGGCGCGGTCCCCGATGGCGTGGACCGCCAGCTGATAGCCGTGCTGCATGGCGAGCCGCGCCGTCTCCTCGATCTCGGCGACCTTGGTCGTCTCGAGCCCCTTCGACTCCGGTTTGTCCGAGTACGGCGCCAGCAGCCACGCGCCGCGCGGCCCGAGCGCGCCGTCGATCGACTTCTTGATCGCGCGGACGGTGAGATGGCCGTTGCCGTAGCCGAGCATCCGGTACTGCGCGAGCCTGGAGGCGATGGTCTCGTTCGACTGACGGACCATCACCCAGAGACGGACGCCGATCTTGCCTTCGTCGACCATCTGCTTCATGCGATCGATGGTCGAGAGATCCGACCCCGCGTCCTGAAAGGTCGTAATCCCCTTGGCCAGCACTTCCGCGGAGGCGAGCTCGAGCGTCTTGCGGTCTCGCGCCGCCGTCTCTTCCGGCGTGGGAGGCGGCGCCCCCGCGCCACGCTTGATCAGGCGCTGGGCCGTCTCGCGCAGCAGGCCGGTCGCATCGCGGTTGGCGTCGCGAAGAATCTCGCCGCCGGCGGGACTCTCGGTCGGCCGGCGGATGCCGGACAGCTCCATCGCCTTGCCGTTGGCGAACGCCGCGTGGCCGCTCGCGTGAACCAGAAGAACGGGATTATTCGGCGACACCTTGTCGAGCGACGCGTGCGTCGGGAACCCCTCGACGTTCACCGCCGGACGCGACGTCCATTTCTCCTGGTGCCAGCCGCGGCCGTAGATCCATTCGCCGGGGCGCGCGCGCGACACCGCTTCAGCCACCATCGCGACCACCTTGTCCCACGACTCGACGTTCATCAGGTTGAGCTGCAGCTGCGCGCCGCCGACCCCGGTGAAGTGGCCATGGCTTTCGATGAATCCGGGAATGGCGAGCTGACCCTGGAGGTCGATGACCTGCGTGGCGGGACCGATCATCGCCTTGATCTCGGCCGCGGTGCCGAGGGCCTGGATGCGGTCCTTGCTGATCGCGATCGCCTCGGCCTCCGGCCGCGCATCGTCCACGGTGACGATACGGCCGTTGGTGAGGACGAGATCGGCGGGCGGCGCCTGCGCCGTCCCGCCGCGCTGCGCGCGCGCCTGGACGGTCAGCGTGGCGACCGCGACCGAGAACCCGAACAGATAGAGGAAGGTCTTTCGCATGGCGGGAATTATATGCGGGAGAGGACGGTCTCAGGACGGAGCCGCCGGGAGGACAGGAGGCCGGGAGTCCCTTCCAAACAGAGACAATCCTGGTGTTCCCTTGGCTCGTTGCCGCGAGAGCCTGCGGTCGACGTCGAACGGCGAGGCCAGCGTCTACACAGGGAACAGCCGCTCGAAGTTGCCGCCGAAGATCGCGGCGGCATCGGCGGCGCCCACGCCGAGCGATGTCAGGATCCGCTGCTGGTCCTCGTAGATGCCGGCCTGCCAGCCGCGCGGGAAGAAGGAGGAATCCGTGCCGAAGAGCAGGCGCGCCGGGCCGAGGACGGCGAGCGCGCTCTTGAAGACGTTTTCGAGCGTCTGACCGCCGTCGAAGCGGATCCAGCTGTTCGAGCTCGACGTGTCGAAGTGGATCGTGGGGCACTGATCCGCGGCCATCAGCGCTTCGCGGAAGAACCCCGCGCCGAAGTGCGGCACGATCACCGGCACGCTGGGGAAGCCGAGCGCCGTGCGGGCGAGCGCGAGGGGATCGCCGAGGCGGAGGTCGAAGCGGCTGGGCAACCCGAGCTTCCGGCGCACGCCCACCGTCAGCATGCCGCAGTGCACGAAGATCGCGGCGCCGCGATCCGCGGCCGCGCGGAAGACCCGCTCGACCGGCTCGTCGTCCAGCCGGTAGCCGTGCATCGCGGGAAAGAGGCAGATGCCCTGCATCTGGTAGTCCTTCAGCGATCGCTCGAGCACCGCCACGGAATCGAGGCCGGTCGGGTTGTGCATGAAGAAGCCGACGAACCGGTGCGGGTGGTGCGCGACCGCTTCGGCGACCGAGACGGCGTCGCCCGGGATGCTCGCAATCAGCGCGGCGCGCGAGACACCATGGCGATCGAGCTCGAAGATCCAGCGATCTCCCAGCTCGGTCGGCGTGCCGGGTGCCTCCCAGTGGAGCTTCGAGGCGATCTCGTCGGCGCCGCCCGCGTCGGGCGCGAGCAGCTCGAGGAAACGGGCCGAGAAGAAGTGGCAGTGCGCGTCGTTGATCATGTTGGAGGTCGGGGATCAGGGATCAGGGATCAGGGATCGGGGATTGGGGATTGGAGGCCGGAACCCTCAGAGCCATACGAGCTCCACGTCGGCGCGCCCTTCCTTCACAGTCATACGTGCCACGCTCGGCTTCAGATTGAAACGTTTCGGCCCCGCGGCGCCTGGATTGACCACCAGGCGCGGACCCGCCCACTCGATCAGCGGCTTGTGAGTATGCCCGAAGACGATGACGTCTGCGGCATAACGCGCCAGCAATTTTTGCGGTGTAGGAGCAACGCCGAGCTCATGCCCGTGGCTTACGTGAATGGAAAGTCCCTCGATGTCGAGGGCGATGCGGGTGTCGAGTCCGGGCTCACCAGGCGAGTCGCAGTTGCCGGAGACCGCCCGCACCGGCGCAATCGCGCCGAGCTCGACGAGGACGTCGCGGCCGCCGACGTCACCGGCGTGCAGAATCATGTCGACGCCGGCCAGCGCGGTGAAGAGCTCGGGCCGGATGAGACCGTGAGTATCGGAAACCAGGCCGACGAGCATCGCCTAGTTTAGTCCGCGCCCCGCGCCTCGCACCCCGCGCCTCACCCGGCGAACTTGTATCCCATCCCGTGGACCGTGAGGATGAACTGCGGGTGGCGCGGGTTGGGCTCGATCTTCTGGCGGAGCCAGGCGACATGGACGTCGACGGTGCGCGTCGAGGGCATCGAGTTGTAGCCCCAGACCTCGTTGAGGAGCTCGTCGCGGGTCAGCGTCGCGCCGCGATGCTCGAGGAAGTAGCGCAGCAGCTGGAACTCGCGCGCCGACAGCTCCAGCGGCGCGCCGTCCTTCGTCGCCTCCGCTTTCCTGAAGTCCACCCGGACGTCGCCGAACGCGTAGCCTTCCGTGGGATGCGGCGACGAGGGGACGCGGCGGAGATGGGCCTCGACGCGCGCGAGCAGCTCCGCCATGTCGAAGGGCTTGGTCACGTAGTCGTCGGCGCCGAGCTTGAGGCCGACCACTTTGTCGACGACCTGGCCGCGCGCGGTCAGCATGATGACCGGCGTGTCGATGCCGCGTTTCCGCAGCTCCTTGCAGACGTCGAAGCCGCTCATCCGCGGCAGCATCAGGTCGAGCAGGAGCAGGTCGAATGCGTCGCGCGTGGCGCGCTCGAGGCCGCTCTCGCCGTCACTCGCGCTGTCGACGCTGTAACCCTCGCGGGTCAGGCGATCGGTCAGGGTCAGGACGATACCCGGCTCGTCCTCGATAAGGAGGATGCGCTTCATTCTTGACGCTCGCGTCGCGTGGCGCCCGTTCGCGTCACGACGGCTGGGGGGCGGCGGCGTGCGAGACGCCGTCGTGTCCTTCGGCGACATCGCCCTTGGCCACGGGGAGCGACACCGTGAAGGTGCTGCCCTGTCCCGGAGCGCTGACGAGCGTGACGCGGCCGGCGTGCGCTTCGACGATCCGTTTCACCAGGCTGAGGCCGAGGCCGGCGCCCTGGATCTGCGCCGCCACGACATCGGGCGCGCGGTAGAAGGGATCGAAGATCCTGGACTGGTCGGCCGCGGCGATGCCGATGCCGCGATCGGTCACGCTGACCTCGACGTGGCCCGCCGTGAAGGCCGCGCGCACGCCCACCCAGCGCGCGCCGGCTCCATATTTCAGGGCGTTGCCGATCAGGTTCTGGAAGGCGCGCCGGAGGGCCGGTTCGTCGCCGGCGACCGCCGGCAGGTTGTCGGCGATGTCGAGCTCGATGGTGATGCCGGCGGGCTGCGCGATCGGCTCCGCCGTCGCCACGACATCCCGCAGGATCCCGTCAATCGCCACCGGCCTTGCCGTCATCGTCCGCTGCCCCGACTGGAGGCCGGCGAACTCGAGGATCTGCTCGACGAGATCCGTGAGGCGCACCCCTTCGCGGCGGACGAGCTGACCGTATTGCCGGACCCGCGCCTCGTCGTTGACCACGCCGTCGGCGAGGTTGTCGGCGGCCGAGCGGATTACCGCGAGCGGCGTGCGCAGCTCGTGCGAGACGGTCGCCACGAACTCGAGCTGCTGGCGCGCCAGGTCCTGCGCGCGCCGCGTGGACAGCACGAGGAACCCGACGCTGACCCCCAGGATGCCGAGAATGCTGGTGCTGACGATCAGGTTCCGGCGTTTCACCGCGCTGACCGCCTGCTCGAGCGAGCCGGACGGATGCTTGACAAGGAGCCGCCAATGCGGCGGCGGATTCACGCGGGCCGTGCTCGAGTATGTCGCCGTGCCGGTGATCAGTCTGTCCAGGCGTTCCTGGACGGCGGCGGGGCTGTCGCGCACGACGAACGACATCGGGGTGGACCCGATCGAGACCCGGCCGCCCGGCGAGACGGCCGTCCCGCGGATGAACGCGCGGTTGCCGGCGAGGTGCTGCGGCGCCGGCGCCGTGAACATCGCGAAGCGGCTGACTTCGCTGACCAGCGTGTCGAAATCCTTCGGGCGGACCTGGAACAAGTCGACCTTCGCGTCGGCGGTAGCGTCGGCGCCGGGCACGAACTCGGGCACCGAGTGATAGACCGGCTCCTTGGCGTCAGCCGCCGTGCGCACGACCGCGAGCTGATAGTCGAACCCGTCGCCGGTGCCCTGGAAGTGCTGGCGGGCCAGCGCCGGCAGCATGTCGCGCCCGATGTAGTCCGCGTCGAGCAACACCACCGTGTGGCGAACCTCCGACGCCATGCTCATCGACGACATCGGCCCGGCCGGATTTCCGGCGAGATGGCTGAGCATCACGAACGGCGTCGGGATGACGAGCGCCGGCACCTCGGGCCACACGGTCGGCACCATCGATCGGACGACGACCGTCGCGGTGCCGCTGGTCCATGACGGCGCGGATTTCACGAGCTGCGTGCGAATCCCGGCCAGCGGCTCCGGCCACTCGACCGGCTCGAGAAAGCGGTTGGACGGATTGAAGCGCTGCAACAGTCCGCTCTCGTCCGCGACCGCCGGCGAGGGGACGAGGTAGACGTCCCGGATCATTTTCGGAAAGCGCGCGGTCGCCTGCCAGCGGTCGTAGCGGGTCGCGACGCCGGTGGCGGCGCTCTGATCCGGCTGAATCGGATCGAGCTGGAACATCAGGTAGGCGCGCGTGAGCTCGCGATCGAAATCCTCCCGGAACGCCAGCGCGCGGGTGTGCAGGATCGCGGTCATGCGATCGCGATTGGCGCCGCTGATCTCGCCGAGCCACCGGAACTGCAGCGTCGCGAGCAGCAGGATCAACCCGAGGAGGGCCCCCGCGATCGCGAACATCGGCGCCCGGACATCCCACCGCATGCTGGCGATCCTAGCATGCGGATCGCGGCCGCTTCGGCGGTCTCCCGCAGGTTTTACGTGCTTAACAAACTCTTAGCCTGACCTTAACCATTCCCTTCGCCGCCGCGGCCAAGATGGGTCGCATGAATTACAAAGCACTCGTTCCACTCGCGCTCGCGGCGGTGATTGCGTTCGCGCAGCCTGTCGTGTTCATCGCCCAGGAAGTGGGCAAGGCCGCCGACATCCTTGCCGCAACGCGCAAGGCCATCGGCGACAAGAAGCTGGACGGGCTGAAGACCTTCAGCCTCCAGTCGTCGCTCCAGCGCAACGTGCAGTCGATGCAGATCGGCGCCGACGTCGAGATCCTGCTCGATCTCCCGGACAAGTACCTGCGGTCCGAAGTCGCCGGGAGCCCGGGCGGCGGCGGGATGGTGATGGTCGCCGGCGGCGGCGTCACCGGCTTCAACGGCGATCGTCCGCTCCAGAAGGCGATGACCGGCGGCGTGCCGGGCGGCCACGGCGGGATGGTGATCCGCATGGGCGGTCCCGCCGGATCGCTCCCCGACGGCAGCGGCCAGAAGCCGACCGCCGAACAGCTCGAACAGATGAACAAGGCGCTGGTACGCAGCAGCCAGAGCGAAGCGTCGCGGCTGATGCTCGGCTGGTTCGCGATGGCCCATCCGTCGATCAACGCGCAGTACACGCTGGCCGGAGAGGCGGAATCGCCGGACGGCAAAGCCTGGGTGATTGACGTGAAGAACGCCGACAACTTCGCGGCGCGGCTGTTCATCGATCAGCAGACGCACCTGCCGCTGATGGTCACCTACAAGGGACCGCAGCCCCGGATGATGTCGGCGGGCGGCGGCGCGCGGCAGGTCGCGCCGGCGGGCGGCGGCGGCGGCGGCCACACGGTGACGATGAACGCGTCGATGACCGAGGAGGAGCGGAAGAAGGCGCAGGCCGACATCGAGAAACAGATCCAGGAGATGCAGAAGCAGCCGCCGGTGATGATCGACTACACGGTGTTCTTCGACGAGTGGCGCGACGCCGACGGCGTGAAGTTCCCCTTCAAGATGCGGCGCGCGATGGGCAGCGAGACCACCGAGGAATGGACGGTCTCGAAGGTGAAGCTCAATCCGAAGATCGATCCGAAACGCTTCACCGGCGACAGCTAGGGAGTCCCGTTCCATGAAGATCCTCATTGCCTTGCTCGCGCTCGCCGCCTCGGTGGCGGGCGCGGCCCCGGCCGGCGCGCAGGCGCGGTCCGCCACGACGGCCCAGCCGGCCGGCACCCTGCGCATCGTCGTCCGCGATCCCAGCGGCGCCGTGATCCCCAACGCCGCGGTTGTCGTCACGGGAGCCGAACCGGCGACCCAGGATGTCGTGGTGCCGGCGGTCAGCTCCGACGGCCAGGGCGTCGCGACCGCGACAAACGTTCCGATCGGGCGGTACACCGTCGCGGTCTCGTTTCCCGGGTTCGAGAGCCGGACGATCCCCGACGTCCGCGTGCGCGCGGGCGACAACCGGCGCGACGTGACGCTGCCGATCGAGAGGGTCGCCGAGAGCGTGGCGGTGGGACGCGATCCGGCGACCGCCGCGTCGGACCCGAAGAGCGAGCGCTTCAGCAACGTCCTCTCGAAGGATCAGATCGA
>Ga0075365_10001444_pt1 | contig 10775 bp, 8 predicted proteins | sample EndMetdeltDD1765_FD_71387 | JGI IMG/M metagenome (GOLD analysis project Ga0075365, IMG submission 71387) | Populus endosphere microbial communities from Tennessee, USA - Endosphere MetaG P. deltoides DD176-5 | ecosystem: Host-associated > Plants > Roots > Endosphere | place: USA: Tennessee... | reverse complement strand
CTTTTCGTTGTCATAGGGCAACGACTCCAGAATGCTCGGCGCAATCGCGTAGGTGCTGTTGGTGCCCATCAGAACCGTGTAGCCATCGGCCGGCGCTTGCACGACGGCGTGATGGCCGACCGTCCCCGATGCGCCCGCCTTGTTCTCGACGATGACCGATTGGGATAGTTCCGTCGTCCAATGCTGGGCGATCAGGCGAGCGGTCACATCGGTGACCGCGCCGGGACTCCAGGGGACCACGATCTTGATAAGCCGATTTGGGTAGGTCTCCTGCGCTTCCGTTCGCCCAGGTACGAACGGAAGCAGTGCTGCTGCCGCGAGCCAAGCGGACACGCGGCGCCGAGGAACTCCACCATGCATTGACATAACGACCTTCCCCCTGTTGCGGTAGCAATTCGCTCCGGCGCGCCGGACGGTTTGCAATCATCGAAATACGATCATCAGCCGAGCTCGATCACCAGGTTCCTCATCTCATCCACCTTGATCAGCGCGCCGGGGCCTATGACGCAGGTCGACTCGCGCTCCTCGATCAGCGCCGGTCCGGACAACGTTGTGCCCTGCGGAAGCGCGTAGCGATCATAGACCGCACATGTCTGCCAGCCGTGCTCCTCAAACAGCACCTGACGTTGACCGCGACGGGCGTTTGCGGCGTCACCGCGCTTTGCGTCGTGCACGCCAATGCGAATGTCGGTGTTGGGCGCAACGCATGCGAGACGCCAGCTTAGTGCTTCAATTGACGGGCCTTCCATGACGCGTCCGAAATGCGTGCGGTAGCTTGTGTAGAAATTCTCGCGGATCGTCGGGAGATCCGCCACTCCAAGCCTGAGCGACGGAAGCTGGACGGGCACTTCAAAACCCTGACCGACATAACGCATGTCCGCAGTCGGCGTGTAGATGATTTGCTCGGGATCGGCGCCCGCTTCGGTGAGCAAGTCTCGCCCGAGCTTCTGCATGTCCGACAGCAGCGCATTGACATGTGACCAGTCTACCCGATCGAGCCGCGCGACGTAGCTCCGCACCATGTCGGTCGCGGGCGGAGCGACCAGGAAGCCAAGCGCGGAGGCGACGCCGGCGCCAAGGGGCACCACGACCTGCCGAACCTTGAGCAGACGGGCGAGATTCCACGCATGCACTGGTCCGGCGCCGCCAAAGGCGATGATCGTGTACTGGCGCGGATCCCGTCCCTTCTCCGCAAGGTGCATGCGCGTGGCGGCAGCCATGGTTTCGTCGACGATCCGCTGTACGCCGAGCGCCGCGTCTTGCGACTCGATCCCGAGCTCAGGCGCAATCGTGTCGGCGAATGCCTGCTGCACGCGGCCAGGATCGAGCGTCAACTCGCCGCCAAGAAAGTAGGCCGGGTCCAGTCTGCCCAGCACGAGATCAGCGTCCGTCACTGTTGGCTGTGTGCCGCCAAGCCCGTAGCAAACCGGCCCCGGTTTCGCTCCGGCACTACGGGGCCCAACCTTCATCAATCCCGATGAGGCATCGATATGCGCAAGGCTCCCGCCCCCGGCGCCGATCTCGATCATGTCGACCACCGGCACCTTCAACGGCAAACCAGAGCCTTTTTGAAAGCGCCGGACCCGGCCGGCTTCGAAGTCATACTTGTGATGCGGGGCCCCGTTCTCGACCAGGCACATCTTGGCCGTGGTGCCGCCCATGTCGAAGGAAACGACGCGATCAAGATTGGCGAGCCGCGCCAGGAAGGAGGCCGCCATTGCGCCGGCCGCCGGCCCCGACTCGATCAAACGTATGGGGTATTCCTTGGCTTCACGTACCGACGTGATACCGCCGCCCGAGAGCATGATATAGAGTTGCCCGACGAAGCCGAGCTTTCCGAGGTCCACTTCAAGCTTGTCGAGATACCGCTGCATCAGCGGCTGCACATAGGCGTTGGCGCAAGCCGTGCTCGTCCTCTCGTATTCGCGAATTTCCGGAGCCACTTCCGCCGAAAGCGACAGCGGCAGCGACGGGTACAGACGTCGCACGATCTCCCCGGCTCTTCGCTCGTGTTCGGGAGAGCGATATGAGTGCATGAACGCGATAGCCAATGCCTCGCAATTATCACGCTCAACCAGTTGGCGTGCCGCCGACGCCACCGCGTCTTCATCCAGACGAAGCAGGACCTCACCGTTGGTGTCAATTCGCTCCGGAATCTCCAGGCGGCGGCGACGTGGAACAAGGGTCGGCGGAACTTCCAGAAACAGATCATAGAGATCGTAGCGTGTCTCGCGGCCGATCTCGATCGTATCGCGAAAGCCCTCGGTCGTGAGCAGGCCGACGGTGGCGCCTGTGCGCTCGATGATCGTATTGGTTATCAACGTCGTTCCATGCACCAAACTGTGCAGATCGGAAGGTTTCAGGTCCGTTTCCCGCAGGATACGGGAAATGCCTGCGATAATCGCAACGCTGGGGTCGTCGGGTGTCGTGAGCAGCTTTCCGGCGTGGACGAGATCGCGGGCCGGATCATGCAGCACCAGATCCGTGAAGGTCCCGCCAACATCGACACCGATGCGTGCCGTGCGCGTTTTCACAGACATGCTCACTCCAGTCCGTAGTCACGCTTCGCGGCGAGCGCCGAGATATAGCCGTCGAGAAGATCGGATGTCACAGCCTCCCGACTGCGCGAGCGCGGATCGCCGTAGCCACCTCCGCCGGCATAGAGCAGCGTTACGCGACGACCCGCATCGACGGATGTTCGCGATTTAGGGTGCGGCTTGTCGCCGTTGTCGAGCGTTATCATCGACGGCCCGCCATGCATGCCTCCGCGTACACCATACGGAGGATGTTGATGGCGGTCAGACAGCAATGATAGCCGGACGGGCTGCTGCGTCCGCACCTCGATCTCGACGACCTGACCGAGACCTCCCCGGAATGTGCCTGGACCGCCGCTGTCCGTCCGCAGGCGCTTCTTCCAGACCAGAAGCGGTGCGACGCTTTCGTAAGCCTCGATGCTGCCTGCACCGACATTCGTTGGAAACGCCGTGGTTGGCAGCCCGTCCTTGTGCGGCGCCGCCCCCATGCCCCCGCTGGCGAACAGAACCTGGGAGAATGGATCTCCATCGCGATCAACCCCGCTGAACAGTGCGCGCATCGTCGGCGCACCGCCGCAGTCGGCAATGATCTTGTCCGGCAGCACGGATTCCAGAGCGCGATAGATCGCGCCGGCCAGCAGATGGCCCGTCAACTGCCTTGCGCTACAGGGCGCCGGATACACGGGATTGAGGATCGACCGCTCCGGCGCGCTGACCGTAATGGCGCGATATGATCCCTCGTTGCGCGCTGTGAACGGATCCAGTGCGCATTTGACTGGATAGACCGAGTAAGCGTGCGTGTAGTTCAACACGCAATTGATGCCGCGGTCGATCTGCGCCGATGTTCCGTCATAGTCGATGTGCATCGTGTCGCCGCTCACGGTCACCGCGCACGCGATGCGCGTCGTGCGCTCGTCAAAGCCGTCGGCCTCGATCACGGACTTGTAGGTGCCGTCGGGCACTGCCGTTATGGCCCGGCGCATGGCGCGATCGGTGCGGGCGTGAAGTTCTGCAGACAGGCCTTGCAGGCTTGTCAGACCGGTGTCTGCGAGGAATTCACCGACGCGACGGACCGATACCTCGTTGGAGACCACCTGTGCTTCCAGATCACCCAGCACCTGACGTGGAAGGCGAACGTTTCCCGCGATGATCTCCGTCACGACGGAATTCCACTCGCCTTCGCGTATCAGGCGCGTCGGGAGAATCCTGATACCTTCTTCAAACAGCTCGCGGCAATCCGCCGACCATAGCGCGCCGCCGACATCGGGCGAATGCGCGATGCTTCCGGCGAATCCGACAATTTCGCCGCGATGAAAGATCGGAGTCACCACCGTGAAATCCGGTAGATGCCCCGTTGCAAGCCAGGGGTCGTTGGTGACGACCGCGTCGCCCGGTCGCCAGGACTCGATGGGAAATCTGGCGAGAAACGCTTTCGTGGTGCGAGGCAAAATACAGGAGAATGACGCGATTCCTCCCGTGTTCTCCGCCACGCTATCGCCGTTGCGATCCATGAGGACGGTCGCGTAGTCGTTGGACTCGCGCACGATGGTGGAGAATGCCGTACGCAAAAGCCCCGTTGCCGCCTCGTCGGCGATCGAAATCAGGCGATTCCAGTAGACTTCGAGCGTGATGGGATCGAACACGTCCAGCTTTCGGTCAGACATCGGATGGCTCGTCTCTCGCATTTCATCACCCGGCGCCGGGGACCGACCGGAATGGTGACGACGGCCAACGATATCGTCCAATACTTATTGCGACCGATTTGATATGATTTGCGAATGGAGCTCCGCCACATCCGCTACTTTGTTGCGTTGGCCGAAGAACTGCATTTCGGCCGCGCCGCCGCGCGCCTTGGGATCTCGCAGCCACCGCTCAGTCAACAAATCAAGATCCTGGAAGGAACGCTGTCTGCACGTTTGCTGAACCGGACCAATCGACGGGTCGAGCTGACCCAGGCCGGACGGCTCTTTCTTGCCGAAGCGAGGGCGATACTCGAGCGGGCCGACCGGGCGGTCTCGGTTGCCACGCGAGCCGAGCGCGGTGAGCTGGGTGAGCTTCGCATCGCCATGTTTCCATCGGCGCCACTCCTGGCGCAGGTCGGTGACGCGATCCTGGCTTTCCGGAAGGCCTATCCGGACGTCCAGCTCATCCTCAATGAAGTCGAGAGCCATCAACAAACGCAGGGACTGCTGGAAGGACGGGAGCAGATCGCCATCGTTCGCAGCCCCGTCGCACCCGTTCTCCCGTCCACACTGCGGGCCACAGAGCTCTTGCGGGAGCCGTTCTTCGTGATCATGCGGATCGATCATCCGCTGGCGAAACGTCGCAGGATCCCCATCGGCGCACTTGCGCAGGAATCCTTCGTCTTTTACGGCGACCGCATGGGAAAGACCCTACCGCACCAGGTTCTCCTGCTGTGCCGCTCCGGTGGATTCGAACCGCGTATCGGTCAACTTGCCAACGGCAATGCTACGATTACGGGGCTGGTGGCCGCGGGACTCGGAATCGCGGTCGTTCCTGAAGCGATGTGTCAGCTTCAACATAAAGCCGTCGTCAGCCGACCGCTCGATGGCGTAAACGCCACGACCTCGACCTGGCTTCTGCGCCGCAGCGACGACAATTCGCCTCCGGTGAGCGCCTTCTGTAAACTGGTTACAAAACGGCGATCTCCATAAGCCTTCGGGGGCCGGGATCATGCCGCTTGCAGACCGTCATTTCGCGTCTTTCACCGCGATGACTTCGATCTCAACAAGATAGCCCGGATTGGCGAGCGCAGACACGCCGAACACCGAGCGCACCGGTAACTTTGGCTGATCGCCGCCGTAGAACTGTGTGTAGCCTTCCATGAAGGCCCTGAAGTCCATCGGCGCGCGCGGGTCGTGGACGAGGAAAACCTGCATCTTGATGACGTCAGCCATTGTCAGACCAAGGCCTTCAAGAATCGCCTTGGTCTTGTTGAGGACGCCGACAGTCTGGATCTTCACGTCGCCATAAGCCTGCGTGCTGGTCGGCTGCGCGTCCTTGTCGACGACCGGCGGCACCTGACCGCTGATGTAGTAGGTCGTTGTGTTTCCGGAGACCTGTACAGCCTGGGCGATGGGGAACGTCGAATTGGGGATCGGGTGCCGGACGACTTCAGCTCGCGCGATGCCCGAAGTTGCGAAAACAGCGGCGAAAAGAGCCGCCCCAAGCGAAACTGCCGATCGGAACTTCATTGTCTGTATCCTTGTCTTCGAGAGAAAGGCGAACGCCGCTCAGGGACGAACGCCCTTGGCGTCTTCCGCGGTCACCGCGTCGGTGTACTTGTTGCCGAAGCTGGTGCGCACGTAATTCACAACAGCGGCAACCTGTTCGTCGCTCATCATCGGCCCCAGCGGCGGCATCCCCCTCAGTCCGTTGACCACCACAGTGACCGGGTAGCCGCCGGATTCGAGCTTCTTGTTATCGACCAGCGAAGGGTAGGAGCCGGCGCCGACAGCTCCCTTGCCGTCCGGCATATGGCAGGCCTGACAGACGTTTGCGTACAATTCGCTCCCGGTCTTCTCCGCAAATCGCGGAGTCGTGCTGAGGATGGGAACGGCCGCCGGTTGCGCGGCGGTTTGAGCGGCGGCCGGAGCAGGCGGCGCTGATACAGCCAGCAGCGTGCAGACGGCGAAAGCGATGTGAGACGAAGAGAATGCTGTCGTCATGGGAGCGGGTCTCGGGATCAGGCCTGGTGAAGAACGGCTCGGATGATGGATCGATCTCATGCTTTCACGACCCGCTCGTGCAGTCGCGAGACCGCGTTCAGTGAAGACAGGATGGCGCCTTCCATCCAGGCCGGCAGGTAGGAGGCGTGTTCTCCCGCAAGCACAAACCGGCCGTCGATCTGGCAGAGGTTGTCGTAGTGTTCGTCTCTCAGCTTGTCGTTCCAGCTTGCAGCGCAGCCGAGCGTGAAGGGAACGCGATGCCAGGCGACGGCGATGCCGTTCTCGAATTCCGCCTTGTATTGCGGATGCAGCCTGGAGCCGTATTCCACCGCATGCGCGACCCGCTGGCGCGGCGTCATCGCGGTGAACTCATAGGAGTTCGGGCCGCCGTAGAGATAAGCGCCCAGCAACACGCCTTTGCCGGAATGATTATACGCGGTGCTGGGATACGATATCTGCCGGATCGGCAAGTTCGTGTAGCTGATGCCGCCGTAGATGGCTTCGTCTTCTTCCCAGAAGCGGCGCTTGAACTGCAGGCCAACCTTGACCGACGATGCGTAAGGCACGGCATCGATGGCCGCTTTCATCTTGGCGCCGACATCGCTCTCAATCTGACTCAGCACCGGCAGCGGAATCGTGCAGATACACCAGTCGGCTTTTGCTTGCTGCGGGGCGCCTGAACCATTCGTACTCTGGTAGGTGACAGTCACACCGCGTTCGTTCTGCTGGATGCGGGTCACCTTCACATTGTACTTGATGAGACCGTCAACCTGCTTGGCGAACGCCTTGCCGATCATGTCCATGCCGCCAACCGGCTGGAACATGGTCGTCTGGAATTCATAGAGCGCGAAATTCTGCAGAAAGCGCCAAAGCTGCGATTTCAAGATGTCCGACAACGCAAGCGGGGTGCCCGGCGTCGGTGCTCCTCCGAGCCCGCCGCCCGGGTCCCTCGCATAGCCACGAAAATCGCCGGAGATCAGGTTCGATTTGTAGGCATAGTTCGCATCGAGAGCGCCCCATGCTCTCAGCGCTTGCAGAAGAATTTCCTTGTCTTCCCTGGAAACCGCCTCGTCGAGTTTGCCCTGCTGGGTGGCTTTCGCCAGCAGCTCCGAGACCTGCCCCTGGAAGTCAGCCTTGACCTCGCGGATGCGTTGCGGCTTGCCGCCGAACCCGCTGGTCGAGTGCAGCAAGGCATTGTGATTGAGCTGAATGAACGGTTCGAGCGCAACGCCGAAGCGCTTGCAGTAATCGAGCACGGCGTGGTGATGGTAGGGAATGCGCCACGGCCCCGGATTGATGTAGAGGCCTTTCTCGAATTCGCACGTCTGCTTCGCTCCGCCAAGCTCGGTGAAGGTGTCGCCGCCGCGCAAGCTCCAGTTGCGCCCGCCTGGCCGGCCATTGAACTCGAGGACCTGGACCTTGTAGCCCGCCTTGCGCAACTCGAACGCCGCCGTCATCCCGGCAAGCCCGGCGCCAAGGATAAGGACGGAGGCTCCTTTCGGATCGCCGCTCAGTTTGACAGGGCCCTGATAGGCTGACTCGGTTGCGAACCCGAGACTTGTCATCGCGTGATACATCGCTGCACTGCCGGCAACCGTACCGATCAGCGACAACAGATCACGCCGGCGAACGCTCGAAGCTGGCTCCTGCTGCATCGCCGGCCCCCTCATCTCATTGCTGCTTTTGACGATTATCGATCACGCAACAAACGAGTTCAATCATGCAGAGGTCATAACCGCTGCGCTTTCTGCGAGGGAACTTGAGGAGACCTGGTGCTGATGGTCAGGGGCCCGCACGTTCATTGCAACCGATACTGCACTGCCAACCGGTCCTTGATCCGGCCCGGCGCGGCGCGGCGTTGTTCAGCCCCAAAACACCCCCTAAACAGTTGGATAGAGCGGTCAGATTTCTTAATGTCCGCCACCGAATCAAAAGGAGTGCGTATGGCCAAGATGACTAAAACACAGTTGATCGACGCAATTGCGGAATCGAGCAACCTGTCCAAGAACGACGTGAAGACCGTGATCGAGCATATGGCGACGGTTGGCTACAAGGAGCTCAACGAGTCCGGGGAGTTTGTCATCCCCGGTTTTGCAAAGATGTCCGTGGTCAACAAGCCCGCCACTGAAGCGCGGAGCGGCATCAATCCCTTCACCAAAGAGCCGATGGAATTCGCTGCGAAACCAGCCAGCAGGAGCGTCAAGGCGTCTCCACTGAAGGTGGCCAAGGACGCAGTAAGCTAAACACTCCTCAAGCCGCCTTTCCGTCGGCATATCAGCTCGCGGCCGATCGACTGCATGCGTCGTCCGGATCTCACGGGCAGACTTGCGTCGGCAATCAAACTCATGAGCTTTTATGCGAAAGCTCATGAGTTCACAGAGATTGCGGGCTCATGAATAGCAGCACGCCCTGCCGATCGTCCGCCGCAGCGGTCTGGTGACCAAGCAGATCGCTGACAGTACGAGCAGCCTCGGGTTCTCCGAGCCTGACCACATCATCGTCGGCAAGTACGGCCATGCAAGCTTGAAGGGGCCGAAGCTGATTTAATCCTCTAAGGTGCGTCGTTCTGACTGAAAGGCATGGCACCGGCTGCCGTTGCGACATGCGGAAGGCGCTCGCCTTGCCGATCGTGTTCAGCGCTGCAAAGATCATGCTGACGGGAAACGCATGGGAGGGGTCACAATGAAAATCGCAAAAATCGAAACCTTTCAGATGGAGTGGGGCGCGCCCGGGAAAGGGCCTCGCAGCGCTTTCGTCCGGATCGAGGATGAAGATGGCCGGTTCGGTCTCGGCGAAGCGTCGCCCATGCAAGGCGGGCTCGCATCACTTGTCATCATCGCCAACGATATGGCGCCGTTTCTGATCGGCAAGGACGCTCTCGATCACGCCGTCCTGTTAGACACGCTGTTCCACAAGTGCGTCAAGCTCGGGCCCGAGGGCGCTACCACGGCCGCGCTTGCGGCGCTCGACATCGCCCTGTGGGACCTCAAGGGCAAACTGCTGGGTCAGCCCGTCTACAAGCTGCTCGGCGGCGCATGGCGCACGAGCCTCACCTGCTACGCCTCCGTCGGCGGCAATGCCTTTCGCACCGTGGACGAGGTCGTTGCCGTGGTGACGCGGCGGGTGGAAAAAGAAAAGCCCGCGGCTGTCAAAATCCGCTGGGACGGCGACCGCACCAAACAGGACATCGACATTCCTGGCGACATTGCCAAGGCCAAGGCTGTCCGCAAGGCGCTGGGCGACGGCTTCGTCCTCGGGTTCGATGCCAACAACGGCTACTCGGTCGGTGGCGCCATGCGGGTTGGCCGCGCGCTAGAAGACCTTGGCTTTGCCTGGTTTGAGGAGCCGGTTCAGCACTACCACGTCGCGGCCATGGGCGAGGTCGCTCAGCGCCTCGACATCACGGTCTCCGCCGGCGAGCAGACCTATACGCTCCAGGGCCTCAAGGACTTGATCAATGCCGGCGTGCGCATGGTTCAGCCGGATATCATCAAGATGGGTGGGATCACGGGGCTGATGCAGTGCGCCGCTATTGCGCACGCGCACGGCGTCGAGCTTGTCCCGCACCAGACCCAGCCGTCGATCGGACATCTCGCCAATATCCATGTGCTGTCGACCATCATGCACCTCGGCAAACCGGTGGAGTTAGCGGACAACTGGGAGCGCGCCAGTTCAGTATTCAGCAAAAATCCGTCCGAGCCGATCAACGGCCGCTTCGATGTGCCGACGGCTCCAGGTCTCGGAGCGGAGTTTGACGAAGCGGAAATGAAAAGGCGGAGCATCCCGATCAGCCGTTAGCGTCCGAACGACAAGAATCATGGGAGGACAAAAGCAATGACGCCATCCAGAAGAACGTTTCTCGCTCAGGCCTCAACCATTGCAGCAACAGCAGTGTTGGGAACGCCGGTCGCGCACGCGAAGGACGACGCCATCTCAATCGCATTGGCGGCTCGCTCCCCCACCAGCATCAATCCCCAGCAGCCAGGACTGACCGGCGGCGACAACTGGGTCATCCGTCAGGTGTTCGACACTCTCGTCAAATCAGACGACGGGACGTTTGCCATCCGCCCCGAAGACTTCCGTCCGAGTCTCGCCGAGAGCTGGGAAAGCTCCGCGGATGCGAAGACCTGGACCTACAAACTGCGCGGTGGGGTAAAATTCCACAAAGGCTATGGCGAGATGACCGCCGACGATGTCGTCTTTACGTTCGGGCGGCATCTCGACCCGAAAATCGTGACCAGCCAAAAGCCGCTGTATGCGCTTGTCGAGACGGTCACGGCCCTCGATCCCAACACCGTGCGATTCACCCTGAAGCGGCCTGACCCGCTGTTCAACGGCAGCGTCGCGTCGACGTTGTCGGGATCGATCGTCAGCCGGAAGGCCTTTGAGGAAAAGGGCGCCGACTTTGGCATGAGCCCGGTTGGCACGGGCGCGTACCAGGTCGAAAAGGTCAGCCCGTCCGAAGGCGTGCACCTGACGGCCTTCCCGGATCACTTTGGCGGGCCGGCGGCCACCAAGACCGTTTACGTCCGCTTCATTGCCGACACGACGG